>Ga0181529_10003105_pt1 | contig 19241 bp, 17 predicted proteins | sample PEATcosm2014_Bin_36_FD_119763 | JGI IMG/M metagenome (GOLD analysis project Ga0181529, IMG submission 119763) | Peatland microbial communities from MTU Mesocosm Facility, Houghton, MI, USA - PEATcosm2014_Bin10_30_metaG | ecosystem: Environmental > Terrestrial > Soil > Wetlands > Peat | place... | reverse complement strand
GCCACGCCGATATGCTCCTGGCGCGAGTGGCCGCGCTCGTCGAGCTTGGCTTTGGTCAGAATCTTGATCAGTGATGTTTTGCCCACCTGCGGCAGGCCGATGATGCCGGTCTTCATATCCTTCGATGATACAGGAAATGGAGCTATGCCTTGTTCCCTTGCCTCTTCAATGCACGCCGCAGCACGGTCTCCAGCGCGACCTTTTGCTCGTCGTACTCAGCAGGCGCAAGCGTGCCGGAAATCTTCTCGCTCTCCAGCGCAAAGAGTTCTTCCTTGAGCACATGGAGCAAGGCCGTGTTGCCGGCAGCGGGCGCTGGGATAGGCGGCGCGGCGGCGGATACAAAAGATGCGCTCGGCGGCGTTTTGCGCAGCAGGAAGGCCGCGGCAATCACCATCACGAGAACCACGACGGTGAGAATCCACCACTTGTATTTATTGGGAATTGGATCGGGCGTGCCGATGGGATTGGCCATGCCGCCGCCGGGTTGCGCGGCGGGTGCACCTTGGCCGCCTTGCGAATCCTGATCTTCGCGCGGCAGCGTGCCGTTACCGGAGACGGTGAACTCGAGCGGCTTGCCGGGGGCGAGATTCTTGGCCACGAAGGTGAGAAAGCTGGGGTCCTGCACGGAGGAGAGAAACTCCGATCCCGCGCCCGCGGCAAAGGTCATGCTCTTAGGCATCATTACCCACAGGGTGCGGGCGGGAATCGACTCTTGCGGATGGAAGGTATACTTGCCGTTATACGGCAGCTTGTATTCGAGCTGGAAGAGCGTGCCCTTTTCGCCGTCGTCGGGCTGGATGGGAAAGTTGAAGGAGTAGTGGCCTTTGGGTCCGGCGGGATCGAGCTTGACGGAGGTGAGCATGCGCCCCGGCCGCTGCGCGCTGACGCCCTCCACCACGGCTTCATCCGGCAGCACAATCTCGAAGGTGTGCTGACTCCACTGTGTGCGCGGCGGCTGGCTGGCGTTGTGGATCGAGTAGCGCTCGATCACGTGAAGCTGACTGTTGGCAGTCTCCACAATGCCCACGACGTCTTCATCGATAACGACGCCATCGACCTTGGCGGCCACGTCATAGACGGAGATGTCGCCAGAAGCGCCGCCCTCCGGAGCGCCGATGAAGTAAGGCGCGCCCTGATGCGTAACGCGCACCAGGTAATTGCTGCTGCCCGTCTTGGAAAGCGAGTAATGCCCGCGCGCATCGGTGGTGGCCCCGGCCACTTCATTCATACCTGCCTGCACATCGACCAACGCCACGGCGTCGCCCGCGGCGGGTTTGCCGGTGGTCTTGTTGGTCACCGTGCCGGTGAGGGTTGCTGCGTATGCGAGTGTGCCGCCGATCAGCGAGATCAGAATGGCGTTGCGGAGAATACTCAGGGCAATTTTCATATCCAAATACTTCCCTTAGGGCTAAAGCCCGGTGTCTTATCTGTGTATCGGGCGGCGCACCTAAAGCCGCGCCCTTTCAAAACAGCCAATCCGCATGCATCCAAATTTGAAACTCACGCCTGCTGCAACAGCTCAATCTCGGCCAGCAACCGCGCTGTTTCGCTTTGTAGCTGCACGCGCTGGGCGGTGAAGTCTTCTTCAGGATACTTGCCCGCCTCGAACTCGAAGGTCAAATCGCGCAGATTTTCGTTGAGCTGCTCCCGGCGCTCAAGCAGAAAATCCAGCCGCGACTTCTGGGGCTGGCTGGCAAAGAGATTCTCCGGCCAGAAGGTGTAGACAAAGAGCGCAACGGCCAGCAGCAATCCGGCGACAAGTCCCATGGTTTGCGTCATTGTTCAATTACCTTCCCTCATTGCAAGATTCCCTCAGGGGCTAAAGCCCATCCTTGATTAACAGCATCTTGCGGCAGTCAGGGCTGAAGCCCTGACCTACCAGTCGTGCCCTTTCAAAACAACGGCTCATTCCGAGTTACCTTATCTGTTCCCTATTCCCTGTTCCCTGCCTTCTGGCTGGGAGTGAGCGCAATGAGCGTACCGATGACTATCACTACCAATCCGAGCCATATCCAATTCACCAGCGGATTGAGAAAGGCTTTGATGATCGGCTGGCCGGTGTCGGGATTGGTGCCTTCATAGACCACATACAAATCGTTGCCGGAGACCGCCGTATGAATAGCCACCATGGTCTGCGGCTGCTGGCTGGCCAGGTAAACCCGCTTCTCCGGCGTCATCTGGAAGAGCGTTTTTCCGTCCCGCGAGACATCGAGCATCGCGAACTCGGTGTTGTAATTGTCGTTGGACTCCTGCGTGGCACCGACATTTTCCAGCGTGTAAGGGCCGATGACGAGCTTGTCGTGGAGCGCCAGTTCGCTTTCTACGTTGCGATTAAAGGCGGAGCCGGCCAAGCCGATGACGACAATCACCACGCCGACGTGAACCGTGTAGCCGCCGTAGCGGCGGGTGTTGCGGCGAATCAGTTGATACTTCGCCCAGATCAGATTGCGTCCGCTTTGGCGCGCTATAACCAGCATCCCGCGCAAAAACTCCGAGCCGATAGCCGTCAGCACACCCGCCGAGAGCGCAAATGCCACCAGCGCATAGAAGCGTCCGCGGTCGAAGGCCCCCTCGTGCCAGGGGCGCACACCCACGGCTAGGCAGACAGCAACCGTCACCCACAGCGCCGACACCGGCAGCACAAAGTTGCGCCGGATGCTTTTGAACGACGTGGCCCGCCACGGCAGCAGCGGACCGACGCCGGCCAGCATCAGCAGGAAGAGGCCGATGGGCACGGCGATGCGGTTGTACCATGCGGCGTCGAAGGTGACCTTGTTGCCGGCGAAGTACTCCGAGAGGACGGGAAAGAGCGCGCCCCAGAGAATGACAAAGCAGGCGGCGAGCAGCACCAGATTGTTGAAGAGGAAGGCCGACTCGCGGCTGACCAGCGACTCGACGGCGCGCTCGCTCTTGAGGTGGTCGTACTGCAGGATGTAGGTGAAGAGGCAGACCGCCAGGGTAATCACCATGAAGGCCATGAACCAGTAGCCGATGGGCGACTCGGCGAAGGCGTGCACGGAGCTGACCAGCCCGCCGCGGGTGAGCATGGTGCCGAGCATGGTGAGCAGAAAGGTGGAGAAGATCAGCCAGATATTCCAGCTCTTCATCATGCCCTTCTTCTCTTGCATCATGACGGAGTGAAGAAAGGCGGTGCCGGTGAGCCAAGGCATGAGGCTGGCGATCTCGACCGGATCCCAGCCCCAGTATCCTCCCCAGCCGAGCACGGCGTAGGCCCAATGCATTCCCAGAAAGACGCCGCAGGTGAGAAAGAGCCAGGTGACCATCGTCCAAATGCGCGTGATTTTGATCCACTTCTCGCCGGGATAACGCATCATCAGCGCGCCCAGCGCAAAGGCAAAGGGCACGGAGAAGCCAACATAGCCGAGGTAGAGCATGGGCGGATGAATCACCATCTCCGGATACTGGAGGAGCGGATTGAGGCCGTTGCCGTCGGCGGGAGTGACGCCCTGAACGAGCGCGAAGGGCGGCGCTGCAAAGCAGAGCACCAGCAGAAAGAAGAATTGAATGGCGGCCAGAATCGCGCCAGCGTAGGCGTAGAGCTTGACGTCGTGCTTGTGCGTAAGCCGCAGCACAAAGCCGTACGCGCCGAGCAGCCATGCCCAAAGCAGCAGCGAACCCTCCTGGCCGGACCAGAGCGCGGAGAATTTATAAGCCGCAGGCAGCGCGCGGTTGGAGTGTTCCAGAATGTAGGCGAGGGAAAAATCGTTGCTGAAGACCGACCAGACCAGCGCAAAGGCCGCGGCCGTGACGGCGACGAATCCAGCGATTCCCGCACGCCGCGCCGTATCTGCCAGCCGCTCCGGTGAGAGGGCCGTGCGCTGCCCGGTGGCGATCAGCCGCAACGCCAGAGCGCCCGCTACGAGGTTCCAAGCGGCCAGCGCCAACGCGATGAGAAGAGCAAAACTGCCAAAGGCTGCCATCAGATCCCCAGAATGATTTTCGCACGCGGGCCAACCGAGTCAGCGCCCTTCCAGCGAATGCATCCTGAGTTCATCATAGCCGCATTTCGTGTGATCTGCATCACTTTTCGGCTTATGGCAGCAAACTAGCGCTTTCTGGATAAAGTGAAGCAAGACAGAGAATTCCCACATACAGCAAAAGGCCCTGCGTGACGTGCAGGGCCTTTCAAAGTGTCATTATTTTCCGCATATGTTGCTAACAGTCGGCGAAACACCTTTGCGCAGAATGAAGCCCGCAAGACCGAGCAGGCCGCTTCCCAGCAATACGAAGCTGCCGGGTTCGGGCGCAAGGGCTGGCGTATAGTCAGGACCACCCGAAGGATCACCGACAAACGTCTGAGGATAACCGCCCTCGTTCTGGGTACCGTCTATCGGGATAAAAATATCAATATTCGGAAAATCGGTGGTGTTGACATTGTTCACGGCAAAATTCGAAGCCTGGGCCAGCATCGCATCAATCTGAGGCTGATACCCTGTAGGCAAGTTAGCCAGCAGTTTCGGATCGTTGGGATCGAAGAACTCCCAGTTGGCCCACTGTGCAATCGCAATGGTGTTGGCAGAAGCACCCGGAGCAGCCGCCAGCGCTTCGATGTAGGCGGCCTCAACATACTGCGCGTTTCCCGAGACCGGAATCATTGTTGCCGTCCAGCTCTCGCCAAAGTAGATTTCATTCTCGTAGCTGATGCACATCAGCGGCGTGAGGTCCGTGCTGCCGTCAAAGCTGAAGTTGTAGGGAAAAACGTACACATTGGGATTGGTTCCGGAAGACTGCCCCCCGACGCTAACAAGCGTCACGGTCATCGTATCTGCAAAACTCTTCTCTGGACTCAAGATCAGAAAACTACACGCAATCACTGGCAGGATCGCGCGGATACATAACTGCTTCATCGCTTTCATCATTACGCCCCCCTCGTGGCTCGTTACAGGCCAAAATCAGCCTCTTGACTGAGCATGGTTGTGCGCTTACGCACCGCGATCCTACCTGTGAATCGGGTGTCAGAATCCACACAACAAAGGACTATCTAAGTCTCAGTTAATCTGGAACGAGGTTATCAGTTCATTTCCTGCTGTGTCAATATTAGTCAGAACTAATCCAATTTGCGCACAGTACTGTAATGCATTACCCCGGTAACATAGCGTAGCGGTCAGTAACTTCCTTTTCACGCTGCTTTTCAACTCTTTGCCGAATTCTATTGAACATTTTTATCTTGGGTCTATTCACTCTGCTGGCGAAGCTGCGACGGACGCCCTATTCAACAGACGGGCGCCCGATCCCGAGCTTTCCTCAGTTGTACGCGGCAAAAACTATCAAGCTGAGCGTCTTCTGCGAATCAACATGAAAAATGCAAGACAAAGTAAGCCGCTCCCAAAGAGAATAAGGCTGGCGGGTTCTGGGGTTGGCGTCGATAACCCAATCAATGTCTGAGGATCGCCATAACCTGAGGGCCAACTGCCATCCAACGGCACATAGAGCTGATAGTCCGAGTAAAGGCTCGCATTAGGATTGGCCTGCACAAAATTAGACGCCTGCAATAGCAGAGAGGCTACATCGCTTTGATCTGGTTCGGCGGACAGCAGATTGGGATCGTTGGGATCAAACAGTTGCCAATTAGCCCACTGCGCATCAATAATCGTTGATTCGCTTGCGCCAGGGGCGCTGGCCTGGGCAAAAATATAGGCAGCCTCTTCATACTGCGAGTTCTCTGTAACCGGCGCGAGAACCGCCGTCCATTGCTCTCCGAATCCAATCTCGTTCGTGTAACTGATGCACATTAGTGAAGTCAGTTGCGTACTCTCGTTGATACTGAAATTGTATGGGTAAACATAATACGGTCCGGATGCTACTCCTCCAGTGCCTTCCAGAGTCACATCCACGGAGTCTGCATGAGCCTGCAGCGGGCCGAACAACGACAAAACACAAAAAACAGCGGCGGAGAGAATCGTGACAACATTAGACTTTTTCATTGTGATCTCCTTGGGACTCGTTACAGACAGGTATTGCCTCCTGCGTGAGCCGTGGCTGCGCGCACTATCCGTGCGGTTCAGCATGATTACCTTGTGATGTGTTACAACAAGGAGGAGCTTCTGAAATACAACAAATTACCCTGAGCACTATCAGAACCCACTCATGAGTTATCGGAGTTCGTCTATGAAGCGTCTAGGCACATGAAGAGAGCTGGCATTACCCAAGTAATGCACTGCTTGGAAACGGTAATACCATTCAAATGGCCTGAGAGGCTACAGAGCCGGGTAGAAGTTAGCGATCCACCCTTGCAGCAGCTCTGGAAAACAGCCCAGCACTACCACTGCCAACGCAATCGCCACCAACACCACCATCGTCACCGGGGGAGCTTCGATCGGGGTTTCGTCGATTGCTGGCAATATATATGCACTCTTAAGGACTTTTAAGTAGTAGTAAAGTGAGACAACGCTCATCATAACTGCCAGCGCCACCAACCCAAATGGAAGCGGGCCGGCTGAAACTCCCAGCACCGCAGCAAATAGATTAAATTTTGCCCAGAAACCCACTAGCGGCGGAATTCCGGCCAGCGAGAGAAACAGCACCAGCAGCACCGCGGCGAGCAGCGGATTACGCTTGTGCAGTGCGAGGAAAGAGTCCAGCCGGTCGCTCCCAGTGGCCCGCTCGACGACGGAAACCACGCCGAAGGCACCGATGGTCGTCAGGCCGTAGGTGAGGACGTAGTAGAGGACGGCCTGCTGGCAGACAAATCCGCGCCAAATTGCAGCCGCCATCACATCGATGCCAACCGACCACCTCCCCTCGGTTCCTGGGGGGCCGAGATAGTGCGGCAATAGGCACACGCCCAGCAGCATATAGCCAGCGTGAGCGATTGCCGAGTACGCCAGCAGCCGACGAATGCTGGTCTGTGCAAGAGCCGCGAGGTTGCCGACAACCATCGAGAGTGCGGCAATTGCGAGCATCACTTCAATGACATGAGTCCGTGATGCGAAATTTTGTATAAACAGGCGCGCACTTTCATCTTCAGAGAGGTGAGGAGTGATGCGAATCATCACATCTCCTCTAAATAATGTGAGCAACAGCGTAAAGCTCGCTACCTTTGAGACAGATGCGATGAAGGCGGCCGCCGGAGCGGGCGCTCCTTCGTAAGTGTCCGGCGCCCAGAGATGGAACGGTACAGCGGCAATCTTAAATCCTAAGCCAGTAATCACCAATACCCACGCAACAAAATAGAGAGGTGTAGGTCCCGACTGATAAATCGCTATCTGAATCTCTTGCAGGTTCGTCGTTCCGGTCAGACCATAAAAATAGCTAAAGCCGAAGAGCAGAAACGCCGCCGACATTCCGCCGAATAAATAGTATTTGAGTGCGGCCTCGGCACTCTTTGCGGAAGACTTGGAGAAAGCAGTCATAATATAAAGTCCAAGGCTCAATAATTCCAGACCTACAAAAATAACCAGCAAATCTTGTGCTGCGGCTATTAACAATCCGCCCGTAGCTGCCATAAGTATTACTGCGACATACTCTCCTACGTGACGCGTAAAATCCGAATCGATCAACAGCAATAGAGTCAGCGCAGTCAATACGAGAATTCCGACCTGCGCCACTTCGACGTAGAATCCCTGTTCACGGAAAATTGAGTACACTTGCAGGGACCAAGAAATTTTGAAGGCCAGCAAGGCCCACAACGCCGCGCCGCAGCCCGCCACACCAAGCAGCGCCGCAACAGCCACGCGCACCTTCAGCGCCGCTTTGCGCAGAAAGCCCAGATCAACAATCAGGACTAACAATGCTGCTAACTCCAACATTGTCTCCGGCAGCGTCACGCGGAAGAGGTCAAAATAGTTCATTGCACCCCTCCCGCAAGCAGCGCCTTCACCGCCGGTTCAATGGTATCGAGCAGAATTCTAGGCCACACTCCCACCAATAAACTCGCCCCCAACAGCAAACTCACACCGGTAACTTCCGGCCAGGTGATGGCCGCGAAGTGATGGCCTTGTTCCTGCTCCAGCACGTGCGCGCTGGGCAGAGCGTCGCTGAAGAATGCCTTCTGCATTGCCCGCCATGTGTAGGCCACGCCGACGACAATTCCCACGCCCGCCGCTACAACCCACCACGGGCGAACCTTCCACGCGCCCGCCAGCACTTGCAACTCGGCAACAAAGCCGGAAAAACCCGGCATTCCCATTGAGGCCATTCCGGCAATTACAAAGGCTCCCGCTGCAAAGGGCATTCGCTTCGAAAGGTGCATTGTCTCCAACTCCGCCAACTGCCGCGTATGCGTGCGCTCATAGACGATTCGTCCCACGATGGCGAAAAGCAGCCCGGCGATAATGCCATGGGAGAACATCTGCATCACCGCGCCGGTCACCCCGATCTGGTTGAGCGTCATGAGTCCGAGCAGAACAAAGCCCATGTGGCTGACGCTGGAGTAGCCGATGACGAATTTGAAGTCGGTTTGCGCCAAGGCAACCAGCGCGCCATAAACGATGCCGATGATGGCCAATACCGCAAAGACATCGCGCCAGGAGCCGATACCGATGAACGAAAATCCCCACGGATCAAGCCCACGTGGGAAGAGCGCAATACCTACGCGCAAGCAGCCATACGCACCCAGTTTCATCACCACCCCGGCCAACAGCATCGACGCCGCCGTCGGCGCGGCCACGTGGCCGGTGGGCGCCCAGGTGTGAAATGGCCACATGCCAGCCAGTATCGCAAAGCCGGTGAAGACCAGAGGGAAACACCACATCTGAAAGCTCGCCGGCAGCCCCGCGTTCGCCAACGCGTCAAGCCCAGTCGAGTGACTCCCCGCCGTCGCATAAGCCGCCAACAATCCAATCAACACCAGCGCCGAGCCGACAAACGAGTAGAGCGCCAGCTTCATCGCCGCATACTCGCGCCGCGTGGAACCCCAGATAGCGATCAGAAAATACTTGGGCACAATGGCGATTTCGTAAAAGACAAAGAGCAGAAACAAATCGAAGCTGAGAAAGACTCCGTATACTCCGCCGATCAGCACGAGAAACAACGCGAAAAACTCATTCTTCCGCAACTCGATATTCCAACTAAACAAGACGCCGGCCACCGCAGCCAGCCCGGTCAACAGCACCAGCACACGACTAATGCCGTCAGCCGCCAGCAGTAAGCGAATCCCCATCGACGGAACCCAAGGCAGATCGATAATCGTCACTCTTCCCTGCCCTATTCCGGCCACAAACCCATGCACGGCCAGCGCCAGCCCGGACACAGCCACCGCCAGGGCGATCCAACGCGCCAACACGGCTCGCCCTTTGGGCAAGAGAGCCTCGGCAAGCGCCCCGGCAAACGAGAGATAGATCGTCCACGCTAACATTAAAATCTCCAGTGAGCCAGCAGGTTCATCACCGTTGGGTTCACGCTTGACACAATCAGTTGCGGCAATACGCCAAGCAGAATCATCAGACCGATCACGGGAGCAAGCGCCATCCGCTCGCCGTGGTGCAGGTCAGGAAAGTTCGTGCAGTGCTCCGGTACTGGCCCAGTAAAGAGCTTCTGAATCACGGTCAGAATCACTGTAGCCGTCACGAGCAGCCCAAGGATCGAGACTGTGGCCGCAACCCAGCCCAACGGAAAGACACCACGGAAGATCAGGAACTCGCCCACAAATCCATTCAGCCCGGGCAATCCCAGCGAACTGAAGAGCGCAATCCCCATCAGACCGGCCAGCACCGGCGCCGGTTTGCGCAGGCCGCCGAACTGGTCGATGCCTCGATGGCCGCCGGTCCGCTCCTGCAATATCGCCACAAACCAGAACAGCGCCGCCGCAGTGAGGCCGTGGTTGAACATCTGCAAGATCACGCCGTTCAGCGCCGCCGCCTGACTTGCCTCAACCGCCGGACTATTCAAGGTTTGGGCAGCCGGAACCGCCAATGCAAAGATGCCCAGCAGGCAATAGCCCAGGTGGTTGACGGACAGATACGCAAAGACGCGCTTCAAATCCTTCTGCGCCACGGCCGCCCATGCGCCCATCACTATAGTTGCCACGGCCAGCACCAGCAGCGGCGTGCGAATCTGCGCAATCTGCGCGCCAAAAAGCGGCAGCGCAATCCGCAGCAGACCATAGACGCCCATCTTTGACATTGCTCCCGTCAGCAGCATCGTCACCGGCGAAGGCGCCTCGGCATAGGCCGCGGGCAGCCAGGTGTGGAAGGGAAACATCGGCACCTTCACCGCAAATCCAACCAGCACACCGATGGCCAGCCATAACATTACCGGGCCCAGATGCACCGTAACCATCTGCTCCAGTTCGCCGGTAGAAGCCAGCAGCGTCAGGTGCGGAATATCCATGCTGCCTGTCGATAGATAGACCGCCAGAAACGCCACCAGCAGGGCCACGCTTCCCGCCATCGTATAGATAAAAAACTGCGTCGCCGCCGGCCCCCGCCGCGCACCGCCCCACAGCTTGATCAGAAAGAAGGCGGGAATCAGGCACAACTCCCAGAACAAAAACCAGTGAAAGAAATTCAGCGCCGTAAACGATCCGAAGAGTCCCGCCTCCAGCACCAGCACCAACGCAAAATACAGCCCCGGCTGATGATGCACGCGGTGCGCGGCATCCACCGACATCAGCGTAACAATCGCAGACAGCAGCAGCATCAGCGCGCCCAGCCCGTCCACGCCCAGATAGTAGTTGATGCCTAGCGACGATGCCCAAGGATGCTGCTCGATCAATCCGTAGCCGCCGATCACGGAAGAGCTGCTCCACCCGGCCCAAACCATAAGTGCCAGCGCCAGACAGGTCAGCGTCGTCAGCAGCGCTACGGCGCGCGCGTGCTTGCCCGCGACAATCGCAATCGCCGCCCCAAGCAACGGCAGTACGGTCAACAGCGTCAAGATAGGAATTCCGCTCATCCCCGGCTGCTCCAAATCAGCATCAATGCCATCGCTGCCACGGCCAGCGCCAATATTCTCAAGTGGGTCTGCACTCGGCCCGTCTGCACCCGCGCCAGCAGCCCGCCGCCCACCGCCAGCTCATCGCAGCCCTTGTCGAAGCCGCCGTCCACCACACGCGTATCCAGAAAGCGGTTCAGCCGCGCCCATAGTGCGAAGCCGCCCGCAACCGCGCCGACCACTCCGCCCCATACCCGCCGGTCCAGCCAATCGGCAACCCGCGCCCACCAGCCGTAAAAAGCAATCACCGTTACACCGTACAGCTCATCCACATAGAGCCGGTCGCGCAGCAAGCACCACGCCACGGGCGCAATTTTTTCCAGCGCATCCGGCACCGTCGGCTTGGGCGAACGGTCTCCATAGAGACGCCACGCAAATATCATTCCCAGCACAACCATCACCGTCGAAGCGCCCATCAGCAACAGCAACCCCGATTCCATCAAAGCGTCCCAATTGAACTCCGCCGCACGCCCATCCAGAAACGCTCTGAAACACGGCCATGCCGGCGTTCCAATCAAACTTAGAGTCACTGCAAAAAATGCCAGAATCCACAGCGGAGCAACCAGCACAGATGGGTTCTCATGCGCCGGCTTGCCGCCGCGCCAATGGCCGCCGAAGACGTAAACCATCTGCCGCGTCATGTAAAAAGCCGTCAGCAGCGCGCCAATGATCAGCATATAAAACGGTGTCTTCGCCACACTCCAATGCAGTGCTGCATCCAAAATTCCATCTTTGCTCCAGAAGCCGGAAAACAGCAGCGGAAATCCACACAGTGCCAGCATTCCTATCGCATACGTCGCAAAGGTCAGCGGCATATCGGACTTCAATCCGCCCATCTTGCGAATGTCCTGCTCCCCGCTGCAACCATGAATTACGCTCCCCGCGCCCAGAAACAACAGCGCCTTGAAAAACGCGTGAGTTATTAAATGAAACATCCCAACAGCCACGCCGCCCATGCCCAGGCCGGCCATCATGTAACCCAGTTGCGAGACCGTCGAGTAAGCGAGGATGCGTTTAATATCACTCTGCGCCACGGCAATCAGTGCGGCAAAAACCGCCGTAAACGCGCCCGCCCAAGTAACTACCGTCAGCGCGACCGTCGTTCCACCAGCCGGCATTCCCGCAGCCATCAGCGGATAAACCCGCGCGATCAGATATACGCCAGCGGCCACCATCGTCGCCGCGTGAATCAGCGCCGAGACCGGCGTCGGTCCTTCCATCGCATCCGGCAGCCAGACGTGCAGCGGGAACTGTCCGCTCTTGCCCGCCGCTCCTGCAAAGATGAGCAGGCCAATCGCGCCCGCCGCCGTCAATCCCCATGCGGCCGGCTGCGCAAGCAAGCCATTCAGCGCGTCGGCTTCCATCGAACCTGCACCGGAGTTATAGAAAAGCAGCGTCCCGGTCTGCGAGAATAGCCAGACCATTCCCAGCAAAAAGAAAACATCGCCGACGCGCGTGGTCAAAAAGGCTTTCTTTGCCGCCGCGGCAGCCGCTGGCTTCTGATACCAGAATCCAATCAATAGATATGAAGTAAGTCCAACTAACTCCCAGCACATAAACATCAGCAGAATCGAGTTGGCAATGACCACGCCCAACATCGCTCCCGCAAAAAGAGAAAGAAAGCAGAAAAAACGCGTGTAATTCTCGTCGTCCTTCATGTAGCCGGTCGAATAGATGAAGATCAGCAGCCCGACGAAGCTGACCATCACCAGCATGATGGCCGAAAGCGGATCAAGTACCCAGCCGAGGTCAACATTGGTCGCGCCGAATTGAAACCATGTGAAATTGAAGACTGTACGCGTCGCGACTCCTTGCATCCAACCAGAAACAACATTGGCGAATGCTATGAGCGAAAGGAAAAGAGAAATACTCAACGAGCCAATAGCAAGAGTGGCCGCTGTCTTGCGATACGGCTGCTTGAGCAGAGCAATCACACCAGCAGCGATCATAGGCACCGCCGCTATCAGAAACAGATAGTCACAGGATGGGCCGCCAGGAGTAAAGGATCCGCTAATTGCTTCTGTATCTAGCATCCGCTCACCCCTTCATCCTGTTCATCTGGTCAATATCCGTCGTCTTGGCGTGGCGATGAATCTGAATCACGAGGCCCAGACCCACCGCCGCCTCCGCCGCAGCAACGGCAATCGAGAAGATCGCAAAGATCATCCCCGTCAGTAGCTCCGGATGTGGCCCATAGCGCCAAAAGGCAATCAGATTCAAGTTAGCCGCGTTCAGCATCAACTCAATCCCGATCAGCACCAGGATCGCGTTGCGACGCACGAGCGCCCCGGCCAATCCAATAGAGAACAGCAATGCGGCAACCAGCAGATAGCCCGTCAGCGGCGTCATTTCTGTCCCTCTTTCTCGTGCCCAACTTTTTCGTGCATCGCCACAATCACCGCGCCGATCATTGCCGCCGTCAGCAGCACCGCCACAATCTCCAGCGGCAAAACATAGCGCCCCACCAGAGCATTGCCTATCTGCAAGACAGTTACTTGAGGCACGGCCGTTTCATGCGGCAGAACTCGCACACTGTTGATCACCGCCCAACTTAGCACCGCGAAAACTCCCGCAGCAATCACCAACCCCACCAGCCACGTACGGCTGAAGACTCCGTCTCGAGGAGTCTCGGAGCCTTTGGTCAGCAGAATCGCAAAGACCACCAGAATGGCCACCGCGCCGATATAAACCAATATCTGCGCAAATCCGGCAAACTGCGCATCCAGATTCAAAAACAGCAGCGCCAGACCGGCAAAGGCCACCGTCAGCGCCAGCGCACAGTGCACCGTGTTCTTCAGCAGCACCGCAGCCAGCGCGCCCGCCACCGTCAGCGCCGCAAGAACATAAAAGACCACGCTCATCGATCACTCCGCATAGCGATAACTCCTCGGCCCGATCTTACCTTTGCGCATCTCACTCAAACCCAGCCCAGCATAAGCTGCAACTAAAATCACCGAGCATACAAACCAGCGCGGCCAGCCTTCACCCATGAACCGCCATGCCCCAGCCACCAGTAAATTCAGCAGGCACATCGGCAGCACGAACTTCCAAGCAAAGTTCATCAGCTGATCCTGCCGAAGTCGCGGCAAGGTTCCGCGCAGCCAGATAAAGACAAAGATCGACAGCATCAGCTTGGAGAAAAACCATGTCCACGATGGAATCCAGGTCAAGAACGAAAACGGCGCCGACCATCCGCCCAGAAACAGCGTCGTCCCCAGCCCGGAGATGGAAAACATCGCCAGATACTCGCCCAGAAAAAAAAGCGCGAACTTGAAGCCCGAATACTCGGTATGATAACCAGCCACTAACTCCGACTCGCCTTCAGGTAAGTCAAACGGCGAGCGGTTGGTCTCCGCCGTGGCCGCAATGGCGTACATCACGAAGCCCGCGCATCCCCATGGCGTAAAAATATACCAGTGCGGAAATCCCCAGGTATAACTACTCTGCGCCTCCACAATCTTCGTCAGTGAAAGCGAACCGGCCATCATCACCACAGTTACACTGGACAGCAGCAAGATAACTTCATAACTAATCATCTGCGCCACGGCGCGCATCGCGCCCAGAAGCGAATATTTATTGCGGCTCGACCATCCAGCCATGAAGACCGCTAACTCCGTGGAAGCTCCCATCGCGAAATAAAACAGCAGTCCGGCGTCCATCTCCACCAGCACCATGTGGCGTCCCATCGGCAACACCGCAAAGCCCATGAAGACGGCGACGACCAGTACCACCGGCGCCAGAAAATGCACAACGGCATCCGCGCTCAGCGGAACAATATCTTCCTTGGTCAGCGACTTGATACCATCGGCAATCGGCTGAAAAAAACCGAAGGGGCCGATGCGGTTGGGTCCAAGTCGATTCTGTATGCGCCCCAGCCCCTTGCGCTCAAAAACCGTGGTCAGCGCAAACAACGCCGGAAAAAGGCAGACGATGGCCACCACGCTCAACAGCACGCCCGCCAACGGCTGCAATGTCGCAGGCAGAGAACTCACCAGCCAGTGCAGAAGCGAAACGAATATCTGGTCTAGCTTTTCGATCATCCGTTACGCTCCCTCTCCGGCAACGGCCGCTGCCTTGGCTGCCGCTGCTTCAGCCGCAGCCTTGGCCTTGGCGTCGGCCTTGGCCTTCTCTGTTGCCAGTCGCGCATCCACGGCTGCCGCTTCAGTCGGATGAATCTGGCGATAATATTCGTTCGACTTTGCCAGTTGCTTTCTGTCCAGCAGCAATCCGCCGAAGCGGTCCACAGTAGCCAGCTCAAACTCAGTATTCATCTTGATCGCTTCAAATGGACATACTTCGACGCAGATCTGGCAGCTCATGCAAACCGAAATATCAATATCAAAGCGCGCCGGATAAAACTGCGGCTTGCCCACAAAGTCAGGCTTCTTTTCCGTGCTCTTGACGATAAAAATGCACTTAGGCGGGCACTCCTTTTCGCATATCTGGCAGGCCACACAGCGCAGCCCAGCCTCCCAATCCGCGCCGTCGTAAACCAGGAAGGGAAAGACACGCGCAGCCTCGAAGGGCGCGATCCGCTGCTCCGGATACTCGACCGTCGTCATCCGCTCCGCCGAGACATAACTTCCGAAGAAATTCTTCGCCGTCTCCGCCAGCCCCTTCGCTATGCCCTCGCCTAACAAATAGCCTCTCCTCAGTCCCTATCGATCCACTTCACCCAACACAATATCCACGCTGCCAAAGATCAACACCACATCCGCCACATCATGTCCCAGACACATATCTTCCAGAATCGTCAGGTTAATCAAGCTCGGCGGCCGCACGCGATAGCGATACGGATTCGGCCCGCCATCACTAATCAGATAAAAACCCAGTTCGCCCTTCGGCGCTTCAATCCGTCCATACGACTCGCCTGCCTTGGGACGGAAGCCGCGTATCTTCGCAGTCGCGCTCATCACCGGACCTACAGGAATATCGCGGAGCGCCTGCTCCAGAATCCCAACCGACTCCCGCATCTCCAGCAGCCGAATCATGAAGCGGTCATAGACATCGCCATGATCGCCCAGCGGCACGCGGAAGTTGAAGCGGTTATAAATTCCGTAGCCATCCACCTTGCGAATGTCGTAGTTCACGCCCGAGGCGCGCAGCATTGGCCCGGTCACTCCGGCATTCACCGCCAGATCGGCCCGCAGCACGCCCACGCCCTGGGTGCGCGCCATCAGAATTTCATTGGTCGCCAGCAGCCGCTCAAACTCATCCACAAAGCCGCCAAGCCCCGCCACCACCTTGCGCGTCCGCTCCAGCCAGCCCGCCGAAGCATCCACGCGGCAGCCGCCGAAGCGCATATAGTTGACCATCATGCGCGCTCCGGTCAACTCTTCAAAGAGATCGAGAATCTTCTCGCGCTCGCGGAAAGCATACATCAGCGGCGTACCGCTGGCGCCCATCTCCTGAATCAAAAATCCGATCGACGAGGCGTGATTCTGAAAGCGCGTCAGCTCGCCCAGAATCACGCGCAGATACTCGGCCCGCTCCGGAACCTCCTGCCCAACGAGCTTCTCCACCGCCAGCGCATACGCCCAGTTATTCGTGATCGGGCAGATATAATCCAGCCGGTCGGTGAACGGCATCGAAGCCAGATAGCTCTGCCCCTCGGCAATCTTTTCATGGTTGCGATGCAAGTAGCCGAAGACCGGCTTCAGCCGAATCACCCGCTCCCCGTCCAGCGCCACATCCATACGGAATACGCCGTGCGTCGATGGGTGGTGCGGACCCATCGCCACCTCCAGCAACTCGCCGTCCCCACTCGGCGCAATCAACGCCGGACGGTTCCAGCCCTCCGGCTTCTCATCAACGAGTGCGGGTGCCCAAGCTCGCGATTCCGGAAGCTGGGAATCCTCGAAGCTCAACTCGCCCTGTTCCAGAGAAACATATTTCGTCATGCGCCGGCCTCCGCTTGCTTCTCGCCAGCCATTGCTGCTTGCCGCTCCTGCACACGCTTCAACACCTCATCATGCGCCGTCGGCTCATACTCAAAATCATCCGGCGCAACATAATCCCGCCGCATCGGATGATCCTTGAAACCCTCCCACATCAGCAGTCGCCGCAGGTCAGGATGCCCCGTGAAGACGATCCCATACAAATCAAAAATCTCGCGCTCCTGAAACTCCGCCGACCGCCAAACCGGCGTCAGCGACGGCAACTCCACCTCGTCCGTCCGGTTCACCGTGTGCATACGGATGACCACCGGCCCATGCTTTTTCTCCATCGAATACAAGTGATAGACCGCCTCCAGCGACTCCGGCCAATCCACGCCCGTCACATTCGAGAGATAGTCGAGCTTGAGTTCCTCATCGTCGCGCAGAAACTTCGCCACCGCCAACGCGCACTCCGGCGCAATCCGCAGCGAGTGCGGCAATGCGCCGTTGGGATTCGGCGCAATCTCCACCCCCGCCCCCGGCACAGCCGCCTCAATCGCCGATTTGATCTCTTCTACCGTCTTCATCAGCGAATCACCACCGGCACCGTCCACACACCTTTATTGAACGCCGGCTCCAGATCGTGCTCTCCCTGCACCGGCACCGGAAACTCGCCCTGCTGCTCCGCATCAAGAAAGCGCGGCCGCTCCTCACCCGTCAGATGCTGTCCATCAATCTTCTTCTGCAGCGTCATGAAGGCCTGCATCAGCGCCTCGGGCCGCGGCGGGCAGCCGGGAATATGCACATCCACCGGAATGTAGCGGTCGATCCCCTTCAGCACGTTGTAGCCCTGCTTGAACGGTCCGCCGCTGATCGCGCACGCGCCCATCGCAATCACATACTTCGGCTCGGCCATCTGGTTATAAAGCCGCACCACCTGCGGCGCCATCTTTTTGGTCACCGTCCCGGAGACGATCATCAGGTCGGCCTGACGCGGCGACGGCCGAAAGACCTCCGCCCCGAAGCGCGCCAGATCGTAGCGCGCCATGGTCGTCGCAATCATCTCGATCGCGCAGCAGGCCAGCCCAAATTGCATCGGCCAGATCGAGCTCCGCCGCCCCCAGTTATACAGCTCCTGGATGGTCGTCACGAAGACCCCCTGCTTGCCCAGCTCAATCTTCAGTCCTTCATCCATCGTCGCTCCGTCGTTTTTCCTAGTCCCTAGTCCCTGCCCTCACTGCCACGTCAGAACCCCCTTCGCCCACGCCCACGCCAGCCCCTCCACCAGCAACAGCACAAAGACCAGCATCGCTCCGCAGGCCGCTGCCGACAGTCCGCTGAAGGCCACCGCAAAGGGCAGCAGAAAGACCGCCTCCACGTCAAAAATCAGAAAAATAATGGCATAAAGGTAATAGGCCGAGTGGAATTGCATCCAGGCGTCGCCCCTGGACTCAAGTCCGCACTCGTAGATGTCGTTCTTCACGGCATTCGGCTTGGCCGGAGAAAAGACCCGCGCCCACAGCCACGCAAGCCCCAGCGGAGCCAAACCAAAGCCCAGCGCCGCCGTAAAGAGAACCGTGAGTGAAAAATAAGGATTTGAAGCCATCTGAAAAACAAATTCCTTCTAAATTAACGTACCAGTTCGAGGCGGTTTTGGCGAAGCGATCTCCTATTCTCCTGATTCGTTTCCTGAACACGTAAACTAGAGAAAAGCAGGCGCAGGTTCTTCGACTCGTTGCGCTGGATCAGAATGGCAGGTATTTTGGTGAGGTCAGGATGATAGATTTGTCTGTTGGCGAGTGGACGGGATGACCGAATCGATGGAAACACTGATTGCCGAGGGAATCGGCAAGAGCTACAAGGGGCGGCAGGTGGTGCGCGGGGTCGATCTGAAGATCTCGCGCGGCGAGGTGGTAGGTCTTTTGGGGCCGAATGGGGCTGGCAAAACCACCATCTTTTACATCATCGTGGGACTGGTGCAGCCGGAGACGGGACGCGTGCTGGTGGACCAGACCGAGATCACGCAAACCCCTATGTATCTGAGGGCACGTAACTTCGGGATCAGCTACCTGCCTCAGGAGCCGTCGGTCTTTCGCAAGCTGACCGTGGAGGAGAACATCTTGGCGGTGCTCGAGGCGCAGCCTCTGGGCAGCCGGGAGAGGCGAACACGCACCGAGCGGCTGATTCATCAACTCAACCTCGGTCACATTCGGACAACGCGAGGCTATGTGCTCAGCGGCGGCGAGCGGCGGCGCGTGGAGATCGCGCGTTCGCTCTGCATCCAGCCAAACTTCATCCTGCTGGACGAGCCTTTCAGCGGCATCGATCCGATTGCCGTGCTGGAGCTGCAAAAGATCATCTTCAACCTCAAGGCAGACGGCATAGGGGTGCTGATCACCGACCACAATGTGCGCGAGACCTTGAGCGTAACCGACCGGGCCTATATCATCGCCGAAGGGAGGATCTTCCGCG
>Ga0181529_10003104_pt1 | contig 19243 bp, 18 predicted proteins | sample PEATcosm2014_Bin_36_FD_119763 | JGI IMG/M metagenome (GOLD analysis project Ga0181529, IMG submission 119763) | Peatland microbial communities from MTU Mesocosm Facility, Houghton, MI, USA - PEATcosm2014_Bin10_30_metaG | ecosystem: Environmental > Terrestrial > Soil > Wetlands > Peat | place... | reverse complement strand
GTCGGGCTTCTCGTCGACGATCCGGTCCCACTTGCCGCCGGTCCTCTCCTCGATCACCTTCCTGTCCCCGCCGAGGAGCCTGATGACTGAGGTTCCAGAAATATAGCTTCCGAATTTTTCGTATACTTCGTAGACGTGGGGCATGTAGATCTTCTCGGAGAAGACGTGGATGATCCTCTTGGAGGCGAGGAATTGGAAATACTCGCTCACGAGGTAGTTCTTGTTCCTCGTCTCGACGGCTAGCGGCACGTTAGCGGGAAGGCCGTCGGCGAAGGCGCTCAAAGCCTTCATGAAGGCCTCGAGCGAGCTCATCTTCTCGCGGCTCAGGTACTCGAATTCGAGCATGACCGCCTGGATTCTAGGCAGCATGGGCTCGATCCGCTCGACATAGGTCGCAAAAAGCTCCCGCGAAAGGAAGGTCGGGTTGGGCTCTAGGGCCTTCGAGCCCCGACTCCTCGCGTGAGTGAGGCTGATGGCCTCGCTCGCCTTGACGGTGAAGGCGAAATCCTCGTCGTCGATCTCGCCGAGGTACTCGAGGGCTTCCCCGCGATCCGGGATCTTGTAGAACCAGGAGTCGACCTCGGCGGTCCGGAAACGCGCCGAGTACTCGCGCAGGTAGTCCGCGGCCCTCGCCCTCGGCCTGGAATAGACCAAGCCGACCCAAGAATCGTAGTTCCAGGAGCAGGTCCCGATCCATACGCCCTCGCCCAACGACGCTCCCCTTTCCCCCTTGGCCGGGATCCATCTGTGGCTCCTTCATCCTACCATCCCTCGGCCCGAGCCGAAAGCCGCCGGACGGAGGCCGCTTCGGTCGAGGTCGTGATCTTGCCCCACCGGCATCGAGGAATGTAGGATAGTTTCGAAGGAGCCATCGATGCGACGAAGGGATAGGGAGTTGAGCGATCGTGAGAGCCTTCGGGCCATCCTGGATGAGGCCGACGCCTGCCGCCTGGCCTTCGCCGTCGGGGACATGCCGTATATCGTGACCTTGAACTTCGGCTACGAATGGAAGGACGAGCTCCCGCGCCTATTCTTTCATTGCGCGACCGAGGGCCGAAAGCTCGACATGATGCGCGCCAACCCGCGGGTCTGCTTCGAGCTCGACGTCGGCCACGAGCTGGTGACGGGCCCGGCCCCTTGCGACTACGGGATGAAGTACGCGAGCCTGGTCGGCTACGGCAAGCTGCGCGAGCTGGTCGACGAGGTTGAGCGCCTCCGCTCCCTCGACATCCTCCTCCGCCACTATGGCTGGAGGGGAGAGGCCTCGCCCGACAACAAGTCCATGCATTCGACCTGCGTCCTAGATCTGCAGGTCGAGGAGCTCTGCGGAAAGCGCAGGCGCTAGGGCGGGCCCCTACTTCGCGGTCGCGAAGGCCGCGGATATCGCCGAATCGACGGCCGACTCGGAAGTCGCGTCGGGCAGGCCCGCGGCCCGGCCCAGGATCCGGCCGTCGGGGGCCAAAACGAGGACGGCGATGCGGTCCATGGCCGCCCCGATGCCCTGGGCGAAGGCGCTCGAGTCCAGGAAGAGGGTAACGGTCGAGTCCCGCGAGTCCTGGCTCTTTATGCCAGAGCGCATGCCCCCCTCGATGATGCCGCGCATGAATTTATAACCGGCGTTGATGGTCGGCAGCTCCCAGACCTTGAGAGCCGCGCGCTTGGCGCGCTGGCCATCGACGAAGGGCTTCCATGCGTCGATCTCGGACTGCTGCTTCATTTGAAAGGCCACGAAGACCAGGGAAGCGGGGGACCCGAAGTCCGCAGGCAGGTTCAGGCTCCGGCCCGAGAGGCTCGTCGCCTGGAGCTGGGGGAAGCGCCCAGGGACCTGCGCTCCCAAGGTGGCGGCCGCGAGGCCGGCCGCCAGGATCGCGGCGCCGCGTAATTGGAACGAATAGACCATCGGCCCTCCAAGCGGATGCACGAAAATTAATATACTAATTTTCGAGCGGATGGGAATGATATATCCGCGCCACAAGAGCGAGGGAAGCGGGGCGGCGGGAGCCGCCGCCGAAGCGCCCCGCCGCCATCGCCCGTCCCGGCTCGGCTATTCCTTGCGATCGTTATTATTATTCAATAGCTCTTTCAGCTTATCGCCTATATCCCCCGCGGCCTTCTCGATCTCGTCGCCGACGCTGCTCACGAACCGCGAAATGGGGTCGTCGGCGTTCCTGACGCTCTCCTTGTAGAATTCGAAGCCCGCCTTCATGTCCTGGTCGGCGTCCTCCTTGACGAGGCCCCGCTTCAGGTAATTGCCGTCGAGGATGGCCTGATAGTAGCCCGAGGAGGCCCAGGACTTGAGCTCCTGGAGGCGCATGACGGGATAGGGATGGGAGAGCCAGACTTGATTGAGGATCTTGTGGATGCTATCGAGGAGGCTCTTCTGCTCCTCGTACTCCTGGGCCTGGGCGAAGAATTCGTTCAGGTTGACCTGGCTGAGGTCCTCGCCCCCGGCCATTCTCATGAGGATGTTGTAGCTAGGAGTCTCGTCCTGGGTGGCGAGGAGCTCGGCCCTGTCGGACGTAAGCTCGCTCTTGCGGTTCCATTCGGCGAGGGCTGCCATGACGAGGTTGGCCACGAGCTGCCCCCCGGGGATGAAGCCCATCGAGACGTTGGTGAGCATCCATATGAGCGTCTTGTAGAGCGCGTGCCCGCTCATGATATGCCCCATCTCGTGGGCGACGATGGCCGTCAGCTCCAGGTCGTCGAAATTCTTCACCACCGAGCTGTTGACGATGATGAAGGGCTCCTTGACGCCTAGAACCCCCGCGTTGAGGAAGGGGCTCTGAGTGATGAAGACCGTCGGCGAGTAGTCCCAGTCGAAGGTGTCCACCACGTTCTCGATGACGTTGTTGACCCGCGCGTATTGGTTCCTCGACACCTTGACCGAGGAGGCCAGCACCATGAGCCTGAGCGAGCGCTCCGTGGTCGCGGAGACAAGGCCCTTGACAAGCTCGTCGAGGCCCTTCAGGCGCTTCACGGCGCTCAGGGCGGCTGTGTCCGCGGGATGCTCCCAGGACCGCGGGTCGATGGAATAGAGCTTCTTGATCCGCTTTACGAGCATGCTATCTCCTCGCGCTCCCGCCCTCGGCATGCGGCCGGAAATACCTAGAGGCCGGCCCGAGGGGCCGGTCTCCGGCCAGGTGCCGCGACAAGTGCTCCGAGATCCGCCGCACGGTCTCCGCGTCCAGGAGGACATGGCCCATGCGGACTACCTCGGAGCGGAGCCGCCCCGCCTTCGACGGGCCCACCGCCCGGTAGATCAGCTCGCGCTCTTCGTCGCCAAGCGGATAGAGGACGGCTCCGAGATCGCGGTCCGCCGTGTTCAGGAGGCGGAGCTGGGCCCGCGCGAAGGGAGTCGACCTCAGGGCCTCGATGAAGCCGAGCGCGGCATCCCTCGCGGTGGCCATGCCCATCTATGACCGCGCCTCCGCGGCGCGATCGCCCAGCTTGTCGTAGGCCCACGTGCCCCCGAACCAGCCCAGGGCGATGCCCGCGATCTCGTCGGCGATGTAGTGCTGCTTCACGAAGAGGGTCGAGAGCACGGTCCCCGCCGCGACGAGGGCGGAAACGGCGGCGAGGCCGATGGTGAGGGCGTTCCGCTTGGCCCGCAGGAAGCGGAACCACGCATAGAAGCAGAGCACCGAAAGGGCCGCGTGCAGGCTGGGAAAGCAGTCGAAGGAAGGATCCGTCCTGTAGTAGTTATAGATAGCGTCAGCGAACTTGTTGCCCACGATCGGGTGGGCCGCGATCTGGGCGCGGTAGATGTCGGTCGTGACCGGGAAGACGAGGTACACGAGGTCCGCGACGAGGTTGACGACGACGAAGGCCCAGGCGAGGGCATAGCCATGCTTGTAGTAGAAGACGGCGAAGAAGGCCATCGTGGCCTCGACGGTCCAATAGAAGAGATAGAGGTAGAAGATGGCCCAACCGGGGCTGAACGGAATGATGTCGTCCAGGGCCGTATTGAGGTGGAAGCCCTTGGTATAGAGGGCGCCCACCCAGTCGTAGACGAGGTTGTTGAGCACGAGGTCGAAGACCACGATCAGGAGGAAGAGGTTGACGACGATGTAGGTCAGGGCCTCGCTCGCCTTCGAGCTTTCCCCCTTGAAGAGCAGCTTCTCGACGAGTGCCTGAAATCGCTTTATGAGAGGCATCTTCCGCTCCTTGCGCGCCCTTGCTCATCTTTCAGTATCACTCAAGCCGAGGCTCCCGTCCAGCCTTCGCCAAGCTTCGGCGAGGGCTCGCCCATCATCGACGCTGCGTGCTATCCTGGAGCAACTTCGAAAATAAGGACGTACCATGAAGAGACTCTGCACGGTCCTGCTCGGCCTCGGGCTCCTGGCCCCGCTCTTCGCGCAAGACCAGACCGACATCAGCTATTCCTTCGGGATGCTCGTAGGCGCGAGCATCAAGGGCACCGGCGTCGCGGTGAACCTGGACTCGGTCCTCGAGGGGCTCAAGGACGAGCTCGGCGGCAAGGCCACAAAGTATACGACCGCCCAGGCCCAGGCCGCGGTCCAGGCCGCGGTCCAGGCCGCGCAGGCCAGGAAAGGCTCCGACAACCAGGCCGCCGGCAAGGCCTTCCTCGAGGACAACCTCAAGAAGCCCGGCGTTACGGCCACCTCCTCGGGCCTCCAATACCAGGTCCTCACCGCGGGGAACGGGCCCAAGCCCAAGGCCACGGACACGGTGAAGGTGAACTACGAAGGCAGGCTCATCGACGGCACCGTCTTCGACAGCTCCTACGCCCGCAAGACGCCCGCGACCTTCCCGCTGAACGGGGTCATCCCCGGCTGGACAGAGGGCCTGCAGCTCATGCCCGTCGGCAGCAAGTACCGCCTTTTCGTGCCCTCGAGCCTGGCCTACGGCGAGAAGGGAACACCGGGCGGCACGATCGGCCCGAACGCGGTCCTGGTCTTCGACGTCGAGCTCCTGTCCATTGAGACCGGCAAATAATCGGGAATAGCGCGGGAGGGAAACCTTCCCCAAGGTTTCTCCCCCGCGCCCCCTCTTCCAAGGGATGTCCTCCTCGCCCACGATCCAGCTTATCTGCCCTTCCGCATGTCCTTGATTTCGCCCTGCACGACCTTGAAGCCGCGAAAGGTGGCCTTGCAGCCGCGCCCGACGGGCGACTGGGCCTCCAGGCCGACCCGGACCTCGTCCTTCATCTTAAGCCTGAAGTACCTGACCATCTTCCATTTCCGGCCGTCGATCGAATAGTGCAGGGCCCAATGGTCTCCCTTCCGCGCGATCTGGAGCGAGACCTCCTCCTTCCCTTCGAGGCTCTCGCCGTTGCAGTCGTCCGAGTCCTTGTCGGTCACGACGGAGACGACCGAAGGGTGGCCCAGGTCGGTCAGCTCGAATGCCAGCTTGATCCACTTCCTGCCCGAGTCGTAGACGAAGAGAGCGCCAGCGTCGTACTTCTTCGTGAACTCCGGCCTCACCTTGGCGCTCATCGCGAAATCGCCCCTTCTCCTCTCGAAGTGGAAGGGGGCGTCGCCCTTCTCGAGACCGCTCATGGCATCGATGAAGAAGTCGGTATTCCCCGGGGCGAGGATCTCGATCTCGCCCTTCGTCTCGGAGACGGCTTCGGCCCGGTTCATGGTATACATGGCGTGCTCCCGCCGCACTGAGGATAAGTCAGTATAGCATGGCGCGCGATGGGCGCGCGCCCATCGCGCTTCCCCTATTCGAGGCCCTTCTGCCTCTTTTTCTTCACGTCCTCGGACTTGCGCGAGATGCGGTTCCAGACCGCCGAGAGGCCCATCGCCTTGAGCGCCAGCGCGAGCGTCACGCGCGCCTCCTCCCGCATCCTCAAGGTGCCGTCGAAGACGACCTCGTCGGCGAGGCCGGACGTCGCCTCGTACTTGGCGCGGCGCTCGCGGATGGGGTCGAGGAAGGCGTTGAGCGACACTATCAGCTTCTGCTTGACCTCGACGTCGCCCACCTTGCCCGCGCGGTAGCGCTCCTTGAGGTCCTCGACCTCGGCCCTGTCCGGGTTGAACGCGTCGTGGTAGTCGAAGACCGGGTTGCCCTCGACGGTGCCCGGAACGTCGGCCGAGACGCGCTTGGGGTCGGTGTACATGCCCATGACCTTCTTGGCGACGGTCTTCTCGTCGTCGGAGAGGTAGATGGCATTGCCCAGGGACTTGGACATCTTCGCCGCCCCGTCGGTGCCCACGAGCGATCCCTGCTCGCTGACGAGGACGTCCGGGACGGGAAAGGTCTCGCCGTAGAGGAAGTTGAAGCGCCTCGCGATCTCGCGGGTCACCTCGACGTGGGCGACATTGTCCTTGCCCACGGGCACGAGGTGGGCGCGGGGCATGAGGATGTCGCCAGCCTGGAGGACGGGGTAGCCGAGGAGGCCGAAGGGCATCTCCTCGATCCCGGCCCCCTGGGCCATCTCCTTGAGGGATGGCACGCGGGAGAGGCGGGGGACCGTGATGAGATTATCGAAAAGTATCGCGAGCTCGCAGACCTCCGGCACGGCCGATTGGAGGTATATGACGCTCTTGGCCGGGTCGATGCCCACGGACAGGTAATCGAGGACGGCCGAGCGCACGTTGTCGGCCAAAGCCTCTATGCTCTCCTTCTCCGGCTTGGTGGTGAGGGTGTGGAGGTCGGCGATGATGAAGAAACACTCGTACTCGTCCTGCAACCGGACGCGGTTCTTGAGGGAGCCGACGTAGTGGCCCAGGTGCAGTTTGCCGGTGGGGCGGTCGCCCGTCAGGATGCGCTTGCGTTCCATTGTAATCTCCGTGGATGCCTAGCTGGGATCGGCCGCGACGGGCCGGCGGGCGGGATGCGGCTCCGTCTCTCGAGGGCCCCGAGCCCTCGCGCGACGCGGCGCCGGCTTTACAGCTCCGCGAGGGACGGGCCGGCGCGACGCCAGGACCAGGGGCGCCAACGACTTGAAATAGCTGGTATCATTGGGCGATTGTAGCCCATGGGCTCTCCGAGGGACAAGCGGGGCGCCTTGGAGGGCGCCGTCGCCGCTTCTTTCGACTAATTCCAAGTTCCAGCGAAATTCCCGACAAGGTAGAATTTGACTCCTATTTCAGAGAGCTCCTGGGAAGGAAGGTAATTGTATTCTAGCTCGGAGCCCAAACCGAAGAATGGGGAAAAATTGAGCCTCAACCCCGCCGACATGCCTAGGGCGAATTGAAGCTCCGCCACCGCCGAGGAATCGACCTGGTTGTACCAATCGTAGTAAATCTGGCTCCGGATCCAAGCCTGAGGGATGATGGAGGCATCAAGACTCAAGAAGCGAAGGGGCGCATATTCGGCGCATAGCCCGATCCCAATGGGGCAATACTCCACCTTCACCACTGCCCAGGTCAATCCCGTTTTCGGGTAGATGGATTCCCATTCGTATCCGCTGCAAAGGCTAAGCCCTAGTAATTTCGAGAAAGCCGGGAAATACTCCAATCTGGCATCGATTCCTTGGATGAATACTCCGTCGACCATCCCAGAGTCCGTATAGCTGCTCAGCCCGTAACCCGCCGTTAAGCCGATCGATCGTGGCGTGAATGGGGAGCGCGAAGCGGCTCCTTGCACGGGCGTTGGCTCCACTGGAGGGGCGAGCGCCGGCGCTGCGGCCGCGGCGGCCTGACCACTCGCAACCTCGGCCCCTGCGAGGAAGACCTTGTGCGTCAGGTTCTCGTAGACCGCCGGCTGCTGAACGTCGTTGGTCGCGGCGCGCACCTGGGCCTTGACCGCGAGCAGGATGTCCTCGAAGGCTTCTCTGCGCTCGATGTTCGCCAGGAGGGCCGATGTGAAAATGCCATTCCTGCCTTCGCCGTCCTCCGCCTTCTGGTTTTCCCCCGTCGCGTAGACGATGATGCTCTCCGACGGTTTCTTGGCAATCACGGCGAGGCCTCGCTCGATCCCTCGCGTCACCGATGGGAAGGGATTGTCTCTGCAAGCGTCGAGAACGATGATATTCGTGGCGGCCCCGGACTCGTCCATCCTGCCGGTCACCCTGGCGATGGGAACGCATTCCTCTGGGACATCGGCGCCGATTTTGACTTCGGCGTTTATCGGGACGAGATAGTTCTCGCCTTCATACTGGATCCCATGGCCGGAGTAGTAGAAAAGGGCGGTATCCGCTCCCCGGGCCTTGTCGAAGAATTCGTCGATGAGATCGCGCATCGTCCTGCGATCGGCGTCCGATTTTCCGATCACGGTGAATCCTAGCCGCTCGAGGGAAGCGCGCATATCCGCCGCATCGTTGGCGGGATTTTTTAGGGAGGGGATGTTCGCGTAGGTTGCATTGCCGATCACGAGGGCGACCCTCTTATCATCCGATTGCGCGAGCGCCGACGCGGCGAGCAGAAAGAGGGCAAGGGCAATCCCACATACTTTGTTTTTCATGTCTGTTCCTCTTAGTACAGAGCGCAGACTTCAATTTGAGCGGTGATGAAGGCAAGGATACACAGCGCAATCGTATCTGTAAAGTCTTGGATGGTCCTGCCGTGCCTTCGCGGCACCCGCTCAACTCGAGCCCAGTATCCCGTCGGCCGCCCTCAGCCCGCTCGCCCAGGCGGCCGTGATGCCTCGGCTCGTGCCCGCTCCGTCGCCGACAAGGTAGAGTCCCGGCTTGGCCCGGAAAAAGCCGTCTTCGAAGACGGGCCGGTTCGCGTAGAGCTTGATCTCGGGGTAGTACATGATCGTGCTCGGGTGGAGGAGCCCGGGCACGATCGTGTCGAGGAGCTTCATCGCGTTCCAGATGGCCCGCATCACCTTGGCGGGCGCGCACAGGCTGATGTCGCCAGGCGTCGCCGAGGAGAGGGTCGGCTCGAAGTCGTACAGATCGCCCGAGAACTGTCCGGCGAAGGAGCGCTTGCCGAGCCTGAAGTCGCCGACGCGCTGCATGATGGGCCGTCCTCCGCCCAGGAGACAGGCCTGGATCCCGAGCATGCGGGCATAGTCCTGGCCCGAGGCCAGGGGCTCCGTGAGCGTGACGGTCTTGAGCATCGCGAAGTTGACGAGGCCGTTGGCCGGCCTCGAGCCGGACCAGGCATGGCCGTTGACGCTGTACCAGGCCGAGCCGTCCCTCTCCTGGTACTTCTCCTGCACGACGTGGGCGGCCCCGGAGTTGGTGCAGAAGGTGCGCGTCTTCTTGGGGAAGAGAAACTTGGGGTCGTAGTAGTCGCCGACGATCGGATAGTGCTCCCGCCTCGTCTCGATCCGCACGCCCACGTCCACCGCGTTGTCGGCGAAGGGCACGCCCGCCGAGGCCATGAGCTCCTTCAGGAAGGCGAAGCCGCCGCGGCCCGGGGCGACGACGAGATCGCGATAGGCGATCTCGCGCGAGACCGGGAGAAGCCCCTGTTCGCTCGCCGAATATTCCTCGGCGATCGCGGTTCGCAGAATTCGGCGCCCGACGTCGACCGAGACGGCCCGCTCGCCGAAGGAGAAGCGCGCGCCGAGGGCCTCGAGCCTGGCGACGAGCTCCTTGATCAGGGCGAGGCCACCGTCCGTGCCCAGGTGGGACTGGCGGATCTCGAGGAGGTCCACGCCGATCTTCTCGGCCCTCCTCTTGTAGGTCGAGAGGTTGCGCTTCTCCAGTATCCTCGGCTCGAGGAAGGCCTCGACTCTCGCGAGATAGGCCGAGGCGGAAGCCTCCTCCCAGCAGCAGTCGGGGAAGCCGATCGGCCAGCTGAAGTTCATCTTGCAGTCGTTGCGAAGGCCTCCGGAGGAGTACTCGCTCTTGTCGAGGACGATGAGGGAGAGGCCGGGCTCCCGGGCGAGGAGCTCGAAGGCGGCGCCCAGCCCGGCGGGGCCGGTCCCCACGATGACGACGTCGCAGCTTTCCATGGCCCGATCAGCATAGCGACGGGGAGGGTCCCTGTCATCCGACTCGGGCGAGAGTCTCGTAGAGGCGCCGCTGCCCCTCCTCGTTGGCCTTGCCCGCCTCGCCGACCGATCCGGCCTCGGCCAGGAGCTCATCGAGGGCCGACGCGATGGCGGACAGCCGCGCCTGGACGTCCTGGGCCACCTCGCCGAGCACCTCGATATCGCGGGAGGCCGCGCGTATGCGCTCGTCGGCGCTGGCCGCGGCCTCGCGCACCGAGGCGGCGATGCCGACCGAGCGGGACGAGCCGGCGAGGAGCTCGTCGGTGCCGGCGGTGATCTCGCCCAGCCCCCGTGCGACTTCCTCGAGCGCCCCAGCCACGCCGTCGACGTCCGCGTCGATCTCGCCGAAAATCGACTGGGCCCGGCCGTTGGTCTCCGCCACGGCCTTGATGGAGTCGACCGTCCCCTTCGCGCTGCTCGCGATGAGCTTCACGTTCTGGCCGGTCGCCTCCGAGAGCTTGCGGATCTCGTCGGCGACGACGGCGAAGCCCCTGCCCGCCTCGCCGGCATGGGCCGCCTCTATCGCGGCGTTCATCGCGAGGAGGTTCGTCCGGCTGGCCACCGCGCGGATCACGGCGACGAAGTCGAGGATGGACGACGAGGACTCCTCCATCGCGCGCACCGCCCGCGCCGCGCTCGCCATCTCGCCCGCTCCCGCCTCGGTGCGGTCCTTGAGGCGTCGGATTGACTCGCGCCTCGAGTCCGTGACCGAGGCGATGTTCGTCACCGAGGCGGTCATCTCCTCCATGGCCGAGGAAGACTGGGCGACCACCGCGGACTGGTCGGCGATGCTCTCCCCGACTGAGGCCGAGGCCCGGGCGATGTGCGACTGGGCCTGGGCGATCGACCTCGAGCTCGCGGCGAGCTCGTCCACGCGGCCCTTGGCCTCGAGCGCCGAGGACCGCAGGGAACCGACGAGGTCGCCGATCCTCTGCGCCGAATCGCGGACCGCGAGCCCCATCCCGAGAGCCCCACGGCTCGACTCGAGGGCCGCGGCCAGGCGCTCGAGGCGCTCGCGGTCGCGGGCCGAGGCTTCAGCCGCCAGGCCGAGGGCCCGCTCGTTGCGTCGCATGATCGCCGCGCCGAGGCCCGCCGAGAAGGCGACTATGAGGAGGCAGATGACGAAGTCGTCGGAGTTGATGCCCTTCGTGACGGGGTCCACGCGGAGGAAGAAGTCCAAGGTCAGGGCCGTGGCGGCTATAGCCAGCGCGACCAGGGATTGGACAGGCTTCCTCGCGACGATGCCGGTGATCATGAGGACGAGGCCTTGGAGGGCCGTGATGAGGTAGAGCTCGTAGCCGGCGGTGAAGGTCTCGAGGAAGGGCAGGAAGGCGAAGGCGGCCGAGAGGAGCGCCGTCGTCGCGGCGCTCGCGAAGTCGGCCTTCCCGAGTCGGACCAGGAGGCTGAGGCCCAGCGCCAGGACGGCGAGGCCGAGGAGGGCGAAGGTGAATAATCGATTCACCATGAAGACGCCGGCGAGGGCCATGGCGAAGGCCATCAACAGGTCCGTATAGACGAGGGATTCCGCCCTCGCGCGGCTCGACGCGCTCTCCTTTTCGTAAGCCCCGAGATAAAAACTGGCTACCGCGGACCGAATGCCCCGCGGACCGCCCGCTCGATTCGTGCTTTCCATCGCGGCCCCTCTCTTGAAATCGTTGGGCCATTATCACGCCCCCGCCCCGGCAGGTCAACTCGAGCCCTTCCCCCGGGGGGCCTGCCGGGATATCATGCGACGCGATGCCCGCTCTCGCCCTGTCGCTGCTCACCATACTCGTGTGGAGCAGCCTCGCCCTGCTCAGCTCGCGCGTGAACGCCGTCCCTCCCTTCCTCTCGGTCGGCGTAGCCCTCTGCGTGGGCGGCCTCGTCGGGCTCTTCCGCGCCCGCGAGTGGAAGGTCCCCATCAGGACCTTCGCCATCGGCGTCGGTGGGATATTCGGCTATCATGCCCTGCTCTTCGCGGCCTTTCGCGTCGCTCCGACGGTCGAGGTCAACCTCATCAACTACCTCTGGCCCCTCCTCATCGTCGTGCTGTCCCCCGTCTTCCTCGCAGGCTTCCGACTCGGGGCGAGGCACGTCGCGGGAGCGTGCCTGGGGCTATGCGGCGCGGCCCTCATCGCCACGGGCGGGAAGTTCGGCCTGGACCTCGCCTACCTGCCGGGCTACCTTCTGGCGGCCGCGGCGGCCCTGGCCTGGGCCTGCTACTCCCTGCTCACCAAGAGGCTCCCGCCTTTTTCCACCGGGGCCGTCGGCGGATTCTGCCTGGTCTCGGGCCTTCTCTCGCTCGGCATCTTCCTCCTCGGACGGATCGGGCCCGATGTCGGGAGCGTGCCTGCGCTGCGCGCCTCGGACTGGCTCTACCTCGTCCTCCTCGGCCTGGGTCCGATGGGCGGCGCCTTCTATTCCTGGGACGCGGCCATGAAGCGCGGCGATCCCCGCGTCATCGGCGCCCTCGCCTACCTGACGCCCCTCCTATCGACGCTCAACCTCGTCCTCATCGGCGGCAAGCGGCTCTCCGCGACGGCGGGCATCGCGATGTCCCTGATAGTCGCGGGCGCGCTCGTCGGCTCCCTCGACCTGCTCAAGGCGGCATTGGGATCGGTTATTGCGAGGTCATCAAAAGGCTGAGGCTCGTATATTTTTTATAAGGGATCCAGACGAATTTTACGTCATCTATGCGCCAGCCGGCCTTGGATGGGTCGCGGCCGCGGGCCAAGGCGTAGGCGAGGTCGAAGACCGCCTTGCCCTGTCCCTCCAAGTCGACGCAGGCGGCGCCGAGCAGGGTGCCGGCCTTGATCGCCTCGGCTATCGCGGCCGACGGCCTGCCCTCCCCCAGGCCTACGACGGGGATGCCCTTCCTGGCCTTGGAATATCCCGCGGACTTGAGCGCCTCGATGGCCGCCAAGGTCGAGCCTGGATCGCCGCTGAGCAGGGCCTCGGCGCGCTCTCCATACTTCGCGACGAGGGCCGGCACGCCGCCTGATTGGCCGCCCTGGCCTTCGGGATCGAGGAGATCGGACTGAATGCCCTCATCCTCGAGCGCCTTGACGAAGGCGCCCACGAGCGCGGCCATCTCGGGCCCGTCCTGATCGGGGCCCAGGGCGAGGATTTGGACCTTCCCATCCTTGTTCCGGTCGTCGCCGGGATTGGCCTTCCAATGCGAGGCGAGGATCGCCGCCAGCGCGGCTCCCCCATCGGCCTCCCTCGAGCCGACGAAGAAGAGCTTGTCCCAGGAGCGCATCGCCTCGTCCGTGGGCCTCCGATCGAAGAAGACTATCGGGACTCGCCGAGCCTTGGCCGAGCCGATGATCGCGCCGAGGGCGAGGGCGTCGACCGGGTCGACGGCGAGGGCGCCGAGCCCCCGCTGGAAAAGGGAGCCCACCTGCATATCCTGGGCCGGCTGCTGGTTTTGTCCGTCGACGATCGCCAGGTCGGCCTTGTCCAGGGCCTGGGTCTCCAGGGACTTCCTGATCGCAGCCGAGAACGAGTCGTCCAGGGAACGCATGGCCAGGCCGAGCTGGGGCCGCCCCTTGCCCGCTTGCGAGCAGGATGCCAGGACCAGAAGCAGGGAGGCGAGGACCAAGGGCAGGCGCTTCATCGGGCGAACCTCGTGCGGGGGGATCGTACGCGAGGCCTAGGCGTACACGCAATAATAGACCGGAGGGGGCGAGCTGTCCAGGTTGAGCGTCGCGGGGACCCATGCCGGAAGCATTTCCGCTCCAAGCCCTTGTACGGCTCGATTCCATCTCCGATACTTTTCTCCGTAAGCGCTTTTTTCGAACACATGCGCCTCAGGGGGCACGCGTGGGCAGGGGCAAGAAGATAGTCGATATCGAGCTCGTCATCGATGAGGCGATCGCCTTGATAGAGGAGGTCGGGGTCGAGGAATTCTCGACGCGGCGATTGGCCTCGCGGCTGGGGATATCGGCCATGACCCTATATAACTATTACGATAACCGCGGGGCCATCCTCAAGGGGGCCTTTGCCAAGGGCCTCGGCATGCTATGGAAGGGCCAGGAGGGCGCGGCCTCTCCAGCGGGCCGAGCCGACGGCCTTGGCGCCTACCGGGCCCTGGCCGATCATGTCCTCGCCTTCGCGCTCGAGCGACCCAAGCTTTGCCGCTTTCTCCTCTCCGAAGGCGCGGGCGTGGAGGGCTCGTCCCTCCCTCATCCCGCGCCGAGCCGGGAGGCCTATCTCTTCGAGCTCCTGATCTGCGCCCTCGCCCTCAAGGTCACCGGCGGCGCGGAGACGCCCGAGAGGTATCGCGAGCTCGCGGCCTCGGGCTTCGATCTCCTCCTCGCGGGCCGGGGACTTCAGTCCTCAACATAGACCCGAGGCACCCTCGAGCCGACCATGCAGGTGAGCTCGTAGGGGATTGTCCCGAGGAGCTCGCAGAGCTCCTCGCCCCTCACCCCCGATCCGTCCTTCATGCCGAAGAGGATGGCCTCGTCGCCTTCGGCCGCCATGGATCCGGGGCCCAGATCGACCATGGTCTGGTCCATGCAGACCCTGCCGACCACGGGCCTGGGCGCGCCGGCGAGCCAGACCTTCGCGCGGTTGGACAGGGAGCGCGAGTAGCCGTCGCCATAGCCGATGGCCAGCGTCGCTACGTCCGTGTCGGCCGGGGCGACCCAGGTCCTGCCGTAGCTGACTCCATCCCCCGGCCTCACGGCCTTCACGAAGGAGACTCCGGCGACGAGGCGCATCACGGGCTCCACGCCCGCGCGTCTCCAGGGCGAGGGCTCGTAGCCGTAGACGAGGATCCCCGGCCTGACCATGCCGAATCGAGCCTCGGGCATCGCGACGAGGGCGGCCGAATTCGCGAGATGGGCGAGCCTCGGCTCGATGCCCCGCAGCGCGAGCTGTCGCAGCGACTCGCGGAACCGGGCTTCCTGAACCCTCGCGAAGTCGAGGTCGCTGTCGGCGGTGGCGAGGTGAGAGTAGGCTCCGACGATCTCGAGCCCTCGAAGGCCGCTTAGGTCCTCGGCGAGCGCCTCGAGCTCGTTCCAGCGCGCGCCTATGCGCCCCATGCCGGTGTCGATCTTCAAGTGGACGCGCAGACTCCGACCCTCGGCGCTCGCGGCCGCGGCCGCGGCCGCGGCCTTCTCGGCCGAGCAAATCGTCGCGTCGATGCCGTGGCGGGCGTAGAGGGGCAGGCCCGCGTCGGGAGGGGAGCCGAAGACGAGGATCGGGGCCTCGATGCCCGCCTCGCGCAGGGCGAGGGCCTCCTCAAGGAGGGCGACGCCCAGGTAGCCGGCGCCCTCGGCCAGGAGCTCCCGCGCCACCCGGACCATGCCGTGCCCGTAGGCCTCGGCCTTGACCACGGCCATCACCTCGACGCCGGGCCCGGCGAGCTCGCGCGCTCGCGCGAAATTGCGCCTGAGGGCGCCTAGCCGGATCTCGGCCCTCGCGAGCCTGAAGCTCGGGGCCGGGTCGGTCATGGCTTGCGCGGCTTGCGGATGAGCTGGGCCGCCCGCTCGGCCGCCTTCACGACAGCGTTGATCAGCGTCAGCCGAAGCCCCCCCGCCTCCAGCTCGAGGACGCCCTCGATCGTCGTGCCGGCGGGGGTCGTGACCTGGTCCCTGAGCTTGGCGGGGTGCTCGCCGGTGACCAGGACGTTGCGGGCCGCCCCCAGGACGGTCTGGGCGGCGAGCTCGAACGCGACGTCGCGGGGCAGGCCCAGCTTGAGGCCGCCGTCTGCGAGGGACTCGATGATCATGTACACGTAGGCGGGGCCCGAGCCCGAGAGGCCGGTGACCGCGTCCATGTACTGCTCCTCGAGGACGAGGGCGCGGCCGACGGAGCGGAAGAGCTCCATGGCCCAGGCGAGGCTCTCGCTTTGGACATGGGCCCCCGGCGAAAGCACGGTCATGCCCTCGCCGATGGCCACGGCCATGTTCGGCATGGTTCGTATCACCTGGCTGCCCGCGGGGACGGCATCTTCCAAAAGCTCGAGGCTGACGCCGGCGGCCACGGAGATGAGGAGCTTGTCCGGCCCGAGATCCGGGGAGACCTCGGCGACGACCTCCTCCACGTCCTTGGGCTTCACGCAGAGTATGATCGTGTCAGAGACTCTAGCGACTTCCCTGTTGTCCGCGACGACCCGGAAGCCCGTCCTCGCCTGGAGCTCCGAGCGGTGCGGCACGGAGGGGTCGGAAAGCAGGATGGACCGCGAGTCCAGGAGGCCGCGTTGCGCGATGCCCACCGCGAGGGCCTCGCCCACCTTGCCAGCGCCGATGATGCCCAGCTTCCTGTCCATGCCGCACCTCCCGAGGCTGGAAGTATAGCGCGCGATGCCCGGCCCTTTCTACATGGGCTCAGCCTTTACTGCGTGGGGCTCGGCTCGGCCCCCTGCGAGAGCGAGGCGAGGTAGGCCTCGAGATAGGGCCTGTCCTCGTCGAAGATGCGCGTGATGTTGACGCCGAAGCGGCAGAAGCCGTCGACCATCTCCGAGTGGGCGACATAGCCCTCGCAGCGCACGAGGCGCTCGCCATCGCTTCCACGGACGCTCACCATGATGAAGACATTTGTGAGCGTGTCGATCGCCTCCTTGGAGCGGCAGCTGATGCCGCCCATGGAGATGTTGATCCCCTCGGCCCAGAGGTATTCCTCGCGGTTCGGATAATAGCCAATGAGCTGGCTGATGGCGAATCGCGGCGACTCTCGTTTGTCTTCCATAACCTCCATTATAGAGCCTTGAATACGGAACCGTAAACGTAGCAGAATCGCCCATGCGCGACGATCGACCGACGCTGCTCTCCCCCGACCCGGCGGACCTCCCCCTCCTCTTCGAGGCCTCCCGCCTCCTCGGCCGACATTCCGGCCTGGAGGAGGCCATGGGGCCGCTCCTCGCCCTCCTCTCCGACAGGGGAGCCCTTTCCAGGGGGGTGGCGGCCCTGTCCCTCTCGGACGAGGGCGAGATCAAGGTGGCGGCCGTGGTCGAGCCGGCCGATGCCGCGCTGACCGGCAGGAGGGTCGAGCTGGACGACGGCCTCCTCGGCAAGGCCCTCGCCACGGCCTCCCCAACCTTCGATGGCGAGAACCTGGCCGTCCCCATCGTGCTCGGGGGCAGCGCGGTCGGGGCCCTCTCCTTCTCGCGCCTGGCGGGCGATCACCCCAGGGCAGTCTCCCTCGCCTCGTCGGTCGCGGCCCTCATAGCCGAGGCCATGGGCCTCAGGCGCCGCCTCGCCCGGGCCGCCGCCCTCGGCGACGGAGGCGCGAGCCATGTCGTGCCGAAGGCCGCCGAGCCCCTCGGCATCGACGAGGGCTGGGCCCCGGCGGCCATCATCGGGAGGGCGGCGCCCATGCGCGAGCTCTATTCCCTGATGGACCGCGTCGCGGGCACGGAGACGACCGTCCTCGTCACGGGCGAGAGCGGTACGGGCAAGGAGCTCGTCGCCAGGGCCCTCCACGAGCGCTCGGCCAGGGCCAAGTCCTCCTTCATCGCCGTCAATTGCGCGGCCCTCCCGGAATCGGTCATCGAGAGCGAGCTCTTCGGCCACGAGAAGGGCTCCTTCACCGGGGCCCAAGAGCTGAGGCGCGGCCGCTTCGAGCTGGCGAACGGCGGCACCCTCTTCCTCGACGAGATCGGCGAGCTCTCCCTCGCCGTCCAGGCCAAGATACTCCGCGCCATCCAGGAGGGCGAGTTCGAGCGCGTAGGCGGCTCGGTGACCCTCAAGACCGACGTCCGCGTCATAGCGGCCACCAACCGCGACCTCGAGAAGGAAGTGGCCGAGTCGCGCTTCCGCGCCGACCTCTTCTGGAGGCTCAACGTCTTCCCGCTCCGCGTGCCCCCGCTGCGCGAGCGAAGGAGCGACATCGTCCTCCTCGCGGACTATTTCGCCGAAAAGCACGGGCGACGCTCGGGGAAGCCCATCCTGCGCATCTCGAGCCCTGCGATCGACCTCCTCATGACCTATCACTGGCCGGGCAACGTGCGCGAGCTCGAAAACTGCATCGAGCGCGCGGTGATCCTCTCCACGGACTCGGTCATCCACGCCTACCACCTTCCGCCGAGCCTTCAATCGGCTGATTCGACGGGCACCGGCCCCGCCTCGACCTTGGACGCCTCCCTGGCCCGTCTCGAGCGGGAGCTCCTCGTCGAGGCCCTGAAAATATGCCGAGGCAACGCCGCGGCCGCGGCGAGGCGCCTCGGCGTAACCGAGCGTAGAATGGGCCTTGCCCTCCATCGCTATGGCATCGATTGGCGAAGGTTCCGTACATCTATGTAGGATTAATTTTCGAACCTACGCCGATGTAGGTGGCAAGGATTAGGGGGATACTAATAACTCATTGATGAGTATAGAAATAGAATTTTGTATGTGTTGGCATAGTATGTGCACTGTCATTTATTACCTTATCTTCAGCGCTAGGAGTGATGTATGAGCGATTCTATCGAGTCCAAAACGATCGGTCTGGCCGAGGTGTACGGGGCCAATTGCTTCTCCAACGCCGTCATGCGAGAGCGCCTGCCCAAAAGCATCTTCTCGGAATTGCTTAAGGTACAATCAGGCAGGCGCGAGCTCACCCTCGACATCGCCGAGGTCGTGGCGAGCGCCATGCGCGACTGGGCCCTTGAGCGCGGCGCGACCCATTACACCCATTGGTTCCATCCCCTCTCCGGCATCTCGGCCGAGAAGCACGATTCCTTCATCTCCCCCACCGGCGATGGAAGGGTCCTCATCGAGTTCTCCGGCAAGGAGCTCGTCAAGGGCGAGCCCGACGCCTCCTCGTTCCCCTCGGGCGGCCTGCGCGCCACCTTCGAGGCCCGCGGCTACACGGCCTGGGACGTGACGAGCCCCGCCTTCCTGAAGAAGTCGCCCTCCGGCACCACGCTCTGCATACCGACGGCCTTCGTCTCCTATTTCGGCCAGGCCCTCGACAAGAAGGTCCCCCTGCTGCGCTCCATCGAGGCCCTCAACAAGCAGGCCCTGCGCGTCCTGCATGCCCTCGGCATCAAAGACGCCACGAGGGTCATAGCGACGGTAGGCCCCGAGCAGGAGTACTTCCTCGTCAACCGCGAGCTGTACCAGAAGCGGCCCGACCTCGTGCTCACCGGGCGGACGGTATTCGGCTCCATGCCGGCCAAGGGCCAGGAGATGGAGGACCACTACTTCGGCGCCATCCAGGAGAAGGTGGCCGCGTTCATGCGCGAGCTCAACGACGAGCTCTGGGCCATGGGCGTCACGGCGAAGACCCAGCACAACGAGGTGGCCCCCAATCAGTTCGAGCTCGCCTGCGTGTTCTCGAGCTCCAACGTCGCCGCCGACTCGAACCAGCTCGTCATGGAGACGATGAACGCCGTCGCGGCCCGCCACGGCATGGCGGCCCTCCTCCACGAGAAGCCCTTCAACGGCATCAACGGCTCGGGCAAGCACGTCAACTGGTC
>Ga0181529_10003103_pt1 | contig 19249 bp, 18 predicted proteins | sample PEATcosm2014_Bin_36_FD_119763 | JGI IMG/M metagenome (GOLD analysis project Ga0181529, IMG submission 119763) | Peatland microbial communities from MTU Mesocosm Facility, Houghton, MI, USA - PEATcosm2014_Bin10_30_metaG | ecosystem: Environmental > Terrestrial > Soil > Wetlands > Peat | place... | reverse complement strand
TTTGCAACAAACAACGCTCTTCCAAACTCAGATGCGTGTATGACTTACCCATGCAACATTATCCCTTTCAGGTTTGTTGCACTTGGACTTTGAGCGCGGCCCTGCTTTCTGTTAGGACCAGAATCGAAAACGCGCTAGCCAAGCCGCGGCCGGGAAGGCTACTTTTCCGCCAGGGTTTCAAGGACCAACTGAAGGCCCTGCTGCCAACTGGGGAGCCGCAGGCCGAAGCTGTCAGCCAGCTTTTGGCGGGCCAGTCTGGAGTTGGTGGGCCTGGCCGCGGCGCGCGGAAACTCGCTGGTGGAAATCGGCTCCAGCTCGGGAACAGGCGTACCCAGCGCCTCATGCGCCTGGGCGAAGATCTGCTGCGCGAAGCCGAACCACGAAGTTTCGCCGCCATTGGTCAGGTTATAAATGCCGCTGCGGCTGCCAATGCGTTGCCCGCGGCGGGGCAGCAGTTGGGCCAGCACATCGGCGGTGGCCTGGGCAATGCACTCGCTTGTGGTGGGGGCGCCAATCTGGTCATTCACGATGCGCAGATGATCGCGCTCCTTGGCCATGCGCAACATGGTGAGCAGGAAATTGTTGCCGCGACTGCCATAGACCCAGCTGGTGCGAAAGATCAGATGCTCGCACCCCGAGGTTTGAATGGCCTCATCACCGGCCAGCTTGGTTTTGCCGTAAACATTCAGCGGGCCTGGAGTGTCGCTTTCCTGGCGCGCCACGAATCCCGAGCCATCGAAGACATAATCCGTGGAGTAGTGGACCAGGAGCGCACCCAGTTCCAGCGCCAGTTCCGCCAGCACCCCGGGGGCATGGCCGTTGATGGCCATCGCCAGATCCGGCTCGCTCTCGGCCTTGTCCACGGCGGTGTAGGCCGCGGCGTTCACAATGACGTTGGGTTCGACCCTCAGCACGGCCTCGCGCAGGCTCTCGGCGCGCGTAAAGTCGATCTCCGGAAAGTCAACGGAGACGATTTCGCCCAAACATGCGAGCTTGTGGCGCAGCTCCCAACCTACCTGTCCCACCCGTCCAAGAATCAGAATCCGCTTGCTTTGCATTGCGCTCCCTGTTGTCAGTCTACGGCCATTTCAAACACTTCGGCTAGCGCAAAGGGCACCCCGGCGGCATCCTTTGCGGAGAGAATCGGCTCACCGTCCAGCGGCCAATCGATGCCAATCAGCGGGTCGTTCCAAAGAATGGAGCGCTCCGCATGGGGCGCGTAATAATCGCTGGCCTTGTAGAGCAGATCGGCAGACTCCGACAGCACCTGGAAGCCATGCGCAAAGCCGGGCGGAATCCACAGCATGCGCTTGTTCTCCGCGCTTAACTCCACGCCCACCCACTTCCCGAAAGTCCGTGAGCCCCGGCGCAGGTCCACCGCTACATCGAAGATTCCGCCGCTCACCGCGCGTACCAGTTTGCCCTGCGGCTGCGTGATTTGATAGTGCAGACCGCGCAGCACATTATGACTAGAACGCGAGTGGTTGTCCTGCACAAAGTGCGCATCAATGCCCACCGACTGCATGGTGCGCTCATTAAAGCTCTCCATGAAAAAGCCGCGGTCATCGCCAAAGACCTTTGGTTCGAGCACCAGCACCTCCGGAATCGCAGTCGCCACCACGTTCATCACCTTACCTCCGGATACTTCAGAATCATGCGCAGATAGTCGCCATAGTCATTGCGCAATAACACCGCTACCTGCTCCAGTTGCGCGGCGTCGATAAAGCCCTGCCGGTAGGCGATCTCTTCAGGACAAGCCACCATCAGCCCCTGGCGGCGCTGGATGGTTTGCACAAACGAACTGGCCTCCAGCAGCGAGTCGTGGGTGCCGGTATCAAGCCAGGCAATGCCGCGCCCCATCTGCTTCACCTGCAGCTGTCCCATCTCCATGTAGACCCGATTCACATCCGTAATCTCCAACTCACCGCGCGCTGAAGGCTTCAAGTCACGGGCAATATCGAGCACCTGCTGGTCATAGAAGTAAAGCCCTGTAACCGCAAAGCGCGACTTGGGCTGGGTGGGCTTTTCTTCCAGACTCACAGCCCGCCCTTCGGCATCCATCTCCACCACGCCATAACGCTCCGGATCGCGCACCGCGTAGGCAAACACCGTAGCGCCGGAGTCTTGCGCCGCGGCTTCGCGGGCCATGCGGGCCAGATCTTGTCCGTAAAAGATGTTATCGCCCAACACCAGCGCGGAGTCATCGGAACCGATAAACTCGCGGCCCAGGACAAAAGCCTGTGCCAGCCCCTCGGGTCTGGACTGCACCACATAACTGAAGCTCATGCCCCAGGTCGAACCATCGCCCAACAACTGCTGGAAACGTGGCGTGTCCAGCGGCGTGGAGATGATCAGCACCTCACGAATACCGGCCAGCATCAGCACACTCAGCGGGTAATAGATCATCGGCTTGTCGTAGACGGGCAGCAACTGCTTGCTAGCCGCACGGGTGATGGGATAAAGACGGGTGCCCGAGCCTCCTGCCAGAATGATGCCTTTGCGATTGCTCATCGATTTCCCCTCTCTGCGTACTGCACACCAACCCACTCGCGATACGCGCCGCTGGTTACGCGATCCACCCAGCCCTGATGCTCCAGGTACCACTGCACCGTCTTGCGAATCCCGCTGGCAAACGACTCCTGGGGACCCCAGCCCAGTTCGCGCTCAATCTTGTCGATGTTCATCGCGTAGCGGCGGTCGTGCCCAGGGCGATCCTTCACATACGTTATCAGCCCGGCGTAGGGCTGCGCGGCCGGGACCAGCTCATCCAGAACCTTGCAGATGGTGTGCACCACATCCAGGTTCGTCATCTCCTGCCGCCCGCCAATGTTATAAGTCTCGCCAGTAACTCCACGCTCCAGCACGGTGCGGATGCCGCGGCAGTGATCCTCCACATAAAGCCAGTCGCGAACCTGCAATCCATCGCCATAAACAGGCAGAGGCTTGCCCTTGAGGCAGTTATGAATGATCAGCGGAATCAGCTTTTCCGGAAAGTGGTGCGGCCCGTAGTTATTCGAGCAATTAGTTGTCAACACCGGCAATCCATAAGTATGAAAGTAGGCGCGCACCAGATGGTCGCTGGCGGCCTTCGACGCTGAATACGGGCTATTGGGCGCATAGGGCGTTTGTTCGGTGAAGGCGGGATCGGTGGGCGAGAGCGTGCCGTACACCTCATCGGTGGAAACGTGCAAAAATCGGAAGCTCGCCTTCGCTTCCGCATCCAAACCATCCCAGTAACTCCGCGCCGCTTCAAGTAACTGGAAGGTTCCTTCAATATTGGTGCGAACAAATTCCGCGGGGCCGAGAATGGAGCGATCCACGTGGCTTTCGGCGGCAAAGTGCACCACCGCCTTCGGCTTCATTTGAGCAAAGACCTCGCTCATCTTTTTGCCGTCGACAATATCCGCCACAAGCAGCGAGAAATCAGGATCATCCTCAACCGAGGCCAGATTCTCCCGGTTGCCGGCGTAGGTGAGCTTATCCACAACCACCACCGGAGTCTTCATCTCCGCCAGCCATTGCAGCACGAAATTGGAGCCGATGAAGCCAGCTCCACCGGTAACGATTATGGGGGAAACACTAGTCATTTGGAGGCCGCTCCCTTTAGTCTATGGTTCATAATTACAATAGATTTTACAGCGTAATTGCAACTAGACACTATCCTGAGCCGATTAAAAAAACCAAGCGCGAATCTTCATGCGGCTTTTCCTCGCTGGCCGGAGCAGGCTGACGGCACACGAGGACGCTATGATACGCTCGAACGTACGCGGGCGAGGCGCAGCCAACGGGAGCAGGAATCGGCCCCCGCTCACTACCGCACCGCCGGTGGAGAACCAGTGACCGCAGCAGCAAGTCGGAATCTTTCACAGAGCGGGAAGGCAGCCGACCTGCCGGACTGGATGAAGAGCTTTGTCCCCTGCCGGGTGCTGAAAAGCGGCCATCTGCAGACCATTGTGGGCAACTACATGCCGGCCGCCGCGATGAACGCGCCCGCCACGGCTGAACTGGTAACTGTGGACGCCCTCGACGGCAGCCAGGTACTTTGCCACACCCACTGGCAGGCAGAGCCGGTGCGCCGCGCGCGGCTGACGGTGGTACTGGTTCACGGGCTGGAAGGCTCGTCCAATTCCAAGTACATTGTGCGCCTTGCGGCGCGCGCCTGGCGGGCCGGCTGCAACGTGGTCCGGATGAACATGCGCAACTGCGGCGGCACGGACGCGCTGACGCCTACGCTCTACCACTCCGGGCTTTCAGGCGATGTGGGCGCGGTCATTGAGCACTTTACGGCCCTACATGGGCTGGAACGCGTGGCCCTGATCGGCTACTCGATGGGCGGCAACCTGGTTCTGCGCCTGGCCGGCGAGTGGGGGGCGCGCGCGCCGCTGACCACGGTGGCGGCGGTTTGCCCGGCCGTTGACCTGGCGGCCGGTTCTGACGCGCTGCACAGAGGCTTCAACCGCGCCTATGAAGCCCACTTCCTGCGCGGACTGATGCGCCGCTTCCGCGTCAAAGCCAGCCTCTTCCCAGAGCGCTACCAGGGGAAGATTCCCCCCATCCGCTCCCTGCGCGACTTTGATGACCAGATCGTGGCCCGCTTTTGCAACTTCCGCGACGCGGACGACTACTACTACCGGGCGGCCGCGGCACGGGTCGTGTGCCGTATTGCAGTACCAACATTTGTGCTCTGCGCGGCCAACGACCCTTTTATTCTTCTCACGGAAGAGACACGGGCCAAGTTCGTGGCCAATCCTGCCATCCAGTTTGTGGAGACCAGTGGGGGCGGCCATTGCGCGTACCTGGGTCAAGGCCGAGGGGACGAAGTTCACTGGGCTGAAGCGGCCGTGATCCGTTACGTTCTGGAAACGGCAGGGGGCGGCAATGGAAGCTGACTGGGAGATGGAGATCGGCGGAGAAGCAGAGGTGATAGACGCCGCGTGGCCGGGTTTTGTGGATCTGCGCCTCTGGCCCGAGCGCGTTGCCGAGCTCTCGGAGGTAACAGCCTTCCCGGCTCTGGGCCACGTGCTCCAGAATCTGAACCGTGCGCCGTCCGCTGTGTGGACTGCGAAGTGCGACTTTTGGCCCGCGCTTGAGCCAGGCACATGGGATGCCGACGAGTTGGACGCCAGCCCGAAAGTAGCGCATCACGCTGCCGGCTGCTACATAGATTTACTGCCCCGCAGCCCCCAACAGTGGGCAGAAACCGAGGTGATGGAGCGCGATTGCCGCGCCCTGTGCACACTGCTGAAGACGGTGCCGCTCCCCGGCTGCCGCGCGGACCTGATTGTCCGCCGGGCCTGGATCACCCCAGAACAGAGCACCAACGGCATCACCGCTTACCTGACCGCCTGCGGCAGCACGGAGACCACCGCCACGGTCCGACTGGCAGCCTGCCTCAACGCCTTCCTCCACGTGGTGCTGGACACTTCCCGGGGCATTCCGCAGATCCCCGATTCGACGATACAATGAGAAGGCGCACTGTAGATGCGCATGCGGGCGAGTAGCTCAATCGGATAGAGCACCGGCCTTCTAAGCCGGGGGTTATGGGTTCGATCCCCGTCTCGCCCACCATAATTACAACAGGGTTACCGAAACGGTTACCCTGTTTGGGTTGGTGATTGTGGGGAATTTTTGAGGAACCCAACGGTGCGCCAGGGGGAAAGGTGGCTACTTCGGCCTCCTGCGCGGGAGTTTGTTGACCGCGTCGCGCCTGGCTTGATTGCGCGTGTGGCTGTACCGCTCCAGCCTCTTGGCAGACATCCATCCAGCAATGGCCTTCATCGTCGATTCCGCTCCACCGGCCTCCCCCAAAGCGCCGCTAAAGATAGGACGCAGGTCGTGGAGCCTGCACCATACCCGGAAAAGAGACCGGCTTCTGTTCGCGATGGCTATCTCCAGGGTCTTGTTCACCTCCTCCAAGGTTAGGGTCCTGCCAACGTCTTCACGTTCGGCGAAGGGATGGACATCCGATGCCAGAAACCCCAAACGATGCTTACGGAGGATCATGCGGAGCACGCCTGTCTCCACGTTGATTTCGCAATCTGAAGCGCCAGCTTTCTCCAGTTCCTTCTGGAAACTAGAAATCTTCTCGTTGGATGTTTCGCTTCGGGCAGGAGAGGGTCAACGATGAGGCGCTATAACTCCGAATTCCGATGCCACCATTGAAACGGGGCAACGCCCTCCATTTACTGGCAGCTGCTTGCTGTTCATCAAACTGGAAATGGTCCCGAGAGTGGTGATTGAGGCAGCAGGAGATGCTCTGGGCGATGAACCAGTTATGGCCAGAGCAAGAACACGCCCTCGCAACGGCGGCTCGCGATCTCTTCCGAGAGGTAAACGTTTGATGTGGTGAGATGGATCTTTGGAGAACGCGAATCCTAGAAGATGTTCGCAATTGCAGCAATTGTTCCACTTTCGACGATTTGCGTCAAAATCCAAGTTTTTTGCCGAATTATTTGTGCTGTGTGTCATTATGGGGTGATTAGCCCTTGGTATTCTGGCTTGGCTTGTTGCTCTTGACCGATCGGAGCCGCGGCCATTTGCCATACCTCTGGGTGAGGGTCCAGGATGCTCCTTCAATTTTACGCGTGGCTTCTTGTCCGTATAGAACCTGAGAAATGAACCTGCGCAGACGGTGGTAATCCAGTCATGTTCGGATCCCGCTGTTCCCGGTGGCGGTCATTGGCGATATTTGCGAGCGTGTTGCTCGGTAGCGTTCTCCCTGCGCTAGCGGATCAGTCCCCTTCTACAACCACGCCGATCCCCCAGGCCGCGGCTCCGCCGTGGGTGGCGATCGTGATTGCCCTGATCGGGGCTCTGACGGCCATCGTGACCAGCATTGTGACCGCCAGGGTGACCTATTTAGTCGCCATGAGGCGATCCAAGGAAGTAGCGACGACGCAATCCATGGCCGTGGCGCAGCAAGAGACCCGCGCGGAAATCAAGCGAATCGATCTGAGCGAACTTCTTGCCGACGACGTGCTGATCAAGATTCAGCGCGTTGGAGGGTTCGTGGTCGAAAAGGAATTGTGCAGCAAGTTCTTGGCGCAGATCGGGGCGACAGGCTCGGAAAAGGACTTCCTAGCCATCGTCAAGGCGATTCGGCGCAAAGGAGTCTTCGTCACGCAAGTGAACCTACTGAAGACCCTTCTGGATCGAGAGACGCTTAAGAAAGAGGGCTTCAAAGAGATGGTTGACGAGATTCAGCGCCAAGGGAACTTCATCACGCCGACGAACATCTTGCCGACCCTTCTGGATCCGGCGCGGCTCAATACGGAGAATTTCTTACAACTGAAGCGCACCATTCTCGACACAAGCGAAGTCAGCCAGTTGCCGGAAATGGGGCCCGAGGCAGCGGTGAAACTAGTCAGCGAGTTCGGGGAGTTCATGGCCGCGAGGACGCGCCTCACATTGGAGGAAAAGAAACATGGAACATAAGCTGTTGCTTTGCAACGCTTCCAACTATCGCCGGGGCGGTCCCGTGGTAACGCCTTGGCAGCCGATCCGTCCAGCCAGTGTTCTTCCCGATGCCGATGTCACTCAAGTGCGCGACGGCCATGGCGATCCAATCCCCTTTCAGGTTGATCGGATCGACCCGGAGGATTCGCGTCATGATGCACTTGCGCTGCTCCTACCCGAGCGCAAACTGGAAGGGACCGGGGGGGGATGGGCGAGTGCCCCCATCACGCTGGAATGCGTAGCGGCTGCTCGTCCATCGTCGAAGCCAAGCGAGGCGTCGGAACCGGTTACGCGGATGGAACTGAACAACGAAGTGCTTTGGGTCTCCTTCAGTCTGTCGGCCAGCCAGGGGCCCGGTGATGCCGGCTGTTTTGCTGGGGCAATCCAGAGCGCTCGCCTGGGGCGCATGGAAATGTTGGATGCGCACGAGGCCTTGTTAGGGTTTGTGGAGTCCCATCACTCGGAAAAGCGAATCCAGTTGGATGGGATTTCAATTCCCAATCCGGCGTGGTGCGAACGCCAATCGACGGAGGTGAATCTTTGCCAACTCCCCTACAGCCTTCTTTCCATCTGCAAGGGACCCGTTCGCGAAGTTTGTACCGTCGTTTCTCAGCCGTTTTCCTACGAATATTCTGATCCGTCCAATCAATGCCAGATCCAGCTAAGCTGCCAGCTCTATCGCAGCCTGATTTTGTATCCCGGCTCCCCTTACCTGGTCGAAGAGTTATGGCTCAAGGGGAAAGATCCCCAACACCCGGACCAGACCGCGAATTTGTCTTTTTCCGCACACTACTTCGCCCACATGGACATGGGTTTTGAGCCAAAGGTGACGTGGTTCGACCATGTACCCGACTGGCTTGCAATTGAGTACGATCCCAACTGGGCATTGTTCTCCACTTACCCCCGGCCACGTTACGGTTTCGCCAGCAACGCACACATCCTGCAACCAAAATCCCCGCACCCAGGGTATCCCGTGAAAGAGAGCGCACATCGAAGCTTTTCGTGGGAGTTAGGTCCGAGCAAGAAGGCCTGCTGCCTACACTGGTTTCAATATGACGCCCCTGGAGAGATTCAGAGCCACATAGGCCACATTTGGTACGAATTCTTGCTTGCGCCGCTGTGGGTAACGACTAACTAACAGAATTGAGAGTAACCATGCCCGAACCCATCGAAACCAACATCGCCATGTTTGCCTTGGCGGATAGCGCAGTCAAGGAGCTCAACCTCGAGTCGTTCATCGATAAGCACTGGTCCAGCATTGAGGTCCGTTTGTTCGATGCAGATACCCATGCCGCGGAAGCCGAAACGACAATCGATCATTCTTCCGCCGGCATGGTGTTCTTTGCCGAGTGTGTGCCCTACGTGGCCGCGGTCCTTCATGCCGGTAGTGCGCTTGAAAATTTCGTCAAGGCCAAGGAGTGGGTGACAAGGCAAGCTTCACTTCATTTCGCCGATCCGGTTTCCGTGTTAGCCATTCTGACCTTCATCTATCTCATCCAAAGGGGCGCGGATCCGGACAAGACGATGGATCAGGATACAAGGAGTAGGTGGGAGGGCATTCGACGGCGTGTCAACGCTCTGTTTCCCGCAGATACAGGGCTCATGCGCAAGCTGCCCCGGTCAGCGTAAGAAGCATCCAGGTCTTGCATGTGAGGTTCCCTCGCCAAGCGAGTCGACCCGATAAGTTTCACACCGAGCCGCTCAAAGATTCGGAGCGGGACTCTCTGGCGTCGTCCAGTTCATGCTAGCCATAAAGGACTGTGCCCTCCGACCTGGCTCGAGTATTCCTCCCGTTTCTGGCTGACCCGACTGGGACTGGACCAGGCCGCTTCCTGCGCCCTGCAATCACTGCAATTGTTTCTTCATGGCTGCGAGGTCATCCGTCCCTGATGGAAGCATCTGTGTTTTCGCCTCCCACTCCTTTGGCATGTGCGTTTTCCCTTTCCTTCTTCCCTCAGGTTTCCGATTTCCGAACGAAAGGCTGAACAGAATTACCCATTCTCAGCGCCGGACATCCTATGAGCAGTTACAGCCATGCTGGCTGCGGCTGCTGTCGGGTACGGGCGATTCCAGATTACGTTAGAGAAAGATCGGGTTCCTATTGTGGGAACAGGTTTCTCACATGCACGCCGAAAGATTCCCTCGGCGACTCCCGCCAGAGTCGGATCGGCCGATAACCTAAGCCAGCGTCTCGACCGGAAATCGTACGGGAGTACAGGAATTGTCGATGAATGAGGTCATAGGCACAGCGCGCTACGCGGTTGAAGAACAACTGTGTATAGCCAAGTACTTTCACCATAATCGGGTTTCGATCTGCGCTTCGATCGAGGCTGCGGGAGAAAGAGCTTTTTTTTCTGGAGAGGCCGATCCGACTCAAATTCAAGTCGTGGCATTCTTTACAGAGTGCTTACCCTTTGCTGCCCGACTGGTTTGTGCTGGCAGTTCCGGTGCCGAGTTCCGCGACGCTAGCATATGGGCGCGCCATACTCAGCCCTCGATTGACCCGGTCTCGCTGCTTGCCATGCTTTCGTTGATCTATCTAATGGAAATGGGCACAAGAGAGGCCTCCCGGGACTTTCGCCGCGCCTCTGTTTGGCAGCGTATCCACCGGCAGGTGGACAGCTACTGGTCCGCCCGGACGCCAGCAGATGCGCCCACCCCGATGCGGTGCTTGAAGCTGGTGCAAGCGTTAGGCTCCAGGTAGGCATCCGACTCGACTGCGAGACTGGAAGGCGAATTCTCCTTGATGCGCCGGGGACTGGTGCCGCCGTCGCCATTGGCGAGGCTTCATCACCTACGGGCTGAAGCCCGTACCCTCCAAACACATAAACGATCATCTGCTTGAGACACTCCACTCAATGCTTTGCATGCGGGCTTGCTTCTGTTTGCAGGCAAGCCCGGCTCCGGCCAGCACACAGACCAGGGGCATGACCGGCATACGATAGCGACCCACCGCTTGCACTCCGCCAGAGACGGTTATGAAGTAGAGCGAGGTGCCGATCAACAGCATCCGCACGAACCGGGGCAAGCCTGCACGCACGGTTCCCTTCACCGCCAGCAGATAGAGTGCCAGCAACCACAGCTCCAAAATCACCATCACGGTGGCGCGCAGGGGATCGGTGCGAAGGATGTGAAGTGCGGCATCCAAAGGCCCCGCATGCACTACGCGTGGAGGCGCGGGAGCGGAGTCCGCGTCGAGCAGCTCGAGCAGCTCCGCGGCGCACGGCGAGAAGGCCACAACGGCCGAGCCCACAACTTGCGCCCGCAAGGCCTCAGGCCAGTGCGCCTCAAGAATCCGCCCTGCCTCCGCACGCTGGAAGCTGAGTCGAGCCGCCTGACTCCAGTCTGTTTGCTCGGGATGACTTCGCATGTAAGCAGCTTCGTCCGGATAACCAAAGGCCTGCTGCTCGACGGCAAACGGAAACCCATTCGCGCGCGCCTCAGTCTCCGCGGCGCTATAAAAATAGGCATTGCGCACCGCAATGCTGGAAAAGCCGCTGAAGCCGGTTTCCATCCAGTTGCGTAGCTGCCATGCGGCCAAGAGCGGCAGCGTGGCGGCCAACAGCAACGCAGACGCCTTCCAGCGCAGTCCGCGCTGGTGCCAACAAACCACGGCCAGGCCAAGGGCCCACGCCATCGGCAACCAATAAGCAGCGGGGCGAACGAAGATGGCAGCCGCCAGCGCCAACCCGCTCCAACTTATTGATCCGGCCTTCCAATAGTGCATGGGCATCCCACCCATTTCGCGAGGAAGCCCGCGCAACGGATGGGGCACGGTGCTGCTATTGACGGGCCGACTCAAAGGTGTGCGCAGAAAAGCCGCCATTCGTCCCACGCTCACCAGCAACAGCGCCGTAAAGAGGGTTTCCGAGAGCAGGCGCACGGAGTAAAGGATAGACACCGGCTCCAGCGCGGCCAGCCAGGCGGCACAGAGCACGGCGGGTTCACTCAGCCCCACCGCCCGCGCCAACCGCGCCACCAGCCAGACAGAGAGTACGGAGAGCGCGGCCTGCAACAGGGCTGCCAGCGCCAACCCCGCTCCACTGGCCACGGCCAGAAACAGCGGATAGCCCGGCGCGCGGCCGATCTCCGGCAGGCCTGCTGTCTGAAACACTCCATGCAGGAGCAGGTTCCGTCCCGGCTCCAGATAACTGAGCGTGTCACCGCCAGCCATGGCGCGGGTGCCGGTGCGCAGCAGCACGAAGGCCCACAACGTCCCACGCAACCCAGCAGCCACGGCCAGCGGTGCGGCAAGTCGATTCGGCACAAACCGGCTCACGCACCCGGCTCCAGCAGCTCGCTGTAAAGCGCCTCCCAATGGTCCGCGCAAGCTTCCAGGCTGAAGCTGGCCACCATGCGCTCGCGCCCAGCCTGGACTCTGGCACGAATCTGATCTTGCGGCAGGCTCATGACCTCCAACATGGCGTGGCTCAGCGCGGCGGAGTCGTGGGCCGAGACCAGCCAGCCGACGTCTCCAGCCACTTCGCGCACGCCCCCCACATCCGTGGCCACCACGGGGCGCGTCATGGCCATAGCCTCGGCGAGCACCAGCGGCATGCCTTCCCAGGCCGAGGCCATCACAAAGCCGTCGCAGCCATCGAGCAGCGCAGGCAGGTCGCGCCGGAGCCCGAGCCAGATGACGGCATACCCAATGCCCAGGGCCGCGGCCATCGACTCCAGTTCATCCCGCTCGCCGGCCATGTCTTCGCCAGCAATCCAAAGCTCCGCATCCCCCCGCTCGTCCAGTACGCAAGCAAAGGCACGAAGCAGATTCGGGATGTCCTTGGCGCTCGTCAGCCTTCCCGCGCTGAGCCATACAAAGCTGTCGCCTGCCTCCATGGCCCGGCGGATTTGGCCACGGCGCTCCTGGTCAGGCTGGTACTCGGCAATATCGACCCCGTTGGTCACGACACGAATCTTGGCCGGGCTCACCACGCGCAGAGCACAATAGCGATCCGCGCCGGCCTGGCAGACAAAGGCCACGCCATCGGCCAGCTTGTTGGTCAACCGATAGGCCAGCATCCGCAGCCATCCCCCCTCGTAGACGTTATGCACCGTGGAAAGCATAGTGGCATGCACACCAGAAAGGCGCAACAGACGCGCTACCAGGTTCGAATGAAAGCAGTGGCTGTGAACCAGGTCGGGGGCAAACTGCCGGAGCACCCGGCGCGCCTTCAGAAAGCCGGCCAGGGCACGGAGCGGATTGCGAGTGATGTTGAGCCGCACCAAGGGAAGGCCGGCGGGCCACTCCTCCGCGACCTGCGGCCTCAGCACCAGCAGCTGCACCTGATGCCCGCGCTGGACCATGCGCCGGGCCAGATCCAGCGCCAGCCGCTCGGCGCCGCCTATCGCCAATGTCGTTACCATGCAGGCAATCCGCATTCAGCCCCAATCCAGGCCCCGGAAACCGGAACCGCTCGATGATACCCCCGATTTTGCTCATTTGAACAGCCAGTTCCGGAGCGATTTTTGCCGAATCATCGCCTCAAAATCGACATTTTCGCCCCGGGGGGCATTTAGTTCCACAAAATAAGTCAAATCGTTATAACAAATCGAGCTGTACCGGCTGTACAATCCCAGAGAGGTTACCCATGGCCGGTGATATTCAACTTACGTGCAGTGACTGCGGGCAAGAGTTCATCTTTACCGCTGCTGATCAGGCGTTCTTTTCAGAGCGCGGATTCTCGACCCCTAAACGCTGCAAGAACTGCCGCATGGCAAAGAAGGGCACTCAAGGCGGTTCCGGCTTTCGCGCGGCTCCCTCGCAAGGCACTTCCGTGGTTTGTTCTGCTTGTGGCCAACTGACAACGGTTCCTTTTGAACCCCGCGGAGACCGTCCGGTCTTTTGCCGCGACTGCTACCAGAGCCGCAAAGGCAGTGGCGGCGGCGGGGCCGGTTCCTTCCACGGCCGCTAGCAGTACCGATGTATTGAGAGCCACAGCCTGTGCACTCGGCGCCAGGGAGTGCACAGGCTGTGGCTCTGAATCCTTATGCCTCATGCTCCCGGCACGTTTTCGCGGATATTTAGTTGTGTCTAATTTCTGTTTCGTAGCCTCTTCAATCTCCACAGCAGAGTATTCCCTGCTGTGCTTTGATGTGCCGGTACCCGCGGCATCGTTCTTCTGATCCAATCCACGTCGAGGCACGAAAAAGGGCGGCCCAAGCCGCCCTATCATTTTGGATCAGATTCCCAGCGAGCTACAGGATGCTGGCGCTCTTGCGCTGCTCCATGACCACGGCCTGGCGGCGATCGTTGGAGGTGTTGTCGATCTTCTTCCAAAAGCCAATGAAGTAGTCAATGGCGGAGATGACGCTGATGCCCAGCGCAAAGTAGACCGAGGCCACCGCATACCAAACGACCGGCACCGTGATAATGCCGAACTGCCAGTGGTGCCACTTATGAGCCAGAATGGTGGAGACCACGGCGAAAATCTGCACCACCGTCTTGAGCTTGCCCAGATCGCTGGCCTGGATGGTGAAGCCTTCCGACGAAGCGATGGAGCGCAGCCCGGAGATCAGGAATTCGCGACTGATAATGACAACGGCGACCCAGACCTTGAGGATCTCGGGGTTATAGGACACCAGAGCCACCAGTGCGCCTGTGACCATGATCTTGTCGGCCAGGGGGTCCAGCAGCATGCCCATGGTGGTGATCTGCCCGCGCTTGCGGGCGAGGTAACCATCCAGACCATCGGTGATGGAGGCAAAGACGAACAGCAGCGAGGCTGTAATCTCCTGCACTCCACCCGTTTGCCAGGGGAAATGGGATGTCAGGATCCACAGCAAAAGGGGGATCATGACGATGCGACTCATCGTAATGGAGTTGGGCAGATTCATCGGTTCAGCATCACGCTCTCATGTCTCTGGGGATGCATCTTCATTATTACACCGCGGAGCGGTGAGGCGGAGCGCTCCGCGATCCCAATGGACCTCATCACTTCTTGGGCTTTGAAACACTCAAGGGAAAAACGGCAGTCAGATATCTGCCCTGGTCGCTGTCGATCAAATCGGGATTCAATAACTCCACTTGCCGCGACATGACGAGCCGGGTTCAAAAAAAAGTCGGAACAGGCTTATGCCCATCCCGATTGGGTTTGTTGTCGCCGATGGATCCGCGTTCGTCCATGCGAGCAGTTGGCCCCACCGCAGGTGGTTGTTGATCCGTCCCGGAAGAGTTGCATCGTTCGACCCCACCTTAGCGACAAAAACAAGAACGTCGCGAGGGTGGGGCACCCAGACCGTGGTGCAATCCGTCGTCGCAGGTAGCATCGTGGTCTCCCACCCTTTTCGCGATAAAGCCTGCGAAAAGGATGGGGCACGGGGCTTCTGTTGGAGAGCCAAACAATACTTGGCCCCACCGCAGGTGGTGGCTAGGCGTAGATGCCGCGCTGCTTGATGGTGAAGGCCACGCGGTCGATGGCCAGCATGTAGGCGGCAATGCGGTTGTTCACATTGTGCGCCTCGGCATAGCGGACCACGTCGTCGAAGCTGGAGCGGAGAATCTCCTCCAACTGCTCGTCCACCGCGGACTCCTTCCAGAAGTAGCCCTGGCGATCCTGCACCCACTCAAAGTAGCTGGCTGTGACGCCGCCCGCATTGGCCAGAATATCGGGCACAATGAAGATCCGCTTGTCGGCAAGAATTTCGTCGGCCACCGCGGTTGTGGGGCCGTTGGCGCCCTCCACCACGATCTTGGCCTGAATCTTGTCCGCGTTGCGGCTGGTAATCACGTTCTCGGTGGCGGCCGGGATCAGGATCTCGCAATCCATGACCAGCAGCTCATCGCTGGGCATGGCCTCAGCTTCGGTAAAGCCGAGGATTCCGCCGTTGCGATACTTGAACTCGACAAGCTGATGGATGTCGATGCCGTTGGGGTTATAGAGTCCGCCGTCCGTTTCGGCGATACCGACGATCTTGTAACCGGCTTCCATCATCAACCGCGCGGCGTTGGAGCCCACGTTGCCAAAGCCCTGGATGATGACCCGGCAGCCGTCGATGGACATGTTCAGGTAGCGCAGGCTCTCATTGCAGTTGACCATCACGCCGCGCCCCGTGGCCTCCGTGCGTCCGCGCGAGCCGCCCATGGTGAGGGGCTTGCCGGTCACCACGCTGGTCACGGTGTGGCCCACATGCATCGAGTAGGTGTCCATGATCCACGCCATGGTCTGCTCGTTGGTGTTCACATCGGGCGCGGGAACATCCTTTTCCGGTCCGATGAAGTCGATGATCTCCGAGGTGTAGCGGCGCGTCATGCGCTCCAGTTCACCTTTTGACATCTTCTTGGGGTCGCAGATCACTCCGCCCTTGGCGCCGCCAAAGGGGATGTTGACCACGGCGCACTTCCAGGTCATCCAGCTGGCCAGCGCGCGCACTTCGTCCAGAGTCACGTCAGGCGAATAGCGGAGGCCGCCCTTGGCCGGGCCGCGGGCGATGTTGTGCTGCACCCGGTAGCCGGTAAACATCTCAATCCGCCCGTCGTCCATCATCACTGGAAAATGGACGATGATCTCGCGCGCCGGGCTCCGCAACAGCTTCCACAGCCCTTCATCCAGGTTCAGCTTCTTGGCTGCAAAGTCAAACCGTGCGCTCTGCGCTTCCCAGGGATTAATTTCCTGGTCCAAAGTCATCTTCGGAATACTCGTAGACATGCGTCTCTCCGATCGAAACACCAGCCGTGCAGTCTTGAGCTGCATCCAGCCGTGGCAGCAGGCTGCGCGATGACCACCGCGCAAGCCCAAACCCCAGTGAGAATAGGTCAACGGCCGTCATGAGTCAATACCCTAAACTTCATGGCAAATGACGTAAGGTACTTTCCGCATCCTTTTTGCACCCCGGGGCTCCCTTTTCGGGTTCAGACTCGACTGTTTGCATGGCTTTCAGCGCTTTGGCACCGAGGTCCGGATTGTGGATGCAAGCAGCGCAACCCCGGTGCCCAGGGAAGAAGATCCGGCCCCCGCACAGCCTTGAACAGCCCACAAACGGGCCGGTAACAGGTACACTGGAGCAGTGAAACCCTCTGTTCAAGCCACTTTCCCCATTCGCAAGGAGTTCCTGGCGCTGGCCAAGGAACACACGCTGGTGCCTGTTTGCCGCACCCTGGCCGCCGACCTGGAGACCCCGGTCTCCGCCTTTCTGCGCGCCGCCTGGCCGGAGCAGGAGTGTTTTCTGCTGGAGAGCGTTGAAAACGGCGAGCAGGTGGGCCGCTACACGTTTATCGGCCTGGCCCCGTCCAAGCGCATCGTAGCCCGCGGTCGCGACATTTCCATCACCGAAGGCAAAAAGGTAACGCAGCTGGAAGGCGACGTCTTTGAGGTGCTGCGCCGCCACCTTTCTGGCCACAAGCCGGCCCGCATTCAGGGCCTGCCGCCGTTTACCGCCGGTGCGGTGGGCTATTTCTCCTATGACGCGGTCCGGCTGGTAGAAAAGCTACCGGAGACCACCGAGGACGAGATCGGCGCACCTGACGCCTGCCTGCTGTTCTTTGACGAAGTGCTGGCCTTTGACCACGTCCGCAAGGAGATCTGGCTGGTGGTGACGGCCGACGTGACCCGCCACAGCGCCACCGCGGCCTACGAAAAGGCCGTGGCCCGGCTGGACAAGCTGGAAAAACGGCTGGCGCAGCCGCTGCCCAAGTTCAATGCCAAGAAGAATCAGGGCAAGCTGGACGTCCGCTTCCGCACCCGCAAGAAGGACTACCTGGCCGCTGTAGAAAAGGCCAAGCAGTACATCGCAGCCGGCGACATCTTCCAGGCCGTGCTCTCGCAGCGCTTTGACGTGGAGCCGGGCGTGGACACCTTCCAGGTGTATCGCGCCCTGCGCGCCGTCAATCCCAGCCCCTACATGTTCTTCCTGCGCTTTGCGCCGGAGAAGCCGCTGGGCGGCCAGGCGGCGAAGAATCATTTCTTCTCGCGGAAGTCCAAAACACCCGCCGTGGTGGAGCTGGCAGGGTCCTCGCCGGAGCTGCTGGTGCGGGTGCATCAGGGCAAGGTGGAGTACCGGCCCATTGCTGGAACCCGGCCGCGGGGCATGACCGACGAAGAAGATCAGGCGCTGGCCGACGAGATGCTCAACGACGAGAAGGAACGCGCCGAACACGTGATGCTGGTGGACCTGGGCCGCAACGACGTGGGCCGCGTAAGCCAGTTCGGCTCCGTCAAGGTGGACGACCTGATGTACGTGGAGCGCTATTCGCACGTGATGCACATTGTCAGCTCCATTCACGGCCAGCTGCGGCCGGAGCTGACGGCAGTGGACGCCTTGCGCGCCTGCTTCCCGGCCGGAACCCTTTCCGGTGCCCCCAAGGTCCGCGCCATGGAGATCATCGAGGAGCTGGAGCCGGCCCGTCGCGGAGCCTACGGCGGCGCGGTGCTCTACGCCGACTACTCCGGCAACCTGGATTCCTGCATCATCATCCGCTCGTTCCTGTCAGCCTCCGGGCGCGGCTACGTGCAGGCTGGCGCTGGCATTGTGGCCGACTCCGTGCCGGAGAAGGAGCACCAGGAGTGCATCAACAAGTCGCAAGCAGTTTTGAAGGCGATTGAGCGGGCACGGCTGCTGTAGTTCCGTTCCCATTTCCGCACTCACCCCAGAGCCGGTTCCATCTTGGAATCGGCTCTGATCCTTTCTGGCCCATTTAGCCTAAAGTTCCCGCACACTGGATGCAGAAACACTGACTCAAATGGGGCTGAGCGGACCTTGGTTGAGTGATCCCGGCGAAAGGAAATCCTCTGTCATGTCGATCTTGAGCTTACAGAGTTCTTCGCTCTTCACGTCCCTCTCCGCCTCCGCCACGTCGTCCACCTCATCCACCAGTTCCAGCTCCAACGCGTTTGGTTCAGCGCTCTCCGGGCTGATGTCGGCCATTGAATCCGGCGACACCACCAGCGCCAAGAGCTACCTGACCAAAGTGGAGAGTCTGACCCCCTCCAACGCCGACTCCTCCAGCCCGCTGGGCAAGTTCATCTCCAGCGTGGATTCAGCGCTATCGTCGGGCGACATCACCACCGCGCAATCGGCTCTGACCACCCTGGAGCAGCAGGGCCCGGCACCCTCCGGAGCGCCGCCAACCACCGACTCCTCGTCTTCGTCAACGTCCGACTCGACGCTGACCCAGCTGGGCAAGGACGTGATGGATCTGTTCAGCGCCATCAGCTCCGGCGACACCACGTCGGCGCAATCGGCCTACAGCTCGCTGACCAGCCTGCTCGGCTCCAGCTCCACCTCGACCAACTCGACCACCTCGTCCAGCACTTCGGCCGACAGCAGCAGTTCGACGAGCTCGACCAGCAGCTCGTCGTCCAGCACCAATCCGTTCGCCAAACTGCTCAGCGATCTGGGAACCGCGCTCAGCTCCGGCGACATGACCACGGCCCAGAGCGAGCTCTCAACCTACTTTGCGAGCCTCTCCTCGGGGCAGATCGTCAACACCAGCGCCTAAGGGGAACCTGCACAGTCCAGCGCTTCGGCTGCCCACATTTGCCTGGTTCTCAACGAACGGCTTGGGTGGACCGGCAGTGCTCCATCCAAAAAAAGAAAAAAACGCCGGGAAGATTCGAATCTTCCCGGCGTTTTTCTGTCAGGTTGCAGCCAAAGTCCAGTTTTGAAAGAGCACGGATTTATCCGTGCCGCAAGGCATACAAAAGCTGACCGGCTGCAAATATCCCCGGGCAGAGCCGCATAAGCGCTAACTTGTTTCTGCGAATGCTTGTTCCTGCGATGTGCGTTTGCGAGGCGCTTCAGCTAAGCCTTTGGCGATCTGGCCCCAGTTCGCCAGCATGTCTCCCAGAGCAAATGC
>Ga0181529_10003102_pt1 | contig 19249 bp, 10 predicted proteins | sample PEATcosm2014_Bin_36_FD_119763 | JGI IMG/M metagenome (GOLD analysis project Ga0181529, IMG submission 119763) | Peatland microbial communities from MTU Mesocosm Facility, Houghton, MI, USA - PEATcosm2014_Bin10_30_metaG | ecosystem: Environmental > Terrestrial > Soil > Wetlands > Peat | place... | reverse complement strand
GGGCTGGATCGATCCCAGGCGGCCGTCGGCATACACGTGGGTCAACATGCCCGCCCAGGCCTTTTGCACTGCGGGCCAATAGGTCTTTTTGTCCAGGATGCCTTCGTTCACGCCGTAGGCCATGGCGTAGGTGATAAAGGCGGAGCCGGAGATCTCGGGCAGCGGATAGCCCTTTTCGTCCAGCATGCCCGCGCGCCACAGCCCGTCCTTGCTCTGGAGGGCGAGCGACTCGGCCGCCATCTCCTTCAGCAGCTTCTCGTAGCGGGGCCGCGAGGGCGAGTCCTTGGGCAACCGCTGAAGCACCCGCACCAGACCACCCATCACCCAGCCGTTGCCACGCGCCCAGAAGATCTTTTCGCCGTTCTTTTCGCGACGGTCGAAGTAGTTCAGGTCGCGGTAGTAGAGATGTTTGTCGGTGTCGTAGAGCAGACGGGTGGCAATGGTCCACTCGTGATCCATGAAGTCGACGTACTTCTTGTCCCCGGTGGCCACGGTCAGATCGGCCAGCACCGGCGGAGCCATGAAGAGCGAATCGCACCACCACCAGAGCGGCTTGGCGCCCTCGTCGCCAGAGGCAATCACCTGATCCATGCGCGCCTTGATCGGCTCCAACATCTTGGGGTCCTTGTGCAGCAAATACTGCTCCACATACATCTGGCCCACGGCTTGATCGTCGGCATGCAACAGGCGCGGACCCGGCTGCCAGTTCAGGCCGTTGCCGATCTCCTCCATCGCCTTTTTGTACTTGTCGCCCGCCACCTGGTCAGGCACGCCCATAAAGCCCGCATAGAGGGCCGCAAAGGTCCAGTCAACCTGCGGCTGAGCGGGCAATCGGCTGAGTTGCCAGTCGGCTACCAGCTTCATGGCCTTGGCCAGTTCCGGCCGCGTGAGCTGGGGCGACAAGCCCTCCGCCAACGGTCCAGGAGCAGAGAGCGAGTCTCCGGGAGAAGAGGGCTTGATGCGCTCATTCTGGGCCTGAACGGTCGTAGTCAGTGATCCCAGAGCCAGCGTGGCCACCAGGGCCAACGTGGAGGTGTGCGCGGTAAGTCCACGCTGCAAAGAAGTGAAGCGGATCAGCATTTGTGTCTCCAAAAGTGGGAACAACGAGTGCGACAAACACGCCGATGCCTGTTTCCAGCCGAGGGATCTCCCTCCGGCCCGCGGTCGAAGGCCGCCACGGTCGTGATCGTCGAATAAAGTTGTGCGCCAAGAAGACTGGTACGTCGGTCGGCCACTGCTCAGCTGTTCGTCGGCATCAAGTGCCGTGCTGTGCCTTATCGCTTTGTGAATCCCGCTCAAAAATGCCTGGATTCCGTCGCTGATTGGCGAATGGCTCTAACTGACAAATTATGCCGACCTTGGCGTGCTGTCAAGATGAGAAGCGTCATTCCGGAAATGAAACTGGAGCGGGATGTGAACCTTGCGATGTGGGATGCAGCCCTAACCTTGCTCCGAACCAGAGACGATATAGCTGACAGAGTCGAGGTTCTGCCCCCGCAGATCGCTAGGTGCTTGTGTGCCTGCGCACTTTCAGGTGGACCGTGCCTCATTTGCATTCTCAGTTCACGCCGGTCGAACGATGCTGGTTCTGTAGAGAGGAATAGCAATGACGCAGCGAGTACTAGTCGTCGACGATTCGCCTACCATGGTGATGAGTTTGAAGACGGCATTGAAGATGAATGGCTTTGATGTCGATACCGCGGGCAATGGACAGGAGGCTTTGAGCAAGCTCAAGGCTGGAGCCAAGCCTAACTTGATCCTGACGGACATCAACATGCCTTTGATGGGTGGAATGGAACTGATTGGCAAGGTGCGCGCCATGCCGGAGTTCCGTTTTGTGCCGATTCTCACCTTGACCACCGAAGGCGACTCCGCCAAGCGGGACGAAGGCAAGCGTATGGGAGCCACTGGCTGGCTGGTCAAACCCGTTTCCGGGGACGATCTGGTTCGCGTGATTCGGAAGGTCCTTCCAGGAGCTTGAGATGGCAACTTACGCTGGTGGATCGCTGCATCGCCTTTCGCTGGGAAGCGATCGGGGCAGTGCCTCGGAATCGGATGTAGAAGATCGTCGTGAATCCAGGCTGCATCGGGCTCGTCGCCGATTCGTTGGAACCAGCTTGCTGGGAACGGCTTGCATGGTCGCCTTTCTTGGTTCCCTCTGCTTGGTCCTGGGTGAGGAGTTCTATCAGCATTGGGTTAGCATCCTTGCGCTGCTCACTCTTTTTGTCCTGCTGCCGCTGGCCATCGCGGGCTCCGTACACTGGGCCGGCGCGCGTCAGGGCATTGCCGACCTGGGTGAGGTTGGCAAGCTGACGCGCGACCAGATTCAGGCCGCTGCCGCCGGACGCAATGCGCTCTCCTCCGAACTGCATGCCTCCGAATCCTATATCGGCGTCATGTACCAGCAGATTGGCGACTCACTCAATCAATCCGAGCAGGAGGTGCTGCAGGTGATCGGCGGCCTGGGCGCGCTGAATGAGAACGCCGCCGACCAGCGCCAGCACATTGCCGAGTCCATGGCCAACGGGCGCGACGTGACCCGCGCCACCGAAGAGCGCGTGAACGGCAACAAGGAAGTGATTGCCGCCATCGAGACGCAGTTGCAGGAGCAAAACGACGAGCTGCGCAACAGCTTTGAGCGCATTGAGAGCATGGCCCTGGAAGTGGGAGCCCTGCAGCCGCTCATCAAAGTGATTACCACCATTGCCCAACAGACCAGCCTGCTGGCCTTGAACGCGGAGATTGAGGCCGCGCGCGCCGGCAGCGCAGGACGCGGATTTGCCGTGGTGGCTGGCGAAGTGCGCAAGCTCTCCGTTGCAACCACCAAGGCCGCGGCCGACATTGCCGGAAAAATCAACACCACCACGGCCCGGGTGCAGAAGGAGATGACCGACGCGCATGCGGCGCTGGCGAATTATCAATCCGGCGACGAGTTGTCGCATCTGATTGCCGGGCTCACGGAGATGCAGAACGAATTCTGCCGCAACTCCAATATGCTGCTGGGGGTGGTGGGCGAGCTCGACACCAACTACGCCGAGAGCGTTAAACAGCTCTCCCAGGCCCTGGGCCACATCCAATTCCAGGACGTGATGCGGCAGCGGATGGAGCACGTGCAGGCCGCACTGGTTGACATGCAGGCCCACTTGCAACTACTGGGGGAAAAGCCCAACGATCCCACCTGGGACGGGCACCTGGAGAGGACCTTCAAGGACATTTTGGCCACGCATCTGGCCCGCTACCGCATGGAACGCCAAACAGCCACCCATCTGGCCTCCACCGGCGGAGGCTCTGCCAAGGTTGGCTCTCGCCCGGATATTGAGTTGTTCTAGCCAGTGTCCTGACCGCTTGATTCAGTACCACTCATGGGTGCCCCAGACCTCCACCCCGCGGACAGATCTTCGTACGTGGGGTGGAGGTCTTGATTCTGACACCTGGGATAGAGATGTCAGTTAGCCTGAATCGTTGCTCCCCGTCCGGGGCGCAGTGCGAGTAGCCCAGGACCGGCTGAAGGCCGAGCCCTGGGTTGCGATCCCCAAAAGCACGAGCGCCCTGAAAGGGCGCTGTGCGGCTGAGGAATACGTCCGGGGTTGAAACCCCGGAGTCTCTCTTTTAGGCTGCTCTTCAGGGACCTGAAGGTCCCTGCTCCTTCCTTTCCAAGGGTCTCCAATCGATCCGCCCTTCAGCAGAGGCTCCTTGCCCCATCCTTTCGCTCTTTTCTTGCGAAAGGGTGGGAGAGCTAAAATCCCGGACGCACGAAGGATCATCTGCTGCATGCAATTCCTGCGTTACAAATGGTTGCATGCAATGCTTAGAAGCGCAGACGCACACCTAGCTCGATCCTGCGTGGCTGATAGAAGTTGGTGGCGTTCACGTTGAACGGTTGGCCAAAGGCGACGCTGTTGGCCTTGAGGCCGGTCAGGAAGTTCAGCTTGGGCGGCCCGCCGGTGATCGTGCCGGACTCGATCATGTAGCCCGTGGTCTCTATCTCCGTCACGTTCTGGTGGTTGAACAAGTTGAACGACTCCACCAGCACCTCCAACTGCCGCCGCGCGCTGAAGTTGACGCGCTTGGCCAGGCGCAGATCGGCCTTCCAGGCAAGAGGATAGCGATAGGTGTTGCGCCCCAGGTTGTAGTTGATGCCGTCGCTGCCCAGCCCGTAGATGCGGTTGTCGCCACCGGAGCCATTGATCCCCTCGCCCAGCGCCACAACGGGCGTCCCAGTTGCCGCGTCAAAAAATTTGCTCAACGTGCCTCCGGTGCGGATGGTGTACGGCATGCCGCTGCGGAAGTGGCCCACGCCAGAAAGCGCCCATCCATTGGCTAACCGCCCAGCCATCCCGCGCAGCTTCCAGGGCGTTTCATAGAGCACCATAGCCATGGCCGTGTGGCGCACATCCAGGTCGCTGGTTCCATACTCCAGGCTGAAGTTATCCGGTTCCAGCACGCTGCCTCCGGTGAGCCGCAGGCTCTCGTTCGGATTCCAGTCCATGGCATGCGCGTAGGTGTAGTGGGCATGGACGGTGAGGCCGGGCGAGGCGGAGCGATTGATCCGGATGGTAGCCGCCTCGTAGGTGGAGTTGGCGCGGCTCTCCATCTCCACCACCTGCTGATAGTTGCTATTGAGCCTGCCGGAGCCTCCGCTGGTAGAGGGCCAACTGGCGTAGAACGGCAGAATGATTTGCGCGGCCTTGATCGGTCCGGAGCCGGTGTGACCGCAGGCGACGCTGGGAGTGGGCTCACATACGTCGTACTTGATGATCTGTTGCGGCGTCAGCGGATCGATGTTGGTGTCGGTGGTGACCGGTAGATGCCGCGCCAGGCTCACCATGGCCGCCGCCGTTACCTCAACGTGCAGGGGCAGCTTCTGTTCCACGCCCACCGTTGCCTGATGCACCTCCGCGTTTCGGAAGCTGGGCGCAAACTCCACCGCGCCGGGCTTGACCACGCTCAGCGGCTCGCCGTTGAAGACGTAGGGGAACGGGGGCGCGCCGCCCTGATTCAAGTTGTCAGTGGGCCGCAGATAGAAGCTGAGGTCGCCGTTGAACGATCCGGTGTGGGAGAGCACGGTGAGCAGGGTGGATGTCATCATCCGCCCGTAGTAGATGCCGTAGCCCAGGCGCAGCACCGGCCAACGTTTGTCCTGGCTGCCCACAGCCAGGCTCAGCCGCGGGCCCCAGTTGTTGCCGAGCGCCGGTGTTTGCCCGGTAAGCAGCAGCGCCGGGTTGCTGACGGCGGCAATGGGCGCGGGCAGTTGTTCGCGCTCCCAGCGCAGGCCCGCCGAGAACACCGCATACTTTACGGGTTGCCACTGCGCGGTCACATAAAGTGCGGTTTCGTTGGTGCTGGCGCGCCAGCCCGCGGGGCCCATGGTTTGGGTGTAGTAGGAGTAGCAGGGCAGGTAACCAAGCCCGCGCAAGACGCCTGCCGAGTCGCGCCATGCCTTGCCCGTCTGGTCGCAGTTGTGCTGGTCCAGCGGGTTCAGTGACCCGGCAATGCCGTAATTTGCGAACGCCATCGCGTCAGTAGCAAAGTTCTCCACGCTGGCGTAGTGATACGTGCCGGTCTGGTTGCGCAGCAGGGAGGTGGCGTCGGCGCTGTGGTCCAACTCCAGCCCCGCCTTCACCAGCAGATTGCCATGCGCCCAGTTCGCTGCCTGCTGCAAGTACAGCTGCGTCTCATCCGGATAGCTGCCCGCGCCAAAGCGCGCCGGATTGCCGATCGTAAAACCATAGCGCGAGTCCACCACAATCTGCGGCAGTTGGCCCCAGTTGTTCCAATTGTTGATGTTGAGCGTGCTCTCGTAGGCGGAGGGCGTCTGCGCGTGGGCGCTCAGGATGGCGTGGCTCCAGGAGAGCTGCGAGACGGAGAGCAGGTTGGGGGTCAGAAAGGCCTCCCAGCGGCCCAGCAACCACTGTTCGCTGGCCTGGCTGGAGCCAAAGCTGTGCGTGCCGTAGGCCTCGGAGACACGCTGCAGGCCGCCGCCGGGCGAATCGTAGAGTGCCGCATTGGCCTCCACCGTGATCCGGTGGCGCTCGCGAAAGTCCCAGTCCACGCGCCCAAAGCCCAACCATTGCGTGGTGGTCCGCGAAGCCGGGCCTAGCAACCCGCCGAGCGTCTCCAGCATCTGCCCATAGCGCGGAAAGGCCAGGCTGCCGGAGCCCAGCTGCGCTCCCAGCAACTGCATCTGGTCGTCTGTCGGCTGGGCAAAGAACAGGTCGGGGTGTTTGAGCACGGAGACGCCGGGATGGTCGCGCTGCGTGCTCTCGAGCGCCGCAAACCAGAAGAGCCGGTCGCGGCGCAGTTGCCGGCCCACGCCCACGCCAAAGGTGCTCTCGTGGTCGTTGGGCGTGTAAGGCACGCTCGCAAAGGTGGGCAAAGTCGTGGATGTGCCGAAGGCGGTTTCGCGGGTCCATTGCGTAAAGGGATTTTGCGCTCCCAGCATGTTTTGCCGTTCGTAGAGGAAGGCCTGGCCGTGCAGGCCGTTTTGGCCGCGCAGCGTGGTCAACTGGACGCGGCCTCCGGCGGCGCGGCTGGCGCTGGCCTCGGCGTTCCCGGCTGCGGTTTGAAAGCTGCGAATCGCCGCCTCGCTCACCCCAGTTCCGCGCCCGCCGGCAAAGGCCGAGCCCATGCCCTCCGGCTCGCCCTCGGTTTGGCCGGCCGAGCCGCGACCATGCCCACCGGGGGTGCCAAAGGCCAGCCGCGTACTCATGCCGTCAATGGTGGTGTCGGCCTCTGCCTGGCCTTGGTCGCGCATCTGCGCGCCCCCCCCGGCTGCGGAGGGCGAGGCTCCCGGCGCGATTTGCGCAAACTCCTCCCAGCGACGACCGCTTACCGGAAGTTGCTGCAATTCCGCGCCGGTCAGCTGCGCGATGATCGTACCCGCTATGGCTACGGCGCTCAAGGAGGAGCACCGTGCCCCATCCTTTTCGCAAGCTTCGTCGCGAAACAGGCGAGGAGCCATGACCGTATTCACAGGCTGGATCACGGCCGGGGCGGGCGGCTCCGTGGTTGCGGTTTGTAGCTGAGCCGCGGTTTGTGGCTGGGTTGCCGGTTGCGGTTTCTGTGCAGGCTGATCCGCATCGATCAGCGGCAGCTTGGTCAAGTTGGCCAGCGGCAACAGGAGGCTGCTCACCTCTGCGCGCAACTGCGCCGCCTCCGTGGCCGGAGGATCATGCACAAAGGCTGGCAACAGCACGTAGGTTGGCGGCAACAGATGGAGCGGCGCGGTCGGAAAGGCAAAGGCGAAGGTTATCGACTGAGTGGGGGGCGGATCGTGCACAAAGGCCGGCATCAGCACGGGCGTTGCGCGCAATAGTTCGAGGCGGTTGAGCGGATACTCAAAGGCGAGGTACACGGCTTGGGTGGGAATGTCGTGATGCGCAATCACCAGAGGCTTGGGGGGCAAAGGCTCAAAGACCATGGCCGCCTGGATGCGCGCCTCCTGCCCAGCCTGCACCAGAATCCCGGTCAGTTGGCCGCGGCCCAGCTCTTCGTTCTCTGCCTCCACGGTATAAAGGCCTGGAGCAAGCTGCCCGGCGCGGAAGGTGCCGTTGTGTGCCGTGGTGGTGCGGGTTGCCGCGCCGGTAGCCTCGTTGCGCAGCACCAGCTCCACGCCTGCCAGCGGAGCGGAGTGCAGATCGGTGAGTCGGCCAGCCAGTGAGCCGGATGCCCCCTGGCCGGTGATGCTCTGGCCATGCACACACACACACACGCTCAGCACGAGTGCGGCGAAGGCCAGAATCCGGTTCAACTTCACCTCTGCCATCCAGGAACCTTCCCGCGGCAGATCGTGGGGCACGCCAGGGCCCAGTTCCCCGGCCGCTCTGGGGCAGCCTGGGGTGGGGAGCGGTGGGTCGCCAGGGTCCCGAGCGCCAGAGGGCGCTCCACCCCTCTCCCAACTCAGATTGGAGCGATTGTATGCCTGTTGCATGAGGCTGGAAAGAAGGATTTCAACCCCCGGAGCCACCCTTCCCCCAGCGCGAGCCGTCGCCGTCTCTGCAACCCGTGCCGCAGACACGGAATCGAGTCCCCGTCCCTCTTCATCCGGCCCTCAAATAGAGTCTGTTGAGAGCAAGGTTTGTCCAGTGGACAGCTGCATCGATGCTGCGGCTTCCTGACGCACCACGTTAGAGCGTTTCTCCAATAGATGTAGCCCTTGCAGAGATCGTGCGAGGTCGCTTTTTCTTAAGGAAAAAGCGACTCAGCGGTTGTGGTTTCGGGGTAGAGCAATTGGAGAAACGCTCTACCGGATCTCAAGGGCGGAGGTTAGCGGCGTGCTATCCGATGCGCCGCCGACCAGCACCTGATAACTTCCGGGAGCCAGCTTCCAGGCCTCTTTGCCCTCGTCGTAGGTTTGCAAAACGCGCGCGTCCACGGCCACGGTCACGGTCTCGGCCTGGCCCGGAGCCAGCTCGATCCGCTTCCATCCAGCCAGGCGTTTGTAACTCTCGTCGGCACCCTTGGGAAGGCGAGCGTAAACCTGCGCCACCTCACTGCCCGCGCGCTGGCCGGTGTTGGTCACGGTAAAGCGGACGGTGCGGCGGTCGGCGTCCACGCTGAGCCCGGTGTAGGCGTAGGTGGTGTAGGAAAGGCCAAAGCCAAAGGCGAACAGAGGCTGCTTGTTCCGGCTCTCAAACCACTTGTAGCCGATGGCCGCGCCCTCGTCGTAGTGGACGGAGAAGCCTTCGCCCTTCATGCCGGGATTCACCGGGCCGGTGGCAAAGTGTTGGTCTTTGGGCGCAGGAGGAATTGTGGCGCGGGGCAGGTCGGCTTCACTCCGGGGGAAGCTGATGGCCAGCTTGCCGCTGGGGTTCACGCTGCCCACCAGCACGTTGGCCAGCGCCTTGTGCCCTGCGCTACCGGCAAACCATGCCTCCACCACTCCCGCAACCTTGCTCAGCCAGGGCATCGTCACGGCCGAGCCGGTCTCCAACACCACCACGGTGCGGGGATTGGCCTCAGCCACCTGCGCAATCAGCGCGTCCTGCTCTTCCGGCAAGGACAGGCTCGGCTGGTCCATACCCTCTGATGCCCACTGCGCCGCAAACACAATCACCAGATCGGCCTTCCGGGCCAGCTCCGCCGCAGCCCGCGGGTCAGCGCCGGAGTTGTATTCGATTTTGACGTTGGGCAACTGGGCACGCAGAGCCTTGAGCGGCGAGGTGGGGAACCAGATGTGCTGCTGCCAGGTGGTGGCGCCCTTGCCTGCGGGCAGAATCGCGTTGCCCACCGGCGGGTCCACTTGCGCCGAGCCGCCGCCGGAGATCATGCCCACGTCCGCATGCGCGCCAATCAGCACAATCGTGTGCACGCGCGCCGGATCAATGGGCAGGACCTGCTGCGCGTTCTTCAGCAGCACAATGCTCTTCTCTTCAATCGCCTGGGCCACGCTCAGCCCGTGCTCGGCATCCACCACGCTCTTTGCCACCGGGAAGTCGACAATGCCGGAGACAAACTCGGCGTAGAGCACCCGGCGAGCGTGGTCGTCCAACTCGGCCATGGGCACCTTACCCGCTTCCACCGCCGCCTTGAGCTTGGGGCCGAAGAATTCGTCCATGGGCTGCTCCTGATCCAGACCCGCGGCCGAGGCCTTCTCCGTGCTGTGCGTACCGCCCCAATCCGAGAGGACAAAACCCTTGAAGCCCCACTGCTTTTTCAGCACCAGGCCCAGCGTGTAGGGGTTCTCGCAGCCGTAGTCGCCGTTGATGCGGTTGTAAGAACACATGACGGCGGCGGCGTTGGAGATGGAGTAGGCAATATGAAAAGCCAGCAGATCGGACTCCTGCATCGCGCGGCGGCTGAAGACCGAGTCCACTATGAAGCGGCCCGTCTCCTGGTCGTTGACGGCGTAGTGCTTCAGGTCGCCCACCACGTGCTGGGCCTGCTCGCACTTCACGCGGTTGCCCACCAGAGTGCCCGCCAGCAGCGGATCTTCACCGGCGTACTCAAAGCTGCGCCCGTTGCGGGGCTCACGAGCCAGGTTCACGCCGCCACCCAGGGTCATGTTGTAGCCCTGCGCGCGCAGTTCACTGCCTATGATCTGGCCGTAGGCGCAGGCTGAATCCACGTCCCAACTGGAGGCCGCGCCCAGGTTCGAGGGCAGAGCGGTGGCGTAGCGGCCATTGGCGCCGCTGTCGCGCACGCCGTAGGCCGCGTCCGAAATGTAGAGCGGTGGAATGCCGAGCCGGGGCACTCCCACCACATAGCCCGCGCCGCCGTTGCCGTCGTTGGTGTGCGGCATCTGCCAGTTGGAAACGTGGGCCATGCCGTTGCCGTGCACCAGCTCCAGCTTTTCGTCCGTGGTCATCTGCCCCAGCACCAGCTCAGCCCGCTGTTCCGGCGCGAGTTGGGCATTCATCCAGGGTCGGCTGGCTGAAAGGGGGCCGGTTTGGGCAGGCGCGGAATGCGCACAGCCGATGAGAACCAAGGCAAACAGAAATGCAGAAGCAGAAAACGAAATTGAGGTGCGAATCTTCATGGGTCTCCGTGCTGGCTCAGCGCCGTTCTTCAGAGCTTGAGCAGCTTGCAGGGTCAGCGTCAAGGATGTGCAGCCAGGGGCGAAAGGTTTAACGGGTAACATCACGTTACACATGTCTCAACTCACTGTATTGATTACAGATAGAGTGAAGGATTGAGGCCAGGACGCGGCCTGTATCATACAACGGCTGCGGGTCCGCGCATGGCGCCTACCAGGTGCGGAGGGCGATCACCTTGGGAGGACCGGGGTGGCCATCGATCACGCGGGTCTCAACCACCGCTTCCAGGTTGAGCTTGTCCCAGTTGGCTGGGGCAGCGGCCAACATGGTATCCAGCGCCGCCGGGCTTGAGACCAGCTCACCAGCCGCCTCCGTGCCCTCGGCCAGGATGCCGGCCAGAATGATCACGGGCTGGCCGGTGGTGTTGTCGTGGATGCGGGCCACAATGGCGTAATCAGCCGCCAGCTTCTGGTTGGGGGTTTGCCACTCCAGGGTCCAGAATTTGCCCTGCGGATTGCGGCGATCCACGATCTCGCGCTGGTTGTGGTCCAGCTGAAAGCCGAAGGGCAGGTCTTGGGTGATGCGCAGGGTCCACGGGTTATCGAATGCGCCAATCAGCACAATCGGACCTTCCCGCAGTTGCGTGAAGCCGGCCGCGGAGGCCGCCACCACGCGGAAGGCGCCGTTGCGCGGAACAATGGGCTCAATGGAGCGGGCCAGGGTGATCACATCGGAAACATTCAGGCTGCCCGCCGGGGAAAGCGCGGCGGGGGCCTGGCGCGCGCGATCCACGCTGTCCACGCCATCCACGGGCTCGCCAAGACAGTAGGTGACGCGCCCGGTGGTGGCCGTGATCGGCTGCCAAAAGCGCTCCATGCTGGAAGGCGGTCGCGGCAGCCGGATGTTTCCCGCTACAAAGCCCAGCAACGCCGCCCCCAGGAGGGCAAGCGAGCATGTCATCCAGTGGCGGGCAAAGAAGGCGGCGGGCGGCGTGGTAGCGACCGGCGAAGGCGGCGTGGCGTTCTGCGCCGACGACGCGATGCCGTCGCTGGGGTGGCTCTCCGGCTCGCGAAAGGATGGGGCGTAGGCGCCGAGCGGCAGCTCGATGACCAGCTGGCCGGCGTGCTCCGGCGCGTAGTAGTACTGGATCAGACGCTTGCGCACCTCGGCTGCGGTCATGCGGACCACCGGGTCCAGGGTCACGTCGTAAGCGGGCTCGCGGCCAAAGGCCTCAACGCCAAGGGTGCGCTCTTTCAGGTCCCCCGCATTGCCCAGCAAACTTTGCTCCACCACGTAAGCCAGCAGCACCGGGTAGCGCTTGCTGTTGGTAAACAGCGGGTGGGCGAGGAGCCGATGGAGCTGGTCGCGAACCGCAGCCGCGGAGGGCGTGAATGCTGCCGGGCTCGGTGCTGGCTCGGATTTTTGCGGTGTCTGCATGCCGTGTGCCACCTGCGCGGTGTGAAGCGTGGAGGGCCTGGCCGCTCCCGGTTGGTTCAAGGACGAAGACAGAGGCAGCTGGATCGCAACCCGATGCGCAAGCCTGTACCCTGTCTCGGAGTCTCCATTATAGGTACTGCGAGCTGCGGCTATGGGGATGCCGTTGCTCACCTTCCAGCGCCCTCCAGGAGAGACCGAAAGCCCTGCCCCCACTTCCCACAAAGAGCAAAGATGCGGAACAGACTTCAGGCTGGTTCACCTTTGTAGATCCGGCTCTTGGAGACTGTCCTGACTTCCCAACAGTTTCACGATAAATCCTGCGAAAAGGACGGGCGCGGTGCTTCAATCTGAGGGCCGGATCCGTAGGCCGTTGAGGTGTCCGTTTCCCGATTAGGGTCAACCCACCTCATATTGGGCAAGATTCGAGCCGTCCTCTCCGTCGTTGAAACAGGGGCTTGTCCGTGGCAAGAATCCACCTCAAAACATACGCTGAATCCACGCGGTTGCCGTTTGCTCGCTTGGTGGGATACTTTGACCTCAGTTGGATGAGCGAGGTCTACGCACGTGGCAAGCGGGATTGTAGCGGCAGCAGGCGGTTCGTTTCTGGTGGAGGAGCGCACCCCGGCAGAGGTGTTTACCCCGGAGGATCTGAACCCGGAGCAGCGGCAGATTGCGGCCGCCGCCGAGCGCTTTGCGCGGGAGCGGATCCAGCCGGCGATTGCAGCCGTCGAACGTCAGGAGCCAGGCGCGATGGAGCAATTGCTGCGCCAGGCTGCCGACGAGGGCTTTACCGCGGTCGACGTTCCGGAGGAGTACGGCGGGCTGGGCCTGGACAAGGTCAGCTCCACGGTAGTCACCGACCGCATCTCCATGCTGGCCAGCTTTTCCACCGCCTTTGGCGCCCACACCGGAATAGCTCTCTTGCCCGTCCTCTGGTTCGGTACGGAAGAGCAGAAAAAACGCTATCTGCCGCCTTTGGCCAGCTGCGAGCGGATCGGCGCCTACGGATTGTCGGAAGCCAGCTCCGGCTCGGACGCCATGAACGTGCGCTCCCGCGCCACGGTGGAAGCGGATGGCAGCTACCTGCTGAACGGCGAAAAGCAGTGGCTGACCAACTGCGCGATTGCTGGGCTCTACACCGTATTTGCCAAGATCGTCGATCCCGCAACCAGCGAGGAGAAGTTCTCCGCTTTTCTCATCGAAGCCGGAACGCCGGGGCTGAAAGTGGGCGCGGAGGAGCACAAGATGGGCATCAAGGGCTCGTCCACCTGCCCGCTGGTGCTCTCCGATTGCCGCCTGCCTGCCGCGAGCCTGCTGGGGGAGGCGGGCAAGGGCGCGCGCATCGCCTTTGGCGTGCTGAACGTCGGCCGCTTCAAGCTGGGCTCGGCGTGCGTGGGCTTTGCGCGCCAGGCTCTGAACGAGATGGCCCACTATGCCCGCGAGCGGAAGGCCTTTGGCAAGCCCATTGGCGAGTTCGGGCTGGTGCAGGAGAAGCTCTCCCAGACAGCGGCGCGGATGTATGCCACCGAGAGCATGGTCTACCGCACGGCGGGGATGATTGACGCGCGCATTGCCACGGGCCAAGGCACCGACAACGAAGCCTTCACGGAGTACACAGTGGAGTGCTCCATTCTCAAAGTCTATGGTTCGGAGATGAACCAGATGGCCGCCGACGAGCTAGTGGCCATCATGGGCGGCTACGGCTACGTGGAGGACTTTGTGGCCGAGCGGCTCTACCGCGACGCGCGTATCAACCGCATCTTTGAGGGCACCAACGAGATCAACCGCCTGATCGTGTCCGGCTGGATGCTGAAGCGGGCCATGCAAGGCAAGCTACCGTTGATGGCAGCCATCCAGCGGACAGTGGAGGAGGCCATGGCTCCGCCCAGCTTTGGTCTGGACGAGAAGACCACCGACCGGCTGGCGCGCGAGGCCAAGGCGCTCCGGGCCGTCAAGCAGATGGCTCTGTTTGCCGCCGGAGTGGCCAGCCAGCGGTTCATGGCGGCGCTCGACCAGGAGCAGGAGCTGATGGGTGCGCTGTCGGCCATGATCTCCGAGGCCTTTGCGCTGGAGAGTGCCCTGCTGCGGGCTCGCAAGCTGGACGGCAAGGCTACGGGGGATGTGGCCGCGGCCATGACCGGGCTGGTGGCGGAACGGAGCCTGGCGGTCACCGAGCAGGCCGCGCGGCTGGTGCTGGCGGCCTGCAGCGAAGGCGACGAGCTGCGCATGCAGTTGGCGCTGTTGCGCCGGCTGGCTCGCGTGGAACCGGCCAACCAGGTGGCGCTCAGCCGCCAAATAGCACGGGCGGTGGTGGAGGCGGGCAAATATCCGCTGGGCTAGGCATTGCATGCAGCAGATTCTCGCCAAAGACGCGGTAGAGGATGGGGCACCCAAACAGCATCCACTTGCCGGTTCTATGGCGACAAGAGGTAAGTAAAGAGCGAGCAAAAAGAAAATTCGTGCGTCTGTAGTCGAACCATATTGTGAACTCGTCTATTCAGCCGGTAATGAGTTCCGGCCGGACCGCTGATCTCCCCCCATGCATACTGAGCGGTGGCCGGAACCTTGATGACCGACGGTAGAAGGAGATCCACGATGCAGGCTTCAAGAAAGTTATGGATAGGCTCATTCGGCGCAGCACTTGCCGCCGGAGCCATGTTGCTGGGCGGATGCTCGGCAGCCACCAACGCGATTCTGGGCACCACGCCCTCCAGCTCCAACTCCACCGTGCCGGTCACCATCACCGATGCTCCCAGCGACATTGTGCTGGCCACCAGCCTGACGCTGAGTTCGGTGACGCTGACCGACGCCAAGGGCACGGCCGTGAGCGTGCTGAGCTCGCCGCTGACCTTTGAGGCCACGCATCTGGACGCGGTGCAGGAGCCGCTGATGATGCCGGCCATCCCCGAAGACACTTACACCAGCGCGACGCTGACTTACGCCAACGCCATCGTGGCCTATATTGACCCCACCACCAAGCAGGTGGATGTGGCCACCGGGGTTCTGCAGAACAACACCCAGACCATCACTTTCCCCAGCGCGGTGGCGGTATCGAACACCACCACCGGGCTGCTGGTGGATTATCTGGTGGCGAATTCGGTCACCATCTCGGGCTCGACGGTGACGGTTTCGCCGCAGTTTCATGTGGCCGCGGTTCCGATTCCTCAAGCTCCGACCAACGGCACCAATGGGCTGATCGTGGGCGTGAAGGGCAAAGTCTCCGCGTTGGGTGCGAACAGCTTCACCCTGACCCTGCCGCACGGCATTTCGGTGACGGCGGCGGTGAACTCGAACACCGTGTACCAGGGCATTACCGGCTTCTCCGCGCTCACCGTGGGCGCACTGATTGAAGCCGACTTGACGCTGCAGACCGATGGCACCATTCTGGCCACACGTGTGGAAGAGGATGTGACGCCGGTTGCGAACATGATGTTTGTGGAAGGCCCAGTAACGGCTGTGACCGGCTCGCCAGCCACCTCGTTCACCATGGCGGTACGCGACAAGGTGGGCGCAACGGCCACCACCACGCCGATTGAGACCGACACCATCACCATCACCGGCACAACCAAATTCATCATCCCGGTACGAGCCGGCACGTTGGCAACGGCCGCGCCACCGTTCGCGCAGCTCTTCTCGGCCTCCACCCTCTTCCCAGGGCAGGCAGTTACGGTGGCCACCAGTGCGGTGACCAACAACTCCGCCACCGCACTGGCCGTGATGCTCCATCCGCAAACGGTGGGTGGAACCGTTACCGCCATCAACGCACCGGCTGGCCCCGCGGGCCTGGGCAATTACACGCTGACGCTGGATGCGAACGGCTGGCTGGCCAAGCTGAGCGGCAAGTCCACCGTCACCGTTTACGCCAGCCCCAACATGCAGGCGATCAACAACGCTACCGTCACGGTGGGTGCTACGGCGCGCTTCCATGGATTCCTGTTCGAGGTGGGTGGGAATCTGGTTCTGATTGCGGGGGTTGAGGCCGATGGCCCCGGCAACCCCATCGGGCCACACATCTAAACGGGACGAAGAACAAAAAGGGCGTCGGCATGCAGCCGACGCCCTTTTTTTGTTGGCGATCCCACGAAGGCCGCACAGCGCCCCCAAGGGGCGCGTCTCAGGGGGGCCGCATTCCCAGCACGTCGCTTCGCTCCGTGCTGGGCTATTTGCAGAGCGCTCCCAAGGGGGCGCAGAGGCTAGAGCGAAACCAACGTCGGTGTGTCCTGGCAATTCCCTGCCAGGTCGTTGCTCCCTGACGGTCGCATCGAGTTGAGTGCATCGGTTTCGGGATTCAGCAACTCTGGTTTCGGTGAATTGATCCAGCCCTCAAATAGTGTCAGTCTATCCCACCCATACCGCACAAAACGCGGGATGGATGGGGCACCCAGTTATCAGTGTTTATGGGCCGGATCAATAGGTACAAGCTGTTCAGGGAGCCGCACGGGGCACTGTTCCTGCGAAGCACGCGGCTACTTGATCTGCTTGAGTTTGAAGTCCTTGAACAGGATCTGGGCGCCTTCCGCTTCCAGGCCCACGTAGCCCTTCATCACTTCAATGTCCACGGTGTTCACCACTTTGCCGTTGACGGCCAGGGTGCAATGGCCGCCTTCGCAGTGGATGCGGTAGAGGTTCCACTGGCCGGCCGGCTTCACCCGGTTCTCCACCATCTCCTTCATCAGGTTGAAGCGGGTGGGCGTGGCGCTGCGCGGGGTCAGGCCGAAGAGGTAGCCGCCATCCAGCTTGGTTTGCGCCTGATGCCAAATGGACCCGTCCTCGCTGTTGCGGAAGAAGACGCCGGAGTTGTACTTGGCATCCGGCTTGGGCACAAAGCGCCACTTTACCTGGAAGTCGAAGTTGGTCAGCTCCTGGTTGAAGCGGAGCCAGTCGTGTCCACCGTTGCCGTCGCACAGGATGGTGCGGTGGGCCGCATCGATGTGCCACTGCTCGATGGTAGTGACCGGCTGGGTGGCGGGAATACCGATCCGCTGCCAGTGCGACACGGCGTTGGCGGGGAACATGTCAACCGCTTGAGCGGAGGCCAAGCTGGCCGCCAAAACGCAGGCCGCAACCAGCAGCGCGGAACTCAAGGTGCGGCGGAGAACCAAGGCAAAGCAAACCATGAAGGTGAATCCTTTCAGGAGAGTTACAGAAGGTCGGGCTCCAGAGCATTCCGGAAATACACCCGGCAGAGCCGCAGGAAGTTTAGCACTGCAGCGGCGGCTGAACCGGGAGCGCACTCTCAGAGCAAGGCTGCCTTGGCGGCCAACTGCTCGCCCAGACTGAGCGCCTTGTCGATCTGATCGAGGACTTTGCTCATGTCGCCCATCTCCTTGGTGGCGTTGGCCAGCCAGGCATTCACGACGTTCAGCTGGGTGGCCAGCGCGGCCACTTCGTCGTCATCGTTTTTGAACGCCCCATCCAGGTAAGCCCAGTAGGCCTTGCGCGCCTGTTTGTACTTCTCCTCGAACTGGGCACGCTGGTTGCCTTTGCAGGCGGCCAGGAGCTCAACCTCCTGCAACTGAAGCGCATTGAAGGTGGCCAGAAGGGTCTGCAAAACGTCGGTCATCGCTTTTCTCCTTAAAGCGCCACAATCCTGGTGGCCCATGCTTCCACGGTTTCCAGGGTGAGCGGGGTTTGGTCAGGGGCCAGAGGGTTGTCGGTGGCCACCCGGTGAACGCGTTTTGCCATCTCTTCCAGCGATGCCTTCAGGGCGGTGGTGGCGTTCTTCTGGTTGCTGGCGATGGCCCTGGACTCAGCCGCGATCTGCTCTTCCAGGGCAGCAGCTAACCGCTCCCGCAGAGCGCCTTTGGCAGGCAGCGCGGTAAGGCCGTAGGGTTCAAGCGCAGGCTTGAGTTGCGCCCCAGGGTCCACCATGCCTTGGCGCACCAGCACCATGGCCATGGACCTGGAAAGCACGGCGTACTGGCTTCCGAGCGAATCGTAGAGTTCCGCCTCGCTGGCCACCAACTGCGCCAGCGCGCCGGTAAAGCCGTCCATGGCGGCGGCGGCCTGGCGCTCCTTGTGCTCCTGCACGGCGGTAACAAACAGTTGCAGGGCGCTGGCCATCAGCCCCTGCTGCTGCTTGCTGAGCGGCGCGGTCACCTTGAGCGCCTCCACCTGGGCCTCAAGTTTGGCGGCGGAGGCAGGCACGTCGGTGGACGCGGTGGAACCGCTGAGGCGGGCAAACGACCCCGCAATGGAGCTGAAGGTGCGGGCCAGAGCGGCGCGCTTCTCCAGCTCGGCTTTTACGCCCAGAACGTGTTTGCGGGTGTCGTCGTCGTAGGTCGTGCCACCCAGCGTCTCCTGCAGTGCGTAGAGCTGGTCGGTCTTGTCCACGATGCAGCTGAGAGCGGTGTAGTAGTCGGCCAGGGTTTTGGCGGTAGCGGTCAGCTGGGTGGCCGCGACGCGCGCATCGGTAGAGGTTTTGCAGGCGGTGGACAGCAGCAGCGGCAGCACCATGAGCAACCCTGCAAGGCGAAGGAAACGAGAGCGAAGAATCGTCATGGGAAGATCCTCAGTGCCCAACAATAGGTGGGTGTTGGAAGAGGCCGAAGAGAAGCACCCTGAATCTAGCACAGGCTGCGGGGGTGGACCAAATGAAGCGCGGGAACGAACGTGTTGATTCAGAAGTCCACCGAAGAACAACAGCAGATTCTTCGACTCACCACCCCCAGGCTCTTCCCCAAAGAGCCAAGATCGCTCTTTAGGGACCCCAGAGTACGCCTGGGGCCCGGTTCGCTCAGATGGGATAAAGGGGCGTACCTTCCTAATACGTGCTCGAAGCACACAGATTGCTTAGGAGGAAGGTACCCCATGAAGACCCACGTAGGAGTAGATCTCCACCAACGATTCTGTTAGTTGACGGCGGTGGATGCAAACGGAAAGACCTGCATGCAGGGCCAGAGAGCGAACGACGCTGCGGCGTTGCAGGCCTGGTTGCGGCGTTTACCTGCTCCGCGGCAGGTGGTAGTGGAGGCCAGCGGCTTTTGGCCGGCCTTTCAGCGCGCGGCCGGAGCCGAGGCGGAGCGCTTGGTAATGGTGGATCTCACGTGGGTCGGCTTAGCCGGTGCCGGACTGTCACCAGGAAGGACGTGCAGCCTGCCTAGCTGAGGTGGCCAAGCGGCGTCATGCAATGCCCGCACCGCAGGTGGCATTGCATGCAGCAGACGACTTCGGCTCAAGCACGACACATCCACGCAGGGGCCGAAGGCAGTTGGCCCCACCGCAGGTGGCATTGCATGCAGCAGACGACTTCGGCTCAAGCACGACGCATCCACGCAGGGGCCGAAGGCAGTTGGCCCCACCGCAGGTGGCATTGCATGCAGCAGACGACTTCGGCT
>Ga0181529_10003101_pt1 | contig 19250 bp, 18 predicted proteins | sample PEATcosm2014_Bin_36_FD_119763 | JGI IMG/M metagenome (GOLD analysis project Ga0181529, IMG submission 119763) | Peatland microbial communities from MTU Mesocosm Facility, Houghton, MI, USA - PEATcosm2014_Bin10_30_metaG | ecosystem: Environmental > Terrestrial > Soil > Wetlands > Peat | place... | reverse complement strand
TTCTTTGCCATCGGCGCCACCGACATCAGCGGCAATGGCCGTTGGCTGGCCTACACCACCGACACCACCGGCTTCCGCCAGTACACGCTGCACGTGAAGGATCTGGAAACCGGCGCGACATTGCCCGGCGAAGTGGAGCGCGTGGGCTCGGTGGTTTGGGCCGCGGACAACCAGACTCTCTTCTACACAGTCGAGGACGAGGAGCAGAAGCGGCAGTTCCAGCTCTGGCGGCACACCCGCTGCACGCCGCACGCCGTGGACGAGTTGGTCTACCAGGACGACGACGAACGCTTCAACCTGGGCGCGGGCCGCACCCGCGACGGCGAGTACCTGGTGATGGAATCGGCCAGCCACACCACCACCGAGTCCTGGTACCTGCCCGCAACCGATCCGCGCGGCGAATTCCGGCTCATCTGCCCCCGCCAGGACGAGCACGAATACTCCATCGACCACCGCAACGGCTTGTGGTTCATCCGCACCAACGACCGCGGGCGCAACTTCCGCCTGGTGACCGCGCCGGTGGAAACGCCGGGACAGAAATTCTGGACCGAGCGCATTCCCCACCGCGCCGACGTCATGCTGGAAGAGGTGGACCTCTTTGCCGGATTCTTTGTGGCCTGCGAGCGCGAGGACGGGCTGCCCCGGCTGCGCGTGTGGCGCTTCTCCGGCGACGGACCCGAAGCCGCGCAAACCAGCGAGATTGCCTTCCCCGAGCCGGCCTACAGCGCTCAGCCGCATATCAACCGCGTCTTCGACACCGCGACCTTCCGCTATGCCTATCAGTCGCTTGTCACGCCCAGTTCGGTCTTCGAGTACGAAGTGGACAGCGGCGCTTCCACGCTACTCAAGCAGCTTGAGGTGCCCGGCGGCTTCGATCGCACGCTCTATGCCAGCGAGCGCGTCCACGCCACCGCTCCAGATGGCGTGAGAGTGCCGGTTTCGCTGGTCTATCGCATCGACAAGATGGCGAAAAGCGGAGACGCCCGGAACCCGCTCTATGTCTACGGCTACGGCTCCTATGGCTACTCGCTGCCGCTCGGCTTCAGCTCCAACCGCTTGAGCCTGCTGGATCGCGGAGTGGTGATAGCCTATGCCCACATCCGCGGCGGCAGCGACCTGGGCGAGCCCTGGCACGACGCCGGAAAGATGCTCACCAAGCGCAACACCTTCACCGACTTCATCGCCGCCGTCGAGCAGCTCACCGCCGCGGGCTACGGCGACCCGGCGCGGGTGGCCATCGAAGGCGGCTCGGCCGGCGGCCTGCTGATGGGCGCGGTGGTCAACATGCGTCCGGAACTCTTCCGCGCCGTGGTCTCCCATGTGCCTTTCGTGGACGTGATGAACACCATGCTCGACGCCACGCTGCCGCTCACCGTTCCTGAATACGAGGAGTGGGGAAACCCCAACGAAGAGATTTACTTCCGCTACATGCTCGGTTACTCGCCTTACGACAACCTGAAGGCCGCGAGTTATCCGGCAATGCTGGTCAAAACATCGCTCAACGACAGCCAGGTGATGTATTGGGAGCCGGCCAAGTATGTGGCCAAACTCCGCACCTTGAAGACGGATAACAATCCCTTGCTGCTGGTGACCAACATGCAGGCCGGCCACGGCGGCTCCAGCGGCCGCTACGACTACCTGAAGGAGATCGCTCTCGACTACGCCTTCCTGCTCCGCGAGCTGGGAATCGTGTGATCCAGCGGACTCACCGTCCAAACGCTGGTTTCCATGAACAAGCCGGGCTGACATTCGCCCCGGAGGGGAATCCCAGTCCAGACAATGGGTCCAATGAAGGAATCCAGCAGATATTCGCCCCGAAGGGGCGAAGCGAGAGTAGCCCAGGGCAAGCGAAGCGCAGCCCTGGGAAGGAGCCAATAAAGATCCCTGCGCCCTGTAGGGGCGCTGCGAAACACGCCCATCGCCGCCCGTTGATCAGGAACAGCGGATGCCCCGGTCTCGCTTTTGAGACCGGGGAAAGCAACAACCCGCTAGATCGTCACTCCGCAGAGATGCACTTCGAGGCCCATCTCGTGGAACACCACAGCCTTCGCCGCCAGCGCCTTATCGGCCGCTTCCGCCGTGGGCGCATAGGCCACATTGATGTGATTCGCCGGATGCCGCGCCATGAACTGATTCTGATCGACGCCGTGCAGCACCGCGTGCATCACCGGCCACTGCATCGTCACTTCCTTCCAGCGGCGCGTGGTCTCTTCCTCGGGCAGTGTAACCGCGGTGGCGCGGCCCATATCGACATGCAAGCGTCCGTTGTCCACATAGACGCGGCTCCAGACTACCTCGCCCGGCTTGGAGACGCCCTTGATGGTGCCGCCGCCCAAACGGAAATACATCGACGGCTGACGTTCGCTCACCGCGCCCTTGTACCCGCCCAGCAGGTGCGAGGGAGGCACCGCGCCGGAGATCTGGAAGAGCCACACAAACTCGTCGAAGCCCTCGGCTGTGAACTGCTCGCCCCAGCGCACATCGTGCAGCGTGGTCGCCGGATCCAATCCCATCGCGGTCCACACGCGATTGGTGACGATTGAATCCACGCCCACGCACTCGTCCACTTCGTTGAAGTGCGGCAGCGCCTTGCCCGCGTAGAGTTCGCGCCCGTCTTTGCTATAAGCCGGCGGACGCTCGACATTGTTGAGCAGCCCTTCCACCAGATCGGAGGCCGGCACCAGATCCTTCAGTCCCTGCTGATACTGGATGCCGATGGCGTCGCAGCCGAACTCGTCGGCAATGCGCAGCGCGGCGATGTACATCTTGCACTGCTCGAGAATCTGCGCATCGGTCAGGTCTTCGGCTTCGTTCGTCCCGGTGAGGAAGCGCATCCCGCTCGCGTCCAGCCAGTCGCGCACCTTCTGCGCTTCTTCCGCGGTCACTTCGCGCATGGCGGCGAAAAGCGCGGATTGGCTTAGCCGCTCCTTGTAGATGCCGCCGGGATTCATCAACGCGTCTTCTACGATGGCGTTCATCATGCCCATGCAGCCTTCGTCGAAGATGCCCAGGATGGCCTTGCGGCTGCGCAACTCACGCGCCAACGCAACGCCCAGGGCGCGCTCGGCTGCGCCCACGTTGGCGGGAACGAATTCATGCACATGCGATGTGTCGTGGGTGACAACCTTTTCCGCGATCCACTGCTTGAGCCCCTTCTTGAAGAGCGGGTCCTTGAAGTCCTTGCTCCACAGCGTGCTGTAGGGGATTCCGGCTTTACGCAAGCATCCGTTCACATTCAACATGCCCACCAGGCCGGGCCATTGGCCAGACCAGTTGGCCACGGTGAGGATCGGGCCGCGATGCGAAACCAGCCCCGCCCACAGGTGCCCGCTGTACTGCCACACCGCTTCGGCAACCACCAGCGGCGCGTCGGGATGAATGTTCGCGAAGACATCCATGCCCATGCGCTGGCCGTGGATGAAGCCGTGCTTCAACTCCGGGTCGTAAGGGTGAGCCCTGCGCAGCTTGATGCCTTCCTCAAGAAAGGCTTCGGTCAGCATCCTTTCCAGGCCTGCTTGCGCTTCCCAGCAGACCTCATTCGCCGATTGGCGCAAATCGCCGTTGGCAACCAGCACAACTTCGTCCTGAGCCACGGGCGCGGGACTTACCACTTCCGGGATCGCATAACTCGACATTTCATCTCCCTCACTTTTTCGTTTCGCTTCTCGCCATTGCAACTCATGCCTTGCCAGCTTCCCGATCGAGATTCTGGCCAACAGCCCCGATTGACTTGTAACGCTCAAACGCTTCCTGCCATGTGCGGCCCTGCGCAGGAGAGTACGACCGATATTCCACAGACCGCTTCAGGGCCGCCCGGCCATCGGCAAGATTCTTCAAGTGCCCGGTTGCCACCGCCTGCACCATCGCATTGCCCAGCGCCGCCGCTTCAACCGGCCCCGCAACCACTTCGCGCCCGCATGCGTCCGCTGTCATCTGGCAGAGGAAACGATTCAGGCATCCGCCGCCCACCACGCGCACCACACCGAGTTTGCGGCCGGTCACGCGCTCCAAACTCTCAACCGCATCGCGATAAGCAAAGCTCAGACTCTCAAACGCGCAGCGCGCGATTGCGCCGACGGTCTGCGGCACCGGCTGCCCTGTCTTCGCGCAGAAACCCTGCACCGCGGCACACATGGACTGCGGAGACTGAAGTTCGCTGGCCGAGGGATCGATGAAGGAGCGGAATGCGGGCGCCTTCGACGCCGTCTCCTCAACCTCTGCCCAGCCATAATGCTTCCCGGCTGCTTCCCAATCCCTCGCGCACTCCTGAAGAATCCACAGGCCGGTCATGTTTTTCAGCAGCAAGACGGTTCCATCCGCCGCTCCCTCATTGGTGAATCCGCCGCGGAAGAACTCTTCGCTAAGATTGGGTTCGTCTGCCGTCACGCCCATCAGACTCCAGGTCCCGCTGCTGAGCAGGACGCTGCTTGCGTCCAGGTCCGGAATGGCGGCCGCCGCGCTAGCGGTGTCGTGCGAGGCCACCGCTATGCACGGAAATCTGTGCGGCAATCCGCAGTCGGCCTGCACGCCGGGCAGAATGTTCCCCAGCACTGTTCCTGGCAGCACAACCTCCGGAAAGATGCGCGGCGGCAACGCCAGCTTCTCCAGCGTCTGACGCGACCAGCGGCGCGCCCGCAGGTCGTAGAGCTGGGTGGTGGTCGCCTCGGTGTACTCGGCGCGCTTCACGCCGCTCAGCAGGAACTGAAACAGATCGGGGATCATCAGCAGCGTGTGTGCGTTTGCAAGTTGCCCATCCCGCTGCAACACCATGCTGGCCAATTGAAAGCTCGTATTGATTTCCATGGTCTGCGCGCCGGTAGCCTGGAACAGGTCGCGGCCACTCATCACCGAACCCAGAGCATCCGGCACCCCATGAGTCCGGGCGTCCCGATAATGGTAGGGATTACCGAGCAGCCGGCCGTGCTCGTCGAGCAAGGCGAAGTCCACGCCCCAGGCATCGATGCCGATGCCCGCGGGAACACCGCCATCCAGCGCCCGCGCTTTCTGCAAGCCGCTTTGCATCTCCGCCCAAATCCTCAGCACGTCCCAATGCAGACCGGCGCCGAAACGGACGCCGCCATTCGGAAAGCGATGCAGTTCCTCGATGCTGAAGCGATCGCCGTCCCAGCGGCAATCCATGACTCGCCCGCTCGATGCGCCCAGGTCCACAGCCAGAAAGCTGACACGCGCGCTCATCCAAGCCCCTTCCCATGGCATGGTATCCCTGCCAGCACGACCTCAGCCAGAGTGCCGGCGTCTCCCTCCAAGGGCAGCGCCTCGTTCAGCCGCTTGCGGGCGGTCGCCCCGGTCTCCTGCACCGAATGTGCGGCTAATCTGTGGCCTGATCGCATGGTGAAACGATATATGAAGCAGTCTGAAGATGACAAGATCGATAACGAAGTATTTTGCATCGCTTTGGATACATACGCCTTCCAAATCGTCGCCCTTCAGCGGCTTTCAGTGATCGCGCCGTTCCTGCAGAGTCCATTCTGCTTGCCTGCGGCTCTGGCGTTCTGATGTTGTTTCTAAATGAGAAAGATAGACGCCGCAGATACCGCTCTCGATAATCTGGCCCCCGGCGCCGCCCCAATTCTCGCGCAAAAAGTTGCGCCCATCCCGGTTAGGGCAGTATCGAAAGAGAACCATCCCGCGAATCTTGCTGAGGAATTATGAATTCTTTGATACTATTTATTGTCGTCAGGGGGTTCCTATGAGACAGGCTGAGCGCATATTGAAACTCCACGAACTGTTTGCCAAGCAGGAGTTCGTGAATTTCGAGGAATTGTGCCGCCTCTTCAACGCCTCAAAGTCGAGCATCCGCCGGGATCTCATGGAACTGGAGAGCAGCGGCGTTCTCAGAAGGGTGCATGGCGGGGCTATTTCGCTTCAAACCAGGGACGAAGCCCTGGACTTCGGCCACCTCTCGGAAAGCTCCCATATCGAAAAAGCGCTCATTGGCAAAATGGCCGCTTCGCTTGTGCAAGAACACCAGACCGTGATTTTGGGCGGCGGCTCGACGGTGGTCGAGGTAGCCAAGCACATCGGCGACAGACTGATCCAGGTGGTCACCAATTCCATTCCCGTTGCGCAGGTCTTCTGGGACAGCAAACAGGTCGAGGTCACTTTGACGGGCGGGTATCTCTATCCCCGGCTCGGCGTGCAGATCGGTCCAATTTGCGAGAAGATGCTGCGCAGTGTCTCGGCCAACATTGTCATCATGGGCATCCGCGGCATCAGCGCCGAAGGAATCAGCGATTCCAATAGCCTCAATGTCGAGTCCATCCGCGCCATGATCGCCGCCGCCCGCAAAGTGGTGGTGGTTGCGGATCACTCCAAGTTCGGCCAGGATGCCATGATTCACGTGGCCGATCTGAACGAGATCGACGCGATCGTAACCGACATCGAACCCGCTCCGGAGATGCAGAAAGCGCTGAAGGACAAGGGTGTCGAATGCTTGATCGCGCAACCAGGCTCGATCCCCGCCGATCTCCGCAAACGTTGACAGCCTGTAGTTAAGGTCAGGTTTTGAAAGGGCACAGCTTTATAGCATTTTCGGAATTGGTGTAGACCGAAAGCACGTACTCAAGTGGCTTTTTTCCAAAGATAAAGCCACCTTGCACGCCCTTCAAAAAGTCTACGTGTATTCCGAAAATGCTCTAGTCGTGCCGCAAGTGCTCAAAATGAGCAAGGGCTTTAGCCCCCGAGGGAAGTTCCTTTGGCATTTTCGACTTTCACCACGGACTGTTGAGGGCTGAGCGTACAAGTACACCCTGACCGGAGCGCTCTCTTGAGAAGACTCGACAACTCGCGGCGGGCGCTGAAATGCCGTTGTGCGAAATTTCCGCAAAGTGCATCCAAGAATGCGGCTCGTGGCGCACTGTCGTGATTCAGTGCGCCACGCAGGGATGGCTCGGGTCACTTCGAGCCGATAGCGCCCATCACCGCATCCGTGACCGACTTGATCAACGCTTCCAGATCGGCCTCTGCGGGCCGCCCTGTGCCTCCGTCGCATGGAGTTGGGGTCAATGCGATGGAGTTCGGCACTTCGAGATCGGAGAGTTGACACTCCTTCATCCTCGAGGTGTCGAAGCGGATGTCGGGCAATCCAAGTTTCTTCTTGATGGCCAACAGTTCCGAGCCTTGCTCCTCCGAAATGCGGGAGATGGGGGTTCCCAGTTGCGCGGCCAGCATCAAGGTCCAGCAGTAAGTCTCGAGCACCTCGGCATACCACTCGGCATGGGTCACCGAGTCTGCCCAGCAGATAATGCCGTGATTCTGCAACAGCACCGTGTTGTGCTGCTTCACGAAAGGAATCACGGTCTGCGCAAACTCCGCCGTGCCCGGCGTCTTGTAGGGCGAGATAGCCACCTTGCCCACAAACACTTCAAACTCGGGAATCACCATGTTCGGCGGAACGCGCCCGGTAATGGCGTATGCCGTTGCATGAGGCGGATGGCAGTGAACACAGGACTTTGCCTCCGGCACGGCTTTGTAGATTTCAAGGTGCAGAAAGATCTCGCTGGTGCGCGGCTTGGTTCCCGCGATCTGATTCCCTTCCATATCCACAAGCGACAGGTCTTCGGGCGTCAAGTCGAACTTGCTCACCAGGGTCGGCGTGCAGATAACTTCGTTGGGGCCGATGCGATAAGAGATGTTGCCGCCGTTGCCGTCGACAAATTGGCGCATCCACAGCTTGCGGCCCACCGCGCAAATCTCTTTCTTGATCGCTTCGGCTTCCGGCGTGAAGAACAGCCTTGGATTCGGAGCAGTCTTGCTCAAGGCCGCGCCGCTGTTGGCGCCATATGCGCTCAATTGCGTGGCCGGGGCGACCGCACCTTCTGCTGAGCGAGACGCGGGCTTGCTGGCTGCGCTCCTCACCAGCGCGATATTGTGCTGCGCCAGAAAGTCGCGCGCCGAGGGAGTCACCACACAGTTCTCGCAGATCAGAATGCTGCTTGCCCCCGCCGAATGCGCGCTCTGCGCATCGCGCATGGCCAATAGCTTTTGACCGGTAATATCGATACTCTTCATTTCGTTCTTCACTCCAGCACCTCAAATTCTCAATCACAAATCTCTACGGATGAATGTCGATCGAATCCACGATCAGGGAACAGTACGCATCGGCCGGCACACTGTTGGGCCAGAATGGATTCGCCGCTTCCCTGCCCTCGGTGAACGCCACCATCTGCCCTTCGGCTGCGCCGAGTTCGTCGATGGCCACCAGCGCTTTGCCCCCGCCCAATCCGTTGCCGGCGCGCAGATTCTCCATCGTCACCGGCTCCAGAACAACCAGCGTCTTGCCGCGAAACGCATCGGTCGCCAAGCTCAGAGTCACATGACCGCGTACGATTCCAATCCTCATGCGACCCCTCTGCGTTTGCTTCCGGCCATCTGTACAGAGTCCACGATGCCTGCAACGACCATGCGTGCGGGAGTTGTGTTTCCATAGCGCGCCCGCGCGATATCGCCGTCGGTTGAAATCAACACCGTGCAACCGCTTGCCGCGCCCAGCCAATCGACTACGACGATCGGCTCAGCCGCCGCGCTGCCGTCGGCCTCAAGCCGCACTGCGACCAAAAACCTGCAACCGTCAAGCGTTGCGTGCTTGACCGGCGCAACCACAGTGCCGCAAATGCGCGCAAGAAACATGGTTATATGATCCGCAACGCGTTGCCGACAACCATCTGCCGCTCGCGCGTGAAAGTCAGCGGCGTTGTGATGCCTTCGCCGGTCGGAGTTGCAATGGTGTGACTGAAATAGCCTGGACCGCCTACGCCCAGCGAAGCAGGCGACGCCGCATTGTGAATGAAGAGCGTGGTATTCATGGCGCGCGCCATGCGCGTCGCGGTCTCGACGTTCTGCGTGTGAATGATGGCCGTGTGCCGGTAGCCATGTTCGGCTCTTACCGAGGCTGCGATGGCTTCGTCAACATTCTTCACGCGCACCACGGGAACGAATGGCATCATCTGCTCTTCCTGCACGAAAGCATGATCCTCGCTCGTCTCACCAAACAAAAGATCCGTGTTTGCCGGCACGCGGACGCCTGCCGCAGCAGCCAGCACCGCGACATCCTTGCCGACCAGATCCTTCCTCAAGTGAGCCCGGCCGCAGCCTTTGCCATTGCCATCGAAAGTGAACGCAGCTTGCGAGAGTTTCTCAATCGCAGCCGCATCCAGTTGATACGCACCGGCACGGCGCATGGCATCGATAAACTTGTCCGCCACGGAAGCAACGACAAAGACTTCCTTCTCACCGATACAGAGCAGGTTATTGTCGAAGGCGGCGCCATCGACGATACATCTGGCTGCGCGATCCAAGTTAGCGGTTTCATCGACAACAACGGGAGGATTGCCGGGACCACCGGCGATCACGCGCTTGCCGGACTTGGCCGCTGCCTTGGCCACCGCCGCGCCGCCGGTTACGCACAGCAACGCAATCTTCGGGTGATTGAAAATCTCCTCGGCAGCTTCGATGCTGGGCTCCCGGATAGTCGTGAGCACGTTGGCCACGCCTAGCTCGCGCTCGATCTCGCGATTCCACAATTGCAATGCGTATTGCGCAACCTTTGCGCCCGATGGATGCGGCCCGAAAACCGCGGTGTTGCCCGCGGCCAGAATGTTGATGGCGTTCGAGGCCATGGTGGGCACGGAGTGCGTGACGGGCAGCATCATGCCGATGACGCCCCAAGGCGCGCGCTCGATGATGCACAGGCCGGTTGGATTGCTGCGGGCATCCGAACGCATGGCTTCAACGCCTTGCACGAAGCGCATATTCGTCAGCTTGAGAATCTTGTGATCCAGGCGGCCAACTTTGGTCTCCTCCATCTCCATGCGGCCAAGCTCTTCGCGGCGGTCGTTGCAGATGCGGATGATGATGTCGATCATCTGGCCGCGCTCTTCCAGGCTCATGGCCGCAACTCGTTTTTGTGCCTCGAATGCCGCGCTGGCAGCCTCGTCCACAGTGGAGAAGACTCCGTCCCTCGCGGAGGCATTCACGGCGGAGGCGCCGGGTTGTTGCATTTGCGCACGAAGCCGGGCCACAACCTCCCTGGTTATCTCCGCGATCACCTGCTCCTGAATCTGCATTTATGGCTTCTCCAATACTTTGCCTTCGACCTCGACGGCATCCACGATGCCGACGATCACCGCGTCAACCGGCGCATCTTTGGTGGTTTGCGTGAGACGAGCCGAGCTGCCCTGGGTGAACAACACGCACTCGCCCACCCCTGCTCCCACGCTGTCCACCGCAACGACGGAGCTGCCCGACACTTGCAGCTTGCCATCCTTGCTGATGTACGGCTGAATCAGGAGCAGCTTCATGCCCAGGAACTTCTCGTTCTTCTGGGTAGAGACAACATTGCCGATGACCTTCGCTATAAACATGCCGGCACACCTCGTGCATCGCGGCAGAGCAACGCCTGCCGCCTGCGGTTATTTCGGCAATACGGTTCCGAGGTTGCTGTGCGGGCGCGCAATGACATGCACGCTCTGCACTTCGCCCACGGTGCGGGCAGCAGCCGCGCCGGCGTCGACAGCGGCGCGCACTGAGCCCACGTCCCCTTGCACAAAGACAGAGCACAGACCGCTGCCGATCTTGTTCCAGCCCACGTACTCCACGCTGGCCGCCTTCAACATCGCGTCTGTTGCCTGGACGAGTGCGACCAGACCCTTCGTTTCGATCATTCCAATCGCTTCATTGGCCATATAGAATCTCCCGATCCGTATTACTTCAACATGCTTTCGACGAGCGCATCGTGAGGACGCGCAATCACGTGCGACGAAACCAGCTCGCCAACGGTCTTGGCCGCGGCCGCTCCGGCATCCACGGCCGCGCGCACGCTGCCCACATCGCCACGCACAATCGCCGTCACGTATCCGCCGCCGATCTGCACGGTCTTCACCAGTTCCACGCTTGCGGCTTTCACCATCGCGTCACATGCCTCGACGAGTCCGACGAGGCCCTTGGTTTCAATCAATCCGATTGCTTGACTCATCCGATTTCCTCTTCCTGCCGGGCTCAGGCCTTCTTTGCGGCCGGCTTCTTGTCCTGTTGCACGAAGGACGGTAGTTCGTCGTGGGGGCGGCTGATCACCTGAACGCTGACCACCTCGCCGATTCTGGCTGCGGCTTCCGCGCCCGCGTCGGTGGCGGCTTTCACAGCAGCCACGTCTCCTTCAACGAAGGCGGTCACCAGTCCCGAACCAACGGACTGCCAGCCGGCGAACGACACGTTTGCGGACTTGAGCATGGCGTCGGTTGCTTCAAACAGCGCCACCAGGCCCTTCGTCTCGATCATTCCAAGCGCTTGCTTCATCGCTTCCTCTCTTCTTCTTTGTGGGTCTACGAGTACTTGGTTAGTTCAATGTCTTTGGTCAGATGCAGGCCGCATGCGTTCGCCTCATCGGTATCCATGTGGACGTTGAGCCTGGATGTGGGGTCGATGCGAACATGAACATTATCGAATGTTACCCCGGCCGAGCCGCCGATGCGCAGCTTCATCCGGTCGCCTTTGGCCACGCCGAATTGCGCCGCCTCCGCCGGATTCATGTGCACGTGAATCGCCGCGCGAATCACGCCTTCTTTCAATTCCACAACGCCCTTGGGCCCGATGATGACCGCGCCGGGCGAGCCCGCAATATCGCCGGAGAGCCGGATGGGAATGTCGGAGAATCCCAGCATGATGGCGTCGGTAAATGCCAGCTCGACCTGCGACTGCTTGCGCATGGGGCCGAGAATGCGCAGGTTCGAAATCAGGCGGCTGCGCGGTCCGACGATGGTCACCGTTTCCTTAGCCGCGAAGTTGCCCTCTTGAAAAAGCGGACGGTCGAAAGTCAGTTCCGATCCCGGCCCGAAGAGCACGTCCATGTCTTCGCGGCAAACGTGCATGTGGCGCGATGAGGCCTGCACAGTGAGTTCCGGCACAGGCTGGCTCTTTCCCTTGCCCAGGTATTCCAGAGCGACCTGGCGGACAATCTGCTCGACCATTGAGCGGTCAATGGTCCCGGCATTACGCGTCAACGTGCTGCTCCCACTCGCCATTTGAATCCCCGGCCTGCGTTCTGTTGCTTCTTGAAGCTCCCAGCAAATGCTTGTTCGGTTGGCATTCCCTCAGGGGCTAAAGCTCACGCGTCTTTTCGATGCGTTTACGGCACGACTAAGGTCGTGCCCTGATACAAAGCTCCGTTTGTCTGGTTTGCATTTGACTCGGCGGTTGCGCTTGACTCAGAAGCTGCGTTTGCTGCGGCGACGACCTTCACCGTCTCACGCGCAACGATAATCTCTTCGTTTGCCGGGACGATTAAAATCTCCACCGCGGAGCGTTCACTCGAAATCGCGCCCGCTCCTTTTGCTGTGCGGTTCTTCTCTTCGTCGATCTCAATGCTGAATGCAGCAAGGTCCTTCAACACAGCGGCGCGCGTCTCCGCGCTATTCTCGCCGATGCCGCCGGAGAAGGTGATGACGTCGACGCCGCCCATCTCCAATCGAAATGCTCCGAGATAATGGCGGATCGCACGAACAAATACATCCAACGCCAAACGAGAGCGTTTTTCCCCGGCAGCCGCGGCCTGATCCAAGTCGCGCATATCGCCGCTGGTCCCGCTGATGCCCGCCAACCCCGACTGGCTGCCGAGAATGCGGGCCATCTCGTCCGGTCCCACGTTGAGCTTCTTCATCATGTGCAGTACAGCGAAGGCATCCATGTCGCCGACGCGGTTGTTCTGCGGCAGGCCCGATTGCGGCGAAGTTCCAAAACTTGTATCGATGGCCACGCCGCCGCGGAAGGCCGCCACGCTGGAACTTCCGCCCAGATGGCAGGAGATGTGGCGCAGATCGCTGCGGCCCAGCAGTGCCGACGTGTGCTCATTGGCGGCGCGATGGCTGGCGCCGTGGAATCCATAGCGGCGAATGCCGTATGCCTGCCGCCACTCGTAGGGCACGGCATAGGTCGTTGCTGCTTCCTCCATGAAGCGGTAGGGGCCGGTCTCAATCACCGCCACCAGCGGCACGCCGGGAAGTTCCTGGCGAAAAGCCTTGATGGCTGCGATGTAAGGGGGATTGTGCGCGGGAGCGAAGAAGGAGAACTCTTCCATCGCCTGGAGGAAATCGTCATCGATCAATTGCGGCGCCGTCAACGGTCCGGCGTGAACCACCTTGAATCCGACTGCACCCACCTCGGCGAGACTCGCCAGGGCTTTCCCCTCGCCGGAGATCGCTTCAATACAAGTACGGATCGCCGCGGGATAGTCTGGACACGCGCCGCCGGGCTGGCCGATCCGCTCTACGCGCCCTTCCGCCAGAACGGTCTCCGACGGCATATCCAGGACGCGATATTTGAACGAAGTGCTACCGATATTTGGAATCAGACATTTCATATTTGAACTAAACTGGATCGTCTTGAACTATTTTAGACAATACAGTACAATTCCGTCAGAGTCAATTGCAGGTTTGAAAATATTTCGAGGTTGAGTTCAAATGGCGGCAAACGCAGGTATATCGCGGCTTTCAACGGGCGGGGGCTTGTCGCAACACCCGTCTGCCGGCCGTCTTGAGGAACTCGGCATCGTGGGCGCCGGCGGCGGCGGCTTCCCCACCGCTGTCAAGTTCAAATCCCAGGTCTCCCTGGTCATCGTGAATGCCGCCGAGTGCGAACCCCTGCTGCATAAAGACAAAGAACTTCTGCTGCACCGCTCCGAGCCCTTCCTGCGCGGCCTGAAGAAGGCCATGGAACTGACCGGGGCGCGCGAAGCAGCCATCGGCATCAAGGAAAAGTATCACGAGATGATCGAGGCGCTAGAGCGCGCGGTTCCCGCGGGAGTGCGGGTTGTGCCCTTGCCCGACGTTTATCCGGCCGGGGACGAGTTCATCCTGGTTCATCTGATCACTGGCCGGGTGATTCCGCCCGGCGGGTTGCCCAAGGATGTGGATGCGGCCGTCGTCAACGTCGAAACCCTGATGAACATTGGCCTCGACCGGCCGGTAACCCACAAATACCTCACCGTGGCGGGCGCGGTGGCCAATCCGGTCACGCTGCGCGTTCCCGTCGGCATCTCCATCGGCGAGGTCATTGAAGCCGCGGGCGGAGCCACGGAAGGCGACATCGGCGTGCTGCTGGGCGGAGTCATGATGGCCCGGCCCGCCGCCAGCCTCGACATTCCAGTCACCAAGACCACCGGCGGCATCGTCGTGCTGCCCGCCTCGCACAAGCTGATCCAACGCCACAACGCCCCGATGATCCAGGTGAACCGTATTGGGCGCTCGGCGTGCGATCAGTGCCGCTTCTGCACCGAATTTTGCCCGCGCTTTCTGCTCGGCCATCCCATCCAGCCGCATCGCGCCATGCAGTCGCTGGGCTTTGCCCTGGGCGGCGACGCCATGGTGGCCACGCTCTATTGCTGTGAGTGCAATCTCTGCTCGCTCTACGCATGCCCGGAGGATCTCGATCCGAAGAATGTCTGCGTGCAGGCCAAGCCGCTGGCGCGCGAGCGCGATCTGACCTTCAAGGGTGACCCAGCATCCATCGCGCCGCACCCGCTAGCGGAGTTCCGCCGCGTGCCCATGCGCAGGCTGATCGCCCGGCTGGGCTTGGGCCAGTTCAACAATGTCGGCCCGCTCCAGGATTATTCATTTTCGCCCCGCAAGGTGAAGGTGCTGTTGAAGCAGCATGCCGGCGCGCCCTCGGTCCCGGTGGTGAAATGCGGCGACCGGGTGCGCGTGGGGGATCTGCTCGCCGTGCCGGCGCCGGGCAAGCTCGGAGCCCGCGTGCACGCCAGCATCGATGGCGTGGTCACCGTGACCGGCGACGCCGTGTTCATCGAAGCCTAGAATCCTTTCTCCGTGGTTCGAATTCGTGATTTTGTCGGAAGAAAAGCAGATTCTTCGCTCACCACCCCCGAACTGAAATGCGTTCGGGGCCCCGTTCGCTCAGAATGACAGCATTCGTTTTGCTGGAAATTCTGGAGACAGGACACCAACAGCAGTTCGAAGAAGGAGCCAAAGCCGTGTCTCAAATCATGTCGATCGGACTTATCGAGGTTTCCAGCGTGGCCACCGGGTTCGGGGTCGAGGATACGATGCTCAAAGCCGCTGCGGTGAAGTTGCTGATGGCCCGCAGCATCTGCTCGGGCAAATTCCTGATCGTAGTCTCCGGCGACGTGACCTCCGTGGAGGCAGCGCTTCAGGCCGGAGCGTCTGCCGCGGGTCCCTCTCTGATTGAGAAGCGGCAGATCGCGCGCGTGCATCCCTCGGTGCTCGAGGCAATCTCCAACGCAGTCGAGGTCGATCCCAGGCAGTTGCGTTCGATTGGGGTCATCGAGACCTTTTCCGCGGCCAGCATCGTCGAAGTGGCCGACGCCGCCGTCAAATCCGCGAACGTGACGCTGCTTCGGGTTCACCTGGCGATGGCGCTCGGCGGCAAGGGCTTCGTGCTGATGGCCGGCGACGTTGCCAGCGTGCAGGCCGCGGTTGCGGCGGGGTCGAAGGTCGCCGCCGAGGACGGCATGCTGGTGGGCCGCGGCGTGATCGCCAACCCATCCGAAGAGCTCTTCCGGGACTACATATAATCAGGTTGCGCAACTTAACCTGACGTCCCGTGGTCGAAGCACGAAGGAGTGGCGACAGTGAGCAGGATTCAAGACATGCCGAACATGCGCAGTTTTGCTCGTCTCTCGATTGCAAGCCTGGCTTTGATTGCAACGGCAAGCATGCTGCACGGCCAGCAACTGCTCCAGCTAACCATCGACTGGAACAAGACCACGGCCGTTTCGAAATCCACGCCGACGCTGCAGGTGGTGGTGAACCCTCCCTTGCGTCCCGGCGAGCCGCTCGGCGCGGCCTCCTACAGAGCAGTGAAGGAACTGGGCGCGGACTATGTGCGCTATGTGCCGTGGCTGCCTTATCCCCGGCTGGCGGTGGCCGAGCTGGAGCCGCCCACGCCGCAAAAGACCTCCTGGGACTTCAGCCTCATCGACCCCATGACCAGGGCCTTCCTGGACGCGACTGAGGGCCATCCCACGGTGATGAACTTCAGCACCATGCCCGCTTGGCTCTTCAAGACCGATAAGCCGGTCACCTACCCCTCCGATCCGAACCAGGTGACCTGGGATTACACGCAAGGGACCGAACTGCGCGATCCAACCGGCAAGGAGCTGGGCGACTACTATGCCCGCCTCGCGAGCTGGTATGTGAACGGCGGATTCACCGACGAGAGCGGCGTGCGTCACGAATCCGGCTACCACTACAAGCTGCCCGTTTGGGAAGTGCTGAACGAGCCGGACTTCGAACACAAGACAACGCCCGAGCAATACTCGGCACGCTACGACGCCATCGTCGAGGGCATTCGCCGCGTGAGCCCGGAGACCAAGTTCATGGGCCTGGCCCTGGCTGCTCCGCGCGACAATCCCCGCTTCTTCGAGTACTTTCTCAATCCCGCCAATCACAAGCCGGGCATTCCTCTCGACTACATTTCGTATCACTTCTACGCGGTCCCAACGGCCGGGCAAACAGTCGAAAACTGGCAGTACACCTGGTTCGATCAGGCAGATGGATTCCTGACCGGGGTGCGGTTCATCGAAGAGATTCGCAAGCGGCTCTCGCCCGCTACCAAGACCGATCTCGATGAGCTGGGCGTGATTCTGCCCACGGACAACACGCCGGCGGATCACGTGGCTCCGCCGGCGGCATACTGGAATCTGGCCGGCTCGCTCTACGCCTACCTCTATATCGAGCTCGCGCGCCAGCAAATCGACATCGTCGGCGAGTCGCAACTGGTCGGCTATCCCACGCAGTTCCCCAGCGTAAGCATGATGAACTGGCAGAACAACAAGCCCAACGCGCGCTACTGGGTCCTGAAGCTCATCAAGGACTCCTTCCATCCAGGCGACACACTGGTCGAAACTTCCCTCACGGGCGCCGACGCAGGGGACGTCTCCGCGCAGGCTTTCCTTACGCCCGCGGGTCGCAAGCTGTTGCTGGCCAACAAGCGGGATCGTGCCATCGAGGTCGCCTTGCCAGACTCCGAGAAGGCGAGCGCACTCACGGTGGATGCGGAGACCGGCGACGGCCCGGCGCGCGGCGTGCAGCTCACAGGAGGCAAACTCAAGCTGAATCCTTTTGCGGTAACCGTAGTGGGCTGGTGAACGCGCGGCACACCCTTGATTCAGGAACCAGCATGGAGGCCGGATCAATCGGCCGGGTAGCTTCTTCCCTTCCAGCTCACTTGTTTCAGCATCTTGTGCTGGAACCAGCTACGGTAGAGCAGCCCGACAAACAAGGGCAGGCCGAGCGGCGCAAGCGCGCAGTCCGCAAAGGGAAAATTCGATTTGGCAACCCGCGCATAGAACCGGATGATTGTACGCACCCACAACAGAGCCAGCACCCACCCCGCGCCCAGCCATTGCAGCGAGTGTTGAGCAAAGCGCGCATTCCACAGCACGTAAGTCAGCACCGGCAGCCCCAGGAGCAGCGCCAGGTCCAGCGCCCGCCACAGCGCCAGCACCAGCGAGTTGGCAAACAGCAGCGCCAGGTTCTTGGTCCAGCCTTCTATCATGGCCGCGGTCGAGCGATACATGCGGGTGGAAAGCGCATCGTCCGCATAGCGGAAGCGCAGCCCCACCTTGCGCCGCTTGGCGAGAAATGCCAACTCCACGTCTTCCAGCACCTTGTCCGCAACCGCTGGGTGGCCGCCCAGCCGCCGGTAGGCCTCTCGCTCCACCAGCAGGAACTGCCCATTGGCCGCCGCGATGCGCGATGCCGGATCGGAGACCTTGGCGGGCGGATAGGCCAGCGCCAGTTCGCTGAAGACCAGCGGCATCAGCGTCCGCTGGGCGAATCCGGTCACAATCTGCCGCGGCGAATAGCTCAGCATGCCTGCCTTGTGCTTGACCGCCTCGTGCATGGCGCGGTGCAGATCGCCGGCCTCGTGGATGGTGTCGGCATCGGTGAACAGGAGCCACTTTCCTTTCGCCTTGCGCGCGGCCGTCCAGATGGCGTTTGCCTTGCCGGTCCAGCCGCGCTCCAGCTTGTCCGCCATCATCAGTGTGACGCCGGAAAAGCTGCGGGCAACCGCCGCCGTGCGGTCGGTGGAGTGGTCGTCCACCACGACCAGTTCCCAGTCAACGCCCAGTTTGAAGGTATCCTCGGACTGCGCCACCAGCGACTCCAGGCAGGCGCCCAGGCAGGCTTCTTCGTTGCGCGCCGGGACGATGACCGTCAGTTCCAGCAACTCTTGCGGCTCGGGCTGATCGAAGACCGTGCCGCGCTGCGCCGGAATCTCCGCCCGGCCGCCCGCCCCATCCTCGGAAAGCCCCAGAACTGGCTTCCACGTTCCGTTTCCTTCTGCTCCGCCAGCCCCGGTTTTTTCCCTCTCCATGGCCATCCGACCTCTCGCTCCGTATTATAAGGATGTGCGCTTCCCTCGTTTACTCCCTCTCGCTCTGCTCTTACCTCTTGCCCTCGTTGCGGGCTGCGACCGGGGCGCCCATCCCGCTCAAACAGGGCAGGTAGCCCCCGACTTCACCGTCTCCGACGGCGCCGCTTCCATCCACCTGACCAACTACCGGGGCCGCGTGGTGCTGCTCAACTTCTGGGCTACCTGGTGTGAGCCGTGCATCCTGGAGATGCCCTCGCTGCTTCAACTCCATCACGACCAGCCGAACCTGGCAGTACTGGCCGTCAGCATCGACGAAGACCCGGATGCCTACCGGAGCTTCCTGCTCAGCCGCCATGTGGACCTGATCACCGTGCGCGATCCCGGCCAGACGGTCGCCAAGCGCTATCACACCGAGCAGTGGCCGGAGACCTACGTGATCGACCGCCAGGGCGTGATCCGGCGCAAATTCATCGGTGCCCAGGATTGGTCGAGCCCCGAGATACGCGCCTATCTCAAGAACCTCTGATCCCCAGGAGCCGGGTGCTCCATCCTTGGCGCGTTTTTGCGCCAAAAGCGGGAAAGCAACGCTCGCAATCGGCCTTGTTCAGGAGGAGCTATCCGTCCGCAGGCGGCAACTTGGAGCATTCTTCTCAATCCTTGAGCATCTTCACAGTTCCTGTAGGGTCGATTCTGAGGCTTCCCACCCATTTCACATCTTTTCCTCGAAAAGCCGTGAAATGGATGGGGCACGGAGCTTCCTTCCACCATCCGTGAAAATGCTCTAGAGCATTTTCCAAAATAGTGTAGACTTGCTTTGGCGAGACTCTGCGGCGGACAAAGACATGGGAAAACCCCTTGGCGATGATCTGCGCCGTAAATTTCTT
>Ga0181529_10003100_pt1 | contig 19255 bp, 27 predicted proteins | sample PEATcosm2014_Bin_36_FD_119763 | JGI IMG/M metagenome (GOLD analysis project Ga0181529, IMG submission 119763) | Peatland microbial communities from MTU Mesocosm Facility, Houghton, MI, USA - PEATcosm2014_Bin10_30_metaG | ecosystem: Environmental > Terrestrial > Soil > Wetlands > Peat | place... | reverse complement strand
CTTTAAAATCAACATGGGCTTTAGCCCCTGAGGGACGTCTTTCGGGACTTTCGCTTGTCCTTCGAGGTATTTCCGCAGCCTCTGAAGCCGTGCCCTTTCAAAACGTAAACGACCATCTGTGGGGCGGACGCCACTAGCAAGCGCCGGGCAGGAGAGGAGCCGCTAGCTCTTCTTTTTCTCCGGCTTGGGCGCGGAATAGCCATGGCGGGCTTGCAATTGCACCCCCTCCCGGTCCACCTGCACCTTCAGGCGATGGTAGGATCCATCCGGCTTCACGCTGTCGAGCGAGAGTTCCAGCACGTAGACCACCTCCGGCGCATCCGTCAGTTGTTTGAAACCCGCATCCAGATCGTTTCTGTTGTGAAAGAAGACGCCGCCGGTGGCGTCGGCCAGCTCTGCCATGGGTTGTTCGGCGAGCTTGTCGGCAGTGCGCTTGTAGTCCGAATTCTGAAGAAAACTAGGTCCGGCCAGGGCTGGGCTCTTGTCGCTGGCGGTCAGCTCCGACGAGTACAACCCGCGCGCATCCAGCGCGTCGATGGTCACGTTGGACTCCGCGGCCAGATCCATCAGCCGCGACTCCATGAGGAACGCTTCCTGTTCGATACGAAGAAAACCGGGAGAGACCAGGATGAGCGTGCGTTCGCCGGGCAATGTGGCCATGGTGCGCACAAAGGCGGCGAGGGCCGCGTAGGTGTTTTGAGCATCCTGATGGCCCATGCTGAGCACTCTGCGGGCAGTCGAGTCGGCCATGTTCTCAGCCACATTGGCCTGGTACTTCGGGTCCAGGCTCGGATTGCAGTTGAAAACCTTGCGGATGGCGTCCTGCGTTGCGTCCATGTCGTGCTTGTTTTCAATCAAGTCGGCCTGATAGTAGTCGATGCTCGGGCAATCCGAGTTATCTGCTTTATAGAGATTGCGGGCTTGCAGGCCCTTGATCGCGTCCTGCAAGCGCGCGCGGTCGCGGGTCAGTCCGCTGTTGGTTTTCTGGGAGAGCGAGACCACGGCCCCGATCTCCCGGCCTGACATCGCCCGATCGAGCACCTGGGAAGCGGCTTTCTGAGCTTGCCCCATCTCTTCCGGGCGCAGATGAATGTCGTCGAAGAGGAAGACAAGAAAACGCTGGACAGGAGCAGAGGCAGCAGGCGCTGAAACAGGCGGCTGCGCGCCTTGAGGACTGGCGGCGTCTGTTTCCGCAATGCCTCGCCGCTGCACCGTGAACCCGGAGAAAGTCCGCGGCTTCTCGTTGTCGAAGACCTGAAAGTCTTCTCTCTTCAGATCGCTCACGGTGCGGCCCTGCTTGTCGCGGACCACAACCGGCACCAGAACTCGATTGGCGTTCAATTGGATCTTGAAAGGCGCGTCCTGTGACCCGTTCGCCTGCTGCGCCACGGCGCGCGAGGATGAAAAGGCGACCAGGCAGGCCAGGAAGAGAGCGGGGCGCAAACATGCGTTCAGGTTCACCGGAAATCTCCTTGTTTGGGCCTCGCAAGGCCTTACTAGCAGGGACGAGCTGGCCGGAGGCTTAAGTTGCGCGGCAGCCGGGGCATCTATTTTGGCTTGGAATCCGCGTCCGGTTGCAGGGCAGGCTCCGGCGGCGGCGTTTCGTCGAGAATGCGCGTCGTCGAGGCGAAGCGATGATAGCCGGTGAACAGGGTCTCATTCAACCACTCGGTAGGCGCGTCCTCCGAGCCGCCCGGTGCGCCAAGGGCTGCCAGAGAGAGCGCGACGCTGCGCACCGGGCAGGTGAACAGTGCGTCCCCGATCTGCACCGAACCGTACTCAACCAGAATTGCCGCCCGACGGAACGGAGCGCTCTCTTTCAATTCCGCCTCCATGGTGATGCGGAGGATGGTGCCGGTGGCCGGATCGAGCCAAAGCGAACCGTGATAGGCAGGCCTCACGCGAACCATGGAAACCCGCGAAGGGTCGTAGTTCTGCTGGATGCCGATGCCCATCGTGCCTCTGGCGCCCCCGGTCGAGGTGGCCCGGCCTTCGATGGCGGCCTGCCGTTGAAATGTGCCGATCACCTCAAAGTGTGAGACTGCGGCAGGCACCGCATAGCGGAAAACGGCCTGGGTGGTCGCTCCGGCCTGCTCCCAATGGCTCCAGCTCACGCTGCCTTTCAGGGTGTCGGTCAGAATCATCCCTAGAGTATTGCCAAATTCGCCGCCGGAGATCAGTCCAATCTGCTGCTGCCAGACGGCCGCGCCTTGGGTAGGCGGCTGATTCTCGCGCTCGTCGCGGACGGAGATTTCCCGGCTGCTGGTGTCCACGCGATGCAGCCCTACGCGCACCGGCCAGCCGCCATCCTTGGGCGCCTGGGGGCTGTCGTCGTAGCGGTTGATGGTGCGGTTGGCCAGGAAGTTGGGCAGTCGCGGCAGCGTTTGCAACACATAGTTTCGCGCCTGTGCCAGCATCTTTTGCTGACCGGCGTCGTCGGGGGCAGCGGCGGCCGGCAGTTCGCTGCCCGGCGGGTCGAGAAATGCCGACTGATCGGCTAGCAGCTTGACCGCCTGCGCGGCCTTCGAACCAGGAGCCAGATGGGCTTCGAGACGAGCCAACGCGAGCTCGGTGATGCGCTCGGTTGGCTCCATGCCGCCGATCTGGCGGGCCATCTCCGCATCGGCCTTGTGCGATGCGCCGAGCGCGGCCAGCGCCTGCTCCAGTTGCGCCACCGTCACCCGCTTTGCCGCCCCGGCGGGAAGCGCCATCGCCGCCAGAGCCGCAAATAGAATCAGCCGTTTCATCGCGCCCTGTCTCTGAAAGAGCAACACTAGCCAAGATACACCCCTGGAGCCTTGCGCCACTGAGGCGGCCAATGGAATGTCTTTGCGGCGGCCTGGGGCAAGGTAATGAACCTGGATCGCTTCGACCTGGCGTAAGCGCGGAGGAAAGGTCAGAACGACATGATAACCGCAGCCCCGAAAGGTCTCGGGTTACCCCGAGCCAGGTCGGGGCCGCGCAATCTTCGCGCTTGCTTTTCGCTCTCGGCTTAGCCTCCGGCTGCTCCAGTCGAGAGTCCATCGCTCGCTGGGCTGGAGAGGCGGGCGGCTCGATTGAAGCCCGACCGGCTGGATGCGGCGACCGTGTTTGGCGACCTTCGCGCGTTGCCTTTGAGGATTTCAAAGTGGCATTACTTCCGAGTTGGCGACGGTACGACCACAATGCCGGTTCGGAACCGTCATCCTCTACCCACAGGTGTGTCATCCTGAACGCAGTGAAGGATCTGCGGTTGACAGCGCGAGAGGTAGTTTGAAATGAGAGTATTACCGGCGACTCGGAGATGGCGACAAGCAGCCGCGGATCCTTCAGCTGCGCGTCAGGATGACAGCGCGAGGGGGGGGCGAAATGAGCGTCTAACCGGCTACTCGTCAGCTACACACCAATCGATATTCCCTTACGGATGCGGAGTGCGGGTTGCCGATCAAAGCAGGGGGAGAATTCCGGCCCGCAAACAAACACGGGCGCATCCCTCATGAAGGGATGCGCCCGCGCGGCCTGCCTGACAAAAAGAGACTACCGGAGAGAAGTGGTTCTTACGCGGCTTCTTCGCCGCCCTTTTCTTCTTCCTTCTTGCTTTCTTCCAACTGCTTTTCGAGTTCGGCGCGCTTCTTGGCCTTGATCTCGTCGCGCTTCTGGCGTTTCACTTCCAGCTGCTTTTCGGCGCCCAGAAGTTCGATGAAGGCCGTCTCGCCGCCGTCTCCCTTGCGGAAGCCGGTGCGAACGATGCGCAGATAGCCGCCCTGACGATCGCCGTAGCGCGGCGCCACGGTGTCAAAAAGCCGCTCAACCGACGCGTCGGTCATCAGGAAGCTGAGGGCCTGGCGACGCGAGTGGAGATCGCCCTTCTTGCCCAGGGTGATCATCTTTTCGACCAGCGGACGAACTGCCTTGGCCTTGGCCACGGTGGTCTCCACACGGTCTTCGATAATGACGGACGTGACCAGGTTGCGCAGCAGCGCGCGGCGGTGGCTGGTGTTGCGTCCGAGTTTGGTTCCTGCATTGCGATGGCGCATGGTAAAACTCTCTTTCGATTTGAGCTTTTAGCTTCTAGCTTTTAGCTCCTGGCTTCTGGCTGCCGGCCCTTTGCTCCGGCCATATTGCAGCGGCCGAATCTCTCGCACGGTGGAGCTAGAAGCTAGAGGCTAGAAGCTGGTAGCTGTTCTTAAAAGTTCTCCGTCTCGGTGGGCAACTGCAGGTCGACCGAATCCAGGGGCTCGTCCTCGTCGTCGTAGCGGCCATAGCTGGCGGCCAGGGCGGCGGCGGGAGGAATGCTGGTGGGTCCGGGGACCGGGTTACCGCTTTCGTCGATCTTCATGCCCAGCGAGAGGCCCATCTGGGCCAGGATTTCCTTGATCTCGTTCAGGCTCTTGCGGCCGAAGTTCTTGGTCTTGAGCATTTCGGCTTCGGTCTTCTGCACCAGCTCGCCGATGGTCTGGATGTTGGCGTTCTTCAGGCAGTTGTAGCTGCGGACCGACAGTTCCAGCTCTTCAACCGAGCGATTGAGGTTGTCGTTGCGCAGCAGGGTGCGGCCTTCCTCGCCGCGCGCCTCGGCTTCGATTTCTTCTTCGAAGTTGATGAAGATGTTCATGTGGTCCTTGAGCAGCTTGGCGGCCAGGCCGACGGCGTCGGCGGGCAGCACGGCCCCGTTGGTCCACACTTCCAGGGTCAGCTTGTCGAAGTCGGTGATCTGTCCCAGACGGGCGGCCTCAACCAGGTAGTTGACGCGGCGCACCGGCGAGTGGACCGAGTCCACGGGAATGAAGCCCAGGCCTAGATCGGCATCGAAGTTCTTGTCGGCGGAGATATAGCCGCGCCCACGCTTGAGCCGCATTTCCATATCCAGCTTGCCGCCTTCGGAAACCGTGGCAATATAGATGTTCTTGTCCAGGATTTCGACGTCGCCGTCGGCTTCAATCATGCCGGAGGTGATCACGCCGGGCTGGTCGGCGCGCAGATACAACGCCTTGGGACCCTCGCCCGCGAGCTTGAAAGGAACCTGCTTGAGGTTCAGGATGATGTCGGTGGCATCCTCGACCACGCCGGTGATGGACTGGAACTCGTGCAGCACGCCCTCGATGCGAATGGCGGTAACCGCGGCGCCTTCGATGGAGCTGAGCAGGGTGCGGCGCAGGGCGTTGCCGATGGTGGTGCCAAAGCCGCGCTCAAAGGGCTGGGCGCTGAACTTGCCAAAGGTGTCGGTGAGCGTCTCGGCATCTACTGCCAGCCGCTTCGGTTTCTGGAATCCTCTCCAAAGCATATCTTGGTCTCGTTTCCCGCTCGGCATGTACGTCGCGAAGCATTCTGCGGCGGCCGCGCAAGTTCTCCTTCGGTTGAAGTGCAGCTTCTAGCCGCTAGCTCTTAGCTTCTAGCTCATCTTGCTGAGACCAACGATGCTGGCTGCGGCATGAAGAGGCTAGAAGCTAGCGGCTAGAAGCTAGTAGCTGTTATTTGCTGTACAGTTCGACGATCAGCTGCTCATTGATGGGCAGGTTCACGTCGGTACGCTTGGGCAGCGAAAGAACGCGGCCGGACATGTTCTCGAAATTGACTTCGAGCCATGCGGGAACCGGGTTCTGTTGAGCGTACTGGACGCCTTGCTCGACTACGACGAGCTTCTTGGCGGCATCGCGGATGGCGATCTCGTCGCCAACCTTCACCTGGTAGGAAGGAATGTTCACCTTCTTGCCATTGACCAGAACGTGGCCGTGGCGGACAACCTGGCGAGCCTGGCGGCGGCTAATCGCGAAGCCGAGCCGGAAAGCGACGTTGTCCAGGCGGCGCTCCAACTGCTGGATGAGCAGTTCGCCGGTGACGCCAGTGGCGCGGTTGGCCTTCTCGTAGTACTCGCGGAACTGGCCTTCGAGCGTGAAGTACATGCGCTTGGCCTTCTGCTTCTCGTGCAACTGCAGGCCGTAGCCCACGATCTTGGCCTTGCGGTCCTTGCCGTGCATACCGGGAGCAAAGTTGCGCTTCTCCAGCGGGCAACGGTCACTTGCGCACTTGGTTCCCTTCAAAAATAGCTTGGTGCCTTCGCGGCGGCAAAGGCGGCAGACTGCTCCTGTATAACGTGCCATTTCTTCTCCATACTTCGGATGACGGCCGGTTTACGTGTCGCAGGACATGTCGTCCCGGCCCTGTTGATTTGAAAGTGTGAGTGTGAAGTGTGAGTGTGGTTCCTGCTCACACTCACACTTCACACTCACACTGTTCTTACACTCTGCGGCGCTTCGGCGGACGGCAGCCGTTGTGCGGCACTGGAGTCACGTCGCGGATGGAGCGGACTTCGACGCCGGCGGCAGCCAGGGCGCGGATGGCCGACTCGCGGCCCGAACCCGGACCGGAGACGCGCACATCCACCGCGCGAAGACCGTGATCGCGCGCCATGCTGGCCGCGTTCGAGGCCGCCTGCTGCGCCGCGAACGGCGTGCCCTTGCGCGAACCACGGAAGCCCAGCGAGCCCGAGCTCTTCCAGCTCAGCGTGTTGCCCATCTGATCGGTGATGGTGACAATCGTGTTGTTGAAGGTTGCCTGCACGTACGCAATGCCAAATGGAACATTTTTGCGTTCGCGCTTCTTGAACTTCTTGTTCTTGGCCGACTTGCCGGCGCCGGACTTTGCCCCTCCGGCCTTTTGCTCTTGTTTCGCCATTAGGTTTTACCCGTCGCTTTCTTCTTGCCGGCAACTGTGCCCTTGCGGGGGCCCTTGCGAGTGCGGGCATTGGTGTGGGTGCGCTGGCCATGCACCGGCAGCGACCGCCGGTGGCGTGTGCCGCGATAGCTTTGAATATCGATGAGGCGTTTGATGTGCATCTGGACGTCCTTGCGCAGGTCGCCCTCGACGTTCCCTTCGTCCTCAATCACTTGACGGATGCGGTTGACCTCGTCCTCACCCAAATCCTGGACTTTCTTGAAGGCGTCAACATTTGCCTTCGCCAGGATTTTGGCGGCGCGCGGGTCTCCGATCCCGAAAATGTACGTGAGCGCGATCCGAACCTGCTTGTTGCGGGGCAGATCGACGCCAGCAATACGTGCCATTCTGATTCCTTTGCATTCGGGGACTAGGGGCTAGGGACTAAGGGACTAGATTGCGACGCTGTGACAGCCGTGTTTTTCTAGTCCCTAGTCCCTTAGTCCCTCAGTCCCTTTCTCGGTTGTGTGCCTCCGGCCTCAACCGGCTCGCACGGGTTATGCGGCAAGTCTCCTGGGGTTCATCGCAAGCCTTGATTCAAGCTAACTAGCCCCGTGCCTGTGGTCAGTTCTCAGTGAACAGTGATCAGTCAATTCCGTGCAGCTTTGATGGTTTTAACTGTCCACTGTCATCTGTTCACTGTCCACTCTCGTGGAGATTTCCGCCACTGCCAGGCTGGCTTAGCCCTGGCGCTGCTTGTGCTTCGCGTTCTCGCAGATCACCCTCACCACACCGCGGCGAGTGATGACCTTGCACTTCACGCAAATCTTCTTTACCGATGCACGAACCTTCATCTTTACTGCCCTTCCCGAAAGCTGCTAGCTGCTAGCTTTTAGCTTCTAGCTTCATTCTTGTGATTACCTGGTCTTTCGACTTCCCACGAACTAGCTAGCAGCTGGGAGCTAAAAGCTAGAAGCTATTTGTAGCGGTAGACAATCCGTCCGCGATTCAGGTCGTAGGGACTCAGCTCCACGGCCACGCGGTCGCCGGGCAGAATGCGGATGAAGTTCTTGCGCATCCTTCCCGAGACATGGGTCAACACCTCGTGATTGTTCTCGAGCTTGACCTTGAACATGGCATTCGGCAGGGTCTCGGTGACCACCGCCATAACCTCAATCGCGTCTTCCTTCGACAAACTGTATCCCGCCTCCGGCCCGCTCTGGGCGCAACCGGCCTGTTGTTCCGAGTGTGCTACTCGGTGAGAATGCTCGATCCGGTAGCGGTCACCGCCACCGTGTGCTCGAAATGAGCACTCATGCTTCCATCGCTGGCCACCGCGGTCCAGCCATCTTGCAACACCACGACGTCCGGCTTGCCGGCGTTCACCATGGGCTCGATGGCAATCACCATCCCTGCCCGCAGTTTCATGCCGCGTCCTGCCTCGCCAAAGTTCGGCACCTGCGGATCTTCGTGCATGTGGGTGCCGATGCCGTGACCCACAAAATCCCGAACCACCGAGAACCCCTCGGCCTCGACCACCCTTTGCACCGCCGAGCCCACGTCGCCCAGGGTCGCGCCCGGCTTCACCGCCGCGATTCCCGCGTGCAGCGACGCCTCGGTCACGCGCAGCAGGCGCGCCGTGGTGGGGTCGATCTTCTCGCCCACCGCCACGGTAATGGCCGCGTCGCCACAGTAGCCTTCGACAAACGCCCCGCAATCGACCGAAACGATGTCCCCTTCCTTGAGGACCCGCTTCTGCGATGGAATGCCATGCACCACTTCGCTGTTCACCGAGGTGCACAACACGCAGGGATAGCCGTGATAGCCCTTGAAGGCCGGCTTGGCGCCCAGTGACTTGATGCGCGCCTCGGCGGCCAACTCCAGATCCAGCGTTGTGGCCCCCGGCTTGACCAGCCCGCGTACCAGCTCCAGCGTCTCGCGTACCACCCGGCCCGCGCGCCGCATCTTCTCGATCTCCTTGGACGACTTGAGAACTACCGCCACGAAACCAGCTTTCAGATTCGGGGACGAAGGGACTCGGGACTGAGGGACTGCTTTTCAGCCAATTCCCAGTCCCTCAGTCCCTAGTCCCTCAGCCCCTAACAACACACGCCCGCCGTCCAGCCGCGCTACTTGCGCAGCCCTTCGACGGCGGCAACAATTCCGGCAGCGATTGCATCAATCGCCCGGTCTCCATCCACTTCGGCAAATCGCCCCTGGGCCCGATAGTGCTCGACAACAGGCGCGGTCAAGGCCTCGTAGGCGCGCATGCGCTCCTCGAATACCTTCTCCGTGTCGTCAGCTCGCTGGACCAGTGCGGCGCCATCCAGATCGCAGAATCCATCCCGTTGGGGAGGTTTTCCGTGGATGTTATAAATGCTCTGGCAGACAGGACAATTCCTGCGCCCGGTAATCCGGCGCAGTAATTGATTATATTCCACATGGATGCTGACAGCAACCACCGGTAATCCCTGTGCCTGCGCGGCCAAACGCCCATCCAGCCAGCCCGCCTGCACCAGGGTGCGCGGAAAGCCGTCCAGAATGTAACCCTTGGCGGTGTCGGGTTCCTGCAGACGCACGGCCACCATCTCGTTGACCAGGGTGTCGGGAACCAGTTCCCCGCGGCCCATGATCTCCTTGGCGATCACCCCCAGCGGGGTGCCCTTGGAGACGTTGCCGCGCAACAGGTCGCCGGTGGAAATCTGCGGGATGCCCCACAGTTTCACCAGTTCCTTGGCCTGGGTGCCCTTGCCCACGCCCGGCGCGCCCAATAAAAGAATCGGGCCGGGCGCGGTTTTTGACTCCGCCGCCCGGCCATTTTGAACAGCACTTGCAGATGAAGACATTACCAGGTTTTCCTTCCGCGAATGCGACCGGAGCGCGGGGAAAAGCCGTCATAGTGCCGCATGATCAGCTGCGATTCGATCTGGTTGACGGTATCCATGGCCACACCCACCACAATCAACAGGCTGGTGCCGCCAAAGTAGAAGTTGACCCCCAAACCGTGCGTTGCCCAGGTCGGCAGGCTCTCGAAGAACCGGCCCACAAGGAACAATTTGTCAAACCGGATGCCCGAGATCAGGAAGGTGGGCACCAGCGAGATGATGATCAGGTAGAGCGCGCCCACCAGCGTAACACGGGTGAGAATGTCGTTGATGAAGTCCGAAGTGCGCTTGCCGGGGCGGATTCCGGGAATGAATGAGCCCGATTTGCGGAAGTTGTCGGCAATGTCGTCCGGCTTCATGATGATCGAGATATAGAAGTAGGCGAAAAAGACGATACCCAGCATGTACAGCGCCTCGTACCAGGGGTAACCCGGCGTCAGCGAGGCCATGATGGGCTGCAAGAAGCGGTTGTTCTGCACGAATTCCACCTGGGCGAAGAGCATGGGCGCCGAAAGGATGGAACTGGCGAAGATGACCGGCATGACGCCGCCGGAGTTCACCTTGAGGGGCAGATGGCTGGACTGGCCGCCCATCATGCGCCGGCCAACGATGCGCCGCGCGCTCTGGATGGGAATGCGCCGTTCGCTGCGCTCCACGAAGACGATGAAACCCACCACGGCCGCCATGACCGCGACCAGCAGAATGACCGCCAGCGCCGTAAACGCACCCCAGGCGTTGGTCTGGATCTTCTGGACCAGGTCCATGACGCCGCGAGGCAGGCCGGCGATGATGCCGGTAAAGATCAGCAGGCTCATGCCGTTGCCGATGCCACGATCGGTGATCTGCTCGCCCAGCCACATGATGAAGGCCGTGCCGGTGGTGAGCGTGAGCACGGTCATCAGGCTGAAACCGAATCCGGGATGCAGCACCAGGCCCTGCTTGGTGAGAATGGCCGCGATGCCGATGGACTGGAGCGCGCCCAGAATTACCGTCATGTAGCGGGTCCACTGCGTGATCTTGCGCCGTCCCAGCTCGCCCTCTTTTTGAATGCGCGCCAGAGGCTCGTAGACCACGGTGAGCAACTGGAAGATGATGGAGGCCGTGATGTAAGGCATGATGCCCAGGGCAAACACGGTCATGCGGCGCAGGTTGCCGCCGCCGAACAGATCCATCAAGCCCAGGGCTGAGCCGCCCTGCTGGTTGAACAGTTGCTCCAGCATGTGGCCGTTGACGCCGGGCGTGGGAATGTGCGCGCCGAGCCTGTAGACGGCCAGAATGGCCAGGGTGAAAAGCACCCGCTTGCGCAGGTCGGGAATCCGGAAGATATTGAGAAACTTCTCAAGCATTTTTGATTGTCCGCTTCAGGGCGTTTGCCGCCACTCGAGTCTTTTGCCACTGACCATCTTATCCGCCAACGGTCCTGTGTGTCCCGTTCTCCCCTCACACCTGTCATCCTGAGCGGAGTCTGGCGCGCTCTTTTGCGCCAGACGGAGTCGAAGGACCTGCGTTTCCGCGGGCGACCCAGCTTTTATTTGGACGCCTTGGAAACCAATTTCCCCTTGGGCGCCACCGCAACATCGCCGCCCAGAACCACCGCCTTGCCCCCAGCCTTTTCGATCTTCTCGACCGCCGACTTGGAGAACTTGTGCGCGTGCAGGGTGAGCGCCGAGGCCAGCTCGCCGGAGCCGAGAATCTTGATCAGCGCCTTCTTGCTGGAAGCGAGCCCGAGCTTGAGGTAGTCGTCCAGGCCGATCTCGGTCAGGTTCAGGCCGGCAACGCGATCGGCGATGCGGTCCAGATTCACGACGGTATATTCGGTGCGGAAGATATTGGTGAAGCCGCGCTTGGGCAGACGGCGATGAAGCGGCATCTGGCCGCCTTCAAAACCGCGCATCAGGCTGAAGCCGGAGCGCGATCCCTGGCCCTTGTGGCCCCGAGCCGATGTCTTGCCCATGCCGGAACCCATACCGCGGCCGACACGCTTGCGCCCACTATTGGCTTTCCGGGGCGCGCGTAGATTCGAAAGATTCTTTGCCATCTTGTTCCTCGCTGTAGCGCCGGCGGCTGTTGGTCAGGCCGTCCGACTCGCGTTAATGCAGCTTTCAGCTTCTAGCTGCTAGCTCCTAGCTGATGCAGTGCCGGGTGGAGTCTCCTGCCGTCCGCACAACACAAGCTAGAAGCTAGAAGCTAGAAGCTAGAAGCTAGTTTTCCAGAATCCGAACCAGATGCGGGATGGCCTTGACCATGCCGCGGATGGACTCGTTGTCCACACGCTCGATAATCTGGTGAAGCCGTGTAAAGCCGAGCCCCTTGACCACCAGCCTGTGCTTGACCGGCGTGCAGTTCTTGGAGCGGTAGTATTGAATGCGAATCATCTTGGTCTCAGTCATGGCTTAGAGCTCCTCGACCGATTTGCCGCGCATGTTGGCCACTTCCGCGCGGTCGCGCAACTGAACCAGGGCGTCGAAAGTCGCCTTGACCACGTTGTGCGGGTTGGGCGAGCCGAGGCTCTTGGTGAGCACGTTCTGCACTCCGGCCGAGGTCATCACCGCGCGCACTGCGCCGCCGGCAATCACGCCCGTGCCCTCGGGGGCAGGCTTCAGCAGCACCTGGCCGGAGCCGAAACGGCCCAGCACCTGGTGCGGAATCGTGGTCTGGGTCAGGTTCACCCGTACCAGGTTCTTCTTGGCCGACTCGATCCCCTTGCGAATCGCCTGGGGAACTTCCTTGGCCTTGCCCGAACCGTGGCCCACCACGCCTGCGGCGGCGTCACCCACCACCACCAACGCGGCAAACGACATGTTCTTGCCGCCCTTGACCACCTTGGTCACGCGATTGATGGCCACCACCTGATCCTTCAGGTTGTACTGGTTGGCATCGAGTTTCTTCTTCAAGAATGTCATTGCTCTCTCGTCTCTTTCAGTGGACAGCGGTCAGTGAACAGTGGTCAGGTTTTCCCTGCCCGATTGCACTACGTCCTGTTCCCTGTTCCCTGTTCCCTGTTCCCTGCTTTTAGAACTCCAGGCCTGCCTCGCGCGCCGCGTCGGCCAGAGCCTTGATGCGCCCGTGGTAGAGGTAGCCGCCGCGATCGAAGACCACCTTCTTGATGCCCTTGGCCACGGCCTGCTCGGCCACAGCCTTGCCGATTTCCTTGGCCGCGGCCAGGTTCCCGCCGGTCTTGATCTTCAGGGCCAGCGTGGAGGCCGAAGCCAGCGTCTCACCCTTCTGGTCGTCGATCACCTGCGCGTAAATGTGGCTCAGCGAGCGGTAGACGTTCAGCCGCGGCCGCTCGGCGGTACCGGCAAGCTTGCGGCGGATGCGCGCATGAATGCGCTGGCGGATTGCGTTTCTCTTGGTGAGCGTAATCATGGTCTCTCGTTCCTATCAGCGGAGCCGCCCGACGGCCCCGTTCGGTTGATCCTTCAGCTTCTAGCTTCTAGCCGCTAGCCTCCAGCTTAGAGCTGGAAGCTAACAGCTAGTAGCTGCTCTTCTTACTTCGAGCCCGTCTTGCCGGCCTTCTTCTTCAGCTTCTCGTCGGAGTAACGCACGCCCTTGTTCTTGTACGGGTCGGGCTTGCGCAGCGAACGCATATCGGCGGCCACCTGGCCTACCTTCTGCCGATCGATGCCGGAGACGGTGATGTGCGTCATCTTCGGATCGATGGCCACTTCAATGCCCGAAGGCAGCGGAAGCTCGATCTGGTGGGAGTAGCCCAGCGTGAAAACCACTGTGCCCTTGCCCTTCAACTCGGCGCGGTAGCCGATGCCCACGATGTCCAACTCGCGCTTCCAGCCGGTGGTCACGCCATGCACCGCGTTGTAAACCAGGGCGCGCGTCAGTCCGTGCACCGCGGCATACTTGTCGCTCTCGCGAACCACATTGAGAACGCCGTCCTTGGTCTCCAGCGAGATGCCTTCTGCGATCAGCGCGACGACCTTGCCCTTGGGCCCCTCGACCGTGACCTTGTTGCCCTGGACCGTATACTTCACGCCCGCGGGCAGCGGGATCGGCTTTTTTCCAATACGCGACATCGATTCAATCCTTCTTGTGGCTTGCGAGTCCCGCCGATTGCTCGTCGTTCCACTGCAGCCGGTAGAGCTGGGGCCAAGGGACTCGGGACGAAAGGACTAAACTCTATCTCCCATCCCCAAAAGTCCCTAGCCCCTCAGTCCCTTAGTCCCTGCCTTTACCACACTTCGCAGAGCAACTCGCCGCCCACGCCTTCGCGGCGCGCCTGACGGCCGGTCATCACGCCCTTGGGCGTGGTGAGAATGCAGATGCCCAGGCCGCCTTGAACGCGCTTGATCTCGTCGCGGCCGATGTACACGCGGCAGCCGGGACGCGAGATGCGCGCCAGGTCGCGAATGGCCGCTTCCGTTCCGCCGTACTTGAGGTACACGCGGAGAATCAGCTTGCCTTCTTCTTCCTGGGTCTTGTAGTTCGAGATGTAGCCCTCTTCCTTGAGAATGCGGGCAATCTCGGCTTTCAGCTTCGAAGCGGGAACATCCAGCTTCTGATGACGCGCCCGGATTGCATTCCGGATACGCGCCAGAAAATCGGCTACTGGGTCGGTCAGACTCATTCCTTCTCCTTCATTCCCCGTTCGCTCCCGGCCTCGCTCGACAAGGGAGAACCAGCGAGAATGTGAAAACAGCTAATAGCTTCTAGCCTTTAGCTTCTAGCCTATCTTGCTGCCATCAAGCTCATCGAACGCTACCGACAAGCCAACAGCTAAAAGCTACAAGCTAAAAGCTGCTTTTTACCAGCTCGACTTGACGACGCCGGGGATCTCGCCCTTGAGCGCCAGCGAGCGGAAACACAAGCGGCATACGCCAAACTTGCGCAGAAAACCGCGCGGCCGCCCGCAAAGTTGGCACCGGTTGTGCTTGCGGCAGCTGAACTTCGGCTTCCGCGCGTCTTTCACCCTTTTTGCAGTGGTTGCCATAATCCTCTTCAACCCCAGCTATCAGCTTCTCGCTTCTAGCTTCCAGCTTGTTTCTCGCCGGCCACGATCTCCCATGCGAGGAACAAGCCTAAATTTCGTTTCGCCTCAGATGCCCGTTCCACCTCGAAAAAGCCAGAGGCTAGAAGCTAGCAGCTAAAAGCTGTCCTTACGCGCCCTGCCGGAACGGCATGCCGAAGTGCTTCAGCAGAGCCCGGGCGCTGTTGTCGTCCCTGGCCGTGGTCACGATGGTGATGTTCATTCCCTTCAACTTCTCCACCTTGGAGTAGTCGATTTCCGGGAAGATCAATTGGTCGCGCAAGCCCAGCGTGTAGTTGCCGCGCCCGTCAAAACTCTTCGTCGAAACGCCACGGAAGTCGCGCACCCTGGGCAGCGCAGTCGAAATCAGGCGATCCAGAAACTCGTACGCCTTGTCGTTGCGCAGCGTTACCATGGCGCCGATCGACATCCCCTCGCGCACCTTGAAGGCCGCAATCGACTTCTTGGCCTTGGTGGTCACCGGCTTCTGTCCGGCAATGGCCGCCAGATCAGCAACCAGCGGGTCCAGCAGCTTGGTGTTCTGTGTGGCCTCGCCCAGACCCATGTTGATCACGATCTTTTCCAGCGCGGGCACTGCCATCGGGTTCTCAAGCCCCAGCTCCTTTTGCAGAGCCTGCTTGATTTCCTTGTGATACTTCTCTTTCAGTCTTGCCGCCATGATGCTTTGCTCTCTTTCTTCCGGCGCCCGGAGTAACCCCTCGCGGGGCCGTTTACCGTTGCGGAAGGGGTTGGCCGATCCAGCCGGCGCATCCGCGCCCGGCTGGCCCGGCTTGGGGTCCCGCTACTTCTTGGTGGCCATGGTCTGTCCGCACTTCTTGCAGACGCGAACCTTGATATCGCCCTCGGTCTTGTAGCCCACGCGGACCGGCCCGCAGTTGGGGCAGACCAGCATGACGTTCGAGACGTTGATGGGCGATTCCTGCTCGGCGATACCACCCTTGGTCCGCTGTCCCTGCTTGCTGGAAACCGTCTTCTTGACTACGCGCACATGCTCGACGAGCACCGTGCCCTTGTCCGGAAAGACGCGCAGCACGCGGCCGGTCTTGCCGCGGTCGGAGCCCGTGAGGACCTGGACCGTGTCGTTGCGATGAATATTCAAACTCGGCATCTTCTTCTCCGAAAAACAGCTACTAGCTTCTAGCTACTAGCTTTTAGCTACTGATCCTTAACTACCAGCTCGACTTACCTAGCCCGACTTCACCGCAGCCCAGCTAGAAGCTAGAGGCTAAAAGCTGTTCTTACACCACTTCCGGGGCCAGCGAAACGATCTTCAGGAACTTCTTCTCGCGCAGCTCGCGGGCTACCGGCCCAAAGACGCGCGTGCCCACCGGCTCGTTGGCGTCGTTGATCACTACCGCCGCGTTCTCGTCGAAGCGGATATAGCTGCCGTCCTTCCGCCGATGCGCCAGGCGGGTGCGGACGATGACCGCCTTCACCACTTTGCCCTTCTTCACGGTGCCCTCGGGCGAGGATTCCTTGACCGCGGCGGTCACGATGTCGCCGAGACCGGCCTTCTTGCCCAATCCGCCACCCAGCGGAAGGATCACTTGCAGCTTGCGCGCGCCGGAGTTGTCGGCCACCGCGAGCATGGTTCTCATTTGCACAGCCATGGGTTCTTCTCCTTCTCGCTCGCGTTAGTTAGCGACTGCCTTGGGCGCCGCGTCTTCGATCTGGCCGAGAGCGGAACGGCGCACGATTTCTTCCAGTGCCCAGCGCTTCAACTTGCTCAGCGGACGGGTCTCGCGAATGCGCACCACATCGCCCATGCGCGCCGAGCTCTGCTCGTCGTGCGCATAGAACTTCTTGGTCGTGCGCATGATCTTCTTGTACTTGGGATGCGGCTTGCGCATCTCAACCTCGACCACAATGGTCTTCTGCATCTTGGTCGAAACCACCTGGCCGACCTTCTCGTTACGCCGGGCGCCAGTCGCGGGCGCCTGCCCTTCAGTGATCGTCGTCATGGGTTAGCGGGCTCCCTTCTTGGTTTCCGCTGCTTGGTCGGCATCGGCGGCCGCGCCGCGGATACCCAGCTCACGCTCGCGGGCCACGGTCTTGATTTGGGCGATCTCCTTGCGCATCTCGCGGAGCTTCTTCACTCCGTCGTTCTGCCCCAGCGAGACCTGAAAGCGAAGCCGGAACAGCTGCTCGGAGGTCGTCTTCTCCTGGTGCGCCAGTTCTTCGTCGCTCAGACTGCGAATCTTATTGAGTTCCATCTTCTTTAGCTCCTAGCTTCTTGCTGCCAGCTTCTAGCCTCATCCCGCTCGTCCCTCGCCCTCGATTTCAACGATGGAGAGCCGGAAGCCAGAGGCTAGCAGCTTAAAGCTGAATTTCTACTTGGCCGCGGCTTCAGCCCTGACCGCGCCCGGCCGCATCACAAACTTGGTCCTGAGCGGCAACTTGTTCGACGCCAGGCGCATGGCTTCCTCGGCGATCTCCGGAGCCACCCCTTCCATTTCGAAGAGGATCTTGCCCGGCCGCACCACCGCTACCCAATGATCCAGCGCGCCCTTGCCTGAGCCCATGCGGACTTCGGCCGGCTTCTTGGTGATTGATTTGTCCGGGAACAGGCGCAGCCAAATCTTGCCGCCGCGCTTGATGAAGCGGGTCATGGCGATACGGCTGGCCTCGATTTGCCGGTCGGTGATGTAACCGCATTCCATCACCTTCAGTCCGTATTCACCGAACGACAGCGAAGAACCGCGCCACGCCTTGCCGCGACGCTTGCCCTTCTGCTGTTTCCGGTACTTCACCTTCTTTGGCATCAACATAACGAAAACCTCGAAAATCAGCTACTAGCTGCTAGCTTCTAGCTGCCAGCTCGTTCCCAGTGCCCCAGCTTCATCCGCCTTCATCCAGCGGCTTCCAGCTAAAGGCTAGAAGCTAGAAGCTAGCGGCTGTTCTTAAAATACCGACGGAGCGCCCACCGCAGGCGCCTGACGGCGCTTCTGCTCGTAGATGTCGCCGCGGTAAATCCAGGTCTTGACGCCGATCACGCCGTAGGTGGTGTGCGCCTCGGTGAAACCGTAGTCGATGTCGGCCCGCAGCGTGTGCAGCGGCAAACGGCCCTGCAGATACCACTCCGAGCGCGCGATTTCGTTGCCGTTCAAACGGCCCGAAACACGCACCTTGATCCCCTTGCAGCCGAAACGCAGCGCCGAATCGACACTCTTGCGCATGGCGCGGCGGAAGCTGACGCGCTTCTCCAACTGCAGAGCGATGTTCTCCGAGACCAACTGGGCGTCCAGCTCCGGCTTGTTCACCTCGATGATGTCGATGAACACTTCGCGGCTGGTGCGCTTGCCGAGCTCGGTCTTGAGCTTCTCGATCTCCGCGCCCTTGCGGCCGATAACAATGCCCGGCCGGGCGGTGCGAATGAGGAAGCGCAGCTTGTTGCCCGGGCGCTCGATCTCGACCGAGCTGACGCCCGCAGCCTTGAGCTTGTCTTTCAGCTCGGCGCGCAGCTTCACATCCTCGACCAGGAGCTTGTCATAGTCGCGCTCGGTGAACCAGCGCGAACGCCACGGCTTGTTCACTCCCAGCCGGAATCCGTAAGGATGGACTTTTTGTCCCATGCTATTTTCCTCGAACCTCTAGGCCTACTTCGCGGCCTTCTTCTTGGTTGCCTTGCCCGCCGTCTTCGGCTCTTCCACCTTGGTCACCAGACCCGCCGCCGCTTCGCGCTCGGCCACCGCCAGCACAATGTGCGTGGTCCTGCGCTGGTAGCGGAATGCGCGCCCCATCGGAGCCGGGCGGATGCGCTTCAGGCGCGGTCCGTCGTTGGCCAGAGCCAGCTTGACGTAGAGGTTATCCACGTCCAGATCGATGCCTTGCTCGCCGGATACATACTTGGCGTTGTCCACCGCGGAGGTCAACAGTTTGTGGATCACCGGGGCGATGCGCTTCTTGGTGAAGGCGGCGACGGTAAGCGCCTCTTCAACCCCCCGGCCCTTGATCAGGTCGAGCACCAGACGCGCCTTTTGCGGCGACACGCGCTGGAACTTGGCCTCGGCCCGGTATTCTCTTGTCTCGACTGCCATTGGCATGCCTTCCTCAATTACAAGCTTCCAGCTGCTAGCTTCCAGCTCTTAGCTTCATCTCGCTCCTGCCTTCTTCATCGCATCGGCACAACCCGCCGAGGGCTAGAAGCTAGAGGCTAGAAGCTGTTATTACCGCGGCTTGGCGCCGGTCTCGGCAGCCTTGCCGGTGTGCCCCTTGAAAGTACGCGTGGGTGCGAACTCGCCCAGCTTGTGGCCCACCATGTTCTCCGTCACGTACACCGGAACGAACTTCTTGCCATTGTGCACGGCGATGGTGTGACCCACGAACTCGGGAAAGATCGTCGAGCGCCGCGACCAGGTCTTGACCACTTTTTTGTCGTTGGCCTGGTTGAGCACCTCGATCTTCACGGTCAAGTGCGCATCAACAAACGGACCCTTTTTTGTCGAACGTGCCATAGAAACTGCTCCTAGCTTCTAGCTTCTAGCCTCTAGCTTTGATATACCCGCTAGCGACCGGCTATCGCCTGAAATCTCATTCTCGCCGCACTTAGCTAAAAGCTGGAAGCTAGTAGCTAAAAGCTGCCTCTCTACTTCGCCCGGCGGCTGACGATGAACGCGTCGGTCCGCTTGTTGTTGCGTGTCTTGTAGCCACGCGTGGGCTGGCCCCACGGGGTCACCGGATGACGGCCGCCCGAGGTCTTGCCCTCGCCGCCGCCGTGCGGGTGATCCACGGGATTCAT
>Ga0181529_10003098_pt1 | contig 19262 bp, 12 predicted proteins | sample PEATcosm2014_Bin_36_FD_119763 | JGI IMG/M metagenome (GOLD analysis project Ga0181529, IMG submission 119763) | Peatland microbial communities from MTU Mesocosm Facility, Houghton, MI, USA - PEATcosm2014_Bin10_30_metaG | ecosystem: Environmental > Terrestrial > Soil > Wetlands > Peat | place... | reverse complement strand
CGCGAGAACATGATCGCCACCGCCGAGGAGTACGGCAAGGACATCATGGTGGTGGAAGCCGCCTACAACTGGACGCCTGGCAATTATCGCACCAAGCCCGCTCCGTTTCCGGAGACTCCCGAAGGACAGAAACAGTTTCTGGACGAGGTGAATCGCGTGGTGCAAGCCACTCCCGGCGGCCGCGGAGCGGGCGTATTCTGGTGGGAGCCCGCCGTCGCCGGAGGCACCGGTGCGCGCGGGTTTTTCGACCATGACTACAACGTGCTGCCGGTGATCACGGTTTTCGACAAGTTCACCAGGCACTGAAATGCGAGCTTGATATTTAACCTACTGCGAAAACAGGGACAGACAGAACTGTCCACGGGGGCGCAAACAACGCGCCTTGGGACAGTTTGGTCTGTCCCCCTTTTCGCCGCTGAACCGCGAGCGTAAGCGAGCGGCCCGAGTCTAGACGAATATGTCCTCCCTCTCCATCACCCGCCGCGGCCTGCTGACCCAGGCCATCGGCGCCGCCGCCCTGCTCTCGGCCGCCGATCAATCGTCCGCGCAGTCCCCGTCGAATGCGCCGCGCACGCGCGACTCCTTCGATCTCGCCTGGAAGTTCCAACGGGGCGACTACCCCGGCGCGCAGGAGCCCGGCTTCTCCGATGCCGGCTGGCGCTCGCTCGATCTGCCGCATGACTGGTCCATCGAGGGCCCGTATTCCGCCGACGAAAAGGCGCAGGGCAGCCTGCCCACGGGGATCGCCTGGTATCGCAAACGGTTCCGCGCGCCGGCACCCGCCGCCGGCCGCACCGTCACGCTGGAATTCGACGGCGTCTATCAGAACAGCGAAGTCTGGATCAACGGGCACTATCTGGGCAAGCGTCCCTACGGCTATATCTCGTTCTGCTACGACCTCACACCGCACCTGCTGGCCGAGAACGTGGTCGCCGTCAAGGTCGACAACTCCCGGCAGCCCAACTGCCGCTGGTATTCCGGATCGGGCATCTATCGCCACACCTGGCTGCTCTCCACCAACCAGTTGCACGTGGCCTATTGGGGCACCTTTGTGACGTTCCCACGCGTCGCCAAAGACAATGCCACGGTGCAGATCAAGACGCGCGTCCGCAACGACGGCAAAACCGCGTCCGCATGCACCCTGGTGACGGCCCTGGTGGATAAGGACGGAAAGACGGTCGAGACGGCCGAGGCCACGCAGGAAGTCGGCGCGGCGGGCGAGTACGAGTTCGTGCAGCAGGTGCGCGTCGACAAACCGAACCTCTGGTCGACGGAGAATCCGTACCTCTATACCGTGCGCAGCACCGTGAAGGACGCGGCGCGTGTGCTGGATGCATACGACACGCCCGTCGGCATCCGCGAAGCCCTCTTCGATGCCGACCAGGGGTTCCTGCTCAACGGCGAGCGCGTGAAACTCAACGGCGTCTGCCTGCACCATGAAGCCGGCGCCGTGGGCGCGGCCGTGCCGGAGCGCGTGTGGGAGCGCCGCTTCGAGATCCTCCGCGAGATGGGCTGCAACGCCATCCGCACCAGCCACAACCCTTACGCCGCCGAGTTCCTGGACCTGTGCGACCGCATGGGCTTCCTGGTGATGAACGAAGCCTTCGACGAATGGAAAGTCGGCAAAGGGCAGATCGGCCCGTACGGCTACGCCAACTACTTCGACGAATGGTACGAGCGCGACGTCCGCAACTTCGTGCATCGCGACCGCAACCATCCTTCGGTGGTGATCTGGAGCGCCGGCAACGAAATTGGCGATCAGTCGGATCCGCACGGCGCCGCCACGCTGCGCAAGCTGCTGGACGTGTTCCACACGGAAGATCCCACGAGGCCGGTCACCTGCGGCTGCGACCGCATCGCCTCGGAGCCGGCGTCGAATACCGTGCGTCCCGAGTTCCTGGCGCTGCTCGATGTAGTGGGCTACAACTACGTGGATCGCTGGCGCGACCGGAAGGAGAAATACTACTCCATCGACAAAGCGGCCTTCCCGCAGCGGCGCGTCATCGGCACGGAAAGCGGCGCCATGGGCGGCGTACGCGGATCGGGGCGCGGCGGACGCGGAATCGACGTGGAGCAACTGTGGCGATTCGTCCGCACCTACGACTACGTGTCGGGCGATTTCATGTGGACCGGCATCGACTACCTGGGCGAATCCCGCTGGCCTGGCAAAGGTTCGGCCAGCGGCGTGATCGATACGTGCGGCTTCAAGAAGGACGGTTTCTACTTCTACCAGAGCCAGTGGACCGCCAAACCCATGCTGTACCTGACGCCGCACTGGAACTGGAAGGGTCGCGAGGGGCAGTTTATCCCCGTGACGGCCTACACCAACTGCGACACTGTGGAGCTGTTCATCAACGGGAAATCGGCCGGTGTGAAGGGATACGCGTTCCCGCGCCTCGGAGCGGAAGGCAGTTGGAATAATATGCCCGCGCGCATGCGGGCCGTCCGCACCACTAACGATTTGCACCTCTCCTGGGATATTCCCTATGAGCCGGGCACGCTGAAAGCCGTCGGCACGAAGGACGGGAAAGCTGTCTGTACTGTGGAACTGGTGACCGCGGGAGATCCAGCCGCGGTGTCGCTGACGGTGGATCGCGACGCCATTCCCGCGGGCCGCCACGGGATCGCGCATGTGACCGTCCAAATCAACGACGGCCAGGGTAGAATGGCGCCCACAGCCGCGAATGAAGTGGTCTTCGCGGTGGAGGGCGAGGCGCGGATCATCGGCGTCGACAACGGCGATCCGCAGAGTCACGACGATTATAAAGCCAGCCGGCGCAAGGCGTTCAACGGCCTATGTCTGGCAATTCTGCAATCCACCGGAAAGCCCGGCCAGGTCCGCGTTACGGCCACGTCGGAGGGTCTGCGGCCGGGCGTCGTCACGTTCGCATGCGGGTAGTCTAATAGGACGCGGGCCGCTCGCTGGCGCTCGCGGTTCCAACTGCCTGCCCGTCTATTGGCCGCGCATGCGCTGCACGATGATTTTGCGCGCGGCCTCGACCAGCGATGCGGCTTTCGGCATGTCGTCGGCGGCGCGCTCCACTTCGGGATCGGTCAGGGCGAAGACGCGGTCGCTTTCATCCACGTTGAAGGCCCAGATGTACATCTCCCGCGCCAGGTAGCGGCGGATCCACGGGCGGTCGGTCTGAAATTCCGACTCCTCGAAGTGGTACTGATGCTGCGTCAGGTAGTCGTCGAATTGCTGCAACGTGGCGTCGTCGGGCATCCAGCCGGCGGGCAGTTTGGCGGGGTGCTGCGCAAAGTAGCTGCGCGTGAATTCGAACAGGCCGGAGCGGTACATCTGCGCTTCCAGTGTGTCGAGCTTGGGGGTGGCATAATCCTCATCCGGCGTGATGCCGCCACCGCCGTAGACCGTGCGGCCGCTATCGGTCATCTTGACGTCGTTGAGGTCGCGGGGAGTGCCATCCTTGTGAAAGTAGTAATCGTAGAGCGGCTTGTCGGAATAGCTGCGCTGGATCAGGCGCCCGCTGGGCGTGTAGAAATGCGCGGTCGTGAGCGTCAGGCCGGTATCGCCCGACAGATTGATGACGGATTGCACCAGCCCCTTGCCGAAGGTGGTTTCGCCTAAAATCCAGGCGCGGTCGTGATCCTGCAGGGCGCCCGAAACAATCTCCGCCGCCGACGCTGAATAGCGGTTCACCAGCACCACGATGGGGTAATTGCGTCCGTGGTTGCCGGTATGCGCCGTCAAGGTGCGTTCCGCCGACATGCGGCCGCTGTGCGACACCACGGTCTGGCCCTTGCGTAGAAAATGATCGGCCACGTCCACGGCTTCGTTCAGCAGGCCGCCGGGGTTGCCGCGCAGATCCAGCACCAGGCCCTTCAGATTGTTCTCGCCCAGGCGCTTCAGATTGTCGTCCAGTTCCTTGGCGGTGTTGTCGCCGAAGCTCAAAATCTTCAGGTACCCGATGCCGGGCTTCAGCCAGAACGAGTCGGAGACAGTCTTGCGGCTGATGTCCTCGCGCACGAGGCTGAAGCTCAGAAAATCCTTCGAACCTTCGCGCGTCACCACGATCTTGACCGGCGTGCCGCGCGCGCCCTTCAGCATTTCGGCCACTTCGGAAGTCGACATGCCCTGGGTGGAGCGGTCATCCACGAACTGGATGACGTCGCCGGGACGCAGTCCCACGCGGTAGGCGGGCGAACCGGGGAACGGCGCCATGACCACGGTCTTGTCGCCGCGCGGTCCCACTTGCATACCGACGCCCGAGTAGCGGCCGCGCTGGTCTTCCATCAGCACTTTATAATCGCGGCGGTCGTAGAAGTTGGAATGCGGATCGAGGGTCTCGAGCATGCCGGGAATGGCGCCTTTGTAGATGGCCTTGTCAGCATTCAGCGGGTCGGCGAAATTCTGGCTGACGACGGCGTAGAAGCGGGTGAATTTGTCCACCTCGCGTTCGGGTGGCGGGGCATAGGACTCGGCGGTGGCCGCGGCGGCCAACACCTGCACGCGCGAGCCGTAGAAGCCCCCGACTAGGGAACAGCCCAGGACGATCAGCGGTAAGGCCAGCAAAGAGCGCAGTTTACGGGCCATAGGGGAAGACGCCTTCTAATTCGAGTATAGCGTAGTGTCCCCGCCGGGGCAGCCGCTACCCTACCGTGGGCGCCTGGCCGGCTTCGCGATGGATGGCGTCCAGCACTCCATTGACGAACTGCACGGACTCTTCGCCGGAGAATTTGCGGGCCAGTTCCAGCGCTTCATCGATGGTGACGGCGGCCGGTGTTTCGCCGTGGGTCAATTCGTACACCGCCAGACGCAGGATATTGCGGTCCACCGCCGGCATTCGCTCCATGCGCCAGTGCTCGGCGTGTTTGGTGATGCGCTCGTCGAGTTCCTTGAGATGGGCCACCGTGCCGCGCACCAGTTCGGTGGCGAAGACATCGCGCTCCGGATGCTCCTCCGAATACAGGGTGTCGAAATAGGCGTGGAACACGTCCTCCAGCGGTTGCCGGCGCGCATCCCACAGGAACAGAAGCTGCAGGGCCCGCTGGCGCGATCTGCGGCGGGAGGGCATTACTTGGCCTGGCGCAGGGAGCGCATCAGGTTGGCCATTTCAATGGCGGTCATGGCGGCATCGAAGCCCTTGTTACCGCCCTTGGCGCCGGCGCGGTCGATGGCTTGTTCCAGCGTGTTGGTGGTAAGCACCCCGAACGCCACCGGTACGCCGGTTTCCATGGCCACATGGGCGATTCCCTTGGCCGCCTCCGCCGACACGTAGTCGAAATGGGGCGTTTCACCGCGGATCACGGCGCTCAGGCAGATGATGGCGTCGTAGCGGTGCTGCTTCGCCAATTCGCCGGCCACCATGGGGACTTCCCAGGAACCGGGCACCTTCACCACGTCCACCATTTCCGCGTCCGCGCCGGTTCGCGAGAGAGCGTCTTGCGCGCCGGCAAGCAGCCGCTCCGAAATGAAACTGTTGAAGCGGCTGACTACGATGGCGAATCGCAGCCCCGCGGCCGAAAGCTGGCCTTCAAATACGTTAGACATGATTCACTTTCCCGCGAAGACGGGGCGCCGTTTTTCGAGAAACGCCCGCGTGCCTTCGCGCAGATCTTCGGTTGCCGCGCAGACTCCAAATGCCGCGGCTTCAAAACGCAGTCCCGCGGCCAAGCCGCAATCGAGGCCCGTATCCACGGCTTCGAGCACCATGCCGATAGCAATCGGACCGTTGGCCAGAACTTTGGCGAGCCACGCGCGGCTATATTCCAACAGCTCTGCTTGTGGCGTGACCGCATTCACCAGGCCGATGCGAAAGGCCTCGGCGGCCGTGATGGGGTCGCCAGAGAGCAGCAGTTCGAGTGCGCGTCCGCGGCCCACCAGGCGAGGCAAGCGCTGCGATCCGCCATATCCGGGAAGGATGCCCAGCTTCACTTCCGGCTGGCCGAGTTTGGCATTTTCGGAGGCGAAGCGCACGGTGCAGGCCATGGCCAGTTCCAGTCCGCCGCCCATAGCAAACCCGTTGATGGCTGCGACCGAAGGTTTCGACGACGTCTCCAGTTTGCGAAACACCCGCTGCCCGCGGAGAGCGAATTCCCGCGCTTCGAGGGGCGACACCGCCGCCAGTTCGCGGATGTCGGCGCCCGCCACAAAGGCCTTTTCGCCCGATCCCGTGAGGATGACCGCGCGCACGCCCGCGTCCCGCGCCACGAATTCGAACGCCTCGTCCAATTCGCCGATCACGGCCGAGGACAGGGCATTTAACTTCTCCGGCCGATTCACCGTGATCAACGCCACGCCGGAGGCATCCACGTCGACGAGGATGTGCTGGAAGGCCATGTAGGATCAGTGTAACATCAGCCTCTGTGGGATAATCGGGAGAGTACCCCCACAGAGATGGACCGCGAATTCATACGCAATTTCTCTATCATTGCCCACATCGACCACGGCAAATCCACGCTGGCCGACCGTCTTCTAGAGGTGACCGGCGCGCTGACCCAGCGGGAAATGATGGAACAAGTCCTCGACTCCATGGATCTGGAACGGGAGCGCGGCATCACCATCAAGGCCCACGCCGTGCGCCTGAATTACCGCGCCGACGACGGCGTCGCCTACCAGTTGAACCTCATCGATACGCCCGGCCACGTGGATTTCTCCTACGAAGTGTCGCGCAGCCTGCAGGCTTGCGAAGGCGCGCTGCTGGTGGTGGACGCGTCGCAAGGCGTGGAGGCGCAGACGCTGGCGAACACCTACCTGGCCATCCATCACAATCTGGAAATCATTCCGGTGATCAACAAGATCGATCTGCCGGCCGCCGAACCGGAGCGCATCAAGGAGCAGATCGAGACCATCATCGGACTGGACACGCGCGACACGGTGATGGTGAGCGCCAAACAGGGCATCGGCATCCACGAAGTGCTGGAAGCCATCGTGCACCTGGTGCCGCCGCCGAAAGGCTCGCCCACCGCGCCCTTGCGCGCGCTGATTTTCGATTCCTGGTTCGACAGCTACCGCGGCGTGATCATCCTGGTGCGCGTACTGGACGGCCACTTGAAGCTGGGCCAGAAGATCCGCTTGTGGTCCAACGGCCAGACCTACGAAGTGGAAGCGCTGGGCTATCAGGCGCCCAAAGCCACTCCCTGCGACGAACTGTCGGCGGGCGAAGTGGGCTTCCTGAACGCCAACATCAAGACGGTGTCCGACGCCAAGATCGGCGACACCATTGTGGACGATGACGATCCCGCGTCGGAACCGCTTCCGGGGTTTGAGGAAATCAAGCCCATGGTGTTCGCGGGCCTGTACCCCGTGGAATCGCACGAGCACGGCCTGCTGCGCGATGCGCTCGAAAAATTGCGCCTCAACGACAGCGCCTTCAATTTCGAGCCGGAGAATTCCGTGGCGCTGGGCTTTGGATTTCGCTGCGGATTTCTGGGCCTGCTGCATCTGGAGATTGTGCAGGAGCGGCTGGAGCGAGAGTTCAACATCGACCTGATCACTACCGCGCCGGGCGTGCGCTACCGTGTCACCACCACGGTGGGGGCGGTGGTTGAGATCGACAACCCCACCAAGTTTCCCGACCCTTCGGAGATCAAACAGATTGAAGAGCCCATCATCGACGCCACGGTGATCACGCGCGAAGAGTACCTGGGCGGCATTCTCAAGCTGCTGGAAGAGAAGCGCGGCACGCAGAAAAAGTTCGAGTACCTGGGCGGTGGCCGGGTAATGCTGCTCTACGAATTGCCGCTCAACGAGATTGTGCTGGATTTCTACGACCGGCTGAAATCGGCGTCGCGCGGCTACGCGTCGCTGGATTACCACCTGGCGGGATATCGCGTGTCGCCCATGGTGCGGCTGGACGTGCTGGTGGCGGGCGACCCGGTGGATGCGTTGTCGCTGATTGTGCATCGCGATTTCGCCTACGAGCGCGGCAAGGAACTGATCTCGCGCCTGCGCAAACTGATTCCGCGGCAGATGTTCGAAGTGGCGCTGCAGGCGGCGATCGGCAATAAGATTGTGGCGCGCGAGACCATCAAATCGATGGGCAAGAATGTGCTGGCCAAGTGCTACGGCGGCGATATCACGCGCAAGCGCAAACTGCTGGAGAAGCAAAAAGAAGGCAAGAAGCGCATGAAGCGCGTCGGCAAGGTGGAGATTCCGCAGGAAGCCTTCCTGGCGGTGTTGAAGGTGGGGCAGGGGGACGACGAAGAGTAGGGCCGCGACAGGAACAAGTCCGTCTGCGCGGAGTCTATTCTCAGCGGGGGGCGTGGCGTGCGCCTGAGTCTGCGGATCGTCGGCTGGCTGGTCGTCGTGCAGAGTGTCGTGCTGGCGGTGCCTGTCTTTGCGGTGACGGCGGAAGCCGGCGACTGGAGGCCCGTCGCCGGCCGGATCCTTGGGGCCGCGATTCTGGGGCTGATCCCGCTCCTCGCGTCGCTGATCGCCATCTGCAGACCAGGAACTGCCGCTCGGATCTACCGCTGGATCTGGGTCCCCGCGCTTCTCTTTTCCCGCTGCTCATCCGGGGTTTCAATGGTCCTCTCCGAGCGGCCGCGATTGTTTTGGGGACAATTGTCGTCCCGGCCTGCTTCTGGGGCGTGGCGGCGAAGCGCAACTGGCCGCCGCTGGTCCCGGCCTCCTTTCTGCTGCGGCGTCCGTATTTGTCCGCGCTGGCGGGCCGCGGATTTGCCCTCGGGTTTCTTGTCGCCGTGTTCCTGTGGTCGATGGAATTGCCTTTCTGGTCGCCGATCGGTGATTGCTTTGGCGTGCCGATGTTGGACACACACGGCGCCCCTCGCGGTATCGATTTCACCGCGAGGATCCTGTGGATTGGCCCGGGAACCTATCAGGGTTGGTCGTTGTGGGCCATCGCCCGCGTGGAAGAACGGTTCCCCGGACAGCCATGGCAGCCACCGAGGTTTGTGATCGTTTGCGATTTCTTCAAGCCGGGCGTCACCTCCCGGCTGTATTTTGTGGAGGGCGGCCGCGCCAGCGGACTGCTTTCCCGCTTTCCCCGGTCATCGTGCGGTGGGACTGCGGACACACCGGGACCGCGGAGGATGAGGAACCAGCCATCCGGATTCTGCGCGAGGGACTGCCCCCGTTCGGTGTGCGCTTGATCGGAAGCGTGTACCGCCGAGTCGGGCCGAATCGAGCGCGGTGCCCGGTGTCGGCGTGTCGATCGAGGGCCCCACGGGACACACGATCACCCTCACCGATCATGACGGCATTTTCGATGCGAAGGGCCTGCGGCCCGGCCACTACACAGTTCACCTGGCCACGGAATCCACTACTTCCAGGATCATGGAGAACCAGGCGCTCAACTTAGCGGACAAGGAGATTAAGGAGCTGTACCTTTCCGTCCGGTGAGCTCAATTCTCCGTCGGACCGCCCATAGCTGTGGCGGATAGTTCAGTGGACTACACAACGGACTGTTCGGGCGGGGCAAATCCGTGACAGGCAACGAAACCCCGCTGGGGACGAGCCGGATTCGTCGCCGGCCACCGATTTGCGGATTACTGCAGCACCGGCAGCGTGAGATAGTCGGCCGGCACAAGCAGACTGCCTTCCGTGGCCCCGCCGGGCGCCACGCGCTGCAGGGCCTGGGCCAGGTCGCGCGCGGAAGTTCGACCGGCGAGGGTCTCCTCGAAGGCGCGCGTCACGCGCTCCACCTGCTCAGCCGATTCATGGGCGAATTCCAGGCGGAAACGGAAAATCCCCGCGGCGCGCCATTCGTCGAGATGTGCCGCGGCTTGCTGCGCTTCGGCGCCGAAGACGGTGTTGCGGCACCCGACGTCGGCCATCACCGGGTGTGCACGGCCGGCGTCGTCGCGCAACGCTACGGTGTGGCTCTCACAAGGACGGCCGCAGTCCTTATAACTGGTGCCGGTGGAGAGGAATCGGCAGAAGACGCAATGCTCGGTGTGGAAGACCGGCAGGTGCTGGTAGGCCACTACCTCGAAGCGATCGGCGCCGGCGGCGATGGCGAGGGCGGCGACTTGCGCGGCGTTCAGATCGTGAGCCGGCGTGAGCAGAGAGAGTCCGAGAGCCAGGAACTCAGCGGCCGAAAGCGCATTGGCGGCGTTGAGGCTGAAATCGCCGATCAACGCTTCGTGCGGCGTTTCGCGGAGAGCATCGAGCAGTCCCGCGGAACGCACCAGGATGGGGCAGTGGCAACTCCGCAGGAAATCCACGATGCGGGACTCTCCGGGTTTCAGCACGCGCGGGCTGGCGACGCGCGGCTGCAATCCGGCGGCGCGCACGCGCTCGATCGACGGTCGCAAGCCGTACAGATCCAGGTAATCGAGCGTGATGCTGGTGGGACGCACGGCGATGGCGGCGTCCAGTTGCGCGGGGGTGCGGACCAGCAGATGCAACTCGGGAGCGGCGGGCGGCGCGGCGTGGCGAGCCGGCTCGGGTAGCGCGACAGCGTGGACGGCGACGGTCCGCGGCCGGCCCTGCAGTTCCTGCAGTTTCTCCACGGCGTCGCGGCGCACCTGATTGAGCAGCGAACTGGGAGCGAACGGCGAGCCGGATGTCTCCAGGTCCACGCCGGCCAGTTGGTAGGGCGTATTGCCGAGACGGCTGAACTGCTCGCGCAGGAACTCGCGGTCCAGGGGACGCGCGCGGGCGGTTCCCAAGACGGCCGGCGAGTCCACGTGTACCGTGACGCTGCCCGTGCTCCATTCCGTGTGCAGGGGCTGGCCCTCCTGCGCGACGACCTTCACGGAAAGCGGCTGGCGGTGCGCCGGCGCGGCGGGTTGCAGGTAGGTGCGCGCGGCTTTATCGACGTCGGGGCTGTGGGTACGCCAGATCCAATCGCCGGGGCGGATGCGGGCGGAGTTCAGCACGCCATTACCGAAGCGCAGTTCCAGCTTGTCGCCGCGTGGCAGCACCTCGAAGATGCGGCCGCCCTCTTCGGGTTCCTCGGGACTGCGCCACTGGGCGGCGTCGAAGACCACGCCGTCGCCGGGCTTGAGAGGCGCGATGCGGTGCGCCTCGGAGGTCTCGACCATGACGCCATCGGCCGAGAGTTGGACTACGGTCCCCATGCGGACTCCGCGATGGCGCGGGGCGCGGCCCTGGACGACCGCCTGATGGTTGGTGCCCGTGAGGAAAAACGGTCCGAGGCCGCGGGAGTAGACCTGTTCGAGCTGCAGTTCGCGGGCAGCGTCGAGCGTGAGAACGTGGCCCGCCCAGGCCTCGTCGACGGCCTGGCGATAGGCTTGGGTGGTCAGTGCGACGTACTCGGCGTCCTTATAACGGCCTTCGATTTTGAGCGCGGAAACGCCGATCTGCACGATTTCGGGAATCTGGCGCAGGGCGTAGAGATCGCCGGGTGACAGCAGGTAGCGGGCGTCGCCGAGGGGCTGCGCGGCGCCATCTACCAGCAATTCGTAAGGAAGGCGGCAGGCTTGGGCGCATTGTCCGCGATTGGCGCTGCGTCCGCCCCAGGCTTCCGAGGAGAGACATTGGCCGGAGTAGGCCACGCAGAGAGCGCCGTGGACGAAGATTTCGAGCTCGCAGTCAGTGGCGGCGCGGATGGCGCGGATTTCGTCGAGCGAGAGCTCGCGGGCGAGGGTGACGCGGGTGGCGCCGAAGCTCTCGGCCAGGCGGACGCCTTCCGCGTTGGTGACGCTCATCTGGGTGCTGCCGTGGATTTCCAGATCGGGCGCGATGCGGTGGGCCAGGCGGGCGATGCCGACGTCCTGGACGATGATGGCGTCGGCGCCGGCGCGCGCGATAGCCTCGAGGGTGCGGGCAGCTTCGGAAATCTCGTGGTCGAAGACCAGGGTGTTGAAGGTGACGAAGCCTTTGACGCCGCGGCGGTGAAGGGTCGCCAGGGCGTCGGGCAGTTCGTCGAGGGAGAAGCCCACTTTGGCGCGCGCGGTGAAGTGTTTGAGTCCGAAATAGACGGAGTCGGCGCCGGCCTCGATGGCGGCAGCCAACTGCGGCCAGTATCCGGCGGGGCTCATCACTTCCGGTTTGCGCAGGGGGGGCATGGGGCTACGTCCAGGGTAGCAGTTGCCCTCAAAAAGGGGGACAGCCTGATCTGCGTCGATTTTCCGGCGGCCGGTCACCGCCGCTATCCCGCCGTTTTCCCCTTCCTCATCAACCACCTGCGGTCCACGGCCGGAATTTCGCTCGACCCCGCGTGCTATACCTGGAGTCGGATGAAGCTGGCCCGCCAGTCTCGCCGCCACGACTGGCGTTCGCCGGCACTCCATCTGGGACGGTCGAAATCGCGACGGAATGGGTTCGTTCGATGCCGGCCGCTGCGACTTGTTTTGTTGGAGTTGGAGGGAGGAATGGGTTCGTTTCGTATTTCCGTCCGGACGGCGGCGCCGCCAGCCGCGAAGGCACGATTGGCAAGTCGACCTCCATCCGATCCGCGACCGACAACCGGAAAAAGGGGACAGTTCAGGCTGTCCCCCTTTTCAGGCGCTACTTGCCGAAGTAGCTGCGGACGGGCGGGGGTGGGGGGGCGTCTTTGCGGATGGCGCGCCACAGGGCGTCGTTGAGGACGTCTTCGTCGACATCATCTTCTTTGTCGAAGTTCATCAGCGCCATCTGCTTGGCGGCGGGGGCGTTGGGCGGATTCTTGTCGGTCAGCGAAATGCGCGGCTTTTCAGCGGCAAATGGAGTGGGATCGGGCTTGGACAGGAACGATGCGGTCATGGGCGGGGCCGAAGCGTCGAAATGAGTCATGGGATGCAGGCCCAGCAGGAACTCCATGGTCCGCAACATGGACGTGGTGTTGTACATATGGCTGTCCACGGAATGGCGTTTGATGAACGACGACACCAGGTAGGCGGGCGAACGGTGCGAATCCACGTGGTCGGGACCGTTCTGCGCATCGTCCTCCAGAATGCAGATGAGGGTGCTGGTCCAGAAGCGCGACTTGGAAACGGCTTCTACAATTTGGCCTACGGCCAGATCGTTGTCGGCGGCGTAGGATTGCGGAGTCAGGGCGCCGGCGCGGGTGCCTTCGGTGTGGTCGTTGCCCAGGCGCATCACGATCAGCCGGGGCATGTCGCCCGATTTCTCGTAGTCGGCGAACTCCGTGAGGAAGACTTTGGCGCGCTCCACATCGGGGTACTTCAGATCGAAGCTGCGGTAGTTGCGATTAGTAACCTTGGCCAGCACGGGATCGTTGATTTTGTCCACCTGGTCGGCGCCGGTGGGGGCGATTTCCCTCTTGTTGTCCACCATGTAGCCGAAATTGCGGATGGAGAGGCCGGCCATGGCGGCATTGCTCCAGAGGTAGCCGGCGGGCGGCAGGGATGCGGGATCCTGCTCTTCGAAATCGTAGGTCTTGCGGCGGCTGGCATAATTGCTGGGCCACAGCTTGGTGACGTAGTCGGGGGAAATGGCGGCGGTCGACCAATTGTGGCCGTCGGCGCTGACGTCGGCGGACACATAAAAATTGTCGAGCAGGACGAACTCGCGCGCGATCTTATGGAGATTGGGCGTTATGTCTTCGCCGAACAAGACCAGCTTGGGATCGCCGTTTCCTTCCTTCATGTCGCCGAGCACCTGGTCGTAGGAGCGATTCTCCTTCACGATATAAATGACGTGCTGGATGGGCGGCAGCGGACTGGTTTGGTCGAGTTGGGCATCGCGGTAGGGGGAATTAGCGCGCGCCTGGGCGGTCCAGGCGGCCAACTGATCGCTGCTGAAGGGTGGGATCCAGGACGCGGTTCCGGTCTGCAGGCGGCCCACGGAATCGTCGTGGCGCAATCCCTGGGGGCGGGTCATGGGACCGGGGCCGTTGGGATTGGGGTAGGAGCGGGTTCCTTTGCCGTTGACGATGACGAGCGTGCCGGAAGGCAGCAGGCGCACAGCGGTGGGATACCAGCCGGCGGGAATGAACCCTTCGACGCGGCTGCGATCGTCGGAGATGTCGACGACGCCGGCGACATTGGCGTCGGAGCAGGCCACGAAGAGGCGTCGGCCGTCCGGGCTGAGCGCCAACCCCGACGGGGTCGACCCCATGGGCTGACGGGGCGACATCGCCATGTTGATGCTTTCAATGACGCTCAAATTCTTACCGGAAGTCACGGCGATGGCGTAGACATTGTTGGTATTGGCGGCGGCCACGAACAGGCGCGCCGTCCAGGTGGGCTCGCCGGGCGGCGTTTCCGAGGGTGCGCCGGCGCTCCACACCATATCCGTGGGGTGAGGCGCCAGCGGCAACCGCATCAGCAGGTTGCCATTGGCGGTTTCATAATGACCTACCGAGCCATCCGCCCACAGGGTGACGAAAAACGACTGGCCGTCGGGATGGAACAGGATGCGGTAGGGGCGTCGGCCGGTCTTGAACCGGTTGAGCACCATGCCGGATTGCGGATTGACGACGGCGATATCGTTCTTATACAGTTCGGCCGCGTACAGCAGATGGCCGTCGGGAGAGAGGGCGACGTCGCCCACGAAATCGGTGGCGGCGCGCTGGTCCTTGGGGGTCACCTCGAGGGTGCGGGTGGGAGTCAGCTTGCCGGCTTCGAAGGCGAATTCAAAAATGGCGGCTTGCGATCCGCCGCCCACGTAGACGCGGTCTCCTTTAGGCGAGAAGGTAAGGCCGAGCCAGCCATCGGCCACGGGAGCGTTGCTCACCACGGTTCCCGACGCCGTCTCGATAACGCTGACCGAGGGCGGATTATAGCCTGCGTTGAGCACCAGCAGATATTTGTTGTCCGGCGACAGCGCCGTGGACATAGGCAAGGTGTCGAGCGGCACCTGTTTTCCCACCGGCGCCAGGCGCCAGAAACTGTTGAGCAGGAAACCGCCGTCGGGCAGCGGACCCACGCGGTCGCGGGGAGCCGGTTGCGATTCCAGGAGGGCGCAGACGGAGATCAGACCGACTACAAGCAAAGCACGAAGGGCAGGCTTCATAGGAGATCCTCTTATTGTATCGCCGGCTGGCGACGGGGTGTTTTACAGGCGAATGACGAGGGGTGTGCGCTATCCGCCCACCAGGACGGTGAACTCGCCCAGGACGATGGTGCCGCCGTGAGCGGTGAGATCGCCGATGCGCGCCTGCGGCAGCTTGCAGGTGAGGACCGTGAACGAGCCGAGGACGATGACGTCCGGCGGGCCCACGCAAGTGGCCATGTCGGTGACGCGAGCGGCCGGCAATCCGCCGATGAGGACGGTGACGGCGCCGGGAGGCAGAATGGGTCCTCCCACGTGTGGCACAAGGACCGTCAGCATGGGGCACACATGCATATCGGTGATTCGTGAAGCCGGCGATCCCATGACGATTCCCCTTCCTTTACGACTGCGGCTGCTCCCAGAGTTTGATGCGCTTGGTAACGTCGGCGCCCTGCGCGATGGCGGCCTGAAACTTCTCCGGCGCTTTTTCCGGCTCGGGGGCCAGAGAACTGAAAATGATGGCGCCCGAAACTGCTTTGGCGGTCAGAAATTCACCCGGCGGGACCGGCGGAGCGTGCGGCGGGGCCAGGCTTCCGCCGCTGAAAAAGGCGGCCAGACCGGCGCAACCCGCGGCGGTTCCCAGGTCGGCCGCCTGGGCCGCGGCCATGGCGGCGCGGCGATGCTCTTCCTTGGGATCGGAGATCCACTTCTCGGTAGCCTGCAAGGACGCTTTAATTTTGGGCGGCGGTTCATTGCCGGCGGCGCGGCGCGCGGAAACCCAGGCCCACCAGACGGCTTCGCGTTTGGGCAGGGCATGAGCCAGGAAGCGCACGGCATCGGGATAGAGCTTCTTGTCCACCAGCAACTTCACGAACTCCAGGGGGTGCAGGTCGGGGCGCAGCAGAGCCATGGCGTCATCTCCGAGTTCGGCGACGGAGCTGATGGCGACCACCTTCGGAACGGGTTGCGGCGCTTCCCCCATGCTAATTGATCATTACGATACCGCCCTGCTCCTGGAGCATGGCGGTGCCCTTGATCTGGGTCATCAGGCCTTCCACATCAACCTGAATCTGACCCGTGATCTTGATCATCATTCCTTGAATCGTAACACCCATCTGATCGATCTTGATGCTGCTCTGGCCCACTGTCAAGGTGATGGACTGCATGGCTGTTTCGTCGATTTTGCCGAGGTCGACCTTGATTTCCTGGTTGCCCATTTTGAGCTCGGTGGTGTCGTTGCCCATGTTGAGGGTGAGCGCGCGATTCCCCTGGTCGATGGTGATGGTTTCGTTGCCGGTCACTTCCTCGGTGCGTTTGCCCTTGATGGTGATGGTCTCGTCGTTATCGACGGTTTCGGTGCGGTCGTGTTTAACCTCGGTGGTTTCGTCGTGGCCGACAGTTTTGTTGCGGTCGTGTTCCACCTCGAACAACTGGTCCTTCTCGGCGTGGATGGTGAGAAGCTCGCTCCCCATCTTGTCCTCGAAGCAGATCTCGTTGTAGTTGGATGCGCCACCGCCTTTGGAACTGCGGCTGCGGATACCGCTCTGGGTCATGTTGGCGGGCAGCGCATAGGGGGGCATGGTGGTCTGGTTGTAGACGCTCCCCACCACCAGGGGGCGGTCGACGTCGCCATCCACGAAATCGACCATCACTTCCTGGCCGATGCGGGGAATGTGAATGGCGCCCCACTGCTTGCCGGCCCAGAACGTCGCCACGCGGATCCAACAGGAACTGGTCTCGTCCTTTTTTCCGTAGCGGTCCCATTGGAACTGGACCTTGATGCGGCTGTACTGATCGGTATAAATTTCCTCGCCCGAAGGACCCACGACGATGGCGCTCTGCAGCCCTTTGACGCGGGGAGCGGGCGTCACGCGCGCGGGCCGGTAGGGGGTGGCGGAGGCCAGGCAGGTGAACGCATTGTTGTACTCGAAGGGAATCTCGCGGCCGCCCAGAAACAGAGGCTGGCGGGCGGCGTGCTCCACGCTGGTAAGGACCCACTCCTTGCCGCTGTCGGTGAAGTAGGTGTCGAGGGTAAATTTATAGCCCGGGCAAAACCCGCCGTGGAGGCTTTGTCCGCGGACCATGATGACGGGTGTGTCTTCATCCTGCTGGCGGAGCTTGACGATGGTTTCGCCGTCGCCGGTGGTCATATGGCCGCCGGGATACTCGTAGATTTCCAGCTTGCTATTGCCCGCCACGGAGATGGAAGTGGCCTCGTTGACGGTCAGGTTGGTGGAGGGAGTCTGGAAATTCCAATCGTCCATGGTGTACTTGCCCGCGCGGATCTCCTGATACTTGTGCCACTGGTGGATCTTGCTCTCCTCGCGGATGGCGCCCTGGGTTTCGTCGAACTTGATGGTGGAACTGGCGCCGGGCAGGGACGTGAACACGGTGTTGGCGTCGCCCAGGATACAGGTATGCTTGCCGTTATCGTGCTGGAAGAAGTAGAAGATGCCTTCGGATTCCATGAGTCGGCTGACGAACTGAAAGTCGGACTCCTGAAACTGCACGCAGTAGTCGCGCTCGTTGTGGGTTCCGGTCAGGGTCTTGCGGAGGGTGGTTTTCAACCCCAGCTTGCCCCATACGGCCTGAATGATGTCGGGCACGCTTTGGTTTTGATAGATGCAGGACTGGATATTGCGGGTCATCAGCCACATTTCCGGGACGACCTCCAGAAAATAGTGGGTGACGTTGCGCTCGGTATCGTGGCCGCCCTGGGTCAACGACTGGACGATGCCGTTGAAGTAGCGGGTGCCGGACGCCAGATCGACTTCGAGAGTGACGTTTTCGCCGAGGAGAGACGAGAAGTCCAGGGGCGAATCGCTGGTCCAGACGGCTTCGATGTGAAAGGAAAACAATTCAGAAATCGCCTCGCGGCCGTGCAGCACGAGAGGAAAGAGCGTATTCGCGCCAAGAGGCGTGGTGAGCCTCATGGGCCTGTCTGTTTCGAGGAAATCCAATTCGCCCTCCGATGGGGGGCGGAGTCGCGCTCCGCCCCACCTGGTTTGTGCAACGCCGGTCTAGTTGTACACGAAGGATCCGTCGTCTCCCACCGATACATGGATGGGAGCGAACTTCTGCCGTTCGGCCATGCGTCCCAGAATCTGGCGGGAAATCTCGGGCAGCATGGTGTTGGTGAGAATGTTGTCTACATTGCGCGCGCCGCTTTCGACTTCGGTGCAGCGCTTGGCCACTTCCTCGATCAGCGATTCGTCGTGAGTGAGCGCGATCTTGTGGGTATCCATCAGCCGCCGCTGGATCTTGGCCACTTTGAGCCGCACAATCTGTTTCAGGGCTTCGTCGCGAATCGGGAAATACGGAATGATGACCATGCGTCCCAGGAAGGCCGGTTTGAAGATCTTGTTCAACTCGGGCTTCAAGGCCTTCACCAGGCCTTCGGAGCTGGGCATGGTTTCGGGGTCGGCGGTGAGTTTCATCAAAGTGTCGGTGCCGGCGTTGGACGTCAAGATAATGATGCAGTTCTTGAAGTCGATTTCGCGGCCTTCGCCGTCTTCCATTTTGCCTTTGTCGAACACCTGGAAGAAGAGCTCCAGGACATCGGGATGGGCCTTTTCGACTTCATCCAGCAGCACCACGGAATAAGGTTTGCGGCGCACGGCTTCGGTGAGAACGCCGCCCTCGCCGTAGCCGACGTATCCGGGAGGCGAGCCCTTGAGAGTGGAAACGGTATGCGCTTCCTGGAACTCCGACATGTTGATGGTGACCATGCTGCGCTCGCCGCCATACAACTGGTCGGCCAATGCCAGCGCGGTTTCGGTCTTGCCGACGCCCGACGGCCCCACCAGCATGAAAACGCCGATGGGCTTGCTGGGATCTTCCATGCCGGCCTTGGAGGTGCGGACACGCTCGCTGATCATGCCCAGAGCGTGATCCTGCCCGATGACGCGGCGGCCCAGAAAGCTTTCCAGTTGCAGCACGGCCTGCACTTCGTCCTTGAGCATTCTGCCAATAGGAATGCCGGTCCAGGCGGAGACCACGTCGCCGACGATATGGGCGTCGACGCAGATGCGCATGAGCGGGGTCTCGCCCTGCAACTGCTCCAACTCAGCGTCGAGGGCGCGGAGTTCGGTGCGCAGGGCTTCGGGATCGATGGGCGGAGCGGGCGCTTCGACGGGCGCGGCGGAGCCGGCCATGGGAGCAGCGGCAGCGGCGCCGGCAGCCGCGGTAGCCAGAGGAGCGGCGGCGACGGGCGCGGGCTGGGTCTCGCCTTCGAGTTTGGCGCGGATTTCGCGGATCTTGTTGACCAGCTCGCGTTCTTTTTCCCAGCGGGTCATCAGTCCGGCGAGGTGGGTTTCGGTGGCGGCCTTCTTTTTAGCGATGGCGGCCAGGCGCTCGGCGTGGTCGGCGCCGAGGGCCGATTCGCGCTCCAGGACGCGGGTCTGCACGTCGCAATCGTCGATTTCGCGCTGCGCAT
>Ga0181529_10003097_pt1 | contig 19264 bp, 20 predicted proteins | sample PEATcosm2014_Bin_36_FD_119763 | JGI IMG/M metagenome (GOLD analysis project Ga0181529, IMG submission 119763) | Peatland microbial communities from MTU Mesocosm Facility, Houghton, MI, USA - PEATcosm2014_Bin10_30_metaG | ecosystem: Environmental > Terrestrial > Soil > Wetlands > Peat | place... | reverse complement strand
GCACTCGCGCCGCCAGGCCCTCAGCTTTCTCATGACCGACAAGTCCGTCGAGCGGCTTTTTGAGACCGTGGCCCCGCGCTACAGCGATCGCCAGGGCGGTTATCTGCGCATCGTGCGGACCGGCTTCCAGAAGGGCGACGGGGCCGAAAAGGCCTTCATCGAACTGCTGGGCGCGGAAAAGCAGCTTGACTTGAAGCGCCAGAAGCGCGACGAGATCAAAGCCAAAAAGCGCGCCGATCTGGAAAAGCAGATGGAAGAGGCGAAGACCGAAGAAGTCAGGGAAGCCAAAGAAGAAGCCGCGTAGGACTCGCCGTTCAGGCGTTCCTCTCTAGCTTTGCCCCCAGCGGGCGCAACCCTTTGCGGGATGCGTCCGCGCTTGTTTTGTCGCTCAAGAATGAACGGATTTTCCAGCGATCAATCGGCCGCACCTAGCGCCACGGTAGTATCGCAGGCCACCAGCCGACGCGCAGGCCATAGGAACGCACCGCCAGAAAAGCGCCCACAGCCACCACCAGCACCAGCAGAACCACACCAATCCACCGCAACCTTGCGCCTAATCCCGCGTGCTGAGGTGTGCGTGCTTTGCCCACGTTTGAAGCGAACTCCAGCCAGCTGCGGTCCTCGTCCAGCATCTCTCCGCTGGCCATGTAGGCCTTTAGAAAGCGCTCCGTCCAGTCCTGCTGATCCAGCCCAATGGCACTCGCGTAGCCGCGGATTATGCCTTTGTTGAGGATTCCTCCGGGCAAGAGGCGAAACTTCTCCTGCTCCAGCGCAACCAGATGCCGCTGGCAGATCTTGGTTATCGCCGTGATCTCTTCCAGCGCAATGCCGCGGGAGACCCGCTCCATGCGCAGTTCTTCGCCAAAGTTGCTCATCGCCGGCCAAATAACGACTGAAATGCCTTGTGTAATTCTCCATTCACAATAAACCCAATCACAGTTTTGGTCAAAGGTTGTTTACTATGAATTAATGCAAGGAAGCCAGTGACGCGCGTAGGCTTCAACCTTCCCTACCGCTCGAAGAATTCTAGCAACAGTCTATTCGTAGGCGAGCGCGTCGATGGGGTCTTTGCGGGCGGCCATCCAGGCGGGATAGAGCGCGCCTAAGATGGAGCCGACCAGCGCAATCGCCGAGCCTTGAAGAATCCAGCTCATATTCATATCCAGATAAAGCGTGGGAAACCAGTGCCCAAGTGCGGATTTGGCGGCAAACGAAGCGGCAACGCCCAAAACCACCCCGGCCGCGGCCAGCAGCGCCGTCTCGCGCAGCACCACGCTGACAATCGCGGGATTCGACGCGCCCATCGATTTGAGAATGCCGATCTCGCGGGTACGCTCCAGAACCGATGTGTACATCGACTGAAAGATAACCATGAAGCCAATGATGACCGCAATGCCGATCACCACCCTCATGGCGATATTCATCGCTGGAATATGATCGGGCGTCATCAGAGAGTACCACTCATCCATCGTCATTATCTGATAGTCTTCCAGGCCGCGCACTGCGTGAATCTCGTTCATAATCAATGGAATATTCTCCGGTTGGTCGGCCTTCAGATAAAAGGCGGAGGCCTTCTCCGGCGTACCTGTTATATCATCCATTGCGGCAATGGGGATCAGCTTGCGTCCGCCTTTGCCGTGTTCGAAGATGCCGGCGATGCGGAATGGGCGCTTTTCCACCAGAATCGTCTCGCCGACATGATGTCCTTTACCTGAGGCTGCATAGACATCATCTACGATGACATCGCCCGGTTTCTGAGGCGGACCTCCGGAGACAAAAACGAATGGACTCAACTGGCTGTAAGTAGGGTATTCGATTCCCCACAGCACCTCCAATCCGTCGATCATGGAGAGTTTTTGATTCACAGGCGTGGCTACGGTGATGTGCGGCAGCGCCCGCAAAACCCCTTCCAGCTTGACAGGAATGACCGCGCCGTTTATCCCATTGAAGATCATCGCGTTGCTGGCGCGCACGATCAGATCGGCGCCGATGCCGTTATTCATCCGCTTCTGCCCGGTCAACTGCCCCAGCATGATAGCGATGATGGTGAGCATCATAATAACTTCAATGGCGACTGCGAAGACGCTGATGAGCGAGCGCAAAGGGCGGTGCAGCAGGTTGGCGAAGATGAGCTTATTCATTCCCGATGATGGCTCCGAAAGGCTTGAAAGGCTGAAAATAGCCCTTGTGTTCAGGGTAACAGGCTGGGGCTGAATTGACCGGCTGGGGCTGAATTCACCGGGAAGACCCGCGAAGCCGGAAGCCGCTGAAAAGGTCTATCGTCGGAATTTTCCCAGGTTGCGGCTGCTGTAGATTCCGGCGGAGATAAAATCCAACAAATCAGAATCAAGAAAAATGCTCCCACCCCTGCGCTTCCAGCGGCTGCGAACCCTTCGGTGTAATGAGCGTGATCGTGGGCCGCCCCATACGTCGCCTCACGATGCGGCCGATTCGCGTCACGGCAACGTTGAAAATTGTACGCGGCAGTCGCGCTGCCGCCGGAGCTGTAAAGAGCAGTTCGTAATCCTCGCCGCCATGCAGAGCCTGGGCAAGCGTTGCGCCTGTGTGGATGGGCAGCATTTCCGCATTGACCTCAGCGGCCACTTCCGACTCCTCGCAAAGATGCGCCAGATCCGTCGAGAGGCCGTCGCTGATGTCCAGAGCGGCAGTGGCCAAACCCCTGCGCCGAAGAAATAGCCCCTGACGGATGCGCGGCTGGGGATAGAGGTGGTGCGCCAGCAGAGCTTCCAGTTTTTCAGGAACCTGCGGAGGATTGGGGCCTGCGGACCCTGCCAATTCGGCCAAGCGCGCGAGTCCGGCGGCGGCTCCGCCCAGTGCGCCCGTGACGTACACCAGATCACCGGCCCGCGCACCGGAGCGCAGCAAAGCGCGTCCCCGTGGAACCGCGCCCACCAGCACGATGTCCGCCACTGCGACAGGCGACTCAGCTAGATCGCCTCCAGCCAGCGGCGTTTTGTGGTCAGAAGCCAGCGCCAACAATCCATCCAGAAAGCGTTCAGCCCAAGCGCGCCGATGGCCGGAAGACTGAGTAAGAGATCGAGGCAAACCCAACGAAAGAAAGGCCGCTACAGGTCGCGCTCCCATTGCTGCCAAGTCGCTCAATCCGCGCGCCAATGCGCGATGGCCCACAACTTCCGGCTGGTGCCAGTCGAGGCGGAAGTGGCGGCCCGCAATCGACAAATCCGTAGTCACAGCCAATTCTTCGCCGAGGCGCGGGGCCAGCAGAGCGCAATCGTCGCCAATTCCCAGCCGCAGACCGCGGCCATTGGCACGCCCTGCCCGCGCACGTATCGCTCGCAGCAGGGCAACTTCGCCGCATCCGGTATGGATATCTTTCATCCCCACCTCGTTAGAATAGGGCAATGGGACGGTTGGCGACCCCGCAATACGTTACTTTTCTTCAGGGTAATGCAACAGAAAGGTCACTTCGGATTGCGGGTACTATATTGACCTAACCCGGTGACCTTTGCTAACCTTGACAAACATCACAGTAAGGACGCCCTAGGGGCGTCTAACGTTTTATGGGAGCCAAAAGCTCCGTTGCCTTGGGCTTTTTGGAGTGCTCGGCGAATTGCGGCCCTGTCTGCGGCAGGTTGAGAGGCGAGTATGCTACGCAAGCGCTATTACATTCTTTTTGTCGCCAGAGAAGAGGACGGGCAGATTCGCAAGATTCCCCTGCCGCTTCGCTATGTTTGTGCATTCCTGGCCGCCGCGCTCATCGGAGCCTTCACTGTCGTGGGTCTGGCCGGCTCCTACACCCGCATGTTGCTCAAGACCGAGAGCTTCAACCAGCTCCGGCAAGATAAAGAAAGCCTCAGCAAAAACTACAAGCAGATGGCCCAGATTGCGCATGATCGCAATGTGCAGGTGGCATCGCTTGGCGCTCTGGCAAATGAAGTGACCGCTCTCTACGGACTGCGCCAGAACAAGCTGGCCAAGCCTGCCGCAACCGCCACTTCCGCCGACCCAACGCCCGTCATCGCCCTCAATGACGACCCCGATCAGCAGCAGATCAAGCTATCCGTCGACCAGTTTTATACGCTCCGCAACCAGGCGCTTTCGGGCCGCGTCTCCCGCGCTTTGGAGAGCGGTCTCTCGCCCAGCTTTACCGGCGACTGGACAGAGTTGGCTGATGCCCCATCGCTCTGGCCGCTCGAAGGCCGCATAGGCTCCAGCTTCGGTGAGCGCCAGGATCCGATTAACGGCGAAGGCGCCTTCCATTCCGGCGTCGATATTGAAGCTCCCTACGGCACAGCGGTGCGCGCCGCGGCGGATGGCAACATCACTGGAGCGGCAATGGCCGGCGGCTACGGCCGAGAGATCGTGATCGATCACGGCCACGACGTGCAAACCATATACGGCCACCTTTCCGCGATGTCGGTTGTCCCTGGGCAGCATGTCATTCGCGGCCAAGTGATCGGCTATGTCGGCCAGTCGGGCCGCGCCACTGGTCCGCATCTCCACTACGAGGTGCGTGTACACAAGGTGCCGGTCAATCCGTATAAGTATCTGCGCACCACCTACGCGCAACTCGCCTTCAGCAGTCCGGACAAAATGGAAAATCAGGGAAATTAAGAGCTACTTGCTCCCCACATAACTCACGTGCCAGATCGAGCGTGAGCCGTCGTCGGAGACAAACAGTGAGCCGTCATTCGCCTCGGCAACGCCCACCGGCCGTCCCCAAACCGTGTCGTCAGGCAGCGTGAAGCCGGTAAGAAAGTCCTCGTATTCTCCAGTTGCATGGCCTTTCACCATCGGCAGCCGGATCACCTCGTAGCCGCTCCGCTGCGCGCGATTCCATGAGCCGTGCTCCGCGGCAAAGCCATCGCCCCGATACTCGGCGGGAAACTGGCGACCCTCATAAAAAAGCATCTCCAGCGAAGCAAAATGCGGATTCACCAGAATGTCCGGCGTGATGATTTTGGCTTGAAGTTCAGGATGCTTTCCATCGTGGCGCGGATCATGCAATCCGCCGCCGGGACCGTTGAAGTAATACCACGGCCATCCGTAGAAGCCGTCCTCCCGCACGTGTGTAATGTAATCGGGAACCAGATTGTTGCCCAACCCGTCCCGCTCATTCGTCGAGCACCACAGCTCTCCCGTCGTTGGATTAATGGCCTCGCCCACGCAGTTGCGCAGCCCGCTGGCGTAGACCTTGATGAACTTGCCCTCCGGCGTAAACTCCAGCACATCGGCTCGATGAAACTCCACCGGATGCGTGTCGCTGTCGTCCACATTCGAGTGCGATCCCACCGACGCAAACAGCTTTGTCCCATCCTTCGAGAAGACCAGATCGCGTGTCCAGTGGCCGCCGCCGCGCAGCCGTCCGCCGCTGGGCAGATCAGCCAGATGCTGAGCAGGCCCGCTCGCCTTCAAGTCGCCGACTTTATAGGGGAAGCGAACGATGCCATCGGTGTCGCCGATGTAAATCCATGCGGGGTCCGCGCCGGCGGGATAGAAGGCAATGCCGAAGGGTTGAATCAGACTCTCGGCAAAGACCGAAATCTGCGCGACCTTGCCGTCCGGCCCAACGCCTCGCAAGACCTTGATCTTGCCCGTCGCGCTCTCCGCCAGAAACAGGTCGCCGTTCGGCGCGGTGCGAATCAGCCGCGGGTTATCCAGCCCTGTCGCATACAGCTCCACCTTGAAGCCCTTCGGCGCAATCGGCATCACATTCGCGGGCCGGGGAACGATCTTCGGTCCATTATCCACTGACTCCTTCGGCGCTGGAGCGGGCAGGTCGGCAACCGTCAGATGGCGGCGGATCCCCGGAGACTCGTGAGCCGCATCGGTGAAGGCCGCCTGACCGGTAAGAACGGTGTGCTGTTGCTGAGCGTCATTCGTTCTCGCTCCAATCAACAGAAGAACGAAGCCAAGGCTGCAAACAAAGCCCGTGGCTCGCACTGAAGAAGCTGGAAGATTCATGAAACCTCCGCGGGGATTGAGGTTAACCCCGGAGCGCGAAGAAAAGAGGGCAGACGGAAGCCGCGGCGCCCAGCTTTTACCGCCGCCTATTTGGATGACCCAGGCTCGGAAAAGGAATCAGCAGAGCTACTTCGCGCTCGCGCCAAGCCCGCCAAAAAGCGACCGGTCCAGCGTCGCCGTCACCACCACCCGCTCACGCTTCCGCGTCACGACAGCGGTCTTCAGCAGTTCCTTCAAGCTGTCGTTGGCGGAGTTTCCGGCCAGCCCCACGGTAAATCCGCGAGCCAGCGCCACCAGCGTCTCCAGCGCCGCGGCCTGACGCGCGGCCACTTCTTCCGTCGGCGCAATCTCCACAATCTTCAACGAGCCGGTCCAGCCCAGGCTCGCGATAATCGTCGAGTCCGCCTCCAGCGGCAGCGTCAATCCCAGCACGCTGATCGACCCGCTCTCGTTGAACGGCATCCCGATCTGCCCCACGCCCCACGCCAGCGAGAGCAGCGGTACTTCGTGATAATGTTCGCGCAGCAGCGTTGATCCGGCAAAGGGCCATGCCGCCGTCGTGTGCCGGTCCAGCATCGAGTGAATCATCTCCGTCGTCGGATAATTCGAGACGGCCACCATGTCGTAGCCGATCTGCGCCACGCGGTCGATCCGCCCCTTATCGGAAGGAATGCTATAGATCGTGTGCCCGGCATAGGATTCGCGGCTCGTCGCGTGCGCCTCCAGCCAAGCATTCAGACGCTTGCCGGTGATCTTCCCCACCAGCACCATTGAATATGCCACCGCCCCGTTCGGTCCATTTGGGTCCGCCATGCGGTGCAGCGCAATCGCTGCCTCGTCCACATCGCGCTCCGGGTCTATCCCAATCGCATCAATAAACTGCTGATACTCCGGCACACGCTCCGGCGGCTTCAGATCATGATGAAAGAATGCTCTCACCGGCTTGAAGTTGACGTAGAAAATGCCGTCAGACTCGGGCAGCAGCCGCGCAGCCTCCGGCGGAGCCTTCGAGCGCAGAAAGACAGCCACGGCCAGAAATGCCAGGACCGCGGCCACCACCAAAAGCGTTCTGCGCGTGCGTCTGTTCATAAAGTGCCGCCAAAGTTAAAAGTATCACTTGAAGCCCGTTGGCGACGATTCCAGCACTCACGCATCATGGCGGTCATCCTCGAAATGCTGCTCTTCCGGCAACATTCTTTGGTGTAAAATGCGTGAAATAAGAATGCCGTCTATTTCCAGCCGATAGAAGAAGACGTGCCGGCCCTTTTCAAAGCGATGCAGCCCGGGACGAATCCACTCGCAACGCCGACCAATCAAAGGATTGGTGCCGAGGAGTTTGGCGCAACGCTCAAGGTCGCTAATGTAGCGCTCCGCCTGAGCAGCGCCCCAAGTTTGAAGAGTGTATGCTCCGATACCCAGCAGGTCTGCCCTGGCGCTACGGGAAAATCGTACTGTGGGCATGGCTAATTATTGCTTACGGCCAGATGGAGAGCCTCGCGCACCTGCTTGAAGACATCGCCCTCGGCAATGCCGCTTGCATCGCCTTCGTCAATCGCCGCGCGCAGAGCTTCCAGCTTGGCCTCGTAGAGACGCTCCTCGCGCTCAAGGGTTCGCAATCCCGCGCGCACTACCTCGCTGGCATTCTCAAAACGCCCGCTCTCCACCCGCGCCAAAACGAAACGGTCGAGTTCCTGAGTCAGATTCACATTGCGAGTCGGCATAGAGCTTCTCCTGGTTCCCCGGTTAGCGAGAGGTAACTGAAAGCAAGCGTATCATTATTAGCAATCTTTGCCAATGGCCCGCAAAACCACCTTTGGACATCTACCAGATCATCCGTTCACTTAAGCGCGGGAATGTGAGCACAGACATCCTTGATTGTCCCTTCAATGGAACTCTTCTTCGTTGAATAGATCATATCTCCGGTGTTTTCAAAGAGCGACGCGCCATCGACTTTTGCGGCTGCCGATAGAGCCAATCCGGCCAATCCTCCAAAGGCGTACATCGAACTGCGCTCGCCTCCGCGGCGGCGGAAAACAAGTACATAATCCGAGCGATCCTGGTTATTAGAGACGATGACATTTGCGGGACATACTTTTTGAATGTCGGATTGAACTTCCACCGTCCTCGGATCGTCTCCCGATTGCGTATGAACTACAGCGGAGTCATTTCCAGCAATGCCATTGGATTCGAATGTTGGATGATCGGTGACATAAATACGCATTCTTCCATCCGTGGAATGGAAAGGCTGAGGAGAAGCTTGTGATGCGGCAGTACTTGAGTCCGGAGCCTGCGCGGGCATTGGCGCCAAAGGAGGAACCGGAGGCGGTTCAGGCGCTGGCGCATTCGCCTTTGCCACAATCGTAGCCACCACCTTGTCGCTGGCCCCCGCGGTCTTCAGCGCGATAATCCCATCCGCCGATATGTCATAACTTCCCGCCGTTCCGTTGATCGTCGAGACGATCAGATCGTCAGACAATCCAGCCTTCACCAGCTTGAGGATGGAATCATTGTTCATGGCCTGCTGAGCAACCAGCAGCGGACAAATGGCCAGAAGTACAACTGCGAAAATAATTTTGCGCACGTGTTCTCCTTAAAATTCAAAACCGTCAAAACAATTCAGGAACAGTATTAGAATCATCCACCGATACCCCCGCCCCTCGCAAGAAGAATCTGCGCCCGCAGAGTAATTTAATGAAGGAATTTTGCAGATTATTCCCTCCATAACGCGCACAATCAATCCATGACCACCAACCAAACCTCCGGGCTTTTCTATTCCCTATTCCCTATTCCCTGCTTTTCGGGTACCCCCCACCCCCCCTTTTTTTCGTGAAACTGTGAAACTGTGAAGGAATTGTCTGCCATTTCCGTTCAGTGCCATCGCTCACCTATACTGGGGCATAGCATGGTACAAACGCGCATCAAACCTTATCTTCAAGAAGTCGCCAAGCCTGGTCAGAGCCTATTTTAAGGCTCCAAGTGTCGCCTATATTACCGACTAGTGAATAACAAGCATGGAATCAATACATTACAAAATTGGGCGAGGTTAAATTTACCGCATTGCGAAACAGCGATTGAATGGATTCTTGATTTCGCGTCGTGCATTAGGACCTGTTCAACTCACTGTCATCGAGCGCAAGAAATGAGCATACGAAAAAAGATAGTGTCATAAAGCTTTGGGACGACCCGGTAAAATCAACTTTGAATGCATCCTGCGAACCCGCTCGGCGAATCGACACCCAACGGCAGCCGCTTTCTCCGCGCGTGCTTGCGTCAGCCTGTGGACCGCACGCCTGTCTGGTTCCTCCGCCAGGCCGGCCGTTATATGCAGGAGTACCGCGAGATTCGCGAGCACCATACTCTCGTCGAAATCTGCAAGCAACCGGAGATCGCCGCCGAGGTCACCATCACCGCCGCGGAAAAGCTCGGCGTGGATGCGGCCATCATCTTCGCTGACCTGCTTTTGCCGCTGGAGCCGATGGGCCTCGACTTTGAGTTTCAGGCCGGCGAAGGCCCGGTCGTTCATCATCCCGTCCGCACCGCCGAAGACGTGCGCGCTTTGCGCTCGGATCGCGCCGGCGAACTCGCCTACGTCGCCCGCGCCATCGAAAAAGTTGCTGCGCATTTCAGAAACAATCTCGGCATCATCGGCTTCTGCGGCGCGCCTTACACACTGGCCAGTTACATGATCGAGGGCGGCGGCTCTCGCAATTACATTCACACCAAGCAGATGATGTACTCGGATTCCGCTGCGTGGAGATTGCTGCTCGACAAGATCGTCGCCGTCCTCGAAGAGTTTTGCCGTTTGCAGGTCGAAGCAGGCGCGGACGTGATTCAGATTTTTGACAGTTGGGTTGGCTCGCTCGCGCTGGCCGATTATCGCGAGTACGCCTTCGAGGCATCGCAGCGCCTCATCCGTTCAGTCCAGCAGATGGGCGTGCCGGTAATCTACTTCGGCGTAGAGACGACGGGTCTGCTAAAGCAGATGGCCGCAACCGGCGCGGACGTCATCGGCCTTGATTGGCGGCAGCCTCTCGATGAGGGCTGGCGCGCCGTTGGACCTGGCCACGCGGTGCAAGGCAACCTAGATCCCATCACGCTCTTTGCGCCGCTGGAAGTTTTAGAGCAGCGCGTTCACGAAATTTTGCGCGCGGCAAATGGAAGAGCGGGCCACATCTTCAATCTCGGCCATGGTATCGTGCCGACAACGCCGGTCGAAAATGTGCAGGCAGTTGTCCGCATGGTCAAGGAGTTTAGGCCAAAGCCGGCGAATCTGGAGGCCGCGCATGAGTAAACAAGCCGTCCTCCTGCTCGCTCATGGCACGCCCGAATCTGTCGAACAGATTTCCGAATACCTCGGCAATGTCACTGGAGGACGGTTACTGCCGCACGAGGTCGTCGAAGAGATTCAGCGCCGCTACGCGCTCATCAGCCACAGCCCGCTCACTGAAATCACTCTAGCGCAGGCGCGACTCGTCGAAGCCGAGTTGGCCGAAGCGGGCGAGCGCGTTCCTGTCTACGCTGCCATGCGCAACTGGCATCCCTATATCGCAGATGTTGTTCGTCAGATGCGCGCCGATGGCGTCGAAGAGGCCGCAGTCATCTGTCTTGCGCCGCAGAACTCGCGCACCAGCGTCGGGCTTTATCGCAGCGCCGTCGAGAGTTCTGCGCTGCGCATCGACTTCACCGCGAGCTGGGCCGAGCATCCGCTGCTCATTGCAGCATTCGCCGAGCGGCTTCGACCCGCGTGGAACAAGCTCACCGCCGAAACTGGCTCGCCCGCGCCCGTGCTCTTTACGGCGCACAGCGTCCCGGCTCGTACGATTGAAAGCCAGCCCGCCGATCTCTACGCCGAAGAGGCCCGGCGCACGGCGGAGTTAGTCGCAGCACAAGTGCCGGAGATTTCCGAGTGGCGCTTTGCCTTTCAGAGTCAGGGCGCGAGCGGCGGCGAGTGGCTCGGACCTACAGTCGAGCAGACGCTCGAATCCATCGCAGCTTCAGGCGCAAAGACAGTTCTGCTTCAGCCCATCGGCTTTCTTTGCGATCACGTCGAGATTCTTTACGACATCGATATTTATTTTCGCGAATTTGCCGCGAAGTTGAATCTCCGCCTTGAACGCACTGAGTCGTTGAATGCCTCCGGCCCACTCGCCAAAGCCATCGCCGATCTTGCGCAGCAAGGGCTGGCACGGCTCAATCGCAACCAATGAGTCCGTTACTACTTCGGAGGCAGCGCCACCATCGCGCCGCCATGCTCACGTAAATTATTTTCGCCGCGCGGCAACTTCAGCGCTGATCCGCTGCCCAGATCGCGCTCGTAAATCTCGCCATAATTTCCCGTCGCCGCAATCACGCGCGCAACCCAATCGTCATCGAGGCCAAGTCTGGAGCCAATCTCGCGCGATCCTCCCAGCAAAAAGCGCAGTACCGGGTCGCCATTCGCGTGAGCGCGCATCGAACTTACGTTTGCTTGCGTCACGCCGGACTCTTCGGCTTGAACAAGCGCCTCCATCACCCAACTCACAATCGCCGCCCAGGCGGCATCGTCCTCGCGCACTACCGCAGCTAGTGGATCTTGAGAAATGATTTCGGGCAGCAACCGCGAACTCTTTCCGTGCCTCGCCAAAGACGCGCGCGTTTCAACCAGGCGTGTCCGGTCGCCGGCTAGAGCGCCGCAGTTGCCGGTGGCAAAAGCCGCCTCCATCTCGCCTTCTTCCTGAAAAGGGAAGGGTACAAAATCTAGATGCTCGCGCGCAAACCATCCGCGCACGCTCTCTTCCACTGTGGTCTCGGCGATAAAGCAAATCTTCTTCCTGCTCAACTGGAGCGCCTGCGTCGCGGGACTCGTGGCCAGTGTCAGAAATCCAACGCCATCCCACAACACTGGCCGCGTGAATCGGAGATGCGTCCCAACCGTATGCGTGAAATCGTCAGTGAGCGAAGCGACCATCTCCACCTCGCCCGCGCTCAGACCTTGCATCGCCGTGCGGTCATCGGGATAATGCGTCACGCGAATCTGCGCATCTTTTCCTATCGCGGCCACTGCAACCGCACGGCAGAGATCGGCATCGAAGGCCTCGCGGCTGCCATGATCATCAGAGGTTGAGTACTCGGCCTGCGCCACGTCGATGCCGCAGCGCAGCACGCCTGCCGTACGCACACGAGTTAATGTTGAAGAAGAGTCTGCCGCGTGTGCAACGCAGCAAGCAAAGACCGCGATAATGGTCAAAGCTGGTGCGCGCATCACGGCGTCCATCCGCCCGCCGTGGGAATTCCCGGTGTTGTATCCGGCCGAGGATTGAAGTCCGCAGGCACGGGATTGGGCAGCTTCCAATCCGTCGGCGTAATCTCCAGTTGTTTGCAGCCGGCGCCGTCCGCGTGCGGAAAGTGAGTGACCTCGGATGCGGGAATTGTTGCATACTCCGCGCTCAGCGGCGGGCGCTTGCCCTGAAGGCGCAGCGTGTCGAAGGCCGATGTCATGTTGCCCACGCCCTCCACCAGATCGTCGGCGGGGCCGAGATAATTCTGACCGAATTTCTCCGAGCCAATCTTGCGCGCGTTCAACTCATCGGGCAGATCGGCCAGCGGAATCAAGTCAAAGAGTTCGTCCACGAATTTGATGATCGAGCTATGCTCCGACGGCACGTGCGAGACACCATGCGCCACGGAGTACGGCGAAATCACAATCGCCGGAATGCGCGGCCCCTGCTCCAGCGGCAGCCCATTGGCATCGTGCGAGCGCACCCGCGGCTGCGCATGGTCATAGAGACCGTCCGACTCGTCGTACGTAATGATAATCGCGCTCTGGCTCCAGTACGGACTGGCCGCAATCGCGTTGACCTCTTCGGCCAGCAAGCCTTCGCTGATCTGCGTATCGGAGTAGCCAGGATGATCGTCGTTGCCGCTGAAGACCTCGGCCAGCTTGTAGTTGGGGTCCTGCGGCTTCCATCCGCGAATGTTGCCGTAGCCGCCGCGCAGATAAAAAACGCCGGAGGCGGGCAACTGCTTTTTCGCTATCGCATCGAAGAACTCGCTCAGTCCATGCAGATGCGTACTGACTTGGGGATTGTTGGCCACGTAGCCGAAGTACTGCGGCGCATTGTGATGCGCAATGTAGCCTTCGTGCGAAGCCTTCCACGACGAGGCGTCGTTGATCTCGTGATTGTAGCCCTGTTGATACCAGCCCCAGTTCACCGCCTTCGGGCCATCGTCCGCAATCTTCTGAATATCCTCCTGCACATCGGGCAGATCGAAGGCGGGATCGTAATCGGCCTGCGTTGTTCGCTCAATCGTGTTGCCCATGAACGAGAGCGGCAGGCTGGCGAATGTCAGATTTTTCGAGATGCTGGTGTAAGGCGCCCCAGCTTGCGGCTGATGCAGCTTGTTCGCCGTGTCCAGCGCCGATCCCCAATACGGCGCAGGGTCATCCAACAGCGGCACAACCGCGCTCTTGCCCTGGCCGCCCGACGAAGCAGCTTCAGGATGCAGCATCCACTGCGTCTCGCCGCCTTGGCCGCTGATCATCGCAATCGCATTGGGCGTCGATGGCCCGATGATTGTGTCCATGAAGTGATCGAAGAGCGCGAAGCGGTCGGCATAGCGCCAGAGAAACGGCGCGGTGTCGCAGTCCACATGAGCCATCACCAGCTCGCCAAATTGCTTGCGCTCGAGCGTCGGCAGTTTCGATGGATTGCCTTCCTTCATCGTCACGCCCTCTTCGGTCAGCGCGTACTCGGAGTTCTGTGCCACGTTGTTCGCGTCCAGAGCGATCTTGCGCGCAATGCCGGTATGCGAGTGGTTCACCGAAGCGATGTCCGCCGGATAGAGCGGCACGGTCTTACCCTCCGCGTCCACAACCGTCGCCGGAATACGGAAGGGCGTAATGACTCCCAGGCTTCCGTCGGTATTCACAATCAGCTGCGTAAATCCCGCCGGCTCGCCGAATGCGTAGGGTCCATTTGCGTCCGCATAGAGTCCATCCGCGCCCGGATAGCTGCCAAAGTAAAAATCAAAAGACCGATTCTCCTGGAAGAGTACAAAAACGTACTTGATCTTCTCGCGAATCAGCCGCAGCTTTTCCGTTTGCGAGATCGCCGGCTCCGTCCTCGGCTCGACAATCTGCGCGCTTACCAGAGAGCTCGAACGCGGCGCAATCGTTACCTCCGGCAATGCGGCCTTCTGTTGCTTGGGTAACTCAGCCTTCTCTTGCGCCGCGCAAATTCCCAATGCACAAAGCGCCATCCACGCTGCCAGGATTATTCTGCAATTCATCATTCGCATATCACTAAACTAACTCGTGCAGGGGATCATTGCGGATAAAAAACCAATAAATTGATGCGTAAACGTATTCAAGAATACTCAGAACCAATATTTGCAGCGGTCTAATATCCCCTCAGGGGCTAAAGCCCACGTTCATTTTGCCGTATTTGCGGCACGACTGAAGTCGTGCCCTTTCAAAACATCGATTTGTTCAGAGGTTTAGTAATTAACTCGACTGCAACCTAAGTTACTCGTCGCTACGTCCCATGCGCCATGCTTTGACAAACTTCCAGTGAATATAAACAGAGTGGTTCAGATGCATCAGCAATCCCACGCGCCCATCCAGAAATCCCAACCGAAAAACGTAGTTATAAATAAAGGTCGCCGCCGGATTCAGCAGCGCATTGCAAAGAAAAACAGGCAGCGATCTGCTCGTGCGTCCAGATTGCGCCAGCAGCCGCGCACCCTCCAAGCTATAGCGGTTCATGTGCTCGATGTACTCGTCCAGCGTTGGATAGCAGTGATGCAGCAGAGCCGCCTTGAGCCCGCCCACTGGACCATCGGTCTGCATCGTCTCGTGAACAGGCCGCTCCTCGAAGTTCGCCGCGCCTTTGCGAAAGAGTCGCAGCTTGGGATCGGGCCAATAGCCGCCGTGGCCGAGCGCCTTGCCAAGAAAATGATTGCGTCGCGGAATCTGGTAAGCGCCGCAGGCAGGCTCGGTCGCCATCAGCCGCTCAATCTCCTCGGCCAACTCCGGGCTGATTTCCTCATCGGCATCCAGCGACAGAATCCACTCGCCGGTTGTATGCGCAATCGCCGAATTTTTTTGCCCCGCATATCCTTTCCACGTCTCCTCGAAGACGCGCGCGCCAGCCTTGTGCGCAATCTCAAGTGTGCGGTCTGTCGAGCCGGAATCGACAACAATAATCTCATCGGCCCAGCGAACGCTTGTCAGCGCGCGAGGCAGATTCGCCTCCTCGTTCTTCGTGATGATCGCAACCGACAGGGTTTTGCGCACGATGGAAGGATAAATCAGCAGGCCGCCGCCGTCGAGAAAGCGAAAAACTTTGCGCCGTATTTAGGCTGATCCGGGTTAGAATGCCGTTATGAATCTTGATACGATGCAGGCGGCGATCCGCGAGGCCGGGATTGACGGCTGGCTCTTTTATGACCACCATCACCGCGACCCTATCGCCTCGCGCATCCTCGGCCTCGACGAAAATGCGCACATTACGCGCCGCTGGTACTACTTTGTGCCCGCCGAGGGTGAGCCGCGCAAGCTGGTGCATCGCATTGAGCATGACCGCCTGGACGCGCTGCCCGGCGCTTGCGGGCTTTACTCCAGTTGGCAGGAACACGCGCGCGGCCTGGATTTGATGCTCTCCGATGCGCGGATTCTGGCGATGCAATACTCGCCCAATAACGCCATCGTGAACGTCTCGCTGGTCGATGCCGGCACGGTTGAATTGCTGCGCGGCCTGGGCAAGCGCATCGTCAGCTCCGCCGATCTGGTCAGCCGGTTTGAGGCGGTGCTGACCGGGGAGCAGATGGCCAGCCATGTTGTAGCGCAGAAGGCCATAGATGAAATTCTCGCCGAAGCGTGGCGCAAAATTGCCCGCGCTCTGCGGCCGGCCAATGGAACGCCGGGCACGCTGACCGAGTTCGAGATGATGGAGTGGCTCGGCACGGCCATGCGCAATGAAGGACTGGTCTGGGAGGACGGACCCAACGTCAGCGTCGACACCAACAGCTCCGACTCGCACTACGCGCCTACGCCCGAGCGCTCCTCGCCGATTCGCGAAGGCGATTTTCTGCTCATCGACATCTGGGCCAAAGACGAGAAGCCCGGCAGCATCTACTACGACATCACCTGGACCGGCGTTGTGGGGCGCGAGCCAACCGAGCGCGAGCAGCAAATCTTCGCGACGGTCATCAAGGCGCGCGACGCGGCCATCGATTGCGTGATGCGAGCCTTCGCCGCCAATAGCCCCATCCGCGGCTTTGAGGCTGATAACGCGGCCCGCTCCGTCATCCGCGCCGCCGGCTTCGGGGACTACTTCATCCATCGCACCGGCCACAACATCACGCAGGAGATTCACGGTGCGGGCGCGAATCTAGACAATCTGGAGACTCACGATGAGCGGCTGGTGCTGCCCTGCACCTGCTTCTCGGTCGAGCCGGGAATCTACCTGCCGGAGTTCGGCGTGCGCAGCGAGATCGATATGATGACCGCCCCCGGCAAAGCCTGGGTCACGGGAAAGATTCAGCGCGAACTGGTAAGGATTTAGTGATTGGACAGGGCAATTGCATCACAGTTTCACAGTTTCACTGAAAAAAGGGGGGGTAGGGGGTAGTAGAAAAGCAGGGAATAGGGAATAGGCAATAGGGAATAGGAAAAGCCCGGGATGCCGTTGGTGGTCATACATTGATTGTGCGCTGCGGAGAGGAAATAATACGCAAAATATCTTGATGCGTTTGCACTGAGCGGGCGAAGACCCCTGGTAACACCCCCGCCCTTATGCGTTATAGTCAAAAGTGCATGGCAAATGAAGAGATCAAGAACACGGCGGCTGGCTCAGGCGTTCAGCCGACTACTCAACAAGGCTTCGTCTACCTGCCGCTGATCGCAGGTTGGCTGATCCCCGGAGCGGGACATATTCTCCAGGGCAAGTGGGTTCGCGGGTTGCTGCTGGCCGCCTCGGTGATAGGACTGTTCGCTACAGGCCTGGTGATGCACGGCAAGCTCTACGCCGGCGCGCATGACATTTTGGACATTCTGTGCATGGCAGGCGACCTGGGCAACGGCCTGTTGTACTTTGCCGGACGGAGCGGCGGCTGGGGCACGGAGCAGGTGATGGTGACCACCGCCGACTGGGGTGCGCGCTTCATCGTCGTGGCGGGAATGCTGAATGTGATCGCCGCCGTCGACGCGCACAATCTGCGCACCGGGAGGAAGTCATGACCTACTTTCCGGCGGTGTTGATCTTCTCGCTCTGCGCGTCCATGGTCTTCGCAATCACCCAGCGCGATACTCCTCTGCGTATGCTGCGCTACGGGGTCTACTGCTTCGCGCTCTTTGTCGGCGCGTCGATTGTGCTCAGTTGGCTGATGTTTTTGATTGCGCGATAAGCTGCCTGCCTAAACTAAAATGCGGGTAAGACTTCTCTTTCCCTGAAAGAGGCTCCATGCGCACCGACCTCTCTGTTCGCGCTGTTCATCGTGGCGATATGCGCGTGGATACGCATATCCGTGAATACCTTCTGCCGATGGATTACCCCGCCGCGCAAGGCGCGGACCCCACGCCTCTTGAGGTACTTCTGGCGAGTCTGTCAGCCTGTGCCTGCAATACTCTCAATCTGGTGTTATGCCGCAAGATGGGAGCGAAGGTCACATCTCTTCAAGTAGAAGCCCGCGCTCAGCGCCGGGAAGAACACCCGACTGTGCTGACCGCCGTCGAACTTGTCTATCACCTCCGCGGCGAAGAGCTTGCGCCGGAAATAGTTGAGCGCGCAATTCGTATCGCCGAGGATCAGCTATGCCCTGTCCTAGCCATGCTCAGCCCTGGTACAGAGATCAGCACCTCCTGGCAGATAGACTGAACCCTGGGACAAGTCCAGAGCATAGAATGCTGCCATGAATAAACTCTGGCACGCGGAAAACAAGATGCCGCCCAAAGCGACGCTGGAGCAGCGCATCCAGTGGCATCGTGAACACCAGCGGCATTGCGCTTGCCGCGAAGTTCCGAAGAGCTTGCAGCCATTGATAAAAATAAAGAACTGAATACAGGATTTTGCGATTCCACATCGTGGTAATCTCTTTTTAAATACCACACTCAACTCATCCAGGTTTCAGAAGCAAACTCTGGAAGAATCCGTAAAGGAATTCCTATGAACCTGCCTGAATTAGAAGATGGCTTCCGGCATTTCTACGGAAATGTATTGTCTCCCAAGGCCGATGCGCTGGCGGAGTTTCGGCGGCTCTATCCGGAAAAAACTCTACGGGTCGGCGCGACGGAATGGCGCTATCGCGTGATCGGCACGGCGGGGCCGGTGCTGCTGGCAATTCCCGGCGGCGAGTTGGTGGACGATCTGGGCTTCGAATTCGTGCTGGCGATGCGCGGCTGCTGCCGCCTTGTTTATCCGGCTTATCCGTGCGTCGATTCGATCGAAGAGCTGGCAAGCGGGCTGCGCGCGATTCTTGATGCCGAAAAGATCGAGCAAGCCGCGATTCTGGGCGCGTCCTTCGGGGGCGCGCTTGCCCAGGTCTTTGTGCGCAAATACCCGGAGCGGATCAGTCATCTTATGCTCTCGAATTGCGGAGTTCCTTTGCGCTATCTTGTGCCGTCCATGCGCTTTTCTAAATGGATCGTGCAGGCGCTGCCGTGGTCCGCCATCTCCGCGCTTTTGCGCCGTTCGATGCCCAAGGTGCTCGATCCAGCAGGCAAGGATCGCGAGTTCTGGAACGCATATTTCGACGAACTGCTGTCGGTCAGACTGACCAAGGCCGATATGCTTGCCAACTTCCGTATCCAATTGGATTACCATCATCGGTTTCACTTTATGCCGGATGACCTGGGGGATTGGCATGGGAAGGTTCTTATCGCCGAGTCAGATACAGATGTGATTAGTTCGCGCCGCCGCCGTGCATTGCGCCAAACCTACCCCAAGGCCGAGGTGTATACGTATCACAACGGCGGGCACGCGACGATGTTTTTGCGATTCGACGAATACCTGGCGATGGTGAAGCGATTCCTCGATTGCGAATCCGCGAGACAGGCTTCCTGATCGCACGATATTTGATTTGAAGAGCGCCCAGCTTCTCGATTTTCCTCAAGCCGTTCTGTTGCGCAGCCAGACCGTAGCGTCGAAGCTGTGCGGGCAGCCGTAGCCTTCAGCGCGATAGAGTTCGATGGCTTCGCTATTGGCTTCGGTCACGGTGAGCGAAATCTCGCTCATCCCCTGGCGCATAAAGCAGGAGGCGGCCAGCGTGAGCAGCATTCGCGCAAGGCCGCGGCGGCGGTACGCGGGATGCACGCAGAGCTGGGTGATGTGGCCGCTCTCCG
>Ga0181529_10003096_pt1 | contig 19273 bp, 16 predicted proteins | sample PEATcosm2014_Bin_36_FD_119763 | JGI IMG/M metagenome (GOLD analysis project Ga0181529, IMG submission 119763) | Peatland microbial communities from MTU Mesocosm Facility, Houghton, MI, USA - PEATcosm2014_Bin10_30_metaG | ecosystem: Environmental > Terrestrial > Soil > Wetlands > Peat | place... | reverse complement strand
CGGAGGGGGTGGAAAGTTCTCCGGAACCGGGGACAAGACTCGGCACGAGCGCCGAGTCGGCAGCCTGAGGGCCTGCGCCACGTCAGTTGCCGGCGAGCCGGCACGGCTTCCTTACAGCTCGAACGCGATTCCCTGCGCCAGCGGCAACTGGCTCGACCAGTTGATGGTCACCGTCTGGCGGCGCATGTATGCCTTCCAGGCGTCGCTGCCGGATTCGCGGCCCCCGCCGGTTTCCTTCTCGCCGCCGAAGGCGCCGCCGATCTCCGCACCGCTGGTGCCGATGTTGACGTTGGCGATGCCGCAGTCGCTGCCCGCCGCGGAGAGGAAAAACTCGGCCTCGCGCAGGTCGTTGGTGAAGATGGACGAGGACAAACCCTGCGCCACCGCGTTGTGCCAGGACAGGGCCTGCCCAGTATTGTCATGGCGCATAACGAACAGGATGGGGGCGAACGTTTCCCGGGCGACAATTTCGGTCTGCGCCGGCATCTCGACGATGGCGGGGCGGACGTAGAAGGCATTGGGAAAGGCCTCGGCCAGCAGGCGTTCGCCGCCGTGCACCACGCCGCCCTGGGCGCGGGCGTCAACCAGCGCCGCCTGCATGGCCTCATAGGCAGCGCCGTCGATCAGCGGGCCGACCAGCGTGGCGGCATCGCGCGGATCGCCGACGGTCACGGACGCATAGGCGCGCACCAGGCGGGGGACCAGCCCATCGTAGATGTCCGAATGAACGAACAGCCGGCGCAGGCTGGTGCAGCGCTGGCCGGCGGTGCCGACGGCGGCGAACACGATGGCGCGCAACGCCAGATCGAGATCGGCCGAGGGGCAGACGATCATGCCGTTGTTGCCGCCCAGTTCCAGCAACGCGCGGGCGAAGCGCGCGGCCAGCCGGGGGGCGACGGCGCGGCCCATGCGGGTCGAGCCGGTCGCGGAAATCAGCGGCAAGCGGGGGTCGTCCACCAGCGCCGCGCCGGCCTCGGCGCCGCCGATCACCACTTCCACCAGCCCCTCCGGCACACCCCCGAAACGGGCGGCGGCACGGCGGAACAGGGCCTGCACGGCGAGCGCGGTGAGCGGGGTTTTTTCCGACGGTTTCCACACCACCGGATCGCCGCACACCAGCGCCAGCGCCGCGTTCCACGACCACACGGCGACCGGGAAATTGAACGCGGTGATGACGCCGATCGGGCCGAGCGGGTGCCAGGTTTCGCGCATCGCGTGGCCGGGCCGCTCGGTAGCCATGGTGAGGCCGTGCAACTGGCGGGAAAGACCGACCGCGAAATCGCAGATGTCGATCATCTCCTGCACTTCGCCCAGCCCTTCCTGCAGGATCTTGCCGGCCTCCAGGGTGACCAGGCGGCCCAGCGCGGTCTTGGCGGCGCGCAGTTCCTCGCCGAGCAGGCGGATCAGCTCGCCACGGCGCGGCGCGGGGGTGTCGCGCCAGACCGGGAAAACCGCCGCGGCGCGGGCGACGGTGGCGCGCACCTCGGCGGCGCCGACCATCGCCAGCCGCGCTGTCACCGCGCCGTCGATGGGCGAGCGGGCAAGCAACGGGCCGCCCGACACTATCGCGCGGTCGATGCCGAAATCGGCGAGCAGAGCGGCGGTTTCCGTCATTGCGTCACACTCCTCCGTGGCATCAACTTTTCCCCCCAAGGAGGACCACAGTCATGAGCCTTTCGCAAACACTCCAGGTCTTCGAGGCTTTCGACAGTGGTCACGCGTCGGGCCGCACCGTCATCGACATGTTCGCCCGCTACCCCGCGACCGCCGTCACCGTCACCCGGATCGACGGCCCCAAGGGCTCGACCGACTTCGTCAAGATCGTTGTGCCGGGCAGCCAAGGGCGGCTCGCCGAGGGCAGCGCGCCGACGCTCGGCGTGGTCGGGCGGCTGGGCGGCATCGGCGCCCGGCCAACCCGGATCGGCCTAGTGTCCGACGGCGACGGCGCCATCGCGGCGGTCGCCGCGGCGCTGAAGCTGGCCCACATGCAGACCCAGGGCGACGTGCTCCCGGGCGACGTGATCCTGTGCACCCACGTCTGCCCCGACGCGCCGACACGCCCGCACGAGCCGGTCGACTTCATGGACTCGCCGGTCGAGACCGAGGAGATGAATGCCCACGAAGTGGTGCCGGAGATGAACGCGGTGCTGTCGATCGACACCACCAAGGGCAACCGCATCCTCAACCACAAGGGCTTCGCGATCTCGCCGACGGTCAAGCAGGGCTACATCCTGAAGGTCTCCGACGACCTGGTCCGGATCATGGAAATGACCAGCGGACGGCTGGCCGTCACCTTCCCGATCACCACCCAGGACATCACCCCCTACGGCAACGGCGTCTACCACCTCAACAGCATCCTGCAGCCCTCGATCGCGACGGCGGCGCCGGTCGTCGGGGTGGCGCTGTGCACCGAAAGCGTGGTGCCGGGCTGCGGCACCGGCGCCAGCCATGAGACCGACATCGCACTCGCCGTGAAGTTCGCCGTCGAGGTCGCCAAGGAATTCACCCGCGGCACCTGCAGCTTCTATGACGCGGTGGAATTCGACCGGCTCATCCGGCTCTACGGGTCGCTGGCGCATTTGCAGCGCCGGGCGGCGGCGGGGGCATAACGATGCGGTCGCGCAAGCTGGGCACCATCACCATCGGCCAGGCGCCGAGGCCCGACATCACGCCGATTCTCGATGCGGCCATCGGCGCCGAGGTGCCGCGCCTGCACGTGGGCCTGCTCGATGGCCTGGCGCGGGAGGAAATCGCGGCGCGCTTTGCCCCGGTTGCCGGCCAGCCGGAGCTGATCACCCGGCTGCTGGACGGCTCCGTCGTCACCATCGACCGGCAAGCGGCGCAGGAAGCGGCCAGGGCCAAACTCGGCGACCTGGAGGAGGCGGGCTGCACGACGATCCTGCTGTTGTGCACTGGCCAGTTCGCGTCCCTGACCTGCCGGACGGCCTGGCTGGTCGAACCGGACCGCATCGTGCCGCCGGCGGTGGCGGCCCTGGCGGGGGATCGCCAGGTCGGCATCGTGGTGCCGCTGGCCTCGCAGATCGCCAGCGAGGGGGGCAAGTGGGCCGGCCTGGCGCACCCGCCCGTCTACGCCGTCGCCTCGCCCTATGCCGGCGATGACGCGGCGCTCGTGGCGGCGGCGCGCAGCCTGCGCGACCAGTGGGCCGACATCCTGGTGATGGATTGCATGGGCTTCGTCGAACACCACCGCCGCGCGGCGGCCGACGGTGCCGGTTGCCCGGTGATCCTCTCGAACGCCCTGATCGCCAAACTGACCGCCGAGGTGCTGTGATGGACCTGCTGCTGCTCAGCAACTCGCGCACGCCCGAGGGCGGCTATCTGTCGCACGCCGTCGGCGCCATCGGGACGATCGCCGGCGGACGAAAGCGGGCGCTGTTCATCCCTTTCGCCAGCGTCACCGTGGAGTGGGACGCCTTCACCGCCAAGGTTCAGACCGCGCTGGCCGACACCTCGATCGTCCTCGATCCCATCCACGCCGTGGCCGACCCGCCTGCCGCCGTCGCGGCGGCGGAGATGATTTTCGTCGGCGGCGGCAACACCTTCAACCTGCTCGCCGAGTGCCGGCGGCGCGGACTGCTCGCGCCGATCGCCGCGCGCATTCGCGCCGGCGTGCCGTATGTCGGCTGGAGCGCCGGGTCCAACCTGGCCTGCCCAACCATCGGCACCAGCAACGACATGCCGATCGTCGATCCGCACGGGTTCGCGGCCCTCGGGCTGGTCGGCTTCCAGATCAACCCGCATTTCACCGACGCCATGCCGCCCGGCCATCAGGGCGAGACGCGCCGCCAGCGGCTGGCCGAGTATCTGCTGGCCAACCCGGCGGACACGGTGATCGGCCTGCCCGAAGGGGATTGGCTCCGGGTGTCGAACGGCGAGACCCGGCTGGAGGGGCCGCATCCGGCGTTCCTCTTCCGGGCCGGACAGGAACCCGCCGAGATCCTGCCCGGGTCCTTCCTTCAGGCCGTCTGAGCCGCCGCGACGGCGGGACCCGTCCGACCCCGCAACAGCAGCAGCGACAAGGTCGCGAGGATGCAGAACACGCCGGCGGTGAAGAACGCCGGCAGATAGGTGTCGAGCACATCGCGCGACACGCCGGCGGCCAGGGCCATGGCCCCCGCGCCAAGCTGATGGGCGAAGAAAATCCAGCCGAACACGATGGGCGCCTGCTCCCGCCCGAAGGCGCGCACGGAGAGCCGCACCGTGGGCGGCACCGTGGCGATGAAATCCAGGCCGTAGAACACCGCGAAGCCGGACAGTCCGATGATCGAGAACCCGCTGTAGGGCAGCCACATCAGCGACAGCCCGCGAAACCCGTAATAGAATGCCAGCAGCCAGCGGCTGTCGTAGCGGTCGGACAGCCAGCCCGAGCCGATCGTGCCGATCAGGTCGCACACCCCGATCAAGGCGAGCAGGCTCGTGGACGCCACCGGCCTGATGCCGAAATCACCGCACAGCGTCACGAAGTGCGGCACCAGCCCGAAGCTCGACACGCCGCAGACGAAGAAGGTGAAGGCCAGCACCCAGAACATCAGGCTACCCGACGCATCGCGCACGGCGGCGATGCTCATGGCGAAGGCGTTGTCGGAGGACGGCGGGGTCGGCGGCAACACCGCCTCCTCGCCATAGGGCGGCAGGCCGAGATCCGAGGGGCGATCGCGCGAGAACAGCACGAAGGCGACGGCGAGCAGGCCGATCATGAAGATCGACGGCAGCAGCGCCCAACGCCAGCCCAGATGCTCCGCGAGCCAGGCAGCCGGAGGGAGGAAGATCAACTGACCCGTGGCGGTCCCCGCGCTGAGGATGCCCATCACCAGGCCGCGGTGCCTGGTGAACCAGCGCGACGCGATGGTCGCCGCCAGCACCAGCGCGGTCATCCCGGGCGCGATGCCGAGAACGACGCCGAGGCTCGCCCAGAGCTGCCATTTCGCCGTCATGGTCACGGCCCCCAGCAGCCCGACGATCAGCAGCGCCGCCGCGCCGGAGAGCACCGCGCGCGGCCCGTAGCGCAGGATCAGCGCGCCGGCGAACGGGGCGACCAGGCCGAACAGCGCCATGCGCAGCCCAAGCGGGCCCGACAAGTCGCCGATCGACCAGCCGAACTCGCGCGAGATCGGCACCAGCAGCACCCCGGGGATGCTCGAGATCGCCGACGAACACACGAGGTAGCCAAAGGTCAGGGCCAGCATGACCCAGCCGTAGTGGATGCCGCGCGCCGCGAGCGCCCGTGCGATGGGGGTGGCGAGCATGGTTGCCTCCAGGGCACGCCGTTGCGCAAATCCTCGGGCCGGGCCGCGATCCCGCCCGGGCAAGTTTTATCCGCGGCGCCGTTCGGTCAGGCGGCGGCGGTCCGCCGATGGGTTTGGTAAGGGATCAGCCACGGCGCGATGATGCCGACGCCGATGCCCCAGAAACCGTTGATGGCGATCGAACGCGCCATGTTGGCCGCCACCCAGCCGCCGGCGATCGGCAGGCCCTTGATCGGCGCCACCACGAACCAGCCGACGGAGGCCGCCAGCAGGCCGAGGCAAAGGCCGAGCAACCAACCGGGCCAGCGCGGCAGCGACGGCAGGGCGATACCGTAAACGATGCCATACAGCCCGCCCCAGAAGCACATATCGACGATCAATGGCACCCGCAGCGGGCCAACGGGCGCCAGGCTGTAGGGTGTGCCCGGCAACATTCCGCCGAGATGCAGCAGCCCGATCATGCCCTGGTGGAACACCAGCACGGACACGACCGCGGCGACAAAGCCGAGAGAGGCACGCACTAGTATCGGCATCGGTCATCCCCCCGTTTCATTTTCCGGCGGCCGATGGCTGCCGGTGGGCGGTACATGGCCCGCCGGCAGCCGCGCGCAAGGGGGGCGGGCCGCGCCGGGCTAGCCGAGTTCCTGGCGCACGACGCTCAGCCAGTACGCCGCGCCGAGCGGGATGATGTCGTCGTTGAAGTTGTATTGCGGCGTGTGCAGCGCCCCGCCATTCAGGCCGTTGCCGATGAACATGAAGGCGCCGGGACGGACGCGCAGCATGAAAGAAAAGTCCTCGCCGCCGGTCACCAGCGGGGCGTCGGCGTCCACTTGCGCGCCGGGCAGTGCCGCCGCCGCGGCGGCCGCCACCTCGGTCTGCTCGTCGTGGTTGATCGTCGCCAGCGTATTCCAGTGTGGATCGAAGGTGGCGGTGGCGCCGTGCAGCGCGGCCAGTCCGTGCGCCAGTTCCTCCATGCGGCGGCTGAGCAGGTCGCGCATGGCGTCGTTGAAGCAGCGCGCGGTGCCGGAGACGGTGAGCTGGGACGGCATCACGTTGGGGCTGTTGGCGTCGCCGCCGGCAATGTAGCCGACGCTGATCACCGCGGTTTCCTGCGGCGGCACGTTGCGCCCGACGATGGTCTGCAAGCCGAGGATGAAATGCGCCGCCACCACCGACAGGTCGGCCGCCAGGTGCGGCGCCGCGCCGCCATGCCCGCCGGGGCCGTTGAAGCGCGCCTCCCAGAAACTGACGGCGGCCATGAAGCCGCCCTTGCGGGTGGCGAAGGCGCCCACCGGCATGCCGGGCTGGTTGTGCAGCCCGTAGATCGCATCGCAGGGGAAACGATCGAACAGCCCGTCGGCGATCATGGCTTCCGAGCCGCCGCGGCCTTCCTCGGCGGGCTGGAAGATCAGGTGCACCGTGCCGGCGAAATCCGGCTCCTCGGCGAGCGCCCGCGCGGCGGCGAGCAGCATGGTGGTGTGCCCGTCATGGCCGCAGGCGTGCATGGTGCCGGGCGTCGTCGAGGCATAGGGCAGGCCGGTGGCCTCCGAGATGGCCAGCGCGTCCATGTCGGCGCGCAGCCCGATGGCGCGCTGGCCCCCGGTCGGAGAGGACCGGTGGCCCTCGATGGTGCCGACCACGCCGGTGCGCCCGACCCCCTCGGTGACGGGAATGCCCCACTCCCGCAGCTTCGCCGCCACCAGGGCGGCGGTGCGAACCTCCTCCAGGCCCATTTCGGGATGGGCGTGGATGTCGCGGCGGATGGCGGCCATTTCGGGCTGCCAGGCCAGGAAGCGGGTGGTCGGATCGTTGAACATGGTTTTCTCCGTGGTCTGCCGCCAACGCTAATCGCCCGGCACGGCCAGGGAAAGCGTGCGCGCTGGACAAGCCGGCGCGGCATGCCAATCTCGCAGGCAGCAGCGGGGGAGCAGGACCATGGCGGAACAGGTCGCGACACTGGGGGGCGGATGCTTCTGGTGCCTGGAGGCGGTCTATCTGGGGCTGCGCGGGGTCGGGCGCGTGGTGTCGGGCTATGCCGGCGGACAGCTGGCGAACCCCAGCTACGAGCAGGTCTGCGGCAAGCGGACCGGGCACGCCGAGGTGGTGCAGATCACCTTCGATTCGGCCGAGATCAGCTACCAGGACCTGCTCAGGGTGTTCTTCACCATCCACGACCCGACCACCAAGGACCGCCAGGGCCACGACGTCGGGCCGCAATACCGCTCCATCATCCTGACCCACGACGACGACCAGCGGGTGGCGGCCGCGGCGGTGATCGCCGAAATCGCGGCGGCGGGCATCTGGCCGGGGCCGATTGTCACCGAGGTCAAGCCGCTGGAGGTGTTCTGGCCAGCCGAGGCGTATCATCAGAACTACTTCGCCCGGAATCCGTTCCAGGGCTATTGCCAGGCGGTCGTGGCGCCGAAGGTGGCGAAATTCCGCAAGAGCTTTGCGGATCGGCTCAAGGCGGCGTAGGCGAGGACACGCGATCGCGCCATCGATCCGGCAAGGAGTATAGTTATGCGTTATAACCAGTTCGGCCGCACCGGCCTGTTCGTGTCCGAAATCTGCCTGGGCACCATGACCTTCGGCGGCAACGGCGGCGAGTTTTGGAGCAAGATCGGCACGCTGCAACAGGACGCGGTGGACGCCATCGTCCGCGCGGCGCTGGACGGCGGGGTGAACTTCATCGACACCGCCGACGTCTACAGCCTCGGCCAATCCGAGCAGTTGCTGGGCCAGGCGCTGCGCAATCTCGGCATCCGCCGCAGCAGCGTGGTCATCGCCACCAAGGTGTTCGGCCAGATGGGCAGCGGCCCGAACGACCGCCGTGCCTCGCGCGCCCACATCATGGACAGCGTGCACGAGAGCCTGGCGCGGCTGCAAACCGACCACATCGACCTCTATCAGATCCACGGCACCGACACGATCACCCCGATCGAGGAGACGTTGCGCGCGCTCGACGACCTGGTGCGCCAGGGGTTGGTCCGCTACGTCGGCGTGTCCAACTGGCAGGCCTGGCGGATCATGAAGGCGCTCGGCATCTCCGAGCGCGCGGGGCTGGCCCGCTTCGACAGCCTGCAGGCCTACTACACCATCGCCAACCGCGACCTGGAGCGCGAGATCGTGCCGCTGCTGAACGAGGAGCGGCTGGCCCTGATGGTGTGGAGCCCGCTGGCCGGCGGGCTGCTGTCGGGCAAGTTCGGCCCCGGCGCGAAGGGGCCGGAGGGCGCGCGGCGGGCCAGTTTCGACTTCCCGTTCGTGGACGCCGACCGGGGCTGGGCCTGCGTGGCCGCGATGCGCGAGGTCGCCGCGCGGCACGGCGTTTCGGTGGCGCGGGTGGCGCTGGCCTGGCTGCTCGCCAAGGCGCACGTGACCAGCGTGATCATCGGCGCCAAGACGCGCGAGCAACTGGCCGACAACATCGCCGCGACAACGCTCACGCTCACCGCCGAGGAGATCGCCGGGCTCGACGCGGTGAGCGCGCTGCCGGTCGAATACCCGGCGTGGATGGTGGAGCGGCAGGGCGGCAGCCGTCCGCCCGCGCCATTCGTGCCCGCGGCCTGACCGCCCGATTGTTTCTTGGCCGAGGGGTGGGAGAGCGGAGAAGAACTTCGCTCTCCCATTACTTGTGTCGGTGCTGGACGGCGCTCTCGTTGACAAGCAGGCCCCGGGCGCATAGCACCCTGGACCTCGAGCTAGACTGCCGTCCCCTGGAGGAGCCCACAAATGGAATACCGGAAACTTGGAAAATCCGACCTGCATGTCAGTGTTCTTGGCGTCGGAACCTGGCCGTTCGGCGGCGGCGATTACTGGGGCGCGCAAAGTCAGGATGACGTCGATCAGGTCGTTCACAAGGCTCTCGATCTCGGCATCAATTTTTTCGACACGGCCGAGATGTACAATAACGGCGCCAGCGAAACGTCGCTCGGGATCGCGTTGAAGGGCAAACGCGACCGGGCGATCATCGGCTCGAAGGTGACCCCGGCGAACGCGGCGCCGGCCACCATGCGGAAAAGCTGCGAGCAGAGCCTGCAACGGCTCGGCACCGATTACATCGACGTCTACATGCTGCATTGGCCGATCAGCTCGCATTCGCTCGAACACTTCACCAGCGACCAGGCGGCGATCGCCCGCCCTCCTTCGGTTCAGGAGGCTTTCGCGACGATGAAAGCCCTGAAGCAAGAGGGAAAAATCCGCGCGATCGGCATGAGCAACCACGGCGTCAAGCAGATGGACGCCGTTCTGGCCAACATGGATGACGTCGTCACCAACGAAATGCCCTACAGCCTGTTGTCCAGGGCAATCGAGGACTCGATCATCCCGTATTGCGCGAAGCACGATATCGGCATCATTGCGTATATGCCGTTGCAGCAGGGTCTGCTGACCGGACTGTATAATCGCGCCGAGGAAATCGGCCCGATGCAGGCCCGGTCCCGGCATTTCCACCACAGCCACGGCAAGGGAACCCGGCATGGCGAGGAAGGCGCGGAAGCCGAGGTGTTCGCGGCCATCGCCAGGATCAAGGAAGTCGCAGCGGCGCAGAAGGTGAGTATCGCGGAGCTTTCGCTCGCGTGGGTCATGGCGAACAAGTACATGACGACGACCATCGCCGGCTCCCGCACGCTTGCCGAGCTGTCCCTGAATGTCGGGGCCGTGGACTATAAGATCAGCCCGGAAGTGATCGAGCAGCTCAAGGTCATCACGGCGCCGGTCCTGGCGAAGCTTGGCAATAACCCGGACTATTACGAGAACCGGCTGAACAGCCGCATCGAGTGATGCGTCATCGTTCACGGCGGACGGGGGCCAGGGGTAGCCCTGGCCCCCACTTCCGTTGACCGCGATTCCGGGGGCCGTTAGCGTCGCCCCGCAACTTGGCGCGCCTCAGGAAGGGTCGCTGAGCATGAATGTCCTCCCCGATGGCGCCGCCGGGCTGACGCTGGCGCTCACCCGTCGCGCGCTGGCCATGCGCTTCGCCGATCTGCCCGACGAAATTCGCGCGATCGCCCGGCAATGCGTGCTGGACACGCTGGCCGCCGCCATCGCCGGCGCAAACGACCCGCTGGTGCGCATGCTGGAGGCCGAGTTGGTGGACCAGGGCGGCACCGGTACCGCCGGGGTGATCGGCCGCGACCTGACGCTGCCGGCGCTGTCGGCCGCGCTGCTGAACGGCACCGCCAGCCACGCGCTCGACTACGACGACGTCAACATGGCGGTGCCGGCGCATATTTCGGCCGCCGTGCTGCCGGCGGTACTGGCGCTGGCCGAGGAACGCGGTGCCTCCGGAGCCGAACTGATCGCCGCCTTCGTGGCCGGCTACGAGACGGCCTGCCGCGTCGGCGCGCTGGTGGCCCCCGGGCACTACGACGGGCTCGGCTTTCACGCCACCGGCACGATCGGCACCTTCGGCGCCGCCATGGGATGCGCCCACTTGCTGGGGCTCGACGCGCAATGCACCGCGCATGCGCTCGGCATCGCCGCGACCCAGGCGGCTGGGCTGAAAGCGATGTTCGGCACCATGTGCAAGCCGCTGCACGCGGGCCGGGCCGCCTATAACGGACTGCTGGCGGCGCGGCTGGCGGCGCGCGGCTTCACCTCCCGCCCCGACGCGCTGGAGTGCGCGCAGGGATTTGCCCGCACGCACAGCCCCGATTTCAACCCCGAAGCGGCGCTGGCCGAGCCGGCGGGCGGCTGGCACCTGCGCAGCAATCTCTTCAAGTTCCACGCCGCCTGTTACTTCACCCACGCCCCCATCGAGGCGGCGCACCGGCTGCGCCTCGAGCACGCGCTGACCGCCGACCGGATCGCCGCCATCACCGTGCGGGTGGCGGAAGGCTGCGACCGCGTCTGCAACATCGCCAACCCAAGGACGGCGCTGGAGGCCAAATTCAGCCTGCGCCTGACCGTCGCCATGGCGCTCGCCGGGCTCGATACCGGGCGGCTCGACACCTTTTCCGACGCGGCCTGCGACGAGCCCATCCTGCTGCGCCTGCGCGATCGCGTCGGCATCGAATTCCAGCCGGACTGGCCGGCGACCCGGGCGGAAGTCACGCTGTGCCTGTCCGACGGGACCGGGTTCTCCGCCGCCCATGACTCCGGGGTTCCCGCCGCCGACGTGGCCGAACAAGGCCGCCGCCTGGAGCTGAAGTTCGCCGGGCTGGTCAAGCCCGTGCTGGGCCGGCGCAAGACGACCGCGCTCAGCCAGGCCGTGGCGGAACTGGACACGCTGCGCTCGCTGGCGCCGATCGCCGAAGCCTGGGCCTGAGCCTCACGCCGCGGCGCGCAGGGCCGCCGTGGCCTGGTCGAGCGCGAAGCCGAGCCGGTTGCGCGCCCGCGTTGCCGCCACCGTCAGGAACTTCGCCGCATCGCTGCCCGGCGCCGCCTCGGCCAGCGCGCGCAGCTTGTCCAGCACCGGCCAGGGCGCCTGGGCGAGCGCCGGGTCGTGGGAGAACCGGTCGCCGGTGGTGTAGTCGAGCGGCACCAGGGCACGCCCGGCCGCCATCAGCGCCGCGTTGACCCGCGCCGGATCGCCGCCGAGGTGGCCGGCCGCCTCCGCCAGAGCGGCCACCCGGGCCAGCAGCGGCGAGAGGTCGAAACGTCCGCCCAGCTTGCCCGCCAACGCCTGCAACTCGGCGCCGAGATCGGCGGCGGTTTCGCGATAGTCGAGCGGCAGCGCGTCATCGGTCAGCAGCCGCCACAGCGTGTGCACATAGACGCGGGTGTCGCGCACCAGGTTGTCCGGGTCGATCTTGTCCAGCGTGTCGTGCGGGGTGTGCCACCACCAGCCCAGGCCGGCGCTGCGCTTGCCGCCACCGCCCATGATCGCGGCCATGGCGCTGGCCTGCCCGTCGGCGGGCTGCTCGCCCATGCACATGTACATCGCGGGCAGGCCGATGCCCCAGAAACTCTCGTCGCCCGCCCGCTTCATGCGCCCGCCCTCCAGGTGCTGGCCGGCCTGCGCCAGCACCGCCTCGCGGCCGAGCGGGCGCAGTTCGGCGGACACCGGCACGTCGGCGAGCACGCTGGCGCCGACGCCACCGGTGGAATCGACGTTCACATGGGCGACGCAGCGGCGGTTCAGCTCGTCCCAATGGCTGTCGGCATACCACGCCGAACCGGCGTAGCGGCCGTGCGAATGGCCGGACCAGAAGCAGATGCGCAGGCCGCGCCTGAAGGATGCGCGGTGGGACTGCAACAGGCGGGCCGCCTCCAGCATGGTGGCGTTGGCGCTGCCGTTGTCCATCACGCCGTAGTACCAGGTGTCGTGGTGGCCGCTGAACAGCACGAAGGGCGCGTCCTCATCCGCCGCCAGTTCGGCTACCAGCACCGGGGTTGCGCGCCAGCGCGTGTCCACCTCGGCGTGGAGCGTGGCCGGCAACCGCTCGCGGCCGGCGATGCGCCGCTTCAGGATCGCGCCGTCCGCCGCGCCGACCGACAGCACCACCGTGCTGGGCAGCCGCGCCAGCGCCTCGTCGGTCGGGCTGCCCCACACAGGAGAGATGCACATTTCGTGCGGGTGTTCGTCGGGGCTGATGTGGATCTGCCCGGCCGCGCCGGCCTCGCTGGCGCGCAGGCTCACCGCCGGGGAGGCGATGCCGTCCACCAGCAGGATGCGCCCGCGCACGTCATGAGCGGCAAGGTCGGCCGGGGTGCCGGCCTTCACGTAGACGACCTCGGCCGTCAGCCCGCCTTTCGGCGAGGGGCGCGAGAAGGAATGGGTGATGGCGTGCGGCGTCCAGGCGCCGACCTGGCCAACCTGCAACCTGGCCGCGCCGGGCAGGCTGATGTAGGCGTCGTGCGACAGGAGGGTGGTGGAAAAGCCGGCGGCGTCGAGCTGGGCGCGCACGTGGCGCAGGCTGTTCAGTTCGTCCGGCGTGCCGGAGAGTTTGACCCAGCGGGCGAACTCCGCCAGGTCGGCCATCATGCGCTCCGCACTCACCGCGTCGCACAGGTGCTGCAACGTTGGCTCGGTCATGGCGGGCTCCTCCGTGTTTGCCGGCATGGTCGCGCCTGGGGGTGGCGGAATGTCAAGGCGGCGAGTGTATCGGCGGCGGACCGCCTACCCGACCTTCGTAATCGCCCATTTCACGGTCTGCGGACCGTCCTGGAAGCCGCCCAGCACCACCTGCTCGCTGCGCCGCGGCTCCACCCCGCCGAGATAGATGCTCTCCTCCAGCGTCAGCCGCGCGCCGTCGGCACGCAGGCGCCAGCCGCTGCCCGAGGGCAGGCGGAGCAACACCGCCTCGCCGTCCTGTTGCAGGCTGGCGTTGACGGTCGGATGGAGATGGAACCGCACCAGATAGGGCTGCGGCGTGGCCGCCTCCACCACGTCCTCGCCGCGGATGTCCTCGCCGCTCTCGGACAGGTAGAGCCGGCGGCGGTGAATCGCACCGAACGGCTTGCGATAGCCGTCGTGGCTGACCTCCAACCAATGCGCGCCGGCGGCCTCCTGGCGCTGCACCTCGACACGCTCGGGCCGCCGCCCCAGGCCCTCCGGCTTCAACTCCGACGAGTTGGTGTCGGCGATCACGAGGGTGGAATGCGCGGCGGTGGAACGGCTGGCGTCGCGCCACTCGGCCCCGGCCGCCGGCGCCGCGCCGCAGTTGACGATCATACGATCGCGGCCGACCGAAAGCTCGAAACTCAGGGTGCCGGCATGGGCGAAACGGTCGACCTTCGCCGGCGCGGGGGCGCCGCTGTCGACGATCAGCACCGACCGGCCGGCCTGCAAGCGCTGGAAACCGCCCTCGGTCAGCGCCGAAGGAGCCCGGCCACCGCGCCCGGCCTGGGCCAGCACCAGCTCGACCAGCGCCGCGCTTTCCTCCTTGCTGCCGTTGAACAGCGCGAGTCCGCCGTCGCCGTGGCGCAGGCAGCGCAGCGCCGGACCCATGCGATCGATGGCGCTGCCCAACGCCTGCGGCGGCTGCGCCTGGGCGGCCTGCAACAGCGCCCGGATTTCGGTGAGGTCCTGCAACACCGCCATCAACTGCGCCGGGCTGCGCTCGGCATGGCTGCCGTCCGGCAGGATCTGGCGCACCAGTTCCTGCGGCAGCACGCGCAGCGCCCGGGTCAGGAAAACGGCATGGTCGGGCAAGGCCACCGCCGCCGCGATCAGGCCCTTCAGCGCGGTGAAGGCGCGCGCGTCCAGCTCCTCGGTGGGCAGCCCGGCCGACAGGCCGCGGGCGTCGGAAACCAGCCGCGCCATCAGTTTCTGGCGGAACCCGTCATCGGCGGAAGCAGCGAAGAAATCGTAGTGGCCGAGCCAGGCGGTGATGCGCGCCCCGGCGACGTCGGGCCGCTCGGCCAGGGGGTCGGGATGGGCCGCCGCCATCCATTCCGTCACCAGCGCGCGCGCCCGCATACGGGCGGCATCGGTGCCGAGCGCCCGCAGGTCGCGCAGCCAGGTGAAGCCGTGCGCGGCGGCGCGCAGCATCGGCGTGCCGCCGACATCGGCGAACCCGCCCACCCGCAGCCCCACCACGCTGCCGCCCAGCGACAGCGTGCCCTTCAGCAAATCCGCCCCACGCGCCGCGTCGCCCGGCCAGGGGTCGCGCACCGGCAACGCCGGCGCGTCCGGCACGCGCGTCATGCGCAGGCTGGGCAGCCGCGCCAGGCGCCGGCGCACCGTGCGCACCCAGCCCGTCATGCGCCGGCTCCGCCCGGACGCAGCGCGCTGCACTCAACGAGGCGACACTGGAACATCACAGCAGGTTGTAGACAGCCGACTCCGTTGCGCACAAGCGAAGGCTTATGCCGCGACGCGGATCATTCGCGCGACTTGGAAGCCGTCCAACCCGCCGCGTGCGGACCACTGGGCCGGCGTGGTGCGCAGCGTGCCCTGCCCGGTGATCGCCTCCGCCAGCCCCGGCACTTCCTCGGCACGCACCGGATCGAGTCGCAGGGGGAGCCGCTCCAGCGCCGCCGCCACGCGGTGCGGTCCCTCCTCGGGTTGCAGCGAGCAGACCGCATAGACCAGCCTGCCGCCGGGCCGCAGCAGGGCGCAGGCGGCGTCCAGCAGGCGGTCCTGCTGGGCCGCCAGGGCCGCGATGTCGCGCTGGCGTTTCAGGTGCGGCATGTCGGGATGGCGGCGGATGGTGCCGGTGGCGCTGCACGGCGCGTCCAGCAGCACGGCGTCGAAGAGTACCGGGGGCCGCCAGGTGGCGGCGTCGGCGGTGACGAAGTCCGCGGTCAGGCGCAGCCGGGTGAAATTGTCGCGCAGCCGCTCCAGCCGGGCCGGATCGCGCTCCACGGCGGTGACCCGGGCGCCGGCGGCGGCCAGTTGCGCCGCCTTGCCGCCGGGCGCGGCGCACAGATCGGCCGCCGTCTCGCCGGGACGCACCGCCAGCAGCCGCGCCGGCAGCGCCGCCGCGGCGTCCTGCACCCAGAATGCTCCCTCGGCGTAGCCGGGCAACTCGGTCACCCTGGTGCCCGCCGGGTAGCGCCAGGAGCCGGTGGGCAACGCCTCGCCGCCGGGCGGGGGGGCGGCGTCCGGGGCCAGCGTGAGGTCGAGCGGCGCCTCGTGCTGGTGCGCCTCGGCGATGGCGCGGGCGTCGGTCCCCCAGGCCGACCACAGCCAGGACGGCGTGTCCAGCCGCGGGCCGTCCAGCCCGTCCAGCACGGCGGGGCCGTCCTGCGCCACCCGGCGCAGCACCGCATTCACCAGCCCGGCGAACGGCGCCAGCCCGCGCGCGCGCGCCAGCGCCACCGAGGTCGCCACCGCCGCATGCGCCGGCGTGCCCAGCAGCAACAACCCGGCGGCGCCGAGCCGCAGCACGTGGCGCACCGGTATCGGCGGGGCCTTCCGCAGGAACGGCTCCAGCACCGCGTCCAGGGTGGCGAGCCGGCGCAGCGTGCCGGCGGCGAGCCGGTGGGCGGCGGAGCGGTCGCGCGACTCCAACTGGGGCAACGCGTCCAGCGCATCCTCCAGCGAGCGGTGCCGGTCGAGCACGGCGGCGATCAGGTCGAAAGCGGCTTCTCGGGTTGGGTCGGCCATTGGATCCGGTGGGACATGAGCCGGAAAGGCAATACCCCGGCTTCCCCGTCATACGCGCCGGCCCGCCGCCGGGACAGGTCCGGGTCGAACCGGACAACGCGCGGCTGCGATGCCCGGCCCGGGATGCCCGTCAATACTGTGGGTTCCGCCCGTTCGGGGACGACCTCGGTTCCGGGCGAGAGACCTGCGGCGCCGAACGGGGCGCCGGCGCTGCCGGGTTGAAGCCCTGCGGCGCGGAACGAGGCGCCTGCGGTGCCGGGTTGAAGCCCTGCGGCGCCGGATTGAAACCCTGCGGCCCCGGACGAGGCGCCTGCGGTGTCGGGCTGAAGACCGGCGGCATCGAACGCGGCTCCTGCGGCGCCGGGCTGAACGCCGGCCGGTTCTGCGGGTTGAAGGCCGGCGCGCCGCCCGGGCGAACGCCGGTGAAGCCACCGCTCCCGCCCAGGTTCGGCCGCCCCACCGGACCGCCCGGCGGCGGCCGCCAGCCACCGCCACCCGATGGCGGCGGCGGCCGCCAGCCCGGGTTGCTGATCGGCGGGCGGTTGCGGTTGATCGCGTTCCAGCGGTTCACGTTGACGTAGACGCCGCCACCGCCCCAGTTCGGCGAGCCGATGCCCCACAGCGAGCCGATAATGACCGCCCCGACCCCGAAGGCGATGCCGGTCGCCAGCACGTCGCCGATGTCATAGCCGGGCGGCGGCGGCAGATAGACGGGCGGATAGTCCGGGCACGGCCAGACACCGTACACCATGGCCGGATTATAGACCGGCACATACACCACCTGCGGGTTGGCCGGAGCGATAATGACCGCGCCGCCGGAGACGCTGACCACCTGCTGCCGGCTGCTCGCCAGATGGCCCGAGGCCTGCGCCTGGGACCGCAGGCGCTGCACCGAAGCCAGCACGGCGGCCTGCTGGGAGGCGAAGGCATAGCCGAGCTGCTGCATCCACTCGAGCTGGTCGTTCATCATCTTCACGACCGCGGGGAACGGCACCAGCGACTTCACCGCCGGATCCCAGTCCATCGGCGCCAGCGCCGCGGCCAGGGCGTCGCCCTGCAACGCGGCATTGGCCGGATCGCTCAGCCAGCGTTCCGCTTCCACCACCTGCAGCGGCCAGGCGCTGGCCATCAGCACCTGGGTCAGCAGATCGTCCGGATACAACGCAATCGGGGCCAGCAACGCGTCAAGCTGCTCGGGGCTGTATGCCGCCTCGGCCTGAGCGGGGCTTCCGGCGCTTTGCGCCTGGGCGACGCCCGGCGGCAGACCCCAGGGCGGCACCAGCATCGCAGCCGCGCATACCAACGCCACGACACGGTACGGCGCGACCCCGAACGAACCAACCCGGCGTCTCATCGCTCGCTCCTTCATCGCTATCCCGGCCTCACATCTTACGGCCATCTGTCATGGCAATGTTAAGGCGGCGCTTATTCCAACGTCGAATCGGCCTCGCCCGCGACGCCACGACTGGACAAGGCCGGCCAGAGTGCGATGCTTATCCGGCCGGCCGAGGACACGCCAGCCATGCAGGACTCCAACCAACCCAGCAAATTCAACGCCCCCCCCACCGGGCGGACGGTTGCCCTGGTCACCGGCGGGTCCGCCGGCATCGGGGCGGCGATCTGCCGCCATCTGCTGGACAGCGGCACCGAGGTGGTGTCGCTGGCGCGCACCGCCCCGCCCTGGCAGCACCCCAGGCTGCATGCCGTCACGGTGAACCTGATGGACCCCGAGGCGACACGCCAGGCGGCGGCGGAACTGGCGAAGCGGTTTTCCATCAGCCATGTCATCCACAACGCCGGCGCGCTCCGCCCCGACCTGGTGGAGGACATCAAGCTGCAGGACCTGAACGCGCTGGTGGCGCTGCACCTGGCCTCGCCGCTGCTGCTGGTGCAGGCGGCGCTACCCGCCATGAAGACGGCGGGGTTCGGGCGGATCGTGCTGCTGTCGTCGCGCGCCGCGCTCGGGTTGCGGACGCGATCCGCCTATGCGGCCACCAAGGCCGGGCTGATCGGCATGGCGCGCACCTGGGCGTTGGAACTGGCGCCGCACGGCATCACCGTGAACGTGGTGGCGCCCGGGCCGATCGCCGGCACCGCGATGTTTCGCGAATTGGTGCCGGCCGACAGCGAAGAGGAGGCGAAGCTGGCCGCCAGCATTCCGGTGGGCCGGCTGGGCCGGCCGGACGACGTGGCGCACGCGGTGATGTTCTTCGCCGCCGCCGAAAGCGGCTTCATCACGGGTCAGACGCTGTTCGTGTGCGGCGGCGCCTCGGTGGGCACTTTGACGACCTGAACGGAGCGGACAATGCCACGGACGGTGCAAGCCGCGATCTTCGACGTTGACGGGGTGCTGCTGGCCTCGCCGCACGAGCGCGCCTGGCGCGAGGCACTGGAGGGGCTGACCGACCCGGCGCGGTTCACGAGCGAATTCTATCAGGCCCATGTCGCCGGCAAGCCGCGGGCGGATGGCGCTTTGGCTGCCCTGGAAGGGCTGGGCGTGGCCGACGCGGCGGGCCACGCGCAAGCCTACGCGGAACGCAAGCAGCAGATCCTGGAGGGGTTCATCGCGGCGGGCGCATTCACATCCTTCGCCGACGCGGTGGGCCTGGCCGAGGCGCTGCACGTCAGGGGTCTTAAGCTGGCGGTAGCATCTTCGTCGAAGAATGCCACGGCGATGATGCGGCAGACGAGTCTGGCGGACGGACGAAACCTCTGTTCCCTGTTCGATGCCGATCTGAGTGGCCGCGCGCTGGCACACGGCAAGCCGGACCCGGAGATCTTCCTGCTCGCCGCCACGGCGCTGGGAGTCGAACCGGCGAACTGCGTGGTGGTGGAGGACGCGCCGTCCGGGATCGAAGCGGCGCGGGCGGGCGGCATGCTGGCGCTGGGGATCGCCCGGCTGAACGACGCGGCGCTGCTGGTGGCAGCCGGCGCCGATCTGGTGGTGACGGACCTGGCCCAAGTCGATGCGGACGCATTGGTATCGGGCGTGCTGCGCCCACGGGACGAGCGG
>Ga0181529_10003093_pt1 | contig 19277 bp, 16 predicted proteins | sample PEATcosm2014_Bin_36_FD_119763 | JGI IMG/M metagenome (GOLD analysis project Ga0181529, IMG submission 119763) | Peatland microbial communities from MTU Mesocosm Facility, Houghton, MI, USA - PEATcosm2014_Bin10_30_metaG | ecosystem: Environmental > Terrestrial > Soil > Wetlands > Peat | place... | reverse complement strand
GCCGACGTGCTGACGACGATCGGCGGCGCCTCGGTCGGCGATCACGACCTCATCCGCAAGGCGCTCGCCGACGCCGGCATGTCGCTCGACTTCTGGCGCATCGCCATGCGGCCGGGCAAGCCGCTGATCCACGGCCGCCTCGGCGCGATGAGCGTGCTCGGCCTGCCCGGCAATCCGACTTCGGCGACCGTCTGCGCCGTTCTCTTCCTTCGTCCGCTCGTCCGCGCGCTGCTCGGCGATCCGCGGGCCGGAGCGGACCCAAGCGAGCCGGCGCGCCTCGCGGCGCCTCTGCCGGCCAACCACGAGCGCACGGCCTATCTGCGCGCGACCCTCGCCGCAGGCGCCGGCGGGGAAACATTGGCGACGCCAATCGCCGATCAGGATTCCTCGCTCGCTAAGGCGCTCGCGCGCGCCGACGCGCTGCTCGTCCGCGAGGCTGGCGCGCCGCCTGCGGCGGCCGGCGAGGCCTGCCGGATCATTCGCCTGACGCCGCTCGGGGCCTGAGCCTCCGCCCCCTCGGCAATTGCGCTGAAACAAATCAGTCCGCCGCCGATTTGCTTAGGTTTATGCGATTGCGAGGGGAAAGATGAGGCAGACTGGCATTTTCAACGCCGGATACGGCGCAGAGGCATTCGGCTTCCGCGATCTTGCCGGGCTGCACTGGAACCATCACGCGCCGCAGCTCTACATCGAGGCGGTCCGCCGCAACGAGGCCGTCATCGCCCAGGGCGGCGCGCTTGTCGCCGAGACCGCCCCCCACACCGGACGAAGCCCGAAAGACAAAGTGATCGTCCGTGACGCGACCACCGAGGACACGGTCTGGTGGGAAGGCAACAGTGCGATGACGCCCGAGCATTTCGAGACGCTGCTCGGCGATTTCATCGACCATGCGCGCGGACGCGAGCTGTTCGCGCAGGACCTTTACGCCGGCGCCGATCCGGATTCGCGCGTGCGTGTGCGCGTCTTCACCGAATACGCTTGGCACTCGCTGTTCATCCGCGATCTGCTGATCCGGCCGCAAGCGAATGCGCTCGCAGCGTTCATCCCCGACTTGACGATCGTCGATCTGCCGTCTTTCCGCGCCGACCCGGTTCGCCACGGCACTCGCTCGCAGACGGTGATCGCCTGCGACTTCACCCGCCGCATCGTGCTGATCGGCGGCACACGCTACGGCGGCGAAATGAAGAAGTCGGTGTTCAGCTATCTCAACTTCATCTTGCCCGACTCCAACGTGCTGCCGATGCATTGCTCCGCCAATTTCGGCGGGCCCGACGACGTCGCGATCTTCTTCGGCCTCTCCGGCACCGGCAAGACGACTCTGTCGGCCGACCCCAATCGCACCTTGATCGGCGACGACGAGCACGGCTGGAGTCGCGAAGGGATCTTCAACTTCGAAGGCGGCTGCTACGCGAAGGCGATCCGCCTGTCGCGCGAAGCGGAGCCCGACATCTACGCCGCCAGCGAACGCTTCGGCGCGGTCATGGAGAATGTCGTTCTCGACCCGCACACCCGCGCGCCCGACTTCGACGACGACTCCCTGACCGAGAATACGCGCATCGCCTATCCGATCGACTTCAACGCCAACGCGTCGACATCGGGACGCGCCGGCCAACCGCGCAACGTCGTCATGCTCGCCTGCGACGCCTTCGGCGTGCTGCCGCCGATCGCCAAGCTCGACGCCAATCAGGCGATGTATCATTTCCTCTCCGGCTACACCGCGAAAGTGGCGGGAACCGAACGCGGCGTCTTCGAACCGCAGGCGACCTTCTCGACCTGCTTCGGCGCGCCGTTCATGCCCCGCCATCCGATCGTCTACGGCAATCTGCTGCGCGAGTTGATCGACAACGGCGGCGTCAATTGCTGGTTGGTCAACACCGGCTGGAGCGGCGGCCCTTGCGGCGTCGGCGCGCGCATGCCGATCCGCGTCTCGCGGCGCTTGCTCGCCGCCGCGCTCGACGGTTCGCTGACGCAAGCCGAGTTTCGCACCGATCGTTACTTCGGCCTCGCGGTGCCGACCTTCGTCCCCGGCGTCGATTCGGCGTTGCTCGATCCGGTGCGGACGTGGCGCGACAAGCGAGCATTCGCCGCGACGGCGGAACGTCTAGTCTACATGTTCCACGACAATTTCGCCCAATACGCGGCGCGCGTCGACGAGGCCGTGCTCGAAGCCGGCCCTGATCGGTGCGCCTTGACGGAGTGAGATCGCAAGGTCGGCGCACGGATCAGCCGCGCGCCGCACCCGACAGACGTTCGATCGCCAAGTCGAAATAGCCTTCCGCGTCGATCGAGCGCAGCACCTTGGCGTTGGCCGGCTTGCCGCTCACGCCCCACCAGTCGACGATCGTCATCCCGCGCGTCATTTCGTCGCAGCTTATTTCGACCGCCACGTCGCGCCCGCCGAACAGCTCGGGTCGCAGCAGATAGGCGACGACGGTCGGGTCGTGCAGCGGCCCGCCGTCGGTCGCGTATTTGTTCTCGTCGAAGCGCTTGTTGGCGGCCAGCAGATGGAAGAACGCCTCCATATGCGGCTTGCCGACGGCGCGCAGGCGCCTGAGCCGCGCCTTGGTCGTCAGCGCCTGATGGGTGCAGTCGAGCGGGATCATCACGATCGGCGCGCCGCAGGCGAAGACGCGCCGCGCCGCCTCCGGATCGACGTAGATGTTGTATTCGGCGCAGGGGCTGACGTTGCCGCCCTCCGAGAAGGCGCCGCCCATCAGCACGATGCGCTCGAGCCGTCGCGCCAGCCGCGGCTCACGGGCGAGCGCCAGCGCGAGATTGGTCAGCGGCGCCAGGCAGCACATCGTCACCGTGCGTTCGGGCCGCGCCATGACGAGGTCGACGATCGCGTCGGGCGCGAAACCTGCGGCGGGCTTCAGCCTCGGCTCAGGCAGATCGTAGCCTTCAAAACCGTTTTCGCCATGAACATATTCGGTGGTCTCCAGAACGCGACACAGCGGGCCGCTCGCGCCGGCGTAGACCGGCGTTTCGCCGCGGCCGACGAGTTCGAGCGCCTTGAGGGCGTTCTTGGTGGTCAAGGCGAGCGGCGCGTTGCCGCCGACCGTGGTGATCGCCAACAGGTCGAGCTCGTCGGGCGAGCCGAGCGCCATCAGAAAGGCGACCGCGTCGTCGGGCGACGGGTCGGTGTCGATGATGATCGGACGCGCCATGATCGCCCCAATGAAATCGGCGCGGGCCGGTCGTCCGGCGCCGCGCCGCTCGGGTCGCAGAGAATGGCTTTTTGCGCTGCCGCGCAAGCCGCTAGCGCACGGCCACGAAAGCGATGACCGAGCCGCGGGGAACGACCGCCTCGGCGACGCGGCGGCCCCAGTTGCCCGAAATGAGACGAATCGAGCCGTCGCGATCGACGCTGGAAACGACGCCGACATGCGACGCCCAGCCGCGACGGCTTCCCAGCACCGCCAGCGCGCCAACTTCCGGCCGCACCAGTCGCGGGCCATAAGCGAGCGCCGAGGACGCCATGCGGCCGTCGAGCGGCCGATGGCCGGAACCCTGAAGCCACGCCGACACGGCGTCGGCGCACCACGGGCCAGGCTGACCGGTGAACTTGCCCGAGCCGATCCAACGCGCCGCTTCGGCGACGACGTCGCCGCCGCCGAACGACGCGGGAGCGAACGACGGCGACGGAAGCGGACTGGCGATCGGACGCAGAGACGCCACCGAATACCGCCTCAGCGCGATCGGCTGCCTCCAGGCGTAATGGTTGGCGCGCCCAGACGCGTAGCGAGACGTTCCGGCCCGGCGCTCCGTTGTGCGGCTGGAGCGGTAAGGGAGGAGCGACGGCGCCGCTTCCCCGCCAGCCCCCGCTTCGCGCCATTCGGCGAAGATGTTCGGGGTCTGCGCATTCCGACCGTTGGCGTGAGCCGCTTGCGGCGCCAAGAGCCCGGCGGCCAGGAGAACTCCAAGAACGCTAACTTTCAACATGCTGCTCCATTTCAAAGACATGAAGACACAGGCCGCGCCAAACGCAGCGTATGCCTTCCTCGTCGGTCAGTTATTTTTGATTAGACCCTTGCCGCCAGGCAGTCGTTCGATTCGTCAACGAGCGATGAACGGCGCAGAGGTCCGCTCTATACGAGCCGCCGGCATATTGACTGCGAATGTGTCGATAATGTGAGCCTGCGGAACGCGAGGTCGTGGGGAATTATCGTTCGCTTATACGTTCGTTTTCGTCAGTTATACTGTCGTCTTGTAATGCCAACGCGTAAAGAGCGGGGCCGAGCCGGCGATGGCGCAATCCCCATGGCCCATGTTTGCTTTGGGCCGCCGCTCAGCCAGCTTGCGCCTTCGTCGCCGCCGCAAGGAAGGCGCGACGCGAATCCGGCAACGGCAGGCCGCGCGGCGAGAAGAGATCGCGATCGAGAAAGAAGCCCGTCAGCCGAAACGCGTCGGCGATCTCCGCCGGGCCAGGCGCCGGCGTCTCGCCGCCGTGCAAAAACGCCGGCAGCGGCAGCAGCCGGTCGCGCCACTCGGCGCCGGCGGCGGCGCTGACCGCTCGACCGCTCTTGGGCGAGACATAGACCAGATCCTCGCGCACGCCGGTCGCCGCGCAGCTGTCGAGGTCGAGCGCGAAACCGCATTCGGCAAGGGTGCGCGCCTCGAGACGGGCGACAAGCGCCGGCGCCACCGCGGCGTCGTCGAGCCGATCGGCGATCAGCTTCAGTCCCTCATAGAGGGATTCGTGCGCTTCGCGTTCCGGCAGCAGGCGCATCAACGCGCCGAGCCAGCCGATCCCGGCCAAGCCCAACGCGCTGCCGATCAGCCGCCCGGCCCTCAGCGCCAGCGGTTCGACGGCGTAGACGCCGAGATGTTCGTCGAGCCTCGCGCGCCACACCAGGTCGAGCGTGTTGCCGGGCTGCAGCGCCGGCCGCAATCGCGACGAACGTCCGCCGCGCACCAGGCCGAGATGACGGCCGTGGCTGCGGGTCATCGTCTCGATGATCGCCGAGGTCTCGCCGTGGCGACGCACGCCGATGACGATGCCCTCGTCGCGCCATTCCATCGCGCCGCTCCCTACGGCCTGGCAAGGTGGCGCGGCGGCGGGATTTTGGAAAGGCGCAGCGCAATCACCAGCCCGACGGCGGCGAGGCTGACCAGAAGCGCGACGACGCCGGGCCAACCGTCGCGGGCGAAAAACAACCCGCCCGCCCAACCGATCAGGCTCGAGCCGATGTAATAGAAGAACAGATAGAGGGCCGCCGCCTGAGGACGCGCGCCAGGCGCGCGCAAGCCGACCCAGCTCGAGGCGATCGAGTGGGCGCCGAAGAAGCCCCAGGTGATGAGCGCGACGCCGGCGATCACCACCGCGAGATTATTGGGCAGCGTCGCTGCGACGCCGACGAGTTCGCAGGCGATGGCGATCCACAACACCTTTCGTCGCCCGTAGCGGCCGGCAAGATCGCCCATCACCGTCGAACTGACGGCGCCGATCAGGTAGAGCACGAACACCGAGCCGATGACCGTCTGGCTGAGCGAGAACGGCGGCGCGGCGAGGCGAAAGCCGATGTAATTGTATGAGCAGACGAACACGCCCATCACCACGAAACCCTCGGCGAACAGCAGCCGCAACCCCGGATCGGCCAAGGCCCCGGCGAAGGCCGGCCACAGTTGGGAAAGCGACGCGCCGCGCGGCGCGTTGCGCGAGGGCGGCAACACGAAGGCGATCCACAGCGCGCCCAGCGACCCGAGCGCGCCCGCGGCCGCCACCGCCGGCCGCCATCCCCAATATTCGCTGATCGCCGCGGCGAGCAGGCGGCCGGACATGCCGCCGAGCGTGGTGCCGGCGATATAGAGTCCCATGCCGAAACCGATCGCCTGCAGGTCGAGCTCGTCGACGAGATAGGCCATCGCCACTGCCGGCAGGCCGGCGAGCGTCACGCCGGCGAGCGCGCGCAACGCCAGAAAGCTCGTCCAATTCGGCGCCGCCGCGCCGAGCAGGATCGCCAACGACGACAGCGCGATCGACCCCGCCATGACGGTCTTGCGGCCCCACAAGTCGGCGACGGTCCCCGCCCCGATCATCGAAACCGAGAGGACGATGGTCGACACCGACACCGACAGCGCGGCGCTGGCGGGCGAAATCGCGAAGGCGCGAGAGAAAAGCGGCAACAAAGGCTGCACGTTATAGAGCAGCGCGAAGGTCGAGAAGCCGCCGAAAGCGAGCGGCGCGGTCACCTGCCAAAACGCCGGATCGGTCCTCGAGATGCGTTGGCCATCGTGAAGCGCAGGCTCGGCGGGAAGCGCGGACTCGGCGGGAAACGACATTTGAGCTTCCTATGCGCCGCAGCCGCATATGGGAAGGCCCGTTTCACCGCCAGCCGTCGAACCAGATCCGCGCGGCGAATTCGTCAGGGTCGAGAGGGAACTGCGCCGACAGCGCCGGCAGGAAAAAGGCGAAGGCGAGCGCGACGACGACGAGGAAGCCGACCGCCGGTCCGTAGCGCGGGCTCGGTCCGCCGCGGAAGAAGGCGAGCGCCAGCGCCGGCCCGAGGCAGAGGATCGACGGAAAGTAGTAGTAGAAGAACTCCAGCCCCTTCGGATTGACCGCCCACGGCAGATATTGGGAAAAGAACGCGACGGCGACGATCATGCCGTCGACGTCGCGCCGGCCGATCCACAACCAGCCGCAATACAGCAGCGCCGCTTCGCCCGGATAGAACAGGAACGGGTTGGCGAGCCCGACGATCGTCTGCGCCGGATGCTGCGCGCTCCATGTCGCCGCGGACCCGCCGATCACCTGGAACAGGCACCATACCGGACGCGTCATCGCCGGCCACAGGTACCAGAGACTGGAATACGGGTGGGTGGCCGAAGAGCCGGTCATGATGTCGATCATCCGCCACTGAGCGGTGAAGAACTCGACTACCGTTCCGGCGCGGATCATCTGCGGCAGATAGGCGAGGAAATAGGCGACGAGCGGCGCGACGGCGAAGGCGATCACCGCCCAGCCGAACGTCATCGCCGGCCATTCGGCCGAAGCGTAGAAGTCGTGCTCGCCCGGCTCTTCGAAGCGCGCGCGCCAGAGGCGCATCAGGCCGATCAGCGCGTAAATGGCGACGATTCCGGCCCACAGGAACACGCCCGACAGCTTGCAAGCGCTCGCCAGCCCGAGGCAGACGCCGCTCGAGATCGCCAGGACGATGGCGCGACGCGGCGAATGGCGCTCCTTGAGCGAGAAGGTGACAAACGCGAGCGCCATCGCGCCGAACGCCATCAGGAAGATGTCGAGCATGGCGGCGCGCGACTGGACGTAGAGGACGCCGTCGCACAGCGTCGCCGCCGTCGCCCACAGCGCCTGTCGCGCGTCGCGCGTCAACGCCAGCGACCAGGCGAACATCGCCGCGAGCGTCGCGGCGCCGAACCCGACGCTCATCGCCCGCCAACCGATCGGATTGTCGCCGAAGAGCGCCATGCTCGCGGCGATCAGCAGCTTGCCGAGCGGCGGATGCTCCTGGCGCGTCATCTCGCCGGTCTTCAACAACATGCGCGCCGCCGGCACGTACCAGGTCTCGTCGAAATAGACCTCGCGCGCCGCGTCGAGTCCCCAGCGAAACAGCGCCAGCGCGCCGAGAAAGATCACGATTCCGGCGAGCGTCAGAGCGATCGGCGAAGCGGCGAACCGCCGCCAGCGGCCCGGCGCAGGGTCGGCTTCGGCGGTCTCGCGGGCGGCTACGGTCATGGCGACGGTTAGGCTCCGGCGTCGGAACGGCCGATCATGCCCGCGCAGCCGCCGGGCTGCAAATAGCGCCGCGCCGCCGGGCTTTGACGGCGCGCAAGACGCCGGCGCGCCGCCTCAGGTATGATCAGTTTCGCCGATCAGGCGTCGGCGCGTCGGCGAAACGGGCGCGCCGGAGGGAGGAGAATACCGTCATGCGGAAGTCTTCCAGCTTGCAGACGCTCGCGTTCTTCGTCGTGCTGGCGATCGGCTTAGGCGTCGCCTGGGCCGCCGCGGCGCCGCCGTTCTTCTACGCCAGCGGCTGGATCGTCGTCGCCGCCGTGGCGGCCGCGGCCATCGTCGCCGCCGCAATCAGGGTCGCCGACCAATGGCAACGCGTCGTCGTGCTGCGGCTCGGCAAGTTCCGCGCGCTCGAAGGGCCCGGCCTGTTCTTCATCATTCCGATCATCGAGACCGTTCCGTACTGGATCGACGTGCGCGTCATCGCCAGCGCCTTCAAGGCCGAGAAGACCCTGACGAAGGACACCGTGCCGGTCGACGTCGACGCGGTTCTGTTCTGGAAGGTGATCGACCCGAAGAAGGCGGCGCTCGACGTCGCCGACTACAACGGGGCGATCAACTGGGCGGCGCAGACTGCGCTGCGCGACGTGATCGGCAAGACCCTGCTCGCCGACATGCTGGAGGGGCGGGACAAGATCAGCGCCGAACTGCAGAGAATCATCGACGTGCGCACTGAACCGTGGGGGGTCAACGTCATCTCGGTCGAGGTCAAGGACGTGCTGATCCCGCCCGCGCTGCAGGACGCGATGTCGATGCAGGCGCAGGCCGAGCGCGAGCGCCAGGCGCGCGTCATACTCGGCGATTCCGAGCGCCAAGTGGCGGAGAAGTTCGGCGAGGCGGCGAAGACCTACGCCAACAACCCGACCGCCTTCCATTTGCGCGCGATGAACATGCTCTACGAAGGCCTGAAGCGCGACAATGCGACGATCGTCATCGTGCCGAGCACCGCAGTCGACACAATGCAGCTCGGGGCCACGGTCGCCAGCCTGAGCACGATGGCCGCGGCGATGGGCAAAGCCGCCCCGCCGTTGCCCCCGGCGGCGCCCGGCGCGTGAACGGCTCCAGAGGCCCGAATGAAACTCAGCGGCTGAGGATTTCCTCGGCCCACGCCGGCACGGTTTCGCTCGCCGGCCCGTAGCGGCGCTCGTCGAAGAGAGCGGCGTTGTCGGCCGACTCGAGGTTGATCTCGCAGGTCTCGATTCCCATCGCGCGCGCTTCGAGGACAAAGCCCGCGGCCGGGTAGACGGCGCCCGAAGTGCCGATGGCGACAAATAGATCGGATCGCCGCAACGCCTCGTCGATCTCGTCGAGATAGAGCGGGAGTTCGCCGAACCACACGACGTGCGGCCGCATCCCGCCCGAGCGGCCGCAACGGGGACAGACGTCGGCGACCTCGAGGTCTTCGAGCCATTCGCTCACGCCGCCGCACAGCTCGCAGCGCGCCTTCAACAATTCGCCGTGCATATGCAGGACGCCGCGCGAACCGGCGCGCTCGTGCAGGTCGTCGATGTTCTGCGTCACCAGCGCCAAGCCGCCGCCGCGCCTGGCCAGTTCGACCTCGAGCCGCGCCAGCGCGAAATGCGCGGCGTTGGGCTTTGCGTCGCGCATGTCGCGCCGCCGCAGATCATAGAAGGCGAGAACGGTCTCGGGATCGCTCTCGAAGGCTTCGACGGTCGAAACCTTCATTGGGTCGAAACGACCCCAAATCCCCTCGCCCGTCTTGTCGCGGAACGTGCCGAGGCCGCTCTCGGCCGAAACGCCGGCGCCGGTCAGGACGAAGATGTTGCGTTTCATACCCCTCTGTCTCCAATGCGGCGCGATCGGCCGCACGCGGCCGGCGCATCGACGCTCTTCGCGCGATGCTGGCGAACAGGGCGGCGGTCGGTCTCGAGCCGGCGGCAAGCGCCGCGAATCGATCCTCTCGAAGCAGGGGCGGTCGTGAAGTTGCGGCGCCGATCGGCGTTGTAGGTCACAAACGACGGAGATTGCGATGCGGTCGTTGTTCGCAGGCAATCGCCGCCGTTCAGCCCGACCCCGCCCGCGCGCCAAGCGGCGCCTTTTCGCCGTCACTTCTTGGGGAACTCGAGCCCCATCGCGCGGTAGCGCTCGGGATCGTCGAGCCAGTTGGCGCGCACCTTGACGAACAGGAAGAGATGCACCGGCGCCTCGTGGGCCTCGGCGATTTCCTTGCGCGCCGCCGAGCCGATCGCCTTGATGGTGCGCCCGCCTTCGCCGATGACGATCTTCTTGTGGCTGTCGCGCGTGACGTAGATCGTTTGCTCGATGCGCGCCGAGCCGTCCGGCTGGTCCTTCCACGATTCGGTCTCGACCGTGGTCTGATAGGGCAGCTCGTCGTGCAGCCGTTCGAACAGCTTCTCGCGGGTGATCTCGGCGGCGAGCGCGCGCAGCGGCGCGTCGGCGATCTGGTCTTCCGGATAGAGCCACGGTCCCTTGGGCATCGCCGCAGCGAGCCGCGCCTTGAGCCGATCGAGCCCATCGCCGGTGAGGGCCGAGGTCATGAAAGTGTCCACAAACGGCAGGGCCGCGTTGAGCCGCTCGGCGAGCGCCAGCAGCAGCGGCCGATCGACCAGGTCGACCTTGTTGAGGACGAGGAATTTCGGCGCCCTGTGCTCACGCAATGTCGCGAGAATCGTCTGCGTCGCCTCGCCGATCTCGGTCGCTTCCCGCTTGCCGGGCGCGCCGATCTCCTGGCGCGCGTCGACCAGCAGCGCCAGCGCGTCGGCGTCGCCCGCCGCGCCCCAGGCGGCGGCGGCCATCGCCCGGTCGAGCCGCCGCTTCGGCGCGAACAGGCCGGGCGTGTCGACGAAGATCATCTGCGCCGCGCCGTCGACGAGAATGCCGCGCACGGTCGAGCGCGTCGTCTGCGCCTTGCGCGACACGATCGACACTTTCGCTCCGATCAGCGAATTGAGCAGCGTCGATTTGCCGGCGTTGGGCGCGCCGACGAGCGCGATGAAGCCGCAGCGGCTCTCGCTCATGCGCCGCTCCGACGCGCGAGAAACGCCTGTGCGGCGGCCTGTTCCGCAGCGCGCTTGGAGCTCGCCTCGCCGCTTTCCGGCTCGTAGCCTTCGAGCACCACCTGCATGACGAAATGCGGCGCGTGAGCCGGACCGCTGCGCGCCAATTCGACGTAGCGCGGCGCCGACAGAGCACGCGCCTGGGCCCATTCCTGCACCGCCGTCTTGGCGTCGCGCTCGGGCGACACGTCGGCGTCCATGCGCGGGCGCCATGAGCGCGCGACGACCTCGTGCGCCGCGGCAAAGCCGGCGTCGAGATACGCCGCGCCGATGATCGCCTCGCAGATGTCGGCGAGGATCGCCTCCTTCTTGCGGCCGCCGGCGCGCGCTTCACCCTGCCCCATCGCCAGATGCGGGCCGACGTCCCATTCGACGGCGACCGCGGCGCAGGTTTCGCGGCGCACCAGTTTGGCGAGCCGCATCGACAATTCGCCTTCGCTCGCCTGCGGGAAGCCCTGGTAGAGCATATCGGCGATGACGACGCCGAGCACCCGGTCGCCGAGAAACTCGAGTCGCTGATAGGATTGGGTGCGGTCGGCGCCGCCGGCGGCGGGCGCGGAGAGATGGGTGAGCGCGCGCGCGAGCAGGCTGCGATCTTGGAAGCTGTGGCCGACCCGCCCTTCCAACGCCGAGAGTTCGATCTTGGGTTTCTTGGCCATTTCAGGGCGCCGCCGCCCCCGCCGCGACGCCTGGCCGAGCCTCAGCGAACGGCATGGAACATGCGGCTCCAGCGCACCGTCCACGGCCATTCCCAGACTTCCCACGCCGGCGCGCCGTCGACCGAGAAGAAGATCACTTCGGCGCGGCCGATCAGATTCTCGAACGGAACGTAACCGACGCCGCCGCGATCGGGCGGCACGCGCGAATCGCTCGAGTTGTCGCGATTGTCGCCCATGAAGAAGTACTCGTCGGGCGGCACCGTGTAGACGTCGGTGTTGGCCGTGTAGGGCATCGGATTGTTGTCGCCCTCGAGCTGGATGATCTCGTGCTTCACCCCGCCCGGCAGCGTCTCGAGGTAATGCGGCACCTGCACCGGCTCGCCGAAGCGGCCGGTGGTCTGATAGGGCGGCAGCGGCTGGCGGTCGACGATCTGGCCGTTGATGTAGAGCCGGTTGTTGACCATCTGGATGCGGTCGCCGGGCAGGCCGATCAACCGCTTGATGTAGTCGGTCTCGCCGTCGCGCGGCAGCTTGAAGACGATGACGTCGCCGCGCTTGGGCGGCGAAGCGAAGATGCGGCCGGGCATCGCCGCTGGCGCGAGGTCGAGGAAACCCGGCAGCGAAAAGTGCGAATAGCCGTAGGCGTATTTCGAAACGAACAGATAGTCGCCGATCAGCAGCGTCGGGGTCAGCGAGCCGGAGGGAATGTTGAACGGTTGGAACAGCAGCGTGCGGACGACGAGCGCGATGATCAGCGCCTCGACGACGATCTTGACGGTCTCCCACCAACCCTCTTCCTTGGCCGCCTTGCCGGCGGACGCCTGAATCGGGCGTTTGAGGGCGTTCGGTTCGCTCATGGATCGTTTCGAGCCTCGTCGACGGCCTTCGAGCCGCGCTGGTTCCCGCGCCTCCTATACAAGCCCGCTTTCGGCGCGCCAAGCGGCAGCTTCCAGCTAGGCGCTCCCCCCGACGACAAAAAGGCGCGAGCGCGGCAATTTTGCGTATGCGGCCGGCCGCCGCCCCCATTCGGCGGGGGCGGCGGCTGGAGGCCTAGTGCGGCCCCTTGCGGTCGGTCCCTTATTGCGGGACTTTGTCGTCGATCCCCTTGACGTACCAGCTCATCGACAGGATGTCGCCGTCGGCCAGCGCCTTGTCGCCCGGCTTGCAGCGGTCCTTGCCGCCCTGATCGAGGACCGGGCAGGCGAACGGGTGCAGCGCGCCCGAGCCGATGGCGGCGGTGGTCTTCTCGGCCATCGCCTTGACGTCGTCCGGCATGTTGGCGAACGGCGCGAGCACGACCATGCCCTTGCCGATGCCGTCCCAGGTGTCTTCCGACTTCCAGGTTCCGTCGATCACCGCCTGGATGCGCTGAGCGTAATACGGACCCCAATTGTCGGTGTTGGCGGTCAATTGCGCCTTGGGAGCGAACTTCATCATGTCGGACGATTGCCCGAAGCCGAGCACGCCCGCCTTCTCCGCCTCCTGCAGCGGCGCGGCGGAGTCGGTGTGCTGGGTCAGGATGTCGGCGCCCTGGGCGATCAGCGCCTTGGCGGCGTCGGCCTCCTTGCCGGGGTCGAACCAGGTGTTGACCCACACGATCTTGATCTTGGCGTTGGGATTGGTGGTCGCCAGCCCGCGCTCGAACGCGTCGATGCCGGAAACAACTTCGGGGATCGGGAACGAGACGATGTAGCCGATCGTGTTCGACTTGGTCATCTTGCCGGCGATCTGACCCATCACATACCGCCCCTCATAGAATTTGGCGGCGTAGGTCGAGACGTTCGGCGCGCGCTTGTAGCCGGTCGCATGCTCGAACATCACCTTCGGGAACTTCTTGGCGACCTTGATCGTCGGGTCCATGAAGCCGAACGAGGTGGTGAAGACGATGTTGCAGCCGCTGCGCGCGAGCTGCTCGATCGCCCGCTCGGCGTCGCTGTCGGGCACGTTCTCGACGAAGGTCGTCGCGTCGACCTTGTCGCCGAGCGCCTTGGCGGCGAAGAGACGGCCCTGGTCGTGCTGGTAGGAATAGCCGAAGTCTCCGACCGGCCCGGTGTAGACCCAACACGCTTTGACCTTGTCGGCCGCCTGGGCGCCGCCCGCCGTCGCGATCGCCAGCGCGGCCGCCGCCGCTCCCATCAACATTGCACGCATGTCTTTGTTTCCCTCTGCTTGACTCTGCGACCTCCAGCGCGAGCGCTTCGGCTGTCGCCGCCGAAGCCCCGTTCGAGCGAATCCCCGCCACGCCTCACGGCGGGCCCGGCCGTGCGCCCGTTCAACGGTCGGGGATGAACGCGACTCCCAAAGATTGTGGCGCGACCGCTCCGCGCGCATCGCGCGCCGAGAGCAGCACCAGCACGAGAATGGTGACGAGATAGGGCGCGGCGTTGAGCGCCTGGGCGGGGATCGGCACGCCGAGTCCCTGGAAGGCGAGCGCCAGCACCGCCACGCCGCCGAACAGCAGCGCGCCGGCGAGCGCGCGCCACGGCCGCCAGGAGGAGAAAACGACCAGCGCCAGCGCGATCCAGCCGCGGCCGGCGGTCATGTCGGGCGACCAGAACGGGGTGTAGGCGAGTGACAGATAGCTGCCGGCGACGCCGGCGCAGGCGCCGCCGAACAGGATCGCGCCGAGCCGGATGGCCCGCACCGGCAGACCGAGCCCATGCGCGGAGGTGTGGTTCTCCCCGACCGCGCGCAGCGTCAGGCCGGCGCGGGTGCGGGTCAGCCAATAGGCGACCCCGGCGGTCAGCAGGACCGCCCCATAAACGAAGAAATCCTGGCCGAACAAGAGCTTGCCGACCACGGGAAAATCGGTGAGGCCGGGAATGCGCAGTTCCCAAGCGCGCGCGCGCTTGAGGCCGACGAAACCCGAACCGATCAGGTTGGCGAGACCGCGGCCGACGATGGTGATCGCGAGGCCAGCGGCGACCTGGTTGGCGGCGAGGCCGATGACCAGGAAGGCGAAGACCGCGGACAGCGCCGCGCCGCAGACGGCCGCGGCGACGACGCCGACCAGAGTCGAATTGGTCGCATAGGCGAAGGCGAAGCCGGTCGACGCGCCGACGATCATCATCCCTTCGAGGCCGAGATTGAGCACGCCGGCGCGCTCGGCGACGATCTCGCCGACCGCGGCGATGAGCAACGGCGTCGCCGCCGAAACGACGATCATCAGGATGTCGACGATCGCCTGTCCGTTCATGACCGCGCGCTCCGGGTGAAGGTCAGACGGTAGCGCGCCAGCACGTCGGCGGCGAGTACGCAGGTGAGCAGGACGCCTTGGAAGGCCAGCGTCATGTCGCCGGGAAGATGCATCGCGATCTGTGCGTCCTCGCCGCCGACGAAGGTCAGCGCCAGCACGAGGCCGGCGACAAGAATGCCGACCGGCGACAGGCGGCCGAGAAAGGCGACGATGATCGCCGAGAAGCCGTAGCCGGGCGAGATCGACGGCAGCAGTTGGCCAATCTTGCCCGAAACCTCGACCACGCCGGCCAAACCCGCGAGACCGCCGGAAATCAGGAAAGCGGCGATGGTGATGAGGCGGTCGTCGAAGCCGCCGAAACGCGCCGCGCGCGGCGACGAGCCGGCGAGCCGCACCGAGTAGCCGAACAAGGTCTTTGAAAAGACAATTGCCGCAACGGCGACGACGATCGGCGCGAACAGGACGCCGAGATGCAGCGAGCCGCCGTCGACGAGCGGCGGCAGCGCCGCTTCGGGGTCGAAAACGACCGAAACCGGCAGGTTGTGGCCCTCCGGGTCCTTCCATGGTCCGCGCACCAGCCAATCGAGCGCGAGCTGGGCGACATAGACCAGCATCAGGCTGGTGAGGATTTCCGAGACGTTCAGCCTGACTTTCAGCAGCGCCGGGATCAGCGCGTAGAGCGCGCCGCCGATGACGCCGAGGAGCATCATCGCCGGCAGGATCCACCATGAACCGAAGATCGCCTGTCCCGCGCCGTCGTGGGTCAGGAGCCCGAGCCAGCCGCCAAGCGCGCCGCCGGCGATGAACTGCCCTTCGGCGCCGATGTTCCACAGATTGGCGCGGTAGCAGAAGGCGAGGCCGACGCCGATGAGCACCAGCGGCGTCGCCTTCACCGCGATCGCCTGCAGCGAATAGGACTGCGTCAGCGGCTGGACGAAATAGACGTCGAAGGCGGTCAACGGCGAGCCGCCCATCAACGCGACGACGATTCCGCCGACGACGATCGCGACCGCCATCGCCGCCGCCGGCGCGAGGATTTCGCGCAGCCGCGAACGCTGCGTTCGGGCGACGAGATCAACCCGCATGCTCGTCCTCGCCCATCCCCGCCATCAACAGACCGATCGCTTCGCGGGTCGTGGCGCGCGTCTCGCGCGGCGCCGACAGTCGACCGCCATGGATGACGACCAGCCGATCGCAGATCTCGAACAATTCGTCGAGATCCTGGCTGATCACCAACACCGCCACGCCCTGGGCGGAAAGGTCGAGCAGCGCCTGGCGGATCGCAGTAGAGGCGAGCGCGTCGACGCCCCAGGTCGGCTGGTTGACCACGAAGATGCCGGGATGAGTGAGAATCTCGCGGCCGACCACGAATTTCTGCAGGTTCCCGCCCGACAGCGTGCGGGCGAGCGGGTTGAATCCGGACTTGCGCACGTCGAACGAGGCGACGACCTCGGCGGCCTTGGCGAGCGCGCGATCGGCGGCGATGAAGCCGCCACGCGTCATCCCCCCCGTGCCGTGGCTGGTGAGGACGATATTCTCCGACAGGCTGAAATCGGGCGCCGCGGCATGGCCGTTGCGCTCCTCCGGCACGAAGACGGCGTTGCGCTCGCGCCGCCCGTGAACGCCGACGTCGCCAACCGCGTGGCCGTCGATATAGATCGCATCGGGTCGGTCGGCGATCAATTCGCCCGACAGACAGGCGAACAGTTCGGACTGGCCGTTGCCGGCGACGCCGGCGACGCCGACCACCTCGCCGGCCCGCACCGTCAGCGATACGTTCTTCAACGATACGCCGTGCTGCGAGGGCGAAGCCGCGCTCAGTCGGTCGACGACGAGGCGCGGCTCGCCCGGCTCGCGCCCTTCATCCGCCCGCACGTCGTTGATCTGCGCGCCGACCATCAACGCGGCGAGCGAGCGAGCGGTTTCGGCGCGCGGGTCGCATGAGGCGACCACTTTGCCGAGCCTGAGGATCGTCGCGCGGTCGCACAGGCGCTGCACCTCCTCGAGATGGTGGGAGATGTAGAGCACCGCCTTACCCTCGGCCTTCAGCCGCTGCAGCGTCTCGAACAGCCGCTCCGCTTCCTGCGGCGTCAGCACCGAGGTCGGCTCGTCGAGGATCAGCGCCTTCGGGCCCTGCAGCAGGCAGCGCGCGATTTCGATGCGCTGGCGCTCGCCGGCGGAGAGCGAATAGACCGGGCGGTCCGGTTCGAGCGAGAAGCCGTAGGCGCGGGAGATTTCGGCGATGCGGTCGGGCAGCGTCTCCAGCCGCTCCGTTTTCGGCAGCGCGAGCGCGATGTTTTCGGCTACGGTGAGGTTGTCGAACAACGAGAAGTGCTGGAACACCATGCCGATCCCGAGCGCGCGGGCGGCGTTGGGGCTCGGCAGGACGACCGGCTTGCCCTGCCACAGAATTTCGCCCTCGCTGGGGCTCAGCAGCCCGTAGAGGATCTTGACCAGAGTCGATTTACCGGCCCCGTTCTCGCCGAGCAGGGCGTGGATTTCGCCGCGCGCCAGATCGAGGTCGACGCGATCGTTGGCGACGAAGTCCCCGAACCGTTTGGTGATCGCCCGCGCAGCGAGCAATGGCGCGCCGGTTGGGTCCGTCGCCTCGATCTCCGTCGCCTGATCCACCCCTCCTCCTTGCAGCCGCAGCAATCTACCTCGGCCGTCGCTTCTGGCTAGGCCGTCGCCGGCTGAATTTCACTGTCTCATGGCAGGAGGACGGTCGTTCCTGTCGTCTGGCGCGCCTCGAGAGCCGCGTGGACGCGGGCGGCGTCGGCCAGCGACGCTTCGGTCGGCGGCGGGATCTTCACCTTGCCCGAGGCGACGACGGCGAACAACTCTCGCACCATCTTTTCGAGCCGCGCGCGGTCGGCGACGAAAGTGAACACCGTCGGCCGGGTGACGAACAGCGAGCCCTTCTGCGCCAGCAGCGCGAGATTGAAGGACTCGATGCCGCCGGACGCCGAACCGAAGCTCGCGAACATGCCGAATGGACGCAGGCAGTCGAGCGAAGCGGGGAAGGTCGCCTTGCCGACGCCGTCGTAGACGACGTGGCATTTCGCGCCCTTGGTGATCTCCGCGACGCGGACGGCGAAGTCCTCCTCGCGGTAGAGGATGACATGCTTGGCCCCGCATTTCTTGGCGATCTTGGCCTTCTCCGCCGAGCCGACCGTGGCGATCACCGTCGCGCCAAGCGCCTTGCCCCACTGGCACAGAAGCTGGCCGACGCCGCCCGCCGCGGCGTGAACGAGGATGACGTCGCCCTTTTTCACCTTGTAGGTCTGACGCAGCAGATATTGGGCGGTGAGGCCCTTCATCATCATCGCCGCGCCGGCCGCGTAAGAGAGCGATTTCGGCAGCTTGACGAGATGCTTGACCTCGACGTTGCGCTCCTCGGCGTAGGAGCCGAGGGTCGAGATGTAGGCGACCCGGTCGCCGGGACGAAAGCCTTTGACCCCCTTGCCGACCGCGACGACCTCGCCCGCGCCCTCGTTGCCCGGCGTGAACGGGTACGGCGGCGGCGGATAGAATCCGGTGCGGTAATAGACGTCGAGATAGTTGACGCCGATCGCGTGGTGGCGAACCCGCGCTTCGCCGGGCCGTGGCGGCGGCAATTCGACCTCCTCCAGACGCATGACGTCGGGGGCGCCGATGTGATGAATTCGTATCGCGCGCATGATCGCGGCCTCCCCCGCCGGACTGGCGCGCCATGATTCTCCCTCGACCGGGCGGCGCGCAAGACGGCGATGTAAATTGACAAGCAGCGAGTGCGGCTTATCCCCTTGTTCGCGCCGGGCTCCCGCGACGAGCCGTGGAAAGCCGCGGCGCGGCTTGCCAGCCTGCGCGTCCGCCCTTATAGCAGGCCTCGTTCCGGCGGCCTCTCGCCGACGCGCGCCCATCGTCTAGCGGTCCAGGACGTCGCCCTTTCACGGCGAAAACAGGGGTTCGATTCCCCTTGGGCGCGCCAATAAAATCAAACACTTGCGCCAGGCACGAGTTTGGTACGAGTTTCGTGCCCAACTTTTGCCCAATATTCCCCGAGTGCGGTGTCAGAAGTTCTCGGGTTGAGGGCCGGTGAAACGCCCCTTCCGCTGCACCACACGCGAATAGGAACGGCCTTACTGACGCCGAAGATTGTGGCGGCGGCAGGTCTCCGCATGGCTTGCCCGTCGGTGGGACACCGTTCCGGGCTCTGTGGCAGCGGTGCCGCGTTGGATACGGAAAAATCCGAAATTGCGACTGGCAATCCCGCTGCCCGGTACCGGTCGTTCGAAGCCGATCGACGCAGCGCCAACGTATGGATCGCCGTTGGCCCCCGGGGGGGGGGTGGCCCCCCGCGAGCACTCAGAATCCCCCAAAGATTGGTGCGCGCTTGCCGAAATTGCACTGAGCCATGTCGCGCGGGGATACCCAACAAGCTCGACCACATCCTGGCCGGCGCCGCAGTCGCGCGCACCGTCGGCTCTGCGCCCATCCTCGCCGCTCAGCCGACTTTCGTCGCAGCTCCGAAGCAGACGGTCAGGCGTCGACCCTGTCCGGGTGTAAGGCGCGCATATAGGCGTCGTAGCCCCCCATCGCCTCCATGGTGATCAAGGGGCTCCAGTATTCGCGATAGTGCTGGATTTTGC
>Ga0181529_10003090_pt1 | contig 19306 bp, 14 predicted proteins | sample PEATcosm2014_Bin_36_FD_119763 | JGI IMG/M metagenome (GOLD analysis project Ga0181529, IMG submission 119763) | Peatland microbial communities from MTU Mesocosm Facility, Houghton, MI, USA - PEATcosm2014_Bin10_30_metaG | ecosystem: Environmental > Terrestrial > Soil > Wetlands > Peat | place... | reverse complement strand
AGAATCAGCACGCCCAGCATCTTGATCGAAACCAGTTGATGGCCGGGTTTATCGATTTATTTCAGGTGACAAAAAACGAGCGGCATTGGGTTGCCAACCTGCCCCACATAAGCATCTTGCGGGCCTCGATGAATGCCGAGGTTCGAGTGCGCGGACAGTATGTGACATCGGGCTTACCGGAAAGTTGCGGTGGCTACGCGGTACCAGGTCTGTCCGCTGATGTCATCGATTCCCCAGAATTCGAAGTACTGGGCTCCCGCCGGCAATCCGGCGGCCTGCAGCGACGCCTGAATCGTGCCTTTCGCGGCAATATGGTTCGTGCCGAACCACGCGGCGATGTCCGCGGAGTAGTCCGTCCCATCGATCTTCAGCGCGGTCACGTGCGTCGCTACGCCCGCCGTTTCGGCCAATTGCATCTCGAAGCTCCACATGCCGCCCGACGCGGTAACCATTGCGGGAGTCACCGATGCCGACACGTTCGACTGCGAAACCTGGACCGTCACCGTCACGTTCACGTATTGCGGCGCGGCGGTGCCGGCCAGGAGCGTCACGGTGCCCGAGTATTGCCCCGGCTGCGGAACTTGTGAAGGATCGACCGAGATCTTCACCGCAGCCGGGGCGGCCGCCGAAATCTGGCCGCTGGTTGCGGACACACCGATCCAGGGGGCGTCGGAGCGAATTCTGAACGCCACCTGGCCAGTTGTCTGCGAGGTCAGTTGAACAGTCTGAGCGGCCGGCGCGGCCTGGTCTACGACTTTGAAACTCAGACTTGCCGGCGCCGCTGTTATGCCGGCCGCCGGCCAGTCTTCGAAATACGCCTGCAGATTTCGATAAGTGTTCGAGAAGCGGGCGTAGCCCACCACGTTGGGGACAATCTCGCAAGCCGTGTACACGGGATCTTCCGGCCCGTAGGTCAGCGTCCCCACGATGACTCCAGGACCCGAGAACAACGGCGACCCCGAGGAGCCGGGCTGCGTCCGCCCCTGGTTCCATAGGATCTGAAGATACTCGTTCGCGGGCGCGGTGGCGACCGTCCCGTCGTCGGCTTCCACAGCCGCATCCGCATCCGAAGTGCGCTGTCCAAACGAAATGCGCTTCCACGATGCGGCGGGATGATGGATTCCCACCAGCGACGCGGCCATGGGCGGATCGGAGGGATCCCAGCCGGAGTAGGTCACGTCCGACGGAACGTTGGGCAGCAGAAGCAGGCTGTAGTCGCCCTGCTCGATGGTGCCGGAGTCGATCAGGTGTGCTCCCGTGGTCGTCTCGCTGGACGCGCGGCTGGTGGGCGGCGTGGCTCCGCAGGAGGACGTCTGATAGGTCCAATACACCTGGACCGTGCGCGCCGCGGGTTCATTATCGATGCAATGGCCCGCCGTGAGCAGGTAGGGAATCATGCTGTTGTCGCGGGTGGCGACCAGCGATCCGGAGCACGAGTACTCCGCGCCGTCGTCCTCGAACAGCAACTCGCCGACGTTCTTCATGGCCGGCTGCCAGTCGGGATAGCAATTGGGATCGAGCTGGCAATAATCGGCGCCGTCGGAAGTTGTGGAGTCGGATATTTGAGCCGCTGTCGAACGCGTGATGCGGCGCGCCTGGTGTGCAATGGTGGCGATCTGAAATGGCGGATCGGCGGACGCTCCGTCGGTCCCGGCAGTCGCGGCAGGCTGGTATTCCAGGATGACGGATTCGGATTCGACACTGGCGCTCCAGAAATGTCCGTCGTCGTAAGGCCCTCGTCCGCGATACGGACCCACGAATTGGACGCCGTCGTATAACCAGACGCTGCCCGCGCCCACGGAGAAATCGCGAAACTCCACGCGGGTTCCCAGAGAACCGGAGGAACGCAGGGCGACGCGCCAGAGACGTGTTCCATCGAGGGCGGATTGCCACGCGCCGCTGCGCTGCCATTCGGTGGGAAGGGCGCGGTGAATCCCGGCTTTCAACCGGGTACCCGGCCCGGCGAGTTGAGCCCTCTCGGATTCGCTCATTGGTGACAAAGCGACTTCGCGAGGTCTCGTGAGACCGAGCCGAATACCTGGAGGACGCGCCTCGACGCGAGAGGCACGTTCCGTGCCGGCGTAATGGACGGGCTCTTTTGGAGGGGCGGGCTGCGCAACGGCAACCGCTACACCCAAACTCACCGCCAACGCCGTGGAGACCAGACAGCGCATCTACGTTGCGACTGTACCGTGGCGGCGGGTAGCGGACAAGATTGGAAATAGGTTATAGAACGGCAATAACAATCGATAGCGGCGTCGATGTGCTTTGCGCTACAGGGTCGAAATTGCACTCGCAGGCAACGGCTCACTGAGAATCGGTGAAAGAATCGGAGTGCCGTCGTGGCGCACGCACTCATGCGTGCCGCGTCCCGAGTCTTCGCGACGCCCGGCGGAGAACCTCTGAACCTGCGGGTGTTCGCCGAGCGTCCCGACGAATCGGGATGCGGCGCGCACGAGTGCGCACTCGACGAGCTTCCGTCTCATCAACGCGCAGGGAGTCTTTCACGCTTTCCGAGGGAGCGGTCGGCACGGCGCGCCGGACCCAACGCGACGGACCACAAAAAGCGATGGTTTGTCCCACCTGGATTCCGCTAGAATCGGCGGGCGTTTCGCCGGTCTTCCATCGTCACGCTCAAGGCCACTTCCTTCTTATTCCGCACCACCGTTACCGGCAATCCGCGATCGGGGCGGGCGGTATGCAGCGTAGCGGCGATGTCGCGCGAGTTCGATACCTTGGAGTCGCCCATCTTCACGATTACGTCGCCGGCCTTGAGCCCGGCCTTATCGGCGGGAGAATCGCGGGTCACGGACCGCACCAGCACGCCATCCTTCACCCCGAAGAATTCCGCCAACTGGCCGTCCGGCTGCAGCGTCTCCTGGTCCAGGCCGAGCGTCGAATTGTGGATCAGGGTCACCATCGTGGGGATATCGACATTCACCGACGGCATGGGCGGCATGGGTGGCATGGGAGGAATGGTCACTGTAACGCCGCCGAAATCGATGGTGCCGCCTTGCGTCTCGACGAAGGTCGCCCGGGCGGTGGTCGCCATGAGTTTGCTGTACTGGCCGTTGCGCCAGATTCCGATCTTGACGTCGCTACCGGCAGGCGTTTCGCCGACCAGCTTTTGCAGGTGCTCGCGGCCTTGCACCGGCTTGCCGTCGAAATCCAGAATCACATCGCCAGGCTTGAGGCCGGCCTTGGATGCGGGGCTGTTGTCGCCCACCATGGTGACTTCGGCGCCGCGCTCTTCCTTCAACTTGAGAGCCTTGGCGCGGTCCGGGGTCACGTCCACCACGCCGATTCCCAAACGCGAACCGTTGGTGTTGATGGTGATGCCGGAGTGCCCGCTGGAAGCGCCTTGCGCCCATCCGCCGGGCGCGGAGAAGCTCATCCCAGCCAGAAGCGCAGTGCCCAATCCAATTAAGCTCCTCATAGTTTCCTTCCCGGAATTCCCGCCTGTCGTTGTACCCGCCTCGCCGTACCCGCCTATCGCTGCCGCCTGATATAAATTGTGCCGCCCGCCGCGGCAATCTGCAAAACCGGTCCGCCGCCGTTTACCGGCCCTTCGGCTACCAGGTGCGTACCCTGGCGGCGCGTCCGGATGCTCGAGAAATCGGAGGCGATGCGGCGCGTGGTGTCGGACAATTCGTTATCGGCGCGTACCGTCACACCTACATTGGACGGAATCACCACGGTGATGTCACCATTGGCGGTCGCCAGCAGGGAATCGGCAATCCGGCTGCCCACCAGGTTGGCGAGAATGCTCCCCATGGCCGTCGATACGCGCATCGGTCCCATGATATTGCTGACGCGAATTCCGCCGCTGGCGTTTTCGCACTGCACGCCGGCCGCACCGCTGATCATCACCGGACCCAGCATGTTGCGCGCGATAACCGCGCCGGCGGCCCGATCCACCTGAATTTCGCCGCCGCCGGTAGTCGCCGTGACCGTGCCGGCCGCCGACACGATATGCACGTTGCCGCCGCCGGTGTGCGCATGCACCGCTCCGCCCATCTGCCCGCCGGCGATATCGCCGCCATCGGTGGTCAACACCGCCTCGCCTTTGGCCGACTTGACTTCGATGCGTCCGGCCCGCGTGGTACAGTGCACGGAGCCGCCCACCTGGCCGACGCTCACGTCGCCGCCACCCGTAAAGAGACTGCAGTCGCCGCCCACACGATCCACGTTCAACTCGCCGACCGCCTCCACGTTCAACGTCCCATCGATGCCGCGGGCGTCCACGCCGCCTTCGGTGGTCGAGATCATGGCGACGCTCAAGTGCGGCGCCTTCACCGAGACCGTGGAGAGTACGCGGCCGCCGGGCGCGATCAGGAACGTCATCCCTCGTTCGTTCATTACCCGCGGGAGCAGGCGATCCAGAATGCGCCTGGCTTCGGCTTCGTTCGACGCCGTAACGCTGACCTTGACGGTGTACTGAATGCCGCTCGCCGCGCCGCCCTCGACGGCTACCGGGCCGTGCCCTTCGATGCGCAGTTTGGATTGCGCCGGCAGGGTGGACGTGTAGGTGCGCGACCATGCGCCGCCTTCCCGGCGCAGATCCGGCTGGCCCGAGCCGGCCAGCGGAAGCAGCGATACCGCCGCGATCGCAATGGCCCGACGGTAATTAAAATGTGCCGACCGAAGCATTCAAGTCCTTCAACGCCTTTTCCAGTTTCTGGCGCACGCCGCTGTTGTCTTCCCGCTGTACCGCACTCTGCATGGCGCCCACCATGGTATCGTCGCGGCGCGCCACCAACAGGTCCACTACCTGCATGCGCACGGCGGCGTTGTCGTCGGTTTGCAGCACCCGCGCCAGGGTCTTCCGCACTTCCGGATCGGCGGCCAGCGGCTTCAATTTATCCAGGGCCTTGAGGCGCACGCCCACGTTGGGGTCGTGATCGAGCGCCGCCATCAAGGCATCGCGGACTTCCGCCGTATCCGTCCCCGCTTGCAGCAGGCCCACCGATTCCACGCGCACGTCGGCATTGTTCTGGTGGAACGCCGTGAGCAAAAGTTTCTGAATATCGGGAGAATCGGTGCGCCCCGAGACCACCCTGCGGTGGGTTTCGTCGAAGGCGATCTGCACGCGCCCGGATGGGTCCGCCTGGACGCTGCGCACGGTGGCGAAAGCGTTGTCGTCCGCCGGCCTCCACCAGGTCCGCCCCGCGCCGCTGAAACGCGCGCCTACGAAACCGACAGCCAGCAGCGCCACGGCGCCCACGGGCAGGCGCAGGCGGGCGAATCCCGAAAGCGTGGCCGCCATGGCTTCCAGAAAGAGCGTCCACGGTCCCTTGACTGGCGTCTTCAATTTCGGCGCGCCGCCCTGAATAGCGGCTTTGAGGTCGGCGCGGCATTCGTCGAGAAGGAACGCCGGAACCTCCACCTGACGCTGGCCCAGCGCCCGCGCCAGCGAGCTCAGCCGATCCAGTTCGCGGGTACACGCGGCACACTCGTGCAGGTGCGTCTCCACGCAATCTTCCTCATCGGGCGGCAGTTCGCCGTAGAAATAGAGGGGAATCAGCTTCGAAACCGAATCGCAAGTCATACGAAATCTCCCAACACCACACGCATCTTCTGAGTCGCCCGAAAGAGGCAGTTCTTGGCGGCCTCTTCGGTGGTGCCCAGCATTTCTCCGATGTTGCGCAATCGCAATCCCTGGTAGTGGCGCAGCTCGAAAACCATCCGCTCCCGCGGGGTCAAATCTTTCAATGCATTCTCGATCCGCTGGCGCAGTTGGCGGTTCCACATGGTCCGCTCCGGATCGGATTCCGCGGCATCCTCTTCGAAGGACTCCATGCGGTCGATGATTCCGTCGGACGTTTCCACCACGGCCGATTCCTCTTTTCGCACCTTCCGCTTCCGCAACTGGTCCAAACAGATGTTGGTCACGATGCGGTACAGCCACGTATGAAAACTGCAGTCGAACCGAAATGCGTGGAGGTTACGGAACACCCGCAGGAACGCTTCCTGGTAGACATCCCGAGCGTCCTCCGGCGACTGGAGAAGGTTCATGGCCAGGCGGAGCACACTTTGGTCGTACATGCGGACCAACTGCTCGAACGCGTCCTGTTCCCCGCGCTGGGCCGCCCGAATCAGGGAGTCAACCTGCAAATTCATTCGGGCCCCAACCGCGCCGGCTGCATCCTGGGCCATAATCACGCCGGTCTACCGCGCCTCCAACTCCTGTTGCATCTATAGGATTGGACGTAAGTGTTGACATTTCGTCACGCTCGGGCGCCCACTGTTGCGGGACGGCCCACGGCCGCATCTACGAAATTGATTTTATTACAGTTGCGGTCGCATGGCAGCGAGCTCGCCAAACCGATGCCCGGATTTCGAGCGATTCCGGCTGGGGTTTTCCCTGCTTCCGGCCTTAGGCCCGCCACCCCCAACTTGGGGTGTCGCACCCAGACATATGGGCGAAATCACCCGACTTTTCCCGCTTCGAGCAGCGTCCGGATGGGTTTTTGTCCACAATTCGTTGGCATTTGCTACATTGTAAGTGTGGAAATTGTATTGCACTGAAGCGCGCGAACCTTCCCGTGTCATCCCTGGAGGATGCAAGCATGGATAACCAGACGCTCACCATCACCGACAATCGGACCAATCAGAGTTATACCGTCCCGATCTCCCGCGGAACCATCCGCGCGATGGACCTCCGCCAAATCAAAACCAGCCCGGAAGATTTCGGGCTGATGACCTACGACCCGGCCTTCATGAACACCGCCTCCTGCCAGAGCGCCGTGACGTTTCTGGACGGAGACGCCGGCGTACTGCTCTATCGGGGCTACCCCATCGAACAGCTTGCCGAACACTGCACTTTCCTGGAAGTCGCCTACCTCCTGCTCCACGGCGAGTTGCCCACCGGTGAGGAACTGACCGCCTGGAACAACGAGATCATGCGCCACACCATGCTGCACGAGAACGTGAAGAAGTTCATCGACGGCTTCCACCACGACGCCCACCCCATGGGCATCCTGATGAGCACGGTGGCCGCGCTTTCCACCTTTTATCCCGACGCGCGCAATATCGCCGACCCCAAGGTCCGGCGCAAGCAGGTGGTCCGGCTGATCGGCAAGATGCCCACGCTGGCGGCCTACGCCTATCGCCATCGCCTGGGCCTGCCTTACATCTATCCCGATCCCGACCTTTGCTACACCAAGAACTACATGCACATGCTGTGGAAGCGGACCGAGCCGAAGTACGTGGCCAATCCGGTGCTGGCGCGCGCCCTGGAAGTGCTGTTCATCCTGCATGCCGACCACGAGCAGAATTGCAGCACCAGCGCCATGCGCGCGGTGGGCAGCTCGGGCGCCGACCCGTTCGCCAGCGCGTCGGCGGCCATCGCCGCTCTCTCGGGCCCGTTGCATGGAGGCGCCAACGAAGAAGTGCTGATCATGTTGAGGGATATCGGCGAGAAGGAGAACATTCCGGGCTTCATCGAACAGGTCAAAGCGGGGAAGCGCAAGCTCATGGGCTTCGGCCACCGGGTATATAAGAACTACGATCCGCGCGCCCGCATCATCAAGCAGGTGGCCGAGGAAGTGTTCGAGGTGACCGGCCGCAATCCCAAGATCGATATCGCCCTGGAGTTGGAACGCATCGCGCTTTCCGACGAGTACTTCATCAAGCGCAAACTGTATCCCAACGTGGACTTCTACTCCGGGATCATCTACCAGGCGATGGGCTTCACGCCCGATCAGTTCACCGTGCTGTTCGGCATCCCGCGCACGGTCGGTTGGCTGGCGCAGTGGCAGGAGATGTTGGGGGACACCGACCGTAAGATCGCGCGTCCGCGGCAGATTTACATCGGCGAAGCGCGCCGCGAATTCGTGCCGATCACCTTGCGCCAGAAGCCCGAATTGGTCAACGCATAGCCGCGGCATCCGGGGGTACAATCGGCTCTATGATGCGATTGCTACCCCTCGTCTTCCTGGCTACCGCCGCCTTTGCAGCCGCGCCCGAGGAGTTCAAGACCTCGGCCGGTCCTCTCCAACTGACGCCTATCCAACACGCCAGCCTGATTATCCAGGCAGGCGGCAAAGTTCTGTATGTCGATCCGGCGCAGGGCAAGTACGACGGGCTCCCGCAGGCCGACTACATCCTCATCACCGACATCCACGGCGATCACATGGCCCCGGCGATTGTGGATAAACTTCGCAAACCTGGAACCGTAATCCTGGCGCCTAAAGCCGTCGCCGCCACGGTGAAAGGTTGCACCGTCATCTCCAACGGCGAGACCAAGACGGTCGGCGAGTTCAAGGTGGAAGCCATCCCCATGTACAACCTGGGGCCCGCGCCCGACGGCACGGTGTATCACGAAAAGGGCCGCGGCAACGGGTACGTGGTGACTTACGGGGGCAAGCGTTTCTACTTCTCGGGCGATACCGAAGGCACGCCGGAAATGAAAGCGCTGAAGAATATCGACGTGGCCTTCGTCTGCATGAATCTGCCGTACACCATGACGCCGCGGGCGGCTGCCGAAGCGGTCAAAGCCTTCCATCCCGCCATCGTCTACCCATATCATTATCGGGGCGGCGGCGTCGATCCCAAGGACTTCGTCAAAGCGCTGGAGGGCAGCGGCATTGAAGTGCGGTTACGGGACTGGTACGCGAACTGAGGCCGCCTTCTGGATCTGGCGCAGCTTGTAGCGATTCAGGCCGGCGGCCAGTTCGCGGGCGAAGATGACGGCGACCATCTTGCCGCCGGCGGGGCCTGGGTGGATGAGGTCTGCGGCCACCAAACGCGGCTGGCCGGTGTACCAGCGGGCCATGGTGCCTTCGCCGCCCATGGCGTGGAACGTGTCAAAGAAGCCGCATCCCGTCTCCCGCGCGACACGCCGCTCGATCTCCACCAGGCGCGGAATGGTCGGCATGGTCACGATGTCCGCGCCCGAATGCTGGCCGCGGTCCATGGGACTCATCAGTAGAATCGAAGTCTCGGGCAGCGCGGCGCGGGCGCGGCGAATGGCCTCGCGGAGCGCCTGCTCGTAGCCGTGGTTGATAAACGCCCCGAAGTCCGCCTCATTGGTGCCGTAGTTGACGATCAGCAGATCGGGATGGCGCTGGCGCAGTTCCTCGCTCCAGTGGTCCGCATTCATAATCTGCGCCAGGACATTGATGGAAGCGCCGTTGAGCCCGAGAGTGTCGTAGACCACGCCGGGTTCCGGCTTTTCGGCGATCACGCCGAACACGCGGACGGGCGGACGCGCCACGCTCAATTCCAGTGTGCGGACCCCGGCCGGCGCCAGAAACCCGGCGAATCCCGGAGCCTTCCGATCGGCGCTGGTGTCCACGGCGCCCAGCGCCTCGCCATCGCCCACCACGCTGAACGTGCCGCCGCCCGGCTGTTTGAGAAACCACACCTCGAAGTGCCGGTGCCCGGGGCTGGTGAAGACGATGCGGCTGGAGGCTCCGCTTTCCCCCAGGAACGACACGCCGCCCAGCCCATACAGTCCGTCGCGCGATTCGAAATTGCTGGCGCGGCTCATGTCCCAACCGGAGCCGGAGAGCCGCACGCCCGTGTGCTGGTACCAGGCCCAGGGCCTGTCGATGAGGATAAAGCCGTGGCCGGCATCGCCGTAGCGGCTTTGCAGAATGGTGCGCACGTCGCCCGTGATCAGGTCGGCGGTGGTGGGCGAGTCGCCATAGTGGACAATCCGCGTGATGGCGCCCGGCTCCTTTTTCTCGGAGCGCCACAAGGCGGCGTAGAAATGGTCGAGCGCCGGCGAGGTGTCGGCCAGGAGTGCCGTCGCGCCGATGTTCCGCAGGCTGGCATCGGGGAACGGCGTAGGATCGGCATGGCGCACCAGCGGACTGAGCGGAGTCCGCGCGGGGTCGAAATCCAGGATGAAGGCGAACTGCGCGGGCACGGGGCCGTGGATGGAAGGGAGCACCAGGCGCGCGCCGGAGAGCAGCGCGGCCAGCGTCAGCAGAGTCAGGGCAGTCTGAACGGGGAAGGCTTTCATGGGCTAGAACCGCGAGTACACGAAAGCCACGTTGCCGCGGCCCCCTAGAAGTTGGACCGCGGCCGCCACCAGCAGCAGCGCCGCCGCGTGCAAATAGAACGGGCCGGCCGCGAAGGTCTCGAGGGCGCGCGTGTACCACGCCTTGGGGATGAACAGCGTGGCCGCGGCCAGTGCCAGCACGGCGCCGAGCAGCGGCGAAACGCTCTCCAGCCCCAGCGTCAGCGAGCCGATGCGCTGCAGGATCTGCCCGGCCTCGGTCAGGCTGCCGGCGCGGAAGAAAATCCACGCGAAGCAGACAAACTGGTAGGTGCCGAAGATGGCCAGTGCGCGGCCTACCGGCGAGGACTGCGGCCGCGACCGTCCACGGCGCCCCACCCACCAGCGGGTGACTGCCAGCGCGCTACCGTGCAGCACCCCCCAGATGGCAAACGTCCAGGTGACGCCGTGCCACAGGCCGCCCAGCAGCATGGTGATCACCAGGCCCGCGTAGGGCATAATCCGCGTCCGCTTGCCGGGAATTGAGTAGTACAGATAGTCGCGCAGCCAGTTGGAGAAGCTGATGTGCCAGCGCCGCCAGAACTCGGCGACATTGACTGAGAGATACGGCCGGTCGAAATTCCGGGGCAGGTCCACACCTAGCAGAAGTCCCGCGCCGCGCGCGATATCGGTGTATCCGGAGAAATCGAAATAGAGTTGCAGGGAGTAAGCGTAGACCGCCAGCAGCGCCTGGGCGCCGCTGTAGAGGTTGGGCGTATCGAAGACGCGGTTGACCAGGTTTTCCGCCAGGAAGTCGGCGATCAGGGTCTTCTTCAGCAGTCCCAGCCCGATGAGGAAGAAGGCGCGGCCACCGGCGGTGCGGTCGAGTGCCGGGGGTTTGGCGAACTGCTTGATCAACCCGGCGACGTTGGTGATGGGACCGGCTTGCAGTGTAGGGAAAAAGGAGACTGCGGACAGATGCGCCAGCAGGCTGGGCGTCGCTTCGGCGTCGCGGCGGTAGAGGTCGATGGTGTAGGTGAGCGCCTGGAACGTATAGAAGGAGAGGCCGAGCGGAAATATCCAGTCCCAATCGGCGGCGCGGTGAGCGGGGATCCAGCCCTGGCCGAGGAACCAGCCCATGTGCCGCGAGCCGGCAAGCAGCGAGAGATTCATCAGGATGCTGATTCCCACCAGAATGCGGCGCAACGCGTGCGTCTCAAAGCGGGCCAAACCGAGGCCGATCAGGTAGTCGATGGTGGAACAGGCCGGAATCAGAACGATGTAGAAGAGCCCATAGTGCGCGCAGAAGATGTAGTTGGCCAACAGGACGACGGCGAGCCGGAGCAGTCGCGATCCGGCGCAGCCCCAGTACAGAAAAAAGACTGTGGCGAGAAAAATGAAGTAGAAGGCGCCGCCGGCTTGCACTCGCATATTGTAACGAAGGGTGGATGCAACTTGAGTTCCAAGGGAGGCCGAGGGCAAGAAGCCGCAGAGCGACTTCGCCAAAAAAACATGAATGCTATTTGCCCTTCACGGTTTCTGCGGCGGGTGGTCCTAACCGGCCGAATCCTTGAGGGCGCCTCTCAGGTTGAGATTGCGAACCAACCGGTGCAGGTAGTTGGGGTCGATCCCGAGCAGTTTCGCAGCCTCGGTAAAACTGCCCGCGGCCCGGTCGAGCGCGGCGCGAATGACCCGCATCTTCTCGTTGCGGATGCTGTCGTAGTAACCGCCGATCGGGCCCGTCCCCTGGGGTGAGCCTTCGCGCAGGGTTTCCGGCAGGTCTTCGGCAAGGATGAAATCGGCCGAGCCGAGCACCACGGCGCGCTCGATCGCGTTTTCCAGTTCCCGGACATTGCCGGGCCAGTCGTGCGCCTCCAAACAGGCGATGGCCTGGCGAGAGATGCCCTCCACCTTGCGCCTGGCCCGTTTGCCGTGCTTGGCAATGAAATAACTGGCCAGCGGGGCAATGTCCACGCGACGATCCCGCAACGGCGGCAGGGTTACGGACACGACGTTGAGCCTATAGTACAGGTCTCGGCGGAAGACGCCGCGCTCGACGGCGGCCTCCAGGTCGCGATTGGTCGCGGCGATCAGGCGGATATCGGTGTGAATCTGGCGTGTTCCCCCGACGCGTGTGAACTCGCGTTCCTGAAGCAGGCGCAACACCATCGACTGGCAGGCAAGCGGCATCTCGCCCACTTCGTCCAGAAACACGGTTCCGCGGTCGGCCAGTTCCAACTTGCCCCGCTTCTGCGCAAACGCTCCCGTGAAGGCTCCCTTTTCGTGACCGAAGAGTTCGCTTTCGAGCAAGGTTTCCGTCAATGCGGCGCAGTTGATCGCGAGAAAAGGCATGCTGGCGCGCGGGCTGTTGCGGTGAATGGCGCGCGCCACCAATTCCTTCCCCGTGCCGCTCTCGCCGTGGATCAAGACTGTGGAGTCCGTGGGAGCGGCCTTCGACACAAACCGGTACACCTCGCGCATGGGCGGGCTGTTGCCGACCATATCGTGATCCAGGCCGCCGGCCTCCTGGAGGCTCAAGTTCTCCGTTTCCAGCCACTGCAGGCGGCGCGCATTCTCCAGGGCCAAGCCCAGAATGGCGCCGGCGGAGCGCGCCAACGCCATGTGGTCCTCATGGAAAGGGAGGCTGGGGATACTGGAATCGAGATAGAGGACGCCCAGGGTTCGGGCCGACGCGACGATGGGCGCCACCAGGACGCTGCGAGGCTGCGGCTCAGCCGGATCTTGCGCGGCGTTCAGGGGCGGGTCGGGCAGGATACCGGCGGCGAGGACACCGCGCACGTCGCGCCGGGCCTGATCGACGATGGCGCGATAGGTCCGCGCCGTAGTAGTGGGTCCCGTACGGCGATCGCGGTAGGAGGCGAAGGACGGTTCGCGGCCTTGACCGTCGAACAGCAGGACGCCGCCCTGTTGAGCGGGAATGGCTTCGAAAATCCCTTCCAGCAGGTGCTGCGCAATCTCTTCCGGCTCCCGCACCAACTGAATACTGGCGCCGATTTTCAACATCGCGGTCAGGGAGCACCGGGCGCGAGAATTGGCGGCGGCTTCTCCCGGACCTTTCTCCGGTGAAGTCTCGCTCAGCAGGTATACGCAGTCCGGCCGTGGTTGAGGGCACTTCCGGGCAGTCTCCTTCCCCCCCGCAACCGTGGTTGACGCCCGGCCGGTTTGCCCGTCGGCGTCCCACCGCAAGAAGAGAAAACGGCAGTCGCCCAGGTGGATTTCGTCGCCATGCTGCAGGATTTGCTCGGTCACAGGCAGGCCATTCACGATGGTCGCGCCGCGCGAACCCATGTCTTGGATCTCGAATTGCTCCCCGGTTTGCCGGTGGATGCGGCAATGGCAAGCGGCCATGGAAGGGGCGTCGATCACGAGTCGGTTGGCCGCGTCCCGTCCAATCGAGAGATCGTAGTCGGCAAGGCCGAACACTCCGCCTTCCGCCGATCCACCAATCCCGACAAGCCTCGGATTCAGCGCGACACCCATGGGAACTCTCCCTCCTCTTCTCTTCTATAATATCTTCCTCTTGTCTATCCGATCGGATAGACCTTCACGATCGGATAGGCTCCGGTAGGGTTCGGCAGTCCCGGCTCGGGTGGCGCCGGAAACCCGGATTGTTCAATCCCTTCAGTCAGTTGCAGGAAGCTGTTATGCCGGAGCATGTGGCCCGGCGGGCTGGCGCAAGAATTGCAGTAACACCATGCAGAGCTGCCCGGAGGAAAGGGGACCATCGGAACCTTTGGTATTTCCGCCTCGGAGACAGGCCTGTCGAGCGTTAACCCGCTCACCAATTTCTGGGACATTGGAGAATCTAGATTGCGGACGAAAAAATCGATCATCAAAGCAATGACGCTGAGCCTGATAGGCATCGTGGGGGTGTCGCTTCTGGCTGCTACCGCCGCCACTGCCGCTGCGCCGGGCGATCAAGATTTCACCGTGGTAAACAAAACCGGCGTGGAGATTCACAAGCTCTTCATCTCACCTCATAAATCCGACGAGTGGGGAGAAGACATCCTCGGCAAAGACACACTGGCCGATGGAGAGAGTCTGGATATCAAGTTCTCCCGTAGCGAAAAAGCCGCGCACTGGGACCTGAGAATTGAGGACTCGGAGGGCCACTCCGTCACGTGGGAAAGCTTGAATCTGCTCGAGATTTCCGAGATCACCCTGCACTACAAAGACGGCAAAGCCTGGGCCGACGTGAAATAGATCCCGGGACTCTTTCCGCAAGACGCCTTTCGTGGGGCAGATTGAAACCCTGCCCCACGGATTCACCGGCCGTTTGCCGTTTGTCGATCGCGGTGGCGTTCACGCGACAGAGTGCATAACGGCTGGTGCGGCGGCGCGCCCGTGCCACTGCGCGCAGGCCAACCCGGCGATGCGGCTTACTTCGCCGGCATCGAACGGCTTGGCGACCACGTCATAAGCGCCCAGATTGAGCGCCTCGGCCCACAGGCGATCGTCGGCCAGACGGGACGCGACGATCAGGAGTGGCGGCCGTGAAAGGCCGGCAAACCGGTCCAGCAGGTCCTTCCACGCGTCCGCCATCCAGTCGCGGTCGCAGACCACCATGGAAATCGGCTCGCGGACGATGGCCGCCATCACCGCATCGACGGTCGCCTCGGGCTGCACACGCCATTCGCAGTTGGAGGCGTGGGGGCACGCGGAATTTCCCAGGATCTTCCTCAGGGAAGCTTGATCGTGAGCGCTTAGTCCGACCAGCGCGACAGTCGTGGAATCGGCCTGCCGCCGGCCGGCGGTGTGTTCCGAACGGGGTTCCATTCGCTGCACCGTGTGTTGGGAAGCCAGGGAGGCCGCTGCGTATGCCGCGCCCCCCGAATCGGATCGGTAAGATGCCATTCCAGCCTTTCGAAGAGTCATAGACCGTACCGGGTTCACCGGCTCCTTGCCATTTCGATGCGGCGGAAATGGCGGTTCAAGCGGCAGCACAAAGGAGTTCTCCGGTTCCAGGCATACCGGTATTGAATGCCAGCCGCAGAGGCACTTCGCGCAGATGAAGGGGATCGAGGCCATGGGCTGGCCGCCGAGCATCCCATCCATTCGACCGCGCTGGAAACATGGTCCATCCGATGGCCGGAGAATAGGCCACCCAATGGTCCAAGTGAATCGAGCTTCGATAAAGTTTGATCACGTTCAACCCTCCTTCCCGAGCCGGGTATGAGGCTGGGCGAATACTGTTTGCTGCAAACGGCAGAGCTATTTCCGGGGCCGTTTTTTGCGAGTGAGACCAACCAGCTTCTACATCGTGTGGTCTGAAAATACCTGATATCGAAGGTTCATTCAATTGGTTTTTTGTGGGCAGGAAACCTTACCCGGTTGAGGGTACTGTGTGTTACCCGCATTTTGCCAAAGCTTCGCCCGGGATGTCCCGTAGGGATACGGATTTTGAGGTCGGAAAACGATGGTAGGGGGCGCAGGCCGCGGGGCGCGAGACCCAGGGCGCGGGGCGCAGAAATGGTTGCGTCCCCGCGAGGCTAACGTTGGACTATGCGGCTGTCGGGGCGGTAGGGGCCGGGACCTTGTGCTTGCACTCCGCGTTGGGACACTGCCATACGGCGCCGGCTTTGAGCCACTTCTCCACCATGTACGGGCTGCCGCATTCGGGGCACTTTTCGGCGACCGGCTTGCCCCAGGCCACGAACTTACAGTCGGGATACCGGTTACAACCGTAGAATGTTTTGCCCTTCTTGGAGCGGCGTTCGATGATCTCGCCCTCCGAACACTCGGGGCACTTCACGCCGATGGTTTTTTGCTTAACGTACTTGCAGGCGGGGTAGTTGCTACAGGCCGTGAACTCGCCGAAACGCCCGCTCTTGAGAACCAGGTGGCTACCGCACTGCGGGCACTTTTCCTCGAGCGGCTGATCGGGCTTCTTCTGCTCGCCGCCGATCTGCTTGGTGGTCTTGCAGTCGGGATATCCCGTGCAGGCCAGGAACGTGCCGAAACGGCCCTTCTTGAGCACCATGGGGCGGCCGCAGTTCTGGCAATACTCTTCTTCGCCCTGTTCGGAAAGATCCGACTTATCGACGTCCGGCAGGTCCACCGGCAGTTCGCGCGTATAGGTACACTCCGGATAGCCGGTGCAGGCGATGAAGCTGCCGTGGCGACCCCACTTGATCACCAGGGGCTTGCCGCACTTGTCGCACGTCTGGTCGGTGGGTTTCTCCATCCGCTTGACGTCGGTCATGTGCTCTTCGGCGTGCTTCAAATCCTTGTCGAAGCGCTCGTAGAACTCGGCCATGGCGACGCGCCAATCCAGCTTGCCGTCCTCGATGGAGTCGAGATCGGCTTCCATGCGAGCGGTGTAATTCACGTCGAAAATGTCGTCGAAGCTCTCGAGCAGCAGATCGGTCACCACCATGCCCAGCTCGGTGGGCGTGAAGCGGCCTCCTTCCTTCTTGACGTACTCGCGCTCCTGGATGGTGGAGAGAATGGACGCGTAGGTGGACGGGCGCCCCACCCCATCGGCCTCCAGGCGTTTCACCAGGGTGGCTTCGTTGTAGCGCGGAGGGGGTTCGGTGAAGTGTTGCTCCGGCTTGATGGCCTTGAATCTGAGGTGCTCGCCTTCCACCACCACGGGCAGGCGATGCTTCATCTCCTCGTCTTCCTCGTCGGTCTGGTCCTTGCCTTCCTCGTAGACCTTGAGGAAACCTTCGAACTTACGAACGCTGCCAGTGGCGCGGAAGGTGTAGTCGAAGCCGTTATTGCCCTTGGCGGAGACGTCGATGGTGGTCTGGTCGTAGAGCGCCGGCATCATCTGGCAGGCGACGAAGCGGTTCCAGATGAGCCGGTAGAGCTTCATTTCGTCTTCGGCCAGGTACTTCTCCACCATCTCGGGCGAGTAGGCCATGGACGTGGGCCGGATGGCCTCGTGCGCATCCTGCGCGTCCTTTTTCGACTTATAGATGTTGGGCGCGTCGGGCAGAAACTCCTTGCCGTAGCGCTCGTTGATGTAGAAGCGAACGTCGTTGACGGCGTCTTCGGACACGCGCGAGGAGTCGGTGCGCATGTAGGTGATCAGGCCGACGGTTTCCTTACCAACCTCGATGCCCTCGTACAGGCGCTGGGCGAGCATCATGGTCCGCTTGACGCTGAAGCGCAGTTTGCGCGCCGATTCCTGCTGCAAGGTGGAGGTGATGAACGGCGCCACGGGGTTCCGGCGCTTCTCGCGATTGGCGACGCTCTTGACGATGTAATCGGCGCCTTCGAGCGACTTGAGCACGGCATCGGCGGTTTCCTGGTTGCCGACAACCGGCGTCTCGTCGTTCTGTTTGATGAGGCGCGCTACCAGCACCGGAGGCTTCTTAGCCGCCAAATCGACGTCGATGGTCCAGTATTCCTTCTTCAGGAAGGCGCGGATTTCGCGCTCGCGCTCCACAATCACCCGGAGCGCCACGGTCTGCACGCGGCCGGCGGAAAGTCCCCGGCGCACTTTGTCCCATAACAACGGGGAGATCTTGTAGCCCACCAGGCGATCCAGCACGCGGCGCGCCTGCTGCGCATCCACCAGTGCGACGTTGACCTGTCCGGGGTGCTCGAAGGCCTTCTGTACGGCCTTCTTGGTGATCTCGTTGAACATCACCCGATAGATGTGCGGACCGTTTTTCTTGCCGTCCTGCAGCACTTCCTGCAGATGGGAGCAGATGGCCTCGCCCTCGCGATCCGGATCGGCCGCCAGATAAATGTCTTCAACGGTTTTCGCGGTTTGCTTGAGTTCCTGGATGAGTTTTTTCTTCCCTTCGATCACCTCGTACCGCGGTTCGAAACCGTGGTCGATATCGACCGCCAGGTCCCGCTTGGGAAGATCCTTAATATGACCGAGCGAAGCTTTGACTACGAACTGCTTGCCCAGGTATTTGTTGATGGTCTTCGCCTTCGCAGGCGATTCCACGATTACCAGAGCTTTTGGCATAGGAAACTTTCAGAAATTTTCGCGAACCCTCTCTCGCGACGGCGGTATTGCTAGCAGATTACCCAGTTGACGTTACCACACTTTAACAAAATTCTTGCCGGGGAGCTGCTTTACCAAGCCTAGCATTTCCAGCTCGAAGAGCGCTGCAATGAGCTCGGAAGGGGACGTATCTTGAACAATTTCCAGGAGATTGTCCAAGTGGACGGAGCTGTCTACGTGCAGCGCCGCAAGTGCGTGGCGAGCCGTTTCGCCCAATTCCGGGCCTACCCCATCTAATAAAGATGCCTGACCGGCACAGCCGGATGCAGGGCCCTCGGCCAGAATGCGTTGCCGCCCTTTTTCAATGAGTTGGCGGCGCGCCTCGGCGGGGAGGTCGCTCACCACGTCGTTCCAGTCCTGCACCAGTCGGGCGCCTTGCTTGATCAACAGATTGGGTCCCCAACTCAGTTTCGAAGTGATATTGCCGGGCACCGCAAAGACCTCGCGGCCCTGGTCCATCGCCAGTTTCGCGGTAATGGCCGATCCGCTGTATTGCGCCCCTTCCACCACCATCACGCCGACGCTCATGCCGCTGATGATGCGGTTTCGAATGGGAAAATTCTGCGGAAACGCCACCGCGCCCATGGGGAATTCGGAGACGATCAGGCCCTTGACGGCCAAGTCGGCCGCCAGTTTGCGGTTCTCCGAAGGGTACACCACATCCACACCGCAGCCCAGCACCGCGACGGTATCGCCGCCGGCCGCGAGAGCTCCTTTATGCGCGGCCGTGTCGATGCCGCGGGCCATGCCGCTCACGATGGCCAGGCCCGCATGCGCCAGGTCGGCGGTGAGCCGCTCGGCCGCCGCCAGTCCATAAGGCGTGGGCCGGCGCGTCCCCACTACGGCGAGCGACAGCGATTGCAGCAGTTCGACCCGGCCGCGCACAAACAGCGCGATGGGCGGATCGAAGATCTCGCGCAAAGGCCGCGGATAGCGCGCGTCTCCCAGGGTCACCAGTTCGGCCCCCGCTTCCAGCATCTTCTCCTGTTGTACGACGGCGTCTTCGAAGGTGCAGCCGCTGGTGATGGACTGTGCCACCACGCCGCTCAGCCCGGCGCCTTCAAGCTCCGAACGCGAGGCGCGGAAGATGGCCTGCGGAGTCTTAAAACGGTCCAGCATCTTGCCCGAGTTCCGGGTCCCTAAACCGGAGACCAGCTTGAGCGCCAGCCAGTGGAGTTCTTCTTCTTTGAGCAACCTGACCTCGACGATAACAACCGGCGCGCGCACGGCGCAAGGGCGGAACGGCGCGGCAATGCAAATAAATACTTGAGAGTTTTGTGGGGAGGGGTGGCGGGCAAGGAGGCATTATATCCACCTGAGGCGCAATTGAACCCTGAGAGTCAGCGACTGGTGAAGCGCAAACCGGCCAACGT
>Ga0181529_10003088_pt1 | contig 19320 bp, 16 predicted proteins | sample PEATcosm2014_Bin_36_FD_119763 | JGI IMG/M metagenome (GOLD analysis project Ga0181529, IMG submission 119763) | Peatland microbial communities from MTU Mesocosm Facility, Houghton, MI, USA - PEATcosm2014_Bin10_30_metaG | ecosystem: Environmental > Terrestrial > Soil > Wetlands > Peat | place... | reverse complement strand
CCGCGCCGCCCGGTCGAAGTACCACTCTCCGGGCGTGCCCAGCAATTCGTAAGCGTTCTCTACGTACGCCGGTTGCTTGCCCACGCTGGCCCCGCCCACCAGGTTGGCGGTGCGTTCGCCGCTCGGCAGCATGATGCGCTTGGTAGAATTCGCCCAGCACGGCTGCGCCATGACGATGTTGGCGCCCTGAATCGCGGACACCGGACAGCGCGGCTCCGTCCACGGCCCCAGCCCTTGCGATCGCTCGTTCCAGATGGAGTTCCCTCCGGTGTAGACGAACTCGATGTCCCCCGGATTGCGCCACGTGGCCATTGCCGCGGAACCTGCCGTATAGCCCGTCTCGGTTTGCGTCACCTCCACCGGCAACCGCCCGCGGGCGCGGTGCGCGCGAACCCCATCGACGTAGATCTGCCTGGTATTTCCGAGCGCCTCCGGCGCCAGCGCGGACCAGAGATTGCGCACCTTGTCCACCAGTTTCCACCCGGTCACGGCCACCGCGCCGCTGACCACCGGATACTGTCCTTCCGCCGTCGAAGTGTAGATCACGTTGTGGCCATTCGAGCCCGAGTCGCGGGCATCCAGTTCGAGCGGCTGTGTCAGGCGATAGGTCCCCGGGGCCAGGCGCACGGTGAGATCGGCCGTCAATGCCCGGTTGCGCGCGCGCACCAGGTCGCGGGCGTGGTTCAGCGTGCGGATAGGCCGGCTCTCGGTGCCCGGGTTGGAGTCGTCGCCATGGGGAGCCACGTAGATCTGCGACCACGCGGCGGTGGCGAGCAGGAGAATCGTCAGGACATTGCGCATGATCCAAAAGTCTAGCATTTAGCGCTAACGACTGTGGGGCCGGTGGCCCGGTTTATGTGGGGCAGGTTGGCAACCTGCGGCCGAGTGGCACTCGGCCTGCCGACCGGCATGCAAATGCCGACCAAGCCGAGTGCCACTCGGCCGCAGGATGCCATCCTGCCCCACAAATTCTGCAGCATTCCCGATACTGGGAAAAGTATGCGGCATTAGGTTGGCAATTTTTGGCCCGGGCGCCCCGCAATCGGCCCTGGGCGCCTCCCCGGCGTGAAACCGGGAAGGCGCCTGTGCATCCGCTATTGCGACGCGGCCGGCTTGGCCGGCATCGGCTTAACCGCCGCAACCTTCGGTTTGGGCGCCCAGAATGCCGGATCGGCAGCCACGAATTCCTTCGGAGGATTGCTCATCTTCGGGTTCACCGCGAACATCGTACTCTCGCTGCTGACCACCACTTCCGCCTGCAGCTTGAAGTACCGCGCCAAACTATCGCCGAAGGCATCGGCCATACTCATGGCCGGCGTGGGCGGGTCCAAAGCCTTGAGCGAATCCATGGCGGACAGGACCAGGTACGTTCCGGCGGGCGCGCCGGAGCTCACGCTGTAGACCACCCGGCGCAAATTGTTCCCGCTCTTCGCATATGCCGCGTTCACCAGTTTTCGCATCTCCGCGAATTCCTCCGAATGCCCCGGATGCACCCGCATCGTCATGATATTCACATACCGTGCCTTCACCAGGTTCGACGGCACCGGCAGGTAGCTTAAGTCCTTCTGATAGGTGGCGACCATGCCTCGCTCGCCGGTGCGCAATTCTCCGTCCTGCGCGTCCAGTTGGGCGAGCGCGCTCTTCAGCGGCTCCGTCTCGGCCAGGTGAATGGCCTTTTCCATCGATTCGTAGGAGTCGTAGCTTTCCAGGAACCAGGCTTGATTCGTGCCGGTCATCGCATCCAGACCGAGATAACTTGTATAACCGCTCTTGGAGAAAGCGCGGACATACGCCGACTCCACGCCTTCGTGTGCGCTGTTCTTACCGGACTTGATGTCCTCGCGGAAGATCCGAAGCAGATGCGGCGGCTCCGGAGATTGTGCTTGAATGAACGAAGCTCCCGACAGCAGGAGCCCCGTCGTGAGAACGCGGACAACTGACCATTTCATCTTCATCTTGTTTTCCCCTCACAGATAGGTTTTCGGAAGCCACATGCGGCTCCCGGGTGTGTCCAAGTATATACCAACCGGTCGGAATGCCCGAAGTCGTCGGATGCCTTATGGGACAGGATGGCATCCCAATGCCGCATAGTTTTCCCAATATTGGAGATTCTGCGGAATTTGTGGGGCAGGATGGTATCCTGCGGCCGAGTGGTACTCGGCCTGGTCGGCATTTGAATGCGGGTCGGCAGGCCGAGTGCCACTCGGCCTGGTCGGCGAAGAACTCAACCAGCTCATGTAATCCATCCTGCAACCGCCTTGGATTATCGTGGCGCGGCTGTGACCCACTTAGTTTGCAAGGCGGCTGCCGGCAGCTTGCGATGCGCGTTGTTTACGAAGACCAACTGTACAACGTACGGATCGTCCCTGTGGGGAACGCACACCGGGCTCGGCGCGCGGAAATCTCCGGCCATCGGGTCCCCACACTTCGGAACGGCCGGAAGCGCCAGCGAGGCGCCATCGGCCTCCAGCGTTTCCAGCCGGATGGAAACGCGCACCGTCAAGTACTGCGTTCCATGCGTGAGACCTACCAGACGCGCAGCGATGGCGGCGCCTTTGTGAGCCAGAACCGTGGACGAGGGATCTTTCAGATCGCATGCCAGTCTGGCGGGAAGCCTGTCGCCGCCGGCGGCGGTCTCGAGGTCGAGATCCTGCCTGAACTCCACTGCAAACTCAAGGCCCGCCGGGAGCAACGGCTGGGCAGCCTGGGTAGTGGTGGGCGAGTCCCCAACATCCGACCACCCTGCGGGCAGAGGGTTGCTGGACGGGCCGAACTGTATCGTGGACTGGCCCAGGAATTCGCGGCAGCCCAGATACACCGTGTTGTTCCCGAATTCGCGGCCGCTGACATCCACCATTTTGAGACGGCTCTCCACGGGAAGCAGGAGGTCGCCTCCCGGAACGCGCGTACGCTCGAAGTGGAAGCTGTTCGAGATTTCGCACTCATAAAGCGAATTCGCAAAATCGATTCCGTGCACTTCCAGGTGCACAAGGTCGCCGGTTTTCGGGTCGGCCAGGAAAGTGCCGCCATATGGCAGCACCTTCTCGTCGTCCTCCTGGTTGCGGTAGACCAACACCCAGTGACTGGCCTCGCGGGGAACGTCGAAGGCGAACTCCAGCAAGGAACGGTGGTCCTCATCGATCGTGCCACGATAGGAAATGGCGGCCGAGTCGGTGCGGAAGATCATCTTGAGAAACGAATAGTAACTACCCGACTGTGTGGTGCCCTGGGTAACCAGGTCGCTCAGACGCCCCTGCGAGAACTGATTGTCGCCGGCCCACGAATACATTTCACCGCTGGCGCCGCCCACCGCCACATCCAGACGGATCCGATCGACGCTCTCTAGCACCATTCGGAGCGGCTTCTTCTGCCGCAAAGCGCTCAATGCATCGCAGGTGTAGGTTGGTGTATCCTTGTTCGCGACCCACTGGGAACGCTCCGTGACCTGGGTACACATGTACCGCGGCAGCCGATCGAGCGTTTGCCCAACCTTTTCGCGGACGCGCTGGAGTACGGCGCTGGGATCCTCCTGCGCCACCAGGCGCGCGGCAAGAATGCAAAATAGGAACAGCCGCACACGCACTCGGGATTATTCTCTCAATGAAGTATTAGCGCAATTCGGTCGCGGCCGCAGAACTCTTTAGAGCTAGGGCCAGGAGTCGAACCCCCGCGCTTACGCCGTCATTTGTGGGGCAGGTTGACAACCTGCGGCGGGTTGGCAACCCGCCTGGGCGGCACGGGCACAAAGGTCGGCAGGCGGATTGACAGCCTGCCTGGGAACATCGGAAACTGCGGAGATCGGCCGGGCATCCCGACGAGTCGGGATGCGGCGCGCACGAGTGCGCACGCCACGGGGGATTGCTTATCCGCCCCAATCTTCCAGCCATTGCTCCGGCTTCTCCCGCCGGAATCGCGCCACCAGTTCGATGCAGTTCCGCGCCGCCGGGCTGCTCTCCGGAGACATCACCACCACTTCGACGCCCCGGCCGCGCAAGAAGCGAATAGTTTCATCGCTCGATGCGTTCGCCACATCGCCGATCACCACGCGCGGAATCCCGAACTGCGCAATCGCCCCGGTACACATGAAGCACGGCTGAAGGGTAGTGTACAGCGTTGTATTGTGCCGATTGGTCATCCGCCCGGCCGCGCGCAACGCCGCCATTTCGCCGTGAAGAATCGGGTTGCCTTCCTGCACCAGCGCATTGTGGCCCTCGCCCAGCACGTCCCCGCTATCGTTCGCCACCAGCACGCCGCCGATCGGGCAGCCGCCTTCCGCATAACTCTTCGCCGCCAGTTGGAACGCCCGAGTCATATAGAATTCGTGAGATTCGTAAGTCATTTCACCACTTATCCGTGCGGAACGGCGCCGCGGGCAGGCCGGCCGCATTGTACAAGTTGCACCCGTCGGGATAGTTATCCCAGGCGTATCGCACGGCTTGTGGGACGGTTACATCCGCGCGGCTTACAACGATGGTATCGCCGTCGATCTTCGCCTCGGCATCCACGAACTTACGGTCCGCCCCGGCCACCTGGAACCACTTCAGCGGGCCATCCTTGGCCACCAGTCCACCGCCCAGATGCGAGAACTTCAGGCGGATGGTGACGCCTTCGATGGTCATGGATTGATACACCGGTCCGGAGTATTCGATATCGCGGTGGTACACATTGGCCAGCGCGATGCGCGTGAGGCGGTCGCCGAGCGGCTCCTTATTGTGCGGGTGAACGTCTTTGGGATCGCCGATATCGAGGGTCACCGCCATCCCGGTATTGGGCAGCGCCAGTACCGCGGCCTGGCCGTCGCGCACACGCGGGTTGTTGCTGATGTTCTGCAGGGCCGGAAGCTGTACCACGTAGAACGGCAGGTCGCCCTCGCCCCACAGCTTGCGCCATTCTTTCACCAGCGTCTCCATCACATGGGGATAGAGCGTCACGCCCGCATCGCCGCCGACAATCGACTCGCCTTGATACCAGATGACGCCGCGTATGGCGTATGGAATCGCCCCGTGGATCATGCCGTTGTACAGGACCGTGGGCTGGTGCTGGTCCTGCACCGGATCGCGTTGTTGGCGCGGCGTACCCGGCCGGGCATTGATGGTCTGCGGCGGCTGCGGCGCCTGATCGCCGGGCGCCTGCGGATTGGCGCGGTAGAACTTCACGGCTGCGTCGAACCCATCCAGCATGGGCTTCAGCAGCGGATCGGCCACTAGGGCTTCGCGCGGAATCCAGGCTTCGGCCGTGCTGGCGCCGTATGCCAGAACCACCATACCGACCGGCACATTGAGTTCCTTGTGGAGGTTCCGTCCAAATAAATACGCCACGGCGGAGAAGCCCGGCACGGTTTCCGGGCTGCACACCTGCCACTCGCCATCGACCGCCGGTTGCGGGTCGTACGACTTCTTCTCCTTGCCGGTGAACATGCGAAGCTTGGGATAGTTAGCGGCGGCGATCTCCTTCTCTTCGTCGATCAAACCGGCGTACCGCGCCTTCTGCTTGGAAACCGTGAACGCCATATTGGACTGACCCGAGCCGAGCCAGACCTCGCCCACCAGGACGTCCTTGATAGTGACGATGTTCTTGCCGGCGATGGTCATTTCGAATGGTCCTCCGGCTTGCAGGCCGGTGAGGCGGACCATCCACCTGCCGTCGGCGTCGGCAGTGGCGTTCCGCCGCTGTCCGTTAAACGACACGGCGACCGGTTCACCGGGGTCGGCCGCGCCCCAGACCGGCACGGACATGCCGCTCTGCAAAACCATGTGATCGCCGAACAGCGGGGCGGGCGTGACGTCGGCAAGGGCCGCACCCGCTGTGACGATCAGTGCGAGGAGCGTCCCGAAAATTGGCTTCATGGAACCAGTTTCGCACCGCCGCGGACCCGCAGGCGGCCGGCCAGTAAGCCTGCGCCGAAATGCGGGAAAACCGCGGGCCAGAGCCGTGCACGCTGCCGAGTTCGTACTATCCTGGGTTACGGGGGCCCCATGGAGATTCGGGACGAGTTGCTGCCCGAGTATAGCCGCGACGTAATTCTGCACGTGCGCGCCTCCGACGGGCGCATTCTAGCCGCCAACGCCGCCGCAGTCCGCGCGTATGGCTACTCTCGCGACGAGCTGCAATCCCTCTCGATTCGCGATTTGCGCGCCGACCATACGCTTCCGTGGACAGCCGCCCAGATGGCCGAAGCCGACGCGCACAGTATTCTGTTCGAGACCGAGCACCGGCGCAAAGACGGCAGCACGTTTCCGGTTGAGGTCGGCTCCCAGGGAGTCACTATCGGCGGCGTACGGACGCTCATCAGCGTGATACGCGACATTACCGAGCGGCGGAGGATTGAGCTCGAACTGCGGAGAAGCGAGGAGCGCGAGCGGGCGCGAGCCGGAGAATTCGCGGCGATTCTGGATGCGGTGCCCTTCGTCACTCTGATTGGGCGCGATCCCCAATGCCACGTGATTTCCGGCAGCCGCATGACGTACCAGCTTCTTCGCGCGGAACCGGGGACGAATATCGCCGAGCCATTGGCCGCCGGCCATTTCCGCGTCGTTAGGAATGGCGCAGAAGTGGCTCCGCAGGACCTGCCCGTTCACACCGCCGCCCGCACTGGACATGCCGTGAACGACTATGAGTTCGATGTAATCTTCGCCGACGGAAGCCGGCGCACTCTGTTCGGCAGCGCCATCCCATTGCTGGACGACGACGGCCGGACGCGCGGCGCACTCGGAGCTTTTCTGGATCTTACCGAGCGCAAAACCATCGAGGAAAAGCTGCGCGAGGCGCAGAAGCTCGAGAGTCTCGGGCTGCTGGCCGGCGGTATCGCACACGACTTCAACAATCTGCTCGTCGGCGTCATCGGCAATGCCAGCCTGGCCGCCGACCTGATCCCCAATGGCAGTCCGGCGCTGGAAAACCTGCGGCGTGTTATCGAGGCCGGCGAGCAGGCTGCGCACCTGACCCGCCAAATGCTGGCCTATGCCGGCAAGGGCCGGTTCATCGTCGCCCCAGTCGATCTCTCGCAAATTGTGCGCGAAAGCAGCGGCCTGATCCAGAGTTCCATCTCGCGGAAGATCTCTTTGAGCTTCCACCTCGCCGAGGATCTGCCGTGTGTGGAATCCGATCCCGCACAGATGCGGCAGTTGTTCATGAGTCTGGCCCTCAACGCTGCCGAAGCCATCGGTGAGGACCCGGGAACCATCGCGATTTCCACCGGTGAGATGGAAGTCGCCGGCGCACCCCTGCCTGACGATCTCGCTAACTGGCCGCTGCAGCCCGGCCCGTGCGTCTTTTTGGAGGTGAGCGATACTGGCTGCGGCATGGATTCCGCCACCCATGCGAAGGTCTTCGATCCCTTCTTCACCACCAAGTTTCAGGGCCGCGGACTGGGTCTGGCGGCGGTAGCCGGAGTGGTGCGGTCGCACCACGGAGCGATCCGCGTCGCCACCGCTCCCGGCCGCGGCGCTACCTTCCAGGTGCTGCTGCCGGCGATACGGAATGCCCCCGTCCCGCTGGCGGATCCCCGCGGCGAAGGCGCCGTCTTGGTGGTGGATGACGAACCCCAGGTGCGGGGTCTGGCCCAAGCCGCCCTGGAGTGCCAGGGTTACCAGGTCCTGACCGCCGAGAGCGGCTCCCAAGCCGTCGATCTGGTGCGCGCGCGAGGCAGCGGAATCCGCGTCGTCATCCTCGATCTCAACGTGCCGGGAATGCACGCGGAGGAGGCGCTGGCGGAATTGCGCAGGCTCCAACCGGACCTCGAAATCGTGCTCTCGGGCGGTAGCGCCGAAGTGCAGTCCCTCCGCGAGTTTCACGGCCTGCGGCTGTCGGGGTTCATTCAGAAACCGTACACGGTGCAGGAGCTGGCGCGCGTGGTGCAACGCGCCATGCCCGCCTGGAAGTGAGCGCCCCTGACAGAGCCGCATTGGGATTACACTGGAACCGGAAGGAGCCAGGCGATGTTGCATGCAGACAGCGCCAAAGTGGAGTGGAACTCCGGCAAGAAGCGATGGGAGGTCCGCATCCTGGTCGGCGCCGAGGTGATCAAACGGCCTTTCGAGAAACGCCTCGCCGACACCGGCGAGACCGCACTGAGAGAACTGGCTTGCTCAACCGCGCGCGACGAGGGCTACGAGGTCAGCCCGGACCACGTGTCGGTCGAGAGTCACGCCGGGTAACGGACGCCCGCAAGCCGTCTTATGTGGGGCAGGCCGTGGCGCCCGCACTCCACCGCCCGCCTACTCGATGACCTCCTCGACCACACTCGGCAGCGGACCCGCCATATCGCGGATCTTCTCGAACAGGTCGTCGTACAGTTGGGCGTAGGCGTCCAGCGACGGATCGCCGCGCCGCGGCTGCGCAAACGTGCGCCGCATCTGCCGCACTGCCACCAGCAGGAGCTTCAGTTCTTCGTCGGTGAATCCGAACGCTTTCGCCATAATTTTCCCCAAACGATCCAGCATAGCCCAGCCAGCAGCGCCGCCGGGCTGACAATCCGCGCCACGCGCATCTCCGCGCCGCCGTCCCACACCAGGTCCACCGTGCAAGGTCCGCTGCAGCGCGGCTCCACCACCATCTGTCCCAGCGCGTCCGCCCACATCTTGCGCGGCTGGCCGCCCACACGGGCGTGCCAACCCTCGTCCCACGTCACCTGCACGTAAAGCAGCAGGTCCGGGCGGAGATCGGCGGAGATCGTGGCCGCGCTCGATCCGCGCCACTGGAACCGGGCCGCCGGCAGAGACGGATCGTCCAGCGCGGCCAGAAACGGCTCCAGCGGCTTGACGTAGTAAGAGGGCGGCGCCTCGCGCACCAGGTCGGTCGAGTGCAGAGCGTGCGCCAGCGACGGCCGCGCCCGTGGAACCTCGTAGATTACCTCGGCGCCGTCGCGCCACAGTTCGCGCAGCTCGTGCAGCTTCTCGGGGTACTTGTAAGGGTGGTAAACTTCGCCGGTCGCCGGGTCGCCGCCCACGATGGCGTCGCAGCCCAGGGCTTTCAACCACGCCATCGCAATTTCCAGTTTGTCGCCGGCGTAGATCTGGTAGTTGACGCCCCACAGCAGTTCATTGCGAATCCCATTGTCGAAACCGCCCACGATCATGGGCGTGTCGCTGAAGGCGTTCATCCAGAAGCTGACCGTTCCCGGAGCGAAGACGCGGCGCCCGGCCATATGATCGCCCAGCCAGTGCGAAATGCGGTATTCGGCCGTGCCGCCGATGTCGATGGGCTTCTCCATGTCGCGCGCGCGGCGGTGCTGGTGTACGGCGATCGGCACGCAAGCCAGCGCGATGAAAACCCAGGCGTACTTGCGCACCGCCAGCCACGACGCTCCGCGCAGCCGCACCGCAATCGGTCCGGCGGCCAGCGTCACCATCAGCCAGAACGCCAGGTCCATCTCCAGGTGGTAGCGCTCCGGCTGCGGAATCACTTTGATATGCAGCCAGTACGCACCCAGCGTGACCACGGCCATGCCCCACAGGAACATCGCGCCGAAGCGCACGCCCGGTTCCACCCGCCAGCGGCGCAGCGTCCATGCCAGCAGCAGAAGCCCCGCGATCATCACCCCTGCCAGCGCGCGTTCGGGCGGCGTGGATTCCCAACCCACCAGCTTGGGCGCGTTGGTGCGGATGGTGCGGATCGTGGACGGTGTGGCCCAGGGCACCGCCAGAGCGTAGGCATAACATCCGATAGCGGCCGCTCGCAACCAGCGCGGGAACCACCCGAGACCGCGCGCTCCGTCCCACCCGGCGAGCAGGTAGCAGCCCACGGCGAGCGCCAGCGCGAAGGCGCCGATCCAGTTGCTCAGCACTACGCAGGCCAGCGCTACGGCGGCGGCGAGGTAGTGCAGGGGACGCCGTTTCTCGAGCGCCAGGTGCAACGCGCCGATGGCCAGCGCGAAGAATAGTAGCGAGGTGAGGTGCGGTCCTTCGCCGTACGGGACCAGCGTGGTGAGGCGGCGCGCACCGAACCACCCGCCCGAATCCGCGCGGATTTCGCGCACCAGCCAGCAGGAGGGCGAGACCAGGGAATACAGCAGACTTCCGGTGAATGCCGCCGCGCACCCGGCGCCCAGGCGGCGCGCCGCCCAGTAGAGCGCCACCGGTCCCAGAGCGTAGACCGCCGCCACCACCACGTGATACGCCAGGCCGGCCGACAGGTGTCCGGCCGACGACACCGCCGCCACGAAGACGTGCAGCAGCGGCGGGTAGCTATCGGGAAACGGAATGCCGCCATACCATAGCGGAAACCAGTTGAGCTCGCCGAAGTGGCCGGCGATATACCGCGCCAGTCCGATATAGGCGGCTTCGATGGAGCCCATCTGCACGGTGTATGCGGTGCGGAATAGCCAGATAGTGATCCATGCGTTGACAGAGAAGAGCGCCAGCGCGGCAGCCACGCTCTTCGATTTCTCGCCGGCCATTATTCTCGATTATAGAGGGGTGCTCGTGGCGCACGCTCTCCAGCGTGCCGCATCCCGACTCTTCGGGATGCACGGCGCCTGCCCGCCGGTCGTCCCCAAGAGTGGCGGGGCGCCCTTCGGCCCCGGCACGCACCCGTGCTGAGTGCACTCCCTCAGCCCGAGCCCTCGTAGAAACGCCGCGCCACGCCGCCCAGCAGTTCCTCGCGCACTTCCATAGTTTGCGCACCGATAGCCTGCGTAAACGCCGCCAGCGTCTCCTTCCATATATGTTCCGGCAGTCCCGCGGGCCACCCGCTACCGAACATCACGCGGGAGGGCGAAAACGCCGCCAGCACATGCTGCACATAGGGACGCAGCTCCGAGCCCTTCCACGGCGCGGGCGCCAGGCGGATCAGGTCGCTGGCCTTGCAAAACACCTGCGGGAAACTTGCCAGCGAGGCCATCTCGCGAGCCCAGCCGCCAAAATCACCCGAGGCGATGTCCGGCGAGCCCAGGTGTACGATAGCCATCCGCAGGCCCGCCACGCCTGCCGCAATCTCGCCCGCTAGAGCGAGCCTGCCCGGCCGCACCACCAGATCGAGCGTGAGTCCGCGCCGCGCCAATTCGGACAGACCGCCGAGAATCGTCTCGCCCAGGCGGCAAAATACGCCGCGAAACTTGGGGAACTGCGCCAACTCGTCGAGCAGAAGAGGCAGCTTCGGATCGTCGAGGTCCACCCAGGGAATCGCCGCCTTCACGTACGCATGCTCGCGCGTCAACAAGAGCAGTTCGCGTGGATCGGCGGCGTCCTGCCCGACAGCGATGGACCCATCGAAGCGGTTGCGCGCAAGAATCGTCGCAAGGTGCTCGGGCGGATGCTCGGGTGTGAAAGACTGGAATGCGTCGATGCGCAGGAGCTTACTTGTCCTTCTTGGGAGTAGCGCTATCGGCCGCGGGGAGCGGTGCATCGCCGGGGTGCATGCGGATCTTCCAGCCGGCCGGATCGTACACGATGGAAGGCCCGTTCGGGAAGCCGGTGCAAATCGGGATTTCGATTGGAAGGCCGCCGGCCGCCGTGGACAGGTCCACCGTAAGCTGCACGTTCTGCGCGGTCATCCGCCCGGCTTCCACGACTATCTTGTCGTAACGCTCGCTAACCAGCCCCGGCGCCCTGGCGGTCAAACTGTAAGTCCCCGGCTGCACCTTGGAGAACGCAAAACTACCGTCCTGCCCCGAAACCACCACAGTGCTCAGCCCCGCCGGATCCGTCAGAACCACGACCACGCGCGGAATCGCCGTGCCAGCCGCGTCGCGGACCACGCCCCGCACACCAGTAGGCGTCTCCTGCGCGGCAAACAGCGTCGCCATCGCGCCCATCATCAGGACCAGCCAGCGAAGCATCGGAACCTCCCTCTAGAAAATGAAACTCAATCCACCCTTGAAGCTGCGAGGATTCTCCACCAGCACAATTCGCTGTCCGTCGGCGCTGAACAACGGCAGATAGCCCTGCGCCAGCATGTTGCACAGTTCAGCCGTGGCTTCGATTCTGCGCGACAAGCCAGGGATCGGCTGGCGAATGAAGATGTTCATCCCGGGCATGGGACGCAGCGCCTGGGTGCTGTATAGGTTCCCCGTCATGGCCCACCGTTGATCGCCGTCCCACTGGTAACTGGCCGTGAGATGCGTGCCCGCATGAGGCACTTTGGCGGCCAGCCGCATGGTGGCGGCGTTCTTGCGGCCCATGTGGATCATAGCGCGCAGCTCGTCTGGGCTGTCGCTGATCAGTTCCCGGCCGGCGGTCGTCAGCGCGCCCGTGGAACCGAAAATCAAGCTGACGTTGACGCTCTGCCCCAGACTCTGCGTGACCGACGCGGAGTAGCCCGAGCTCTGGAAGTTTCCTGCGTTGAAGATGGAGTTGTTCGAAAACAGATCGGGCATCACGTCCGAACTGGAGAACATGCCCGCCGGCGCCACCATCGAAAGCGCCGCATTGACCACCGACTCGTGGTACGCCGAGAAACGGAAAACCCGCGTGTCCACCTTCTGCGAATAAGCCACTTCGTATTCGTTCCCGCGCTGCAGTTTCACGCGGCCGCCGATATCCGAGAACTGCGGGAACAGGCACAACGTGTCCAGATTGCGCTGCAAGTCGGCGTTGTCCGCGTCCGTGCCCGCCAGGTCGGGGCGCGCATTGCCGGAGGTGAAGGCGAACTCCAGGGCGGCGTTCGGGGTCGCCTGGTAATTGAGCCGCGCGTACGGGCTGAAATAGTCCAGGCGGTTGAAGAACGAAACGTAGTCGAATGTGGACCCGTACTGCAGCGTCAACTTGTTCGAAAACTGCATTTGATCGTCGATCGACGCCGACATGGTCCGCACCATCGGCAGGCCCCCATCCTGGCCCGCCAGCGACGCTGCCAGCCGCTCGGGCATCAGAATCTGGCGCATGGTCAGAGAGACTTCCGGAGATCCGCTACCCAGGCTGCGGCTGAAACTCGTGCGGAACGCCGCCGACGGAAGTCCCGTCTGCGCCCCGTAGCCCAGGTTGCCGCTCACCTGCAGCTTGCCTTCCCCATACAGCGCAGTCGCCAGGGCAAACGTGGTTCCCAGATCCGCCTGCGTGCCCACGCCCGCCGATACCGGACGGTCGCCCGCCGACACCCGCACGATGCCCCGCGTATCGCTGAACATCGCCGTGCGGTCGATCCTCGGATTTTGCCGCGTCACCCTCTGCGCCGCCAGTACGTCGATGGGGTCCGGCGGTAGTTCTTCGTCCGGCGTGAAGCGGAACACCGGCCGCGTGGCCGGAGCGCTGCGCAGCACCCACTTCCATTCATCGGTCATGGGACTGCCGTCTTCCAGCGTGGGATACGAAATCTGGATGGAACTGAACAGCGAACTCAGGCTGACCGTCAGCATACTGCGTTCACCGGAGCGCACCGCTACATCCCGGCGCATGGCCGGATCGAAGGGAATCCTTGTGACGCGCACCGTATACAGGTCGGGAACCAGGTTTTGGAACTGGAACCGGCCCAGGGCGTCCGTGCTTACCTTGAAAAGGAAGCGTTGTTGGCGGTCGTAGAGTTGCACCGCGGCGCCCATTTTGGGGACGCCCAGGTAATCGCAAACCTTTCCCATCAGCGTGCCGGGAAGGATGGAGAGCGTGGCGGCACGGGGCGCCTGCGCAGCGGTCAGACAAACTAATCCTGCGACCAGCGAGGAGACCGTCTTGTGCGCCTTCATACGATACATCGCGACGCCTTCCAGGCCGCCGTACGACTTTAGATTACCGTAAATTTGGCATCAGGTGGGGTAAACACCTGATTCTTATTTTTGTCCGTGATCGTCAAATGAATCGAGTACTGCCCCGGAGCCAGTGAATTCAGGGACAGCCCCTTTTCGATCGTCACCTGGGTCGAGGAAATGTCTTCCAACGACGCCAAGTCCTCCGAATAATCGATCATCTTCTCGTTGGAGCCGTTTTTGATTAGCTCATACTGTACCACACCACTCGGCTTATGAGTCGCCTCGTCCGCCATGAGGTGGTATGCCTTCAGATAGATCCACAGCTTCTCGCCGCGTTTGAACGTGTCGTCCATGCGCGGACGCACAAAGGAGTCGCCAATCACGAACATTCCGGTCCCAATACTCTTCATCGGGACCTTCTCCAGTTTGTCGGCCAGGACCAGCGAGCTGCCGCTGAGTTTGTCGGGATCCAGGCGCGGGACGTCGATACGCATTTCAACGTGCCCGATGTTGCCCGCCGTCACGTCCTTCACGATCACCTGCAACCGGTACGCGCCCGGCATCAGGTACATTGCCTTCTGGTAGATGGACTGCTTCGCCGCCTCGTTCGCCAGGTACTGCGTGGGGCTGGTAACGACGGTTTCTTCTTCGAAATTCTGGATCGGGCGGCGCGTCATGGAGGTGATGCGCCCCAGAATATGTACTACGGCCTTCTGGAAGCCATCCTTATTAGTGAACTGCAGATCCTTGTTGTCGAACTGAACCGTGACGTTGGTCTGCACCGAAGCGTCCGTAACGGGGAAGAAATCCGCCCGCACGCGCATCGGCAGGATGTTGTAGTTGATCTTCGAAGTGACCTCAGTTTCCAGGTCCCCGAACTTGATCTGCGGCGCCTGCTGCAACTTGGCGAACTGATCCAGGCGGGTGAACTCATTCATGCTCTCGGGAGTTCCACCGAACGCCTGGCCCAGGTGCGTACCGTCGGTATTGTTGAAACGCTGGGTCTTATCGGACAGCCCCATCTGTTCCATCATGGTCAGACCGGCGCCGGGGACATAGAGCAACGCGTCCTTTTCCGACGGGTCCATGGTCATGCGGAATTCGCCCGACATGGTGGTATCGACGAATTCGATCATCACGTTATTGCCGATGCCCTCGATGTACCGGTAGCGCCAGATCTGGAAGGGGAACGTGGATGTCTCGCCGCCGCCTTCTTCCGGAGGCCGCTCGTAAAACCCGCCCGAAGAATGATCGTCGATTTCATCCGGAGGACCGTAGGCGATATACATACGCCCGCGGTCGGTCTTCCACCCGGGAATGCCCGACGCGAATCGCTCATTGGCGTACGCGATACGGCGGTAATGCTCTTCTTTGAATTCGTTCTCGACGGTATCGGGGGTGGGATCGCGGCGCAGCCAGAAGTTCTCGATGAACTGTTCGCGCTCTTCGTCGGTTTGCAGCCGCTTGAAGGCGCTCTTCTCTTCATCGGTGATAATCCAGGCGACGTCCTCGTTGAGCCATTTGCGGTAAGGAGTTTCCAGCTCTTTGCGGAGTTGGGCGTCCTTCTTCTTCCGCTCCTTCTCGCTCATGGGCTTGGCGTTGGTTTCGCGAACCTCCGCGCCCTTTTTTGGGGTTTTCTTGGTGTCGTCCTGGGTTTGCTGGGCCGCCGCCCAGAGGCCGACCATTACCGACAACGAAATGCAGGAAATCGCGAGACGAGTCACTTTCATACGGTTCACTGCTTTCGGGACAGAATCGGTTCCAGCCGACATCTATTTTAAGGCGAACGGTTTAGGCGGTCAATCCCGTGAACCGCCGGAGCCAGGTGGTCGCGCTCGGCACAGGGAGTATCAAAGTACCCGCCTCTCATCCATGGACGACCTTGTCGCCAGATTCTTCCCGAAACAATTCGTACTGTACCACGCTGCTCGGCAGGTCATACGCCTGGAAACTGGCGGCACACTTTGACGCCGCCTAAAGACACAGCGCGGGTGCCGCACAGTGAACAGACAAACCAGTTCCTTTTCTTATCGGCGTTCAGCGGCGTTCATCGGCGGCCATTTCACCCGTTAGTCACCTGTCGGACAGACGCCCCCTATTGCCAACCGAGGCCCCCGGGCCAACCGCCGCGGCCAGACCGATGGCGTTCTGTCGCCGATATCATTACCCAACTTCGCCCCGCTCGCCTTCCAGCACCTTTAAGAGGTTGCGGGCTGTGGTGATTTTGGTGATCTTGTAGGGTCTCTTGAAATGCTTGGTGTTCTCGGTAACGATGTAGTCGGCCTGCGCCGCGACAGCACACTCGTAGACACGGTTGTCGTCTTCGTGGTCGGAGATTTTCACCCGGCCTCTCGATTTGAACTTGAGGCCGATGGCCTCCAAAAGGCCTCGCAACCGTGCGACTCGGCGCCGGTCGAGGTGCTGCAGACGTTCGTAGTCGAACACGCGGTAATATTCGGCGAGCACGTCGTCGGTCAGGCAGGGTCGTATTTTCCCGGCCGCGATGAGGTCGAACAGTTTGGCGTTGGGGCCCGTGGAAGACACCACTGCAGAGACCAGGACGGAAGTATCCAGCACCACCCGGATCATGCCGGCGTGCGTTTCCCGCTTTTCCTCAGGTCGCGCCTGGCTGCGGCCACAGCCGCGTGAATCTCGCGCTTCGGCATCTTGTCGATGCCTCTTTCCTTGGCTTCCTGTCGGAGTTCGGACACCACGTGGGCCAGTTCCCGAAGAACCTGCTTGGCGTTTTTCGGCGAGGCGACGACCAGGTCGCGGTCTACAGTGAATTGTGGAGTCACCAAAAACCGACTGCCCTCCACGACGGATATCTTCATGAGGGTGCCTTCAGCCACGCCAGCCTCTTCTCTCAAAGAACGGGGGATGACCATCTGGCCTTTCCTCTGAAGTCTCACAAGGGCTTGTGACATAATAACTTCGACCTTCCGAAAGTCGGTCGGACTGACTTTCCGTCAATGCCTCCCTTTGTAGCATAGCAGACGGGCAAGTGAGTCCCATCCGTTCCGCGACAGTATTTCCTGTCCCCTCAACCACTTGCCCAAAACAGTCTCAGTCTCCGCCCCCCTCCCCGCGCTATAGCTTAAGTCGGAGAGACCATGCGACCGACGCCATGCCCGCCAAAAACCGAACCCAAATCGGCCCCTCACTTCTTCCCCCCTCGCCCTCCCACTCCGCTCGTCCCGCCCACCTCGCCCCACCCACCGTCCCCCCCGCCCCGCTGCCCCGCCATCGCTGGTTTGACACCCCCGTTTCGGTGCTGTTAGCCTGGATTCTCATGCCAGACGTGCAGCCCCTCCGGGTCACGCCCTTGAATTCCGTCCATCGTGCCCTAGGCGCCAGGATGGTCGATTTCGGGGGCTGGGATATGCCCGTGCAGTACACCGGCATCATCGACGAACATCATGCCGTCCGCCGCGCCGTAGGACTCTTCGATGTCTCCCACATGGGTGAACTCGAAATCCGCGGTCCCGAAGCCGCCAAACTCACCGATTTCGTCACCACCAACGCGGTCGCCAGGCTCAAAATCGGCCAAGCCCACTACTCCGGCCTGCTCTACCATCACGGCGGATTCGTTGACGACATCCTGGTCCACAAAGTCGCCGAGGACCACTACTTTTTGTGCGTCAACGCGTCCAACCAGGATAAGGATTTCGAGCATATCCGTTCCCAGAACCACTTCGACGCCACCGTGGAGAATGCCGGCGGCCGGTATGCCCAGATCGCCGTCCAAGGTCCTCAGGCCCGTGCCACGCTCCAAAAGCTGACGCCCGTGGACCTCTCGGCTATCAAGTATTACTGGTTCACGCACGGCGATGTTTCCGGCATCCCTGCACGCATCGCCCATACGGGATACACTGGCGAGGATGGCTACGAGATCTACATTCCGCCCGCCGAAGCCGTCGGGCTGTGGAACAATCTGATGCAGTCCGGCGCGGAATTCGGCATCAAGCCCGCTGGCCTGGGCGCGCGCAATACTCTGCGTCTGGAAGCCGCGATGGCGCTGTACGGCCACGAAATCGACGCCTCCATCTCGCCTCTCGAAGCCGGCCTGGGGTGGATCGTCAAGCTCGACAAAGGCGACTTTGTGGGCCGCGACGCCCTGGTGAAGCAGAAGGAAAGCGGACTCCGCCGAAAATTGGTGGGGTTCGAGATGTGCGGCCGCGGTATCGGCCGCGACGGTTACGAAGTCATGCTGAACGGCAGTCCCGCTGGATGGGTCACCAGCGGGTCGCCATCCCCGACTCTAAACAAAAACATTGGCCTGTGTTATTTGCCCGCGGAGGAGGCTCAACCCGGTAAGTCCATTCAGATCGCAATCCGCAGCCAATTGGTGGATGCGGTAACGGTAGAGACTCCGTTTTACAGACGAGCTAAATAAGCATGTATCCAGAAAATTTTCGATATACGAAGGAACACGAATGGGTCCTCGTTGAAGGGGACACCGCCACGATCGGGATCAGCGATCATGCGCAACAGGAGCTCGGCGACATCGTGTACGTCGATCTTCCTAAGGTGGGCGCCAAGCTCGAACAGGGCGCCAGTTTCGGATCGGTCGAGTCGGTGAAGGCCGTGTCCGATGTCTATGCGCCGGTTTCGGGCGAAGTGATCGAGATCAACGCCACACTCGCCGATACGCCGGAATCCCTCAACCAGGATCCTCACGGCGCCGCCTGGCTCGTAAAATTGAAGTTGTCCAACCCGGCCGAAGTCGCGGGACTCATGTCCGCGGCCGATTACCTGGCCTATGTGGGAGCGGAAAAGTAGTTGCGATATCTTCCGAAGTCCGATTCCGAACGCCGTGAGATGCTCGAAGCTTGCGGCGTTCGCTCACCCGACGACCTGTTCGCCCATCTTCCCGAAGCCGCCCGGCTCAACCGTCCGCTGGCGCTCGCCCCCGGCGTCTCCGAATACGAGATCGTGGATTACTTCCGCGCCCGCGCCGCCGAAAACGCCAACGGCTACGCCAGCTTCCTGGGCGCCGGAGTCTACCATCACTACCGCCCCGTGCTGGTGGACACGGTGGTTTCGCGCGGTGAATTTCTGACCTCGTACACTCCCTACCAGGCCGAAATCTCGCAGGGCACGCTCACCGCCATCTTCGAGTTTCAGACCATGATCTGCCAGCTCACCGGCATGGATGTGGCTAACGCGTCCATGTACGATGGGTCCACCGCCGTGCCGGAAGCGGCCATGATGGCGGCGCGCTCGACGGGCAGGAACCGCGTGCTGGTGGCCCGCAGCGTGCATCCCGAGTATCGCGAAGTGCTGCGCACCTACGCCCGCAACCAAGGCATGCCGGTCGAGGAATTCGGCTTCGACGCGGAGACCGGCGCTATCGATCTGGAAGATCTCGATCGCCGAATGGACCCAGTTACCGCCGCCGTCATCGTGCAGTCGCCCAACTTCTTCGGCATCGTGGACCAGGTCGGCGCCGCCGCCGAGATCGCCCATCGCCACGGCGCGCTCCTCATCCTGGTCTTCACCGAAGCCGTTTCGCTGGGGATTCTGGAACCGGTCGCGGGCGTCGATATCGTCGCCGGCGAGTTGCAATCTTTCGCCATCTCGCCGAGCTACGGCGGACCGTTCGCCGGCATCCTCGCCACCAGGGAAAAGTTCATGCGGCAATTGCCCGGCCGCCTGGTGGGCCAGACCACCGATTCGCGCGGCAACCGGGCATTCTGTCT
>Ga0181529_10003086_pt1 | contig 19331 bp, 12 predicted proteins | sample PEATcosm2014_Bin_36_FD_119763 | JGI IMG/M metagenome (GOLD analysis project Ga0181529, IMG submission 119763) | Peatland microbial communities from MTU Mesocosm Facility, Houghton, MI, USA - PEATcosm2014_Bin10_30_metaG | ecosystem: Environmental > Terrestrial > Soil > Wetlands > Peat | place... | reverse complement strand
GAAGGAACCTTCGGCGACAGTGGAAAGAACATCATGTTCGGACCGCATTACTTTGGCGACGATTCCGGGATCATGAAGAGCTGGGGTTTGGCGGAAGGCATTAACTTGCAATTCCGCTGGGAGGCCTTCAATGCTTTCAATCATCCCACCTTTGGCAATCCCACCGGCGACTACGGCAACACCGCCGCAATAATCGTCGGGGATCCAAAATCATCAAACTGGGGCAGCTTCGGCAAAATCGGAACAACTGGAAACATTCCTCCGCGCGTCATGCAGGGCGCACTGAAACTGACCTTCTAACTCTCTGCAATATGAAACCCGGGCGATCTTAATCGCCCGGGTTTCTTTTGTTTTCGATAGCTTACTCAAAATAAATGTTACATGCATTTAGGAAACCGTAGCCTTATCCACCTGGGCTATCGGGCGGTTTTGCAAGGCGTTCTCAACAAGGACGGCATCCTCCTGCAAGAGTGCGGACCAACAAGGGAGTTGGGCTGGCTCTAGTTGCGAATCCCGGCCATCAGCCCTTCAATCTCCGCACTTTCCCCGGCAGTGACAGGCAGCAGCGGCGCGCGGGTGCGGCCTCCGAAGTATCCGTTGAAGTCACAGGCGTATTTCACGCCCGCAACGCCCAACCGGCCGACGATGCGCTCACTTGGAGTGGCAATGCGTTGCTGCTTCTCTCGTGCGAGCTTGCTGTCGTGGTCCTTCCAGGCGAGATAGACCTCCTGGCAAGCTTGTGGGGCACAAGCGGCAAGAGCCAGGATGGCGCCTGACGCCCCGGCCTCAAGGGAATCGAGCAGCGCCCCCGATGAACCGACGAGTACCTGGAAGCCCACCTCTTTCGTTCGAGTCTTGATGGGCTGAGCCGGTCGTGCAGCAGCAACGGCCACGCCGCCTGCCAGGCTACCGGCAGAGACAAAGTTGGCAGCGGTTCCGGCACTAGGCGTCAACATGCGGCCCGTAACAGCCTCGAAGATGGGCGTCACGATCACGCTCCGCCGGGACGCGGCCTTGGTGGATTCAACGAGCGCGCGAATCCGCTCAACGCTGCCGCTGGATTCCTTGATGGCGATGATGTTGGGATGCTGTGCCAATTCGGTTGCCACTTCGATGGGGATGTTATAAGGCACACACTGGGGAATGTTATAGAGAATGACCGGTAGCGGCGAACGGTCAGCCACGCTTCGGAAGTAGTGGAGCACGGCCGCGTCCGGCATCCGGTTGACGAAGTAGGCGGGAGTACGGACAAGGACAGCGTCATAGCGGAAGCCAGCCGCAATCTCGGCCAGCGCGACCGTGGCCTTTACGCTCTCGCGGGCAACACCAGCGATGAGCACCTTCTCTGGCACGGTGGCCTCGGCGGCTACGCGGAGCACTTCGCGGCTCTCGCCGTCGTCCAGCATCACTGCCTCGCCCGTAGAGCCAAGAACCAGCATTCCCGAAAGTAGGCTGCGGGAGTAATGGGCCATGTTAGCTTCAAGTTTGCGAAAGTAGACTCGCTCGTCCGGATAGAACGGCGTGGTGACGGCGGCGAAGATGCCTTCAAGCAGCATGACTATATTGTAGAACCCTGCTACTCGGAACGGGCGCGAGAGCTACTTATAATCCAATGCCTTTTTAATTTCCGGGCTGATCTGCTTTCCTAAATGATCCAATATCCAGAATTCATTTTTTAGCACGCGCAGCCTTCGCTCCGCCTCGGCCTCTTCCTCTACGCCTGCGTAGGAGCGATGGCTCGGAAAATAGGTGGCAACATCATTGAAACTCGTCAACGCAGCACCCAGTGACATCTTTTGGTACTCGTTGACGCCGACATACGCGCTCACATACCGATCACGCTCATTTCGCTCCATAAAACTCAGCGTGTTGCTGGAGAGTGCCGACTCCCACGCAGTGGTATTGAAGCCATAGAAGCCAGGCCCAAGTTCTCCAACCCGCCGATTGAGTTCCGCCGGCCTCTTTGCCAATCCGGGCATTTCGGCAATCATCTTGTCCAATTGCACATTGCATTGGCGCACTTGATTTAGGTCTTTGCCAAGCTGTTCCTGATTACTGGTCAATTCCGCGCGAAGACTCTCGCGGATTTCATTGACCGCTACATGTTCCCTCCAACTCTCCCGCGCGCCTTCCAATCCAAAAGCAATTAGAATGCCGATGGTCACGATGAGAATGTGAGTAGCGAACTCTTTCAGCGACTCGACTTTGCCCGTTGGGGCGTGAATATCCATCGATGCATCCTTCCGATCAGGTTGCTGTAAGCCGTCGGTATCATGAGTGAGATCTTCGTCGCGCTCCTCTGTGGAGTGCTCGGCAGGAACAGATAAGCGCGGCGCATCTTCGGCAGGCACAACTGTCAATGCATCCTCCGGAGCGGCCTGCTCCTGCTGCAACGGATCGACTATCTCTTGCTCTTCGCGCTCAGTCATCGGTCTTCAAAACGCAGTTTCACGCGCAGGTCACGGCGTGCAGTTGTTGCAAGTCGAAAACCGTGATGTTGCGGCTCTGCATGGCGGCAATGCCCTCGACGGCGGCCTGCGCCGCGGCGATGGTAGTGATGGTCGGAATTCGCGCCAGCACGGCAGCTCTGCGGATGGCCTTCTCGTCGAAGAATGTGTCCTGGCCTCGCGGCGTGTTGATGATGAGCTGGATGCGGTCGCCCTTGATCAAGTCGACGACATTGGGCCGGCCCTCCTTGACCTTGAAGACCCGCTCCACTTGCAGGCCAGACTTCTCCAGAACATTCGCCGTGCCTTCGGTCGCAATGATCTTGAAACCCAGCTCGACGTAACGACGCACCAGATCGACGGCTGTCGTCTTGTCCTGGTCGTTGACGCTGATGAAAACCGTCCCGGTGGTGGGCAGAATCTGTCCGGCCGAGAGCTGCGCCTTGGCAAATGCCTCGCCAAAGGTCGCGGCCACGCCCATGACTTCGCCGGTAGAGCGCATCTCCGGACCGAGCACCGTATCGACGCCGGCGAATTTGTTCCAGGGAAAAACCGGCGACTTCACATAATAATGTGTCCCGGTTTCGAGATCCTTGCCCGAGGCAAGCTGCTCAGGCAGCAGTTCGCGGAGCTTGCGTCCGGTCATAAGGCGCGCTGCGACTTTAGCCAGCGGAATCCCTGTAGCCTTGGAGACGTAGGGCACCGTGCGCGAGGCACGCGGGTTCACTTCAATGACGTAGACGTGGTCCTGACCCGCAGTGTCTTTCTGGATGGCGAATTGCAGGTTGACCAGACCGATTACGTTGAGCGCCAGAGCGAGCTTGCGCGTGTAGGTGCGCAGAACATCGAGCGTTTCCGCGCGAATGCCGACCGCGGGCAGCACGCAGGAGGAGTCGCCGGAGTGAATGCCGGCTTCTTCGATGTGCTGCATGATGCCGGCGATGATCACGTCCTCGGAGTCGCAGAGTGCATCGACGTCCACCTCAATGGCGTTCTCAAGGAAGTGATCGACAAGAACAGGCCGCTCTTGGGAGTATTCGACCGCCTGCTTCATATATTGAGCGACCGCCTCGGCGTCGTAGGCGATCACCATGGCCCGGCCACCGAGCACATAGCTCGGCCTGACCAGTACCGGGTAGCCGATCCGCGCGCCGACGGCCAGAGCTTCCTCGACACTGGTTGCCGTGCCGCCCGCGGGCTGGGGAATCTTCAATTCGTCGAGCAGCTTGCCGAATCGCTTGCGGTCTTCGGCCAAATCAATAGACTCGGGAGAGGTGCCGATGATGGGCACGCCGGCCGCGCGCAACCGCTGCGACAGGTTCAGAGGCGTCTGCCCGCCGAACTGCACAATCATGCCGATCTCAGCGCCCGATTGCGCTTCATGGTTGTAGACCGCCAGCACATCCTCCAGCGTCAACGGCTCAAAGTAGAGCCGGTCGCTGGTGTCGTAATCGGTGGAGACGGTCTCAGGGTTGCAGTTGACCATGATGGTCTCATAGCCATCTTCCTTGAGCGCAAACGCCGCATGGCAGCAGCAGTAGTCGAACTCGATGCCTTGTCCAATGCGATTTGGTCCCGAGCCTAGAATGATCACCTTCGGCGTATTCGTCGGCGGCGCCTCGTCTTCCTCGTCGTAGGTCGAGTAAAGATAAGGCGTCATGGACTCGAACTCCGCCGCGCAGGTGTCCACGAGTTTGAAGACGGGCTTGATGCCTTTGCCCTCGCGCAGTTCCCTCACCTGCTGCGTTCCAGCATGGCCTTCCAGCTTCCATTCCTTGGCGATGCGCTCGTCGCTCAGGCCGAGGCGCTTGAGGTGACGTAGTTGGTCTATGCCGATGCTCTCAGGCGTGGTTTCCGCAATCGCGCTTTGCGCTAGCGTGATCTCGCGGATCTGATGCAGGAACCACGGGTCCATGCTGGTGAGCCGCGCAACCTCGCGCACGCTCATGCCTCGCTCGAATGCGTAGCGGATGTAGCTGAGCCGCTCCGGCTGCGGCGTGACTAATCTCTGTGTCAAACGCCGCGGATCCATAACCTCGGCGCCGGTCTTTTTGCCGGTTTCCAGAGCACGCCAGGCCTTCATCAGCGATTCCTTGAAGGTGCGGCCGATGCACATCACCTCACCCACCGACTTCATCTGCGGACCCAGCGTTTCGTCGGATCCCGGAAACTTTTCAAACTGCCATTTGGGAATCTTGACGACTACGTAATCAATCGTGGGCTCGAAGCAGGCCGGGGTCTTGCGCGTGATGTCGTTGGGAATCTCATCGAGTGTGTAGCCGACAGCCAACTTCGCCGCGATCTTGGCGATGGGGAAACCGGTGGCCTTCGATGCCAACGCCGACGAACGCGAGACGCGCGGATTCATTTCGATTACGGTCATGCGGCCATCGACTGGATTGACGGCAAACTGCACGTTAGACCCGCCGGTCTCGACGCCGATCTCCCTCATCACCGCGATGGCGGCATCGCGCATCTTCTGGTACTCGCGGTCGGTGAGCGTCTGGGCAGGGGCAACAGTGATCGAGTCGCCGGTATGCACGCCCATGGGGTCAAAGTTCTCGATTGAACAAATAATGATGACGTTGTCGGCGAGGTCACGCATGACCTCAAGCTCGTATTCCTTCCAGCCGAGCACGCTCTCTTCGATGAGACATTCATGCACTGGAGACAAGTCGAGCCCACGCGCCAGAATCTCCATCAGCTCTTCGCGGTTGTATGCGATGCCGCCGCCTGTGCCACCGAGAGTGAAGCTGGGACGAATCAGGACGGGAAAGCCGAGCTTCGAGGCAAATTCCAGGCCGTCGCGCAGATTGTTCACGAGCGCCGACTTGGAAACTTCGAGGCCGATGCGCAGCATGGCGTCTTTGAAGAGCAGCCGGTCCTCGGCCTTTTTGATGGCTTCGAGCTTGGCGCCGATCAACTCGACGTTGTACTTGTCGAGAATGCCCGCGTCGGCCAGATCGACGGCCAGATTGAGGGCCGTCTGTCCGCCTACTGTGGGCAGCAGGGCAAACTTGTCCGAGCCCGGTTCAGCAGCAAGCATCTCCGCCTCGATGCGGATGATCTCTTCGACGTACTCGAGCGTCAGCGGCTCAATGTAAGTGCGGTCGGCCAGATCCGGGTCGGTCATGATGGTGGCCGGGTTGGAGTTCACCAACACCACCTCGTAGCCCTCTTGCTTGAGAGCCTTGCAGGCCTGCGTGCCAGAGTAATCGAACTCCGCCGATTGCCCAATCACGATCGGCCCCGAGCCGATCACCAGTATCTTCTGAATGTCATTTCTGCGTGGCATTTGTCTCTTTGCTTCCCTTGTATCTCTCGTTATTGTCTCGAAAGGTTTCTTGAAGCTGTCTGCGATTCGTGGTTGCTGAAGGACACGGCTCATCCATGCCAACACCGAGAATGATGTAAATGGTGCCAGGATGAATCAGTGTGCGGAGATCGCGTCCTAAGTTGATAAATGCAAAACCAGGAGCAAACCCTCTGGCGCTGACGTGCAGTTGGATATTTCCTTCCAAGTGCTCCAAGCCGAAGCGACCGGTAGCATCGGTCCGTGATTCTTGAACCGACTTACCGTCTTTCTCCACGGAGACAGAGGCGCCTTGGATCGCCGCTCCCAAGAGATCGAAGACCTGACCTTTCAGTTCAACTGAATCGAGCGTGGGCTGATCGAAGCAATCGCCTATTTTGGCTTGAGCGGTGGAAAAAGAACTCCCCAACCCTGCCAACAACATCAGGATTGGGAGCCAGTTCTTCATCCCTTCCACTCCTCCATCAGCCTGCGAAAGTCGTGGAATAGGTAGTTCGAGTCGTGCGGGCCGGGAGCGGCCTCGGGGTGGTACTGCACGCTGAAGAGCGGCAGCGTCTTGTGTCGCAGGCCTTCGAGGGTCTGGTCGTTCAGGTCCACGTGCGTCAGCTCGACCTCGCTCAGATTGATCGAGTCGGGATCGACAGCAAAGTTGTGGTTGTGAGCCGTGATCTCGACCTTGCCGGTGAGGTTGTTGCGGACCGGATGGTTGCCGCCGTGGTGGCCAAATTTCAGCTTGTAGGTTTTTCCGCCGAGGGCTAGTCCGGTGAGCTGATGTCCCAGGCAGATCCCGAAGACCGGCACACGCCCCAGAAACTTGCGGATCGCGCGGACGGCATAGTCGACCGGCTCGGGGTCGCCAGGACCGTTCGAGAGAAAGACGCCGTCGGGCTTTAGCTCGAAGACATCATCAGCGCTGGTCTCGGCCGGAACCACCGTCACGCGGCAGCCCTCGCGAACCAGCATCCTCAGAATATTGAGCTTGATGCCGAAGTCGTAAGCGACGACATGGAGCTTACTCTCTTTCGCGTCTTGGTCGAGAGCTTTGGCCAGCAGAGGATCGCCCGTCTGGTTGCGACTGTCTTTCGAATCAAAGGGATAGATCGACTTGGTCGAGACCACCCTCGCCAGATCCGTCCCGTCCATCTTGCGGATGCCTCGGGCCTTCTGGACCAGCACATCGGGATTGGCCTCGGAGGTCGAAATAACTCCGCGCATGACTCCGTGGGTCCGAAGATGGCGAACCAGGGCGCGGGTATCAATCTCGGCCAGCACAGGAACCGAATAGCGTTCCATGTACTCGTCGGTGACCTGTTCGGAGCGCCAGTTGGAGCCAATGGGCGAGAACTCACGCACGATCAGGCCCTCAATATAGGGCCGGGCCGACTCGTTGTCCGCCTGGTTGGTGCCGTAGTTGCCGATCTGTGGGTTGGTGAGAACGACGATTTGTCCGGCATAGGAGGGATCGGTGGCGATTTCCTGATATCCGGTGAGAGAAGTATTGAAAACGACTTCGCCTTGGCATTCGCTTGGGTGCCCATAGCCGAGGCCGCGGAAGATGCGCCCGTCTTCGAGCGCTAGAATCGATTGCATCGCCTCTCCGAGGAGTGGATTCTGTCGATTTTAACAGCTTTGACGAGACTGTGCCGGTGGAATTTAGGGCGGTAATTAGCCGCCTCTATCGCACAACACCCGCGTCGCGCGCCGGCCAGTAGACGAATTCGGCCTTTCCATAGATGAGCGAGCGTTCGACGGGACCGAATTCACGGCTGTCAGAGGAGATGGAGCGGTGGTCGCCCATCATGAAATATGTGTCCTCGGGAACGACAATCTCAGGATAAGAGCGGCTGTCGCGGTACTCCTCTGGAACGTAAGACTCGATCTGCCGCTCATGGTTGACCCAGACCGTACCGCGATCGATCTCCAGCCTGTCGCCGGGCACGGCGATTACACGCTTGATATAGCTCTTCTCCGGGTCGCGCGGGTAATGAAAGACCACCACATCGCCGCGCCCGATGGACGTGAAGTGGTAGACAAACTTGTTGATGAAAAGTCGGTCCTGGTCTTCCAGCCGTGGCAGCATGCTGGTCCCCTCGACGCGCACCGGCTGATAAAGAAAGGTAATGATGAAGATCGAGGCCGCAGCCGACACCAACAGGTCGCGCACCCATAGCCCAAGGCCGATGGATCTCGAAGACGGCTCGGAATTTGGGGTGGAAGGCACCAGCTTCGAGTCTTGCCCAGATACGGGGGTCTGATCGGGTTTCGCGTGGTTGGGCGGAGAGGTTTCCATCTGCTCCTGCTTGTTTAGAATCATTCGCTTGCAAGTCTCGTTCAGCGTAAACCGGGCATGAACGCGCTCCGAGGTCTGAGCAGCCTGATTGATTCGGGCCAGTCGCAGAAGGCCTGGGAGCGAGATGCAACAGAGTACCCCGCTAACCCAAGTGTAATCCGATTTCCGAATTCAAGGCCAGAGATTCTGGAATGTGAATAACCGGGTCGCATCTTCGTTACAGTGTCAGGGTACAGGCGGCCAGACTACCCTGCCTGCGTCCCGCCGCGATACTCTTAAAGCCAACGTGATCAAGAACGACAACCAACCCGCCGCTCCGCCGACATCTCCTTTGGATAGGGGTTCGGACGACCTCACGCCCTTCATGCGGCAGTGGACGGCGGCCAAACGAGAGAATCCGGATGCGCTGCTCTTCTTTCGCATGGGAGATTTTTACGAGCTCTTCTACGACGACGCGGTGACCGTGAGCCGCGAGTTGCAACTGACGCTGACGGCGCGAGACCGCGAACGCTCACAGCCGATGTGCGGCGTTCCATATCATGCAGTCGAGAGTTATCTGACCCGCCTGCTGCGCATGGGCTACCGCATCGCACTGTGCGACCAGATGGAGGACCCCAAGCTCACCAAGAAAATCGTCCGGCGAGAGGTGACGCGGGTCCTCTCGCCCGGAACAGCTATGGATGCGGCTCTCGGCCAGGAGCAGAACAATTTTCTTGCAGCTTATTTCGAGGTTGGAAGCGGACACGGTTCGAACTCCAAATCCGAAGCTCAGTGTGCGGTTGCTCTGCTCGACGTTTCAACCGGGGAGTTTCGAACGGCGGAGTTTACTGGTCTCGCCGCACGGCAGCAGGCAGTGGACGAGATCCTGAAAGCCGGGTCGAGCGAGGTGCTGCTGCCCGCGAGCGCTGAGTTACCTGCACAGCTTGAGCGGATTCCCGCGCGGACGCGGATTGAGGACTGGGTATGGGCGCATGATTTTGCTGTGCCTCTGGTTGAGCGGCAACTGAATGTGCGTTCACTTGAAGGATTTGGGCTCACCGGACACCCGGCCGCTGCGATTGCCGCGGGAGCAGTGCTGCACTATGTGCGGACGACGCAAAAAAATGAAGCTCTGCACATCAACAGTCTGCGATTCGAGGAGCACTCGACGGCTCTCGAACTGGACCAGGTAACGGTGAGGAATCTGGAGTTGGTGGAGACGTTGTTTTCAGGACAAGACAATCGGACAACGTTGTTTCATACACTGGACGCGTGCCAGACGCCGATGGGCAAGCGACTGCTGCGGACCACGATTCTTCGGCCGCTGGTAGACTCCGCGGCTTTGGAAAAACGCTATGAGGCGGTCGGCGAGGCGCATGCGGATCTCGTGCGGCGCGAAGAGATTCGGCGGTCATTCTCTGGACTTTTGGACCTGGAGCGCCTACTGGCGCGGCTTTCACTGGATTCGGCAGGACCGCGCGACTTGCGAGCACTGGCTGCGAGCCTGAGCCGATTGCCGGGGTTGAAGAAAGCAATCGAAGCAATGCGCGCGACCCGATGGCTCGAGCTAGCCGGGCAGATGGACACGCTCGAAGAAGTGACGGCGAGAATCGCAACAACGCTGGTCGAGGAGCCTCCGCTGACGCTCGTCGATGGCGGGGCCATTGCCGCGGGCGTGGATACGGAGTTAGACGAGTTAAGGACGATTTCAACCACTGGCCGCCAACAGATCGCAGCCATCGAAGAGCGGGAACGTGAGCGCACAGGAATCAGCTCGCTGAAGGTAAGGTATAACTCAGTCTTTGGTTATTACATCGAAATCACTAAGTCGAACTTATCACTGGCGCCAGCCGATTATGAGCGCAAACAAACTCTTGTCAACGCAGAGCGGTTTACAACGCCGGAGCTTAAAGAATACGAACGCAAGATCCTTACAGCGCATGAGCGGTCCATTGAAATTGAGAAGCGGATTTTTGCCGAGTTGCGGCGTACAGTGTTGGAGGCAGCAGGGCGAATCAAGCGAAGCTCGGCCGTGGCGGCAGAGGCAGATCTACTGGCTAACTTCGCACATCTGGCGGTGGGCCGGCGCTATGTGCGGCCAAGGCTCGTTGAAGAGCCGGTGATCGAGGCGGTCGCCGGCCGCCATCCTGTAATCGAGCAATGGATGGAGGAGACTCGCGATGGAAGATTCATTCCCAACGACATCTATCTTAGCGCGGCTGGGGAAGGACCTAGCTTGCTTTTGATAACTGGTCCTAACATGGGCGGAAAGAGTACCTATCTGCGCCAGACGGCAATGCTGGTGCTGATGGCTCAGATGGGAAGCTTTGTTCCGGCTGAGAGCTTGCGCTTTGGGCTGGTGGACCGGATTTATACGCGTATCGGGGCAAGTGACAATGTGGCGCGGGGACGGTCCACGTTTATGGTGGAGATGACGGAGACGGCGACGATCCTGAATACGGCCACCAACAAATCGCTGATCCTCCTGGACGAGATGGGCCGCGGAACGGCGACCTTCGACGGGCTTTCGCTGGCATGGGCGACGGTTGAGTTTCTTCATGCGGAAACTGGGGCGCGGACGCTCTTTGCTACCCACTATCATGAACTGACAATGCTGGCCGAGAGATTGCCGCGAGTTAGAAATCTGCGTGTGGGCGTAAAAGAAGCGGCGGGGGGAATTGTCTTCCTGCATAACATCGAGCCGGGGGCGGCGAGCAAGAGTTATGGCATCGAAGTGGCGCGGCTGGCTGGATTGCCGGCGGTTGTTATCGAGCGTGCCAAGCACGTGCTTCGGCAGCATGAGAAGCAGGAGCGGCAGAGCGTACAAGTGGAAACCGCGCCCGAGCCCATACAGTTGACCATCTTCACGCCGCTTTCGCAGCGTATCGTGGACCGGATCGAGGCTACCGACGTGAATTCCCTAACGCCGTTGCAGGCGCTGAATCTGCTCGAGGAGCTGCAGCAGGAACTGAGGGAGAAGGGATGAGAAAAAGAGGTCAGAGATCAGAGATCATGGTTCAGAAACGGTGCAAGAGTTAAAGGAGCGATGATGAAGAAGACTCTGCGCCACGCTGTGGGGAGCCTGCTGGTTGTTGGCCTTGGAGGCACGGAACTGACGCCATTGGAGCGCTCGTGGTTGAAGCTTGTGCGGCCGGCTGGAGTGATTCTCTTCCGGCGCAACACTGTGGACGCCAAGCAGACACGAGCGCTCCTGGCCGAGGCCGCGGCTTTGTGCGCGCAGAACAGCTTGCGCTGCGTGGATGTGGAAGGGGGAACGGTGGACCGGTTGCGGGATGCTCTCGCCGCGATGCCCTCCGCGCAAGCGGTCGCGGAGGCGGCACGACGGACAGGCAAGATCCGCCTGATTCGAGAACAAGGCGAGTTGATCGCGCAGGGCGTGAGAGCTTTCGGCTTCAACACAACGCTCGCGCCGGTGATGGATCTGGCAACTCCCGAGTCGGCCGAGGTGATGGGCACGCGAGCAGCCTCTACTGATGTAGCGGGCGTTGTGGACTATGCGCGCAACTTTCTCGCTGGCCTTGCGAAACATGGTGTTGCAGGCTGTGGCAAGCATTTTCCTGGGCTGGGCGGCGGGACGCGCGATTCGCATCTCGAAACTCCAGTGATTCATCGCGGCATCCGCGAGTTGTGGCGCGAGGACTTGCTTCCCTACCGCGAACTGTGCCGTGAGCTGCCAATGATCATGGTGAATCATGCAGCCTATCCCCAGACACCAGGTAAAGATCTTCCCGCGAGTGTATCGCCCTACTGGATTACAGCAGTGCTCCGCGATCGAATTGGTTATCGAGGCATCATCTTCTCCGACGATTTGGAAATGGGCGGAATTTTGAAGTTCATGCCGATCGAAGAGGCCACAATCGCGGCCATTCGCGCCGGCATGGACATGGTTGAAATCTGCCACAGCCCAGAGCTGATTCTGCGAGCTTACGAGGCACTGATTGCCGAGAGTGAGCGGTCAGTAGCGTTTTCAAGGCTGCTTATCGCTCGCGCGGAGCAGTCGGCGCGACGGCGAGAAAAGCTCTTTGCAGACAAGCCTTCCGCAGCGCTGGATAAAAAACAATTTAACGCGCTGCGAGAGCGAATTCTGCGTTTCTGCGAAGCAGTCGAGAAGGCCCGGGAGGTGCAGACGGCATGAGTACGAAAGCTATGACCGTTGCCGGGATCATGAGCGGCACCTCGGCCGATGGCATCGACGTCGCCGTGGTCCGCATCGCGCCCGGCAGGCAGCGGCCCACGATCAAGTTGATCGCACATGAGGGCTTTCAGTTTCCTTCCCTACTGCGGCACGCAATCTTGGCAGCAATGAATGCCGCAGCAACCTCAACGGCAGAACTTGCGCGCTTGAACTGGCGGCTCGGCCTGGCCTACGCCGATGCGGTGAACGCGACAGTCGAGCGGCACAAGGTGAAGATCGATTTGATCGGCTGCCACGGGCAGACACTCTATCATCAGCCGCGTGCCGAGAGTTATGCCAGCCGTCGTTTCGGCTGCACCTGGCAGCTCGGCGAGACAGCGATGATCGCAGCGCGTCTTGGAGTTCCCGTGGTCTCGAACTTCCGGCCTGCGGACATGATGGCCGGTGGCCAGGGCGCTCCGCTGGTTCCGCTGCTCGACTATGTGCTCTTTGCCGACCGAGTGCGTGGCCGTGTGCTACAGAACATTGGCGGCATCGCCAACCTGACCGCCATTCCCGCCGGTGCGCGGGCAGACGCAGTAATTGCCTTCGATAGCGGTCCAGGAAACATGGTGATCGATGCGTTAACGCAGCAGCTATTCAACATGAGATTCGACCGCAATGGCGCAATTGCAGCCAGGGGAACGGTGCTGCAGCCGGTGCTGGCCAGCGCGCTGCGCGATGCTTACTTCAAACAGAAGCCGCCGCGCACGGCGGGACGCGAGCAGTTTGGGCGCGAGTATGCGGCGAAGTTTCTCGCAACCTGCCAACGGCACAGCCCTAAGCCGGAAGACGCGCTGGCGACTGCGACCGCACTCACCGCCGAGACGATCGCCGCGAGTTACAAGACATACATCCAACGCGCAATGAGAGGCCACGGGGTTGACTACATTGTCTCCGGCGGCGGAGCGCGCAATGCTACCCTGATGGCGATGCTGGCGCAGCGACTGCAACCGCTTGGCTGCGAACTGGCTTCGAGTGAGGAGTTCGGACTGCCTGCCGAAGCTAAAGAGGCTGCGGCCTTTGCGCTGCTGGCGTGGCAGACCTGGCATCACCTGCCAGGAAATGTGCCCAGGGCCACTGGTGCCGCGCGGCCAGCGATTCTGGGGCAGGTGGCGTATGCGTAGGCTTTTTGCGCTGGCCGTGCTCGCGGCGCTCGCGGGCTGCCATTCCGCGCCTCGCGACCCGAAGACGGTCGTGTTTCTCATCGAGAGCAGTCCGGCGAATCTCGATCCGCGCATCGGCACGGACGGGCAATCGGAACACATCGACGAGTTGATCTTTGACGGGCTCGTGGCGCGTGATGCAAACTTTCAATTCGCGCCGGCGCTGGCCGAGAGCTGGGAGCAGCCTGACCCGCTTACGCTGGTCTTTCATCTGCGCAAAGGCGTGCGCTTCCACGACGGCCGCCTGCTGACTTCGCGCGATGTGGCTTGGTCCGTAGACTCGATCCGCACAGGGCAAGTGATCTCGCCCAAGACCGCGGCCTATGCCTCGGTAGATTCCGTTGAAACTCGCGATGTTTACACTGCTGTCTTTCATCTCAATCACGCAGACAATTTCTTGCTGACAAACTTGTCGACCGGCGCCTTCGGCATTGTTCCCGAAGGCAGTGGACGCGAGTTCTGGCGGCATCCCGTGGGCACGGGGCCTTTCCGCTTTGTGAGCCAGCAGATCGATCAGGAGGTGGTGGTCGAGCGGAATCCGCAATGTTGGGTAGAGGCGCCAAACATTGAGCGCGTGCGCTTCCGGGTGGTGCCGGATGCTACGACAGAGTCGCTGGAACTGGAAAAGGGCTCGGGCGACGTGGCTGTCAATTCCCTGCCTATCGACGCGCTGGCGGCGCTGGCCACGCGGCCCAATCTGGAGGTTGAAGATTCGCCTGGAACGCAGGTTCAGTATCTCAACTTCAACCTGCGCGACCCGTTGCTAAGCGATGTGCGGGTGCGTCAGGCCATCGCCTGCGCCATTGACCGCAAACTGATCATCCAGACACTGCTGCGGGGCCACGCACAGCCGGCCGAGAGCCTGCTGCCTGCCGGCCACTGGGCCTGGACCGGCGACGTTGAGCGCTACGATTACGATCCGACGCGGTCAGCGCGGCTGCTTGATGATGCCGGATATCACGCCGGAGTAAACGGAGTGCGCTTCCATCTAACGATGAAGACCTCAACCGATGAGGGCACACGGTTGCTGGCCGCGGTCTTGCAGCAACAACTGGCCAAGGTGGGGATTGCTCTGGAACTGCGCAGCTACGAGTTTGCCACCTTCTACTCCGACGTGAATCGCGGCGCGTTCCAGATCTATTCATTGCGTTGGATCGGCAATGAACAACCGGACATATTCGGAGTCTACGCGACGGAGAACTTCTCTCCAAAGGGAACCAACCGAAGCCACTACTCAAACCCCAATCTGGACGCCATTCTGGGCGATGCGCGCCAGAGCACCGATACTGCAAGGCGACGCGCAGATTACTTCGAAGCGCAGCGGATCGTGGCCCGCGATCTGCCGGCCATCAATCTCTGGTACAGGAATACTGTTGTGGTGCACAACCGGCGGCTGACGCACGTGGTTCCTACTCCTTCGGGAAGCTTTTCATTCCTTGAAACCGCGCAGTTGGCTAAGTAGACCGGCGGCTACTTTCAGATTATTTTTAGATTCGACCTCCCTCAGTCTCCGGAAGAATTGACTTTTTTGCCCAGATTCAGCGGTTTTCTTGCACACACCACAAACCGCGGAAGACTCCATTCAACCTTTTGCCGGCTTGATTCGTCTACCGGAGCAGTGAGTATATTCCCGTCCTCTTACGATGAATGGAATTGGCCGGTGGGGAGTTAGGTTATGAAGAGCAAAAGCTTGAATCGGGTTTTTATCTCATTGGCGCTGATGATCGCATTTTCCGTGTGTGGGAGCTTCGCCTCCGCGCAGGCGCCATCGCGGATTGTGGGCACCATTACCGCCGTCAGCGGCAATACTCTCACAATCAAGACCGATGGAGACGGCGAGCGACAGGTCGTGGTTCCAACCACTGCAACGCTCAAGCGGGTAGTCCCTGGCCAAAAAGACCTAAGTACGGCGGAGACCATCCAGTTCAGCGACCTGGCTATTGGCGACCGGGCGCTGGTAAAACTCGACCCAGACTCGCCTGCGGGCACTTCCGAGGCCCAACAGATTATCGCAGTAAAGCAGGCGGACCTGGCGCAGAAGCAACAGAAGGATCGCGAGGATTGGCAGCGGCGCGGCGTTGGCGGGCTGGTGAAGAGCGTGGATGCTGCTTCGGGCGTCATTGTGTTGAGCAGCGGCGCGGGAGTGACGGCCAAGACAATCACCGTGCATATCACCAGGACGACGATCCTCAAGCGCTATGCGCCGACCTCGGTGCGTTTTGACGCGGCGCTCCCGGCGCCGATCGATGCGATTCATCCGGGCGATCAGTTGCGCGCGCGGGGAACGAAGGATGCGGACGGAACCGGGATTGTCGCTGAAGAGGTGATCTCGGGCAGCTTCCGCAATATCGCCGGTACGGTTGCATCGCTCGATCCGGCAGGCTCAACATTGGCAGTGAAGGATCTTGCAACGAAGAAACTGGTCACCATTCACATCACGGGGGAGGCGCAGATGCGGCGGTTGCCGGATCGCATGGCGGCGATGCTGGCGGCGCGGCTCAAAGGGACTGCCGGCGGCGCAGGCAGTCAAGGCAGCGGCGGTCAATGGGCCGGACAAAATGGCGGCCAAGGCCAAGGCGCAGGCGACCCGCAGCAGATGCTGAATCGCGCACCGGCCATTCAACTCGGCGATCTGCAAAAGGGTGAAGCAGTGATGCTTGTATCGACCGACGGAACAACCGAGGTTACCGCGATCACGCTGCTGGCTGGTGTAGAACCGCTGCTCGAGGCTCCGGCTGCCAGCCGGGATTTGCTTGCAAACTGGAGCATGAACACCAGCGCGCCTGACGTTGCTCAGTAGACCCAAAGAAAGCCAGCGAAGACAAGCGAGGAATACGTGTACTCAAAACTGCATTGCTTCTATAATTCTGTGATTATCCTGGCTTTGGGCCTGGCAAGCGTAGCCGTGACTCAGTCGCAAGTTCCCATAGCGCCTCCTTCGGACGCAACGACCACCGTATCGCCGAGTGCTCCTCCCGCAGCAACAGCCAGCTTGCACGGGCATATCGCCGACCCCACTGGCGCCCTGATTCCCGGCGCTACCGTGACTGTCAGTACGACGTCGGGAAAGGCTGTGGCCACAACGACCGCGGATGCGAGCGGCGCTTACCAGGTCAATGGTCTACAGCCCGGAAGCTACATCGTGCGGGCCGCCTTTGCGGGCTTCGCTCCATTCGCAATGCCGGCTCTCCAACTCACGGGCGGCCAGGTAAAGCGCGTGGATATTTCCATGGCCATGGCGGTGGAACAGCAGAGCGTAGTGGTCACCGATGAGTCGCCCACGGTGAACGTGGAAGCAGGCGGCAATTCGAGCGCCATCGTCATCAAAGGCAAGGATCTGGAGGCGCTGTCGGACGATCCGGATGAGCTGTCAAATGAATTGACAGCTCTGGCCGGACCCGCAGCCGGGCCCAACGGCGGCCAAATTTATATCGACGGATTTACCGGCGGGCAACTCCCGCCCAAGTCGGCGATTCGCGAGATTCGCATCAACCAGAATCCTTTTTCCTCCGAATACGACAAACTGGGCTACGGGCGCATTGAGATTCTCACCAAGCCGGGCACCGACAAGTTGCACGGCCAGTTCTTCGCACAGGGCAACGACGATGCCTTCAACACCGGCAACCCGTTCATTACGCATTTGCCTACCTATCACACGATTCAATTTAACGGAACACTGAATGGTTCACTCTCCAAGACAGCCTCATTTTTTATTAGCGCGGAGCAGCGCAATATACAGAACATAAGCCTTGCCTACGGTCCAGATGGCGCCGCGGCGAGCGGACTGCTGAACCCGCATACGCGAACCAATCTCGCTCCGCGAATCGATCTGCAATTGGGAGAGAAGAACACGCTGACCCTGCGGTACCAGTTTTACCGCGACGCCGAGAGTGGCGAACTCAGCGCGGCACAACAATCGAGCAGCCAGGCTCAGAGCTCACACTCCATTCAAAACACCGTCCAGCTGAGCGATTCGTTTGTCATCAACGATCACATCGTGAATGAGACCCGCTTCCAATATCTTCGCGACGTGTCTTCGACTACTGCGGCAAGTGGTCCGCCCCAGGCATCGGTGTTGGGTTACTTCACCGGCGGCGGGGCCTCGGCAGGTCAGATCAACGACCATCAGGATCATCTTGAACTATGGAACATCACCACAATGACTGCGGGCGCCCATGCTATCAAATTCGGAACTCGGCTGCGGGATAATCGCGATGCCAACTCCACGGACGCAAACTTCAACGGAACGTTTACCTTCGCGTCTGAAGAGGATTATCAAAACGGAGCGTTGCCCATTCAGTTGACCTACACTCAATGCACATCGACCACCTCGGCAAACTGTTCAGGAGCATTGGCAAACGCCTTCGACGCCGCGCTCTTCGTGCAGGACGACTGGAAGTTCAATCCCTTTCTGACGTTGTCGGGCGGCCTGCGCTGGGAGTCGCAAAATCATATCGCTGACCATGACGATTGGGCACCCCGCGTCGCCTTCGCCTATGCCCTCGATGGACACAAAGACAAGAAACAGGCCAAGACAGTTTTGCGCGGTGGCTACGGCTTCTTCTACGACCGCCTACCTCTAAGCGATTTGCTCGCGGCCGAGCGATTCAGCGGTGCGAGCGCCCCGCAACAGCAGACAGTTATTTACAATCCCACCTGCTTTAGCGCAACGAGCCTGACCGATGCGTTGAATCAAGGATGCACTACAGCCCCCGTTTCCACGACCGCTCCCACGCCGATTGAGGTTCCTACAACTGTTCAAATCGCGCCAGGCTACCGTTCGCCCGTCACGCAGCAGTTGGGTACCAGCCTGGAACGGCAATTGACCAAAGCCGCAACTCTGACCTTCACCTATCTGCACTCCTTCGGTGTGCACCAGATGGTTACGCGTAACGCAAACGCACCTTATGTTCCCGGTTATGATTCTTCACTTGGAAACATAGATCAGTACGATCCTGAGGCAGTCTTTAAACAGAACCAGATGATCGTGAACGTTAACGCCCACTTGACGCAAAACTTCAGTCTGTTGGGTTTCTATAACCTCACCGCGGCCAACACAGACAGCATCGGCGGAATCGCATCCAATTCCGCGAATTTGAGCCAGGACTACGGACGCGCCAGTTGGGCCTCGCGCAACATGGTCTTCATGATGGCTAACTACCAGGGACCGTGGGGCATTCGTTTCAATCCGTTCCTGATTGCGCAGTCCGGTAAGCCCTACAACATCGTCACCAACCAGGACCTGACTCCCGGCATGGAGGACGGCTTCTTCAACCACCGCCCGGCGTATCCAGGATCGAACCCGGCCGATGTTGTCCAAACCAGCTTTGGCCCCCTCGACATTGTTCCCCAGCCGGGAGAGCCGCTGATCCCAGCCAACCTGGGCAATGGACCCGCCGCGGTAGCCCTGAACCTGCGCATCAGCCGGGCCTTTGGGCTCGGCCCCAAACTCGAATCGGCCAACGCTGCCACGCCTCCGCCTCCTAGTGGCGGCGGAGGCGGCGGCGGGGGACGCGGAGGCCCCGGCGGCGGCGGGTTTGGCGGACCTTTTGGCGGAGGAGGAGGTCGCGGTGGTCCGGGAGGAATGTTTGGCCCCACTAACACAGGTCACAAGTACAATCTGACTTTCAGCGCCCAGGCGTTGAACTTGTTCAACGACATCGACCGCGGGACGCCGGTGGGAAGCGTGATTCCCACTTTGAATTCCAGCACGGGACTGTATGGACCAGGCAACCAGTTTGGTAAGTCCACCAGCCTGGCCGGCGGAATCTTCTCCTCCGGCGCGGCGGCGCGGCGGATTTTCTTTCAGGCGACTATCTCGTTCTGATCGATGGGTGACACAAAGCAAGAAGGCCGGAGCGCGACGCTCCGGCCTTCTTGCTCTTAGCTACTCTGCTGGCCTGACTGTCGCCGGAGCGGAATCGGCGGCGAACGCATCGGT
>Ga0181529_10003085_pt1 | contig 19338 bp, 17 predicted proteins | sample PEATcosm2014_Bin_36_FD_119763 | JGI IMG/M metagenome (GOLD analysis project Ga0181529, IMG submission 119763) | Peatland microbial communities from MTU Mesocosm Facility, Houghton, MI, USA - PEATcosm2014_Bin10_30_metaG | ecosystem: Environmental > Terrestrial > Soil > Wetlands > Peat | place... | reverse complement strand
TTGTCAAAGCGAGGCTGGGCTACGACGACGCTCTCGATGCCTTCGGCTGCCATGGCGTCGGGGGCCTCGTGGGAGCCATCCTTACCGGCGTATTCGCCGACCCCGCGATCTGGAAAGACTACGGCGGAAACTACGCGGGTCTTCTCTTCGGCAACCCAAGACAGATCCTCGTACAGCTCCTTGCCTGCCTAGTCTCCATCGTCCTTTCCTTCGGCGGGACCCTGATAATCCTCAAGGTAATCGACCTGATACTCGGCGTCCGAGTCGACGCTAGGGTCGAGGCGATGGGCCTCGATATCACGCAACACGAGGAGCGGGCCTATACAGTGATCGACTAAAGGAAAGAACGACAAAAACGTCTCCTCCCATTCCTACGTTTATGAATTGAAAGATCCATGAACGTAGGAAACTTTGTGGGAAAACGACGTTGATGAAGTGGAAAAAGAAAAAGCCTCCGTTCCTAGTCTCAGGGAACGCATGCGGGCTGGAGTAGATTAAGTATTAATCCAATATAGATTAACTAAAATCAATCTCGATTATTGGAATAAAAACACATTGCTAGCTCGATAAAAAAACAAAATTTGGCCTGGATTTTGCATTAATTCTCGCAGGTCGCGATGCGGCCAATACTCCTCCAGGAGCTCTGGATGAACCGTCCTCGCTGCATGGCGATCGCCGCCCTTTCCCTCGCGGCCTTCCCGCTGGCCGCCCAGTCCTCGGCCCCGGCCCAACCATTCCTCAGCACCGGCAATACCGCCTGGGTCCTGGTCGCTACTGCCCTGGTAATGTTCATGACCATGCCTGCCCTCGGCATGTTCTACGGCGGGCTCGTGAGGAAGAAAAACGTCCTCAACATCCTCATGCAGTGTTTCATCACCCTCGCCGTCGTCTCAGCCCTCTGGGTGGCCTTTGGGTATACCTTGGCCTTCAGCGACTCGGAGCTGATCCCCGGAGTCCTCGGCGACTTCAAGTGGGCCTTTCTCTCCGGCATTTCCCCCGAGGCCTTGAGTCCCTACGCGGTCTCCGATTCGGTCGGCAGGATTCCACACCTGCTCTTCGCGATGTACCAGTGCATGTTCGCCGTCATTACGCCGGCCCTCATCATCGGGGCCTTCGCCGAGAGGATGAAGTTCTCCTCGTTCCTCGCCTTTACGGTCGCCTGGCTGTTCGTCGTCTACGTGCCCCTTGCCCACATGATCTGGTCCACCAACGGCTGGCTCGCGAAGATGGGAGTGATGGACTTCGCCGGCGGAATCGTCGTCCACATCAACGCCGGCGTAGCCGCCCTCGTGACGGCCCTCTACATAGGTAAGAGGCAGGCCCTGAAGGCCTTCCCGCCGCACAACCTTCCCTTCACGCTGATAGGCGCCGCCATGCTCTGGTTCGGCTGGTTCGGCTTCAATGCCGGCTCCTCCCTCGCCGCCGACGGTCTCGCCGCGAGCGCCTTCGTCGCCACCAACACGGCGGCCGCGGTCGCGGCTGTCGTGTGGGCCCTCGTCGACCGGCTGATCAACGGCAAGGTGACGATCCTCGGCGTCGGCACGGGCGCCGTCGCGGGCCTCGCGGCCATCACCCCCGCCGCAGGCTTCGTCGACGTCGGCGGCGCCTTCGCCATCGGCGCGGCCTCGAGCCTCGTCTGCTTCTTCATGGTGAGCTTCGTCAAGTCGCGCATGGGCTACGACGACGCACTCGACGCCTTCGGCTGCCATGGCGTGGGCGGCCTCCTCGGCTCGCTGGCGACCGGACTCCTCGCGAACCCGGCGATCTGGAAAGCCTACGGCGGCGGCCACGCCGGCCTAGCCTTCGGCAACCCGCGGCAATTTCTCGTCCAGCTCGTCGCCTGCGCGGTCGCCGTGGCCCTGTCCCTGGCCGGCACGTTGGTGATACTGAAGGTCATCGATATCCTGAACGGAGTCCGCGTCGATTCCAAGGCCGAGGCCATGGGCCTCGACATCACCCAGCACGAAGAGAGAGCCTACACGGTCATCGAGTAGGGCGAAAGGCGGCAGCATGAAGATGGTAGTTGCGATCATCCAGCCCTACAAGCTCGAGGACGTGAAGGAGGCCCTCTACGCGGCCGACGTCAACCTGCTCACGGTTTCGGAGGTCCTGGGGCACGGTCGGCAGGGCGGGGCCGCCGAGGTCTACCGCGGCAACAAGGAGACGGGCAATCTCCTGCGCAAGATACGGCTGGAGATCGCTGTCAACGAGGCCTTCGTCGAGCCGACCATCGAGGCCATCCAGTCGGCGGCCAGGACGGGCGAGGTCGGGGACGGGAAGATCTTCATCTACGACCTCCACGAGGTCGTGCGCATCCGTACCGGCGAGCGAGGCGGCGAAGCGATCGGCTAAAGGATACCGGCTAACGCTCTCGGCCGATCCTTCGGCCGTAGCGATCGGCTAAAGGATACCGGCTAACGCTCTCGGCCGGAACCTTGACGGGGCCTGCCCCCACGCCTATCCTCTCGCGGGAGGAGAGGACGTGGACAAGGAGCAGGCTCTCGCGAAGGTTCGGCTCTTCGAGACGCTCGACCGGAAATTCCTCAGGAGCCTGGTCGCCGTCTCGGCCGTGAGCGCGTGCAAGGACGTCGAGTTCCAGATGCGCCATGGCGAGATGGCCGTCTTCGACGGCGCGCCGCGCCGCTCGACCTGGGCTAATCAAGAAACCTCTGAGCTTCGGTCAACCGCGCCATGAACGGGAAGAAAAGAGCGCGCGTCATTGCCTTCTACTTGCCTCAATTCCATCCCATTCCGGAAAACGACTCATGGTGGGGGAAGGGCTTCACCGAATGGACAAATGTCGGCAGGGCTAAGCCCCTTTTCCCCGGTCATTATCAGCCAAAGGTTCCCGCCGACCTGGGCTATTACGACCTCCGGGTCCCCGAGACGCGGGAGGAGCAGGCGAAATTGGCGCGCGAGGCGGGGATCGATGGCTTCTGCTACTGGCATTATTGGTTCGGGAACGGCAGGCGGATCCTGGAGAGGCCATTCGACGAGGTGCTGCGTTCGAAGAAGCCCGATTTCCCGTTCTGCCTCTGCTGGGCGAACCATTCATGGGAGAGAAACAGCTGGGCCCCGCAAAACGACGACTCGACGCTGATCGAGCAGCGCTACCTCGGGAGCGAGGATCGCCGCCGCCACTTCGAGACGGTGGTCGCGGCCTTCAAGGACGATAGATACATGAAAATAGGCAACAAGCCCATCTTCATGGTATTCGATCCCTGCGGTATGCCCGACGGCAAAGAGATGATAGAGCAATGGAACGACCTGGCGACGTGCAACGGCTTCGACGGAGTCTATTTCATAGCCTATCTGTTCTCGCCTAGCGAGGTTCAGGCGATGAGCGAGCTAGGCTACGACGCCGTCGCCATCGACCTAATATTCGCCGCGGCTTGCCGACGAAGCATCGTGCGTCGCGCGTATCGGCGCCTTTGGCGGAGGCCCCTGCCGCTCCCCAAGGCCATACGCTACGAGGACTACGTCGATTCCTTCCGGAGGAACCTGAGCCTGTTCGACCGCGCCCTCCCCTGCGTCCTGCCGAACTTCGACAGCACGCCCAGAAAGGGAAGGCTGGGCTTGCTGCTCAAGGGCAGCTCGCCCGAGAAATTCTCGCGCCTGCTGGACATGGTACTGACGCATGTCCAGCCCAAGCCGCCCGAGGAGAATCTCGTCTTCATCAAGGCCTGGAACGAGTGGGGAGAAGGCAATTACCTGGAGCCGGACCTCGTATACGGGAAAAAGTACCTCTACGCGATCAGGAATCTGGTTCGGGACGTCGATGAGACGCGCGCGCGCGATCAGGAACCGTCCCCTCCGGCAGGAGCGGACCAGTAGTCACCCCGGCCCGGACGCGTGGGGCTAGAGTAGTACTCCACGCTCCAGAGGAAAAGTCCCCGTGCGGGGGCGGTTGGGCCGGCGAGCGAGCGGTCGCGCGAGCGCAGGGCCGCATCCATGCGCTCGGCCGCGCCGCCTCCGGAGCGCGCGGCCTCCGCCTCGAAATGGAGCATAGAGCCGACGAGAGAGCGCACCATGCGCCAGAGGAAGGCGTTGGCCGCGATCTGATACACGAGGGCATCGCCCTCCCATCGAAAAGCCGACTCGTAGACGTAGCGGGAGCGGCTCTCCGATCTGTCCTGGGCGGCGGAGAAGGCCGTGAAGTCGGTCTCGCCGAGGACGAGGGCGGCCGCGGCGTTGAGCGCTTCCAGGTCCGGGACGCGGAAGAGCTGGTGGCAGTACCTGAGCCGCATCGGGTCGGGCGAGCGGGAGCAGATGACGAAATATCGGTAGCGCCTCAGCCTCGCGTCGTAGCGGGAGTGGAAGTCGAAGTCGGCCTCCTCGGCCGAGAGGACGCGGACGTCCTTCGGCAGGAGACGATTGAGGGCGGGGACGAAGCGGCCGGCCTCGATCCGCGCGATGTCGGTGTAGAAGTTGGCGACCTGGCCCATCGCATGGACTCCGGAGTCGGTGCGTCCGGCTCCGACCGTAGGCACCCGGTGGCCGTGCATCCGCTCCAGTGCGGCCTCGAGCTCCCCCTGGGCCGAGCGCTCGTCGGCCTGCCTCTGCCATCCGGCGAGGTCCGTGCCGTCGTAGGATAGGAGCAGTCGGACATTCCGGCTACTCTTCATCCTCGTCTTCTTCCTGGTGGAGCTCCTTCTTGAGCGCGTCGTAGAGGTCGCGGACCTTGTCGACGAGAGGGCCGGGCTTGGACTTGCTCTTGCGGCCGATGCCGAACATCTTGGCTATGGTGCGCTTCTCGGCGTCCAGGATCTCCATGCGCTTGGCCTCGTCGCCGCGCGGGCCGAATTTCAGCTCAAGGACCGCGGCGAGGTAGAGCACGCCCTCGAAGCCGTAGTTCTTGTCGGTGTCCGGGCCGAGCCACTTCACGGTAGTGAGCTGCTCCTTGCCTTTCTGCTCGAGCTCGATGGCCAGCCGGTAGAGGAAGCGGGCCTTGCCGTAGAACACCCGCGCCGCGTAGGCGTAGTTCTCGCCCGGACGCTTGGCCTCGAGGTAGTTGCAGAGCCAGGCGGCGCGGAGGGCGCACAGGCCCTGCTTGATCGCGGGGCTGTACTCCTTGGACAGTAATTCGTAGCAGAGCATCGCGAGATAGTAGGACGCGGCGCCCTCCATGAGGCCACGAGGAGAGCTGAAGTCCGCGTCGCCGAAGACGCGTTGCGCGGCCTCGACTCTCGCGGCGGTGTCGTCCTTGAGCGAGCCCGCCAGCTTGCTCGGGATGCCGAGGAAGTCGCCCTTGTAGGCGGAGTACCAGCAGGAGGGGCAGACCGTGAGCTCGTAGATGAGGGGGTAGACCTCGCCATAGCTGTGCGTCGGTATGTAGGTCCGGTGCAGCTCGTCGGTCAGGTCGCCGGCGTTGACGCGGCCCGAGAAGAGCTCCTCCCTGTTGAAGGAGGCCTCGCAGACCGGGCAGACGATAGGGTCCTTGGAGGTGTAGGTGACCTTCCGCTCCTTCTCGCCCTCGGGCTTTTGCGCATAACGTACCACGTTCCTACCCCTCTATGATCGCGACGGCGATCGCGTTGTCCCGCTCGTGGGTGAGCGAGACGTGCACCCTCGCCCCCCCGGCCGCCCGGAAGCGCTCGAGCGCGGTGTCGTATAGTATCATGCCCGGCCGGCCGGAGGGATCGTTGACGACCTGGATGTCGCGGAGCCTGAGCCCGGCGAGCCCGGTGCCCAGCGCCTTGCCGAAGGCCTCCTTGGCGGCGAAGCGCGCGGCCAGGGACAGGCTCGCGCCCGCTCCCCGCCTCCGGGCGTCGGCGATCTCGTCCGGATGGAAGAAGCGGGGCACGAGGCCCGGCACGGATTCCCAGTGCCGCAGGCGCTCGACGTGGACTACGTCCACGCCCACTCCGATGATCAACGCACGCTCCCCGTCCCGAGGGCGACCGTGGCCTGGACGGACTGCGGGTCGAAGCGCTCGACCGTGAAGCCGTCCGGCGCGCGCGCCTGGACCTTGACTTGGTAGGCGCCCGGGCCGCGAATCGCCGAGAGATCGACGTAGAGCGTGCCGAGCGGAGGCGAGTAGCCCGCGATGTCCGCCGTCGACGACCGCAGCCGCAAGGAGGCCAGGGGGAGGCTCTGGGACAGGACAAGCTCGGAGGCGAGGCCCTCGGCCTGTATCGCCACGCCCTCGAAGGTCTTTATCGCGAGCGAACGCTGCACGACCGCGCGGAATTCGACGCTGCCTGGCCCGGAGACCGAGACGAGGCTCTCTTTGTTTACCAGGCGCGTCTTGACGGTGAAGTCGGAATTGCGGCCGGTGAGCTCGATGAAGTCGGTCTGCATGTCATCGACCTGGGATACGGCGCTCTCCGGCCCGGAGATGTCCACCTCCGAAGGCGTCAGGTCGAAGGAGACGATCTCGTAGCCCGGCTCGAGGAATCCCTTGAAGGAGGGCGTCACGGGCACGGTGCGGCTTACTCGCTTCCCGATCGTCACGGCGACGTCCGCCGGGTCGGTCCGGATCTCGAGGGGATCCACGCCGAGAGCAGCGCCTCTCCGCTCCACCAGCACAGGCGCCCGGAACTGGCCCTCGGCCCTATAGCTCGAGAGGTCGAGACTCGCGCGGATGTCCTCCTCCTGGATCGCGACGATAGCGTTCGCCTCGCCCCGGAGCGTCACCCGCACGCTGCGGGGCGCCTGGCTCGCGAGCACGTAGTCGTCGTTGGCCGTGACGGTCAGGGGAACCGAGATGTAGCGGTCCTCGAGGCGGCTGTATTGATAGAAGAAGAAGAGGACGACCGCGGCTCCCAGGGAGAGGGCCTTGACCGGCCATTCGGCCAGGAGGCGGCTCGCGAGGCTCTTACTCGGCATCGAGCTGCTCCTCGGCCTCCGCGGCCTCGCCCTCGGGGAACTCGAGCAGCTCGGCCAACCTCCGCCTCACCTGCTCGCTCGAGAGACCGTAGTAGAGCTTCGACTCGTAGGCGAGCGAAAGGGCCCCGCTCTCCTCGGACACGACGAGGATGACGGCGTCGGCCTCCTCGGAGAGGCCAAGGGCGGCGCGGTGCCTCGTGCCGAAGCTCTTGCGGATGTCCTGCTGCTCGGAAAGCGGGAGGAAGCATCCCGCGGCCGCGACTCGGCCGTCCTGTATGATGATGGCGCCGTCGTGCAGCGGCGTGTCGAAGCTGAAGATGGTCACGATGAGGCTCGAGGAGAGCAGGCCGTCGAGCCGCGTGCCCGTGTCGACGATGTTCTTGAGCCCGACGTTGCGAGCGAAGACGATGAGCGCCCCGCGCCGCATGGAGGCGAGACGCTCGGCCGCATTGATCACGGTCTCGATCTGGGTGATCTTGGGCCGCGCCGCTCCCCGGAAGATCGAGCCCTGGCCGAGACGCATGAAGATCTTCCGAAGCTCGGGCTGGAATACGATGGCGATGGCTATGACGAGGCCCGGGGCGAGGATGTTGAGGATCCAGGTGACCGTCGAGAGCTGGAGCAGGGCCGCCGCGCCATAGAAGAGGACGAGGATGAGGGCTCCCTTGACGAGCTGGATGGCCTGGGTCTTCACCATGACCTCGTAGGCCTTGTAGACGAGGTAGGCGAGCAGAAGTATGTCGAGGGCGGGCCTGACGTAGCTCGCGAAGAATTGGCCGATCGCGGCTAGATTCATCGCCCGTCCCCCGCGTCCCCCGCGTCCCGCGGCCGTCCCGCGGCGGCCGAGAAGGCCGAGAGGGCGTCGACGGTCTGGGCGACGTCGTGGGCCCGGAAGATCAGCGCTCCCGCCAGGCAGGCCGCGCAGGCCGCGCCGAGCGAGCCCGCGAGCCGCCCCTCGACTCCCTTGCCGACGATCGCGCCGATAAAGGACTTGCGAGAGAGGCCCACGACGATCGGAAAACCGAGGGCGGCCACGAGGTCCAGGCGCGACAGCAGGTCGAGGTTGTCCTCCAGCCGCTTGCCGAAGCCAAAGCCTGGATCGACGAGGATCCTAGCGCGCGGTACGCCCGCGGCCAGGGCGGCGCTGGCGGCCGCGGCGAGGAAGTCCCGCACCTCGGCCGCGCAGTCGTCGTAGGAGGGCGCCTCCTGCATGGTCCTGGGCTCGCCCTTCATGTGCATAAGGATCGCCCCCGCCCCGGACGAGGCGACGAGCGCGGGCATCGCGGGATCGTGGCGGAGGGCAGAGACGTCGTTCACGATGTCGGCTCCGGCCTCCAGGGCCGCGCGGGCCACGGCGGCCTTGCGCGTGTCCACGGAGATGGGCAGGTCGCTGCGCGCCCGGATGGCCTCGACGGCGGGCACGACGCGCTCGAGTTCCTCGCCTTCTCCGACTCCCGACGAGCCGGGCCGCGTGGACTCGCCGCCGAGGTCGACCAACGCGGCGCCCTGCGACTCCATCGCGAGGGCCGCCTCGGCCGCCTGGGCCGGGCCGTCCCTGCGGGAGGGCGCGTAGAAGGAGTCGGGAGTGACGTTGACGATGCCCATGACGAGAGGGCCGCGGTCGAGCCTGAGAGTCCGGCCCCGAGGCAGCTCCATGGGCGCGAAGGCTGCCTTCAAGCTTCCTCCGAGGACGAGCGGTAGACGAAGATCCTCCTCGCCTCGGCGTTCCCGCGCACCCTGGCCTCGATGCCGGCCGAGTCGAGGCCGGCCCGCGCGAGAAGCTCCTCGCGCGAGGCCTGTGCGTATGGCTCCGAGGGGAACCCGGCCGCCATCGCAGCGGTGCGGGGCAGCCTCGTCGCGATGAGCGACACCAGGTACTCGCCGATGCCCCCACGGGCCACTCCGTCCTCGAGCACGAGGACGTTCGCGTAGGCCGAGGCCGCCTCCAGGAAGGCCTCCTCGTCCAGGGGGGCCACGAACCTGAGGGAGTAGACGTCGGCCTGCGGGGACCCGCGACCCGGGCCGGCCCGGAGAAGGCTGTCGGCCGCCTCGACGGCCGGCGCGACGAGGGCGCCCACCGCGACGATGAGGAGCTCCGCCCCCGAGCGCCGGACGAAGACGCCGCGGCCCTCGACGATCGCCGCCGCGTAGGCATCCTCCTCGGGGGGGCAGGAGGCCTTCGGGTAGCGGATGACGGCGGGGCGTTTGGAGTCGAGGGCCCACTCCAGGCAGAGCTGGAGCTCGACGGCGCTCGCCGGGGCCAGGATCGTGAGATTGGGAAAGGATCGGAAGAGCGCGATGTCGTAGAGGCCCTGATGGGTCTCCCCGTCCTCCCCGACCGCGCCGGCGCGGTCGAGCGCGAGCACGACGTGATGTCCCGGAAGGGCCACGTCGTGCAGAAGCTGGTCGGTGGCCCGCTGCGCGAAGGTCGAGTAGAGCGCGACGACGGGCCTCACGCCGCCTGCGGCGAGCCCGGCCGCGAAGGTCACGGCATGCTCCTCGGCGATGCCGACGTCGTGGAGCCTGCCCGGGCAGGCCAGCTTGAAGGCCTCGAGCCCGACGCCGGTGATCATCGCGGCGCTGACGGCCACGAGGCGGTCGTCGAAGCAGCCGCGGCGGACCATGGCCCGCGAGAAGGCCTCCGTGAAGGTCGCGGAAGAGCCGGGCGCGCGCTCATCGGTCCCGTCCTCGTCGACGCAGCGAGTGGGCGCGATGCCGTGGTAGCGGCTCGGGTCCTCCTCCGCCAGGCCGTAGCCCTTGCCCTTCCGAGTGATGCAGTGGACGACTACCGGCTTGCCTAGCTCGCGGGCCTCCCTCAGCACGTTGACCATGGCCTGGATGTTGTGCCCGTCGATGGGCCCCGCGTACTCGAAGCCGAGGTCGGAGAAGAAGTTCTCCTTGAACAGGAGCGCCTTGACCGCCCGCTTGGCTCGGTACATCCGCTCGTAGAGGAAGCCGCCGACCAGGGGCACGCCCTTCACCGCGCGGTCGATCCTCGAGCGCAGGCCCTGGTAGCGCCTCGTGGCGGAGAGCCTTGAGAGGTAGCCTGAGAGCGCGCCTACGGCCGGCGAAATGGACATCTTGTTGTCGTTGAGCACGACGACGAGGGGCAGGGCGAGGTGTCCCGCGTGGCTCAGCGCCTCGAAGGCCATACCCCCGGTGAGGGCGCCGTCGCCGATCACGGCCACCGCCACGCCGGGGGCTTCCCCGCCGGCCTGCGCGGCGACGACCCGCCTCGCCTCCAGGATACCGAGAGCGGACGAGATGGAAGTGGAGGCGTGGCCCGTGTCGAAAGCGTCGTGGGGACTTTCGGCCCGCTTGGGGAAGCCGGAGATCCCCCCCGACCTGCGGATCTCCTCGAAGCGGCCGCGGCGACCGGTGAGGAGCTTGTGCGCGTAGCACTGGTGCCCGACGTCCCAGACCACGGCGTCACGGGGCGAATCGAAGACCTTGTGGATCGCCAGGGTAAGCTCGACCACGCCGAGGTTGGACGAGAGATGCCCGCCGTTCGCGCCAACGACGGCCACGATCCTCTCGCGAATCTCCGCCGCGAGGGCCTTGAGCTCGGCCGCGCCGAGCCGCTTGAGATCCTCTGGGGAATCGATGGAATCCAAGAGCGCCATCGCGGCATACGATATCACAGCTCGGCGGCTAATGCTACGCCGCGTGTCCCATAGGTCGATGCGCGGGACTTGCGGACCGGGGGCGATCGGCCGCAGGATGCGGCCATGGCCGACCTAGAGCTCCTCACCCTGGACCTGCGCTCGCCTCTCGCCTACTCGGGGCTCGAGAATCCGCCTATCCGCGCCCTCCCGTTCGCCGGCCACGTCCTCTCGGCCGGCGCGGTCCTCGCCGAGGCCGGATCCGGGGAGGACCTGGAGGAGGGGATGGAGGAGCTGTTCCTTTTCGACGAGGATGAACTCGTCCTCTTCGACCCCGACGAGGGCCCGAGGCTGCGCGCGTCCCTCCCTCCGCCCCGCTTCTACGGCCGCCGGATCCCCGAGGCGGCCGCGATCGCGGGCGAGGCCTATACGCTGGCGAAGGGAGAGTATGCGTTCATCCAATGGAGGCCCCGCGACGAGGGAGAGCTAGTCCATGGGCTCGAGTGGTTCGCCAGGCAGACCTGGTGGGAGGCCTTGGGAGCGAGGGGGCCTTACATCGTGCGCAGGATCCGGGAGGACTCGAGCCTGGCCACCCAGGCCCTGCGGCTTTTAGCCCGCTAGCCCCGCGCCGGCACGGGACCTGGAGCCGCCCTTGCGCCTCTTGTCCTCGTACATACGCTGGTCCGCGAGCTCGAGCAGCATGTCGATGCAGCGCTGGACTTCGGGACCCTCGGGCAGGAGCCCTTCGGAGACCTCGCAGAGCGAGGCGATTCCCCAGGAAAGCCGAGGCATGTGCGAGGTGCCCTGGAAGCCCTTCAAGGTTTCGGAGCCCGAGGCGATCTCCTCATTGACCCTCTCGAGGATCGAGACGACCGGCTCGCCCGGGCAGTCCGGAAAGACGATGAGGAATTCGTCGCCGCCGATCCGGCCGACGGTGTCGGAACCGCGCACGGCAGCGACCAGGGACGAGCTCGCCCGGCAAATGTACTCGTCGCCCGCGGCGTGGCCGAAGGCGTCGTTGACCAGCTTGAGCCCATCTAGGTCGGCCAGGCAGATCGTGAGCGGCGAGCGAGTGCGCCAGCACTGGCCGATCTGCTTGTCGAGGATGATGAGGGCCGTTCGGCGGTTGACGGTACCGGTCAAGGAATCCGTCGATGCGAGGTGCCTGAGCTCGGCCTCGGCGCGCTTCAGGCTGATGAGGTGAGCGATGATTCGGGCGAAGATCGAGAAGGCCTCGCGCTTCTCGGAGCTGTAGCCGCGGCCGCTCAGGAGGTCGTCGATGGCCAACTCGCCCAGGAACCTGTGCCCGTCCCAAAGAGGCGCCAGGAGCTCCGTACCGTGGCCGACAGGGCGTCCTTCATTGTCCAGGCAGGTCGCGGCCTCGTCGACCAGGGTTAGCCGCCCTGCGTAGAAAGCGTCGGGAGCGGTTCCCGTCAGCGGGAACCTCGAGCCTCGCTCGTCCCTCAGCTGGCCCCTTTCGTCGATGCCCCAGGTGCCCAGCATCCAGTGGGGATCATTCTGGTCGACGAGCCAGATGCCCAGGCGGTCGAATTCCAGCTTTTCCTTGCCCAGGCGCACAGCTTCCCGGCAGAGCTCATCGACGCTCGGGCAAAGCGAGAGCTTGAAGGACAGCTCGTGAAGGGACTTCAGGTCTTTCTCGTAATCGGGGTGCCCGACAGACGATTCGAGAGGCGAGATCACGGCGAGGGCGGGTTGCCCTTGCCAGACTCCGCGCACAAGCTCGATGCCAGGATCGATATCGAGGACGTTCCCTTCCGGGATGCCGATGATGGCGAGCGTTTTTCCTCGTCCCGGAACGGAGCGCCGGAGGTCGGGATCCTCGGGCGGCTTTTTCACGCGTCTAGCATAGCCCTCACTATTCAATCTTGAAAGCGGAAATATGTACATTTTTGCAAATTTCCCTGATATTTCACTAAAACATCATACACATCGATTGGTGATTTTCGAGATTTGCGACAAGTGTTTTAAGAGAGCCGAATTCTAAACCGGAAAGCGCACCGAGAAGCCGGCACCTTGCCCCTCGAGACCGGGCCCGGCCACGATCAAGCCCCCGAGCTGCTTCGCCAGCTGGGTTATGAGTATGAATCCAAGGCTTTTTTCCTCCGAGGGATTGAAGCCTGCCGGCAGTCCGACGCCATCGTCCTCGAGCAGAAGGCGGACATCGGCCCCGCCGCCGCTCAGGCTGAGCCGGATCCGGCCGCTCTTCCTCTCATGAAAGGCGTGCTTGGCGCAATTGGAGACAAGTTCGGCCAGGAGGAGCCCGGCCGAGACGGCCCGGTCGACGTCGATCGACATGCTCCCGCAATCCAGCTCGAGCCTTAGTCCGCGGCGGCAGATCGGGGACTCGACGATCACCCGCGCGACCTCGGACAGGTAGGCTCCGAGGTCGATGTCCCCGATGGAGCGGCTCCGATAGAGCTGCTCGTAGAGGAGTCCAATAGTGCGCACGCGGACCTGCGCCTCGTCGAGGATGGCGCGAGCCGACTCGTCCTCGAGCGAGTCCGATTTCAGCGAGAGCAGGCTCACGATGAGGGCGATGCTGTTCTTCACCCGGTGCTGAAGCGCCTTGTAGAGCTTGTCCTTGTCGGCGAGGGCGTTTTGCAGATCGGCCTCCGCGAGGACGCGGGCGGTCGCGTCCCTCGATACGCCCACGACTTCGATGAGACCGCCCTCCGCGTCGAGCACTGGCCTCGTCGTGATCTCGACCCACTTCATGCCGCCGCCCTTGCAGGGCTGCTCGTAAAGATCGGTCATAGGCGCTGCGGCTGCGTCCAGGCTCGCGGCCTGAGACGCGATCGCCGCGAGTCCGGCCTGGACCTTCGCCAGAGAGCTCGGGCTCAAGGATTTCTCCAAGGGCTCGGCGAGGGCTTCCTCGACGCTCAGGCCCCTTAAGCCCACGATCGAGGGACTGATGTAGGTGAAGCGCAGGGAGGCCGGGTCGTAGGTCCAAATGACATCGCCCACGTTCTCGGCGAGGAGACGATAGCGCCTATCGCTTTCCGCCAGGGCGCGCAGGGCGCTGGCGTGATCCAGGGCCAGGCGTACCGAAGCGAGGAGCGCCCCTTCTCCTAAGTCCCTGGCGATGAGGCCGAGGCCGCCCGAGTTCCGTGTCCTGGCTAGAGCCTCCTCCTCCGATCGCGCGAAGAGGAAAGCCACGGGAGGCCCGCCCCCCGCGCCGATCCTGCGCGCGGCCTCCCCGCAGTCGAGGCCCTCGGCCAGGCCGATATCCATGAGGACGAGGTCGAAGCCCGAATCGGAGAGGGCGAGCGCCGAGGCGGCCTCGCCGTCGCGCGCCAACTCGATCTCGTAGCCGGCCTCGGAAAGAACGCGCGCCTCATTGAGGTAGGCCGAGGACTCGCCCTCGACGAGGAGTATCCTAGGCTGCCGGCCGGTTTCTGCCATATCGCTACATTTTAGTCGAGACACGCCTCGATCGCAAAGAGCGCCGCGGGCTTTTCGTCTAGGGCTCGAGGCCGTAGCCCGTAGGAAAGAGGCAGCCCTGCGCCTCCGCGCCGTCGACGGGAACCTGAGCCAAGGTCGCCGGCCAGGAGCAGGGGAGTTTGCCCCGTGCAGGGGCGTCGCCGAAGAGCAGATCCGCGACGCCTTCGCCCTCGCTGCCGGGCAACCAGGCGGCAACGAAGGCCTGGGACTCGGCGAGCTCGTCGCCCACGAGGAGGGGCCGGCCCGAGAGCAGGATGAGGAGGAGGGGCGCCTTGCAGGCGGCGGCGCCGACGGCCGCCTTCCGCGCGAGAGCCTTGTCCGAATAGCCGAGAGCGAGGTCCCGGCTGTCGCCCCTCCCTTCCGCGTAGGGGTCCTCCCCGACGACGGCTATGACGAGGTCGGGCTTGAAGCCCTGCGGCGCCCGCCCGTCGGGCGAGTAGGCCACCTCTATGTCCCTCGCCTTCGCCGCCGCGGCGATCCCGTCGTAGATGGTAGTGCCAGGTATGGAGAGCGCGCGCATCCCCTGCCAGGTGATTGTCCAGCCTCCGCATTGGGCTCCCATATCCTGGGCGCGAGAGCCGTCGACGAGGATCCGCTTCGTCGTGGAGGAGATCGGCAGGAGGCCCCCGTCGTTTTTTAGCACGACGAGGGACTCGGCCACCGCCTTTCGGGCGACTGCCCTATGTTCCGGAGAGCCCACCTCGCCGAGGAGGGAGCGATCGGAGAAGGGCCTCTCGAATAGGCCAAGCTCGAATTTGGCTCGGAGGATCCGGCGGACCGCCTCGTCGAGCCGGCTCGCCGGGATCGAGCCGCCGGCGACGAGGGCCTGCACATCCCGGAAGTAGGCCTCGTAGACGTCCGGGACCATGATCATGTCCACACCGGCGTTGACGGCCCTGGCGATTCGCTCGCTTTCATCGGCGCCGGGCAGGAGGGCGACCCCGCCCCAGTCCGAGACGACAAAGCCCTCAAAGCCCAGGTCCCCCCTCAGGATGTCGGTCAGGAGGTGGCGGTTGCCGTGGTCCTGGAGGCCGTTCCAGGAGCTGAACGATACCATCGCGCACTCTGCCCCGGCTGAGATCGCGTCCCGATAGGGCGCGACGAAGAGCCTGAGGAAGTCCGGCTCGGCGTAGACGGCGTCCCCGCGGTCGATCCCGCCCTTCGTGCCTCCATCCCCCGCGAAGTGCTTGGGCGTCGCGAGAACGGCCGTCGCCGAGCCCAGACCGCCTGACTGGAGGCCCCTGATCTCGGCCGCGCCAAGCTCGCCGACGAGCTCCGGCTCCTGGCCGAAGCCCTCGTAGCTGCGGCCCCAGCGCAGATCGCGCGGCACCGCCAGGCAGGGGCCGAAATCCCAGCGGGCACCGGTGGCGAGCATCTCGAGGGCGGTGACGCGGCCCTCGTCCTCGCAGAGCTGAGGATCATCGGCCGCGCCCATACCGATGTTTTGGGGGAAAATGACCGCGCCGCGGACATTGTTGTGGCCATGGACGGCGTCGATCCCGTACAGGATTGGGATGCCGAGCCGCGAGGAAAGGGCCGCCCTCTGGTAGCCGTCGATCATGTCCGCCCAATGGACCGGGTCGTTGACGGTCGGGCCTGAGCCGCCACCGGACAGGATCGAGCCGAGGCCGAAACGGGCGATATCGGCCTCCGAACCGAGGTAATCCCGCGACACCTGCAGGACCTGACCGATCTTCTCGTCGACGCTCATCCTGGCGAGGAGGTCCTCGACCCTTGCCGCCACGCTCTGCGCGGGATCCAAGTAGGGGGGCGTCGAGTCCTGGGCCAAGGATCGCGGGGCGGGAATAAGGGCGAGAAGGGCGAGAAGAGCGAGCAGAGTGCCGGCACGCCGAGTCATAGCGCCTCCGTGGAACGATGATAGCTCCCGGATGGCGCGCGCGCTATACTTGAGCCAGATGAAACCGATGGACGACCCCAAGTCCCTGCGCTACGAGGCCGCGCGGAACGCCTTCGCGCTCAAGATGGCTGTCCTCCACGATATCTCGCTCGAACTCTCCCTCGCCGAGGACGTCGACGAGCTCTGCCGCAAGGCTGTCGTGCTAGGACAGAAGGTCCTGGGATTCGACAGGATAGGCATCTGGTTCGTCGACGCCGCCGACCCGGCTCTCCTTTTCGGCAGCTTCGGCACCGACGAGGCCGGGAGGCTGCGGGACGAGCGCGGTATCCGCTACCGCCGTTCCGAGGAAGCCCTCCCGGTAGGGTTCTACGAGGGCAAAGAGCCCGTGTACTACCTCGGCCAGGGCCCATGCTTCAACGAAAAACACGAGGAGGTCGGGTCCGCGGAGCGCGCCCTGGCGCTGCTCTGGGACGGGCGCAAGGTGACAGGCGAGATCTGGGCCGACAACCTCGTGAGCAAGCGCTCCATCGACGGCGGCACGATCGAGCTCCTCGTCCGCTACGCCCGGATCGTCGGCTCGCTCTCGACCCTGAAGCGGGTCCAGGCCGAGCTCAGGCTCCTCTCGTCGACCGACGAGCTCACCGGCGTCGTCAACCGGCGAACGGGCCTCGTCGTCCTCGAGAAGCAGTTCGGGCTCGCGGCCCGCAAGAGCGAGGATCTTTCTGTCATCTTCTGCGACATCGACGGGCTCAAGGCCGTCAACGACGGCATGGGCCACGCCGCAGGAGACCAGTACATCAAGGTCGCCTGCCACGCCCTCCTCGGGGCCTTGCGCGATTCGGACACGCTCGGTCGGCTCGGCGGCGACGAGTTTATCGTGATCCTGCCGGATTGCGGACCCGAGGGGGTTGCCATCATCGACAAGCGGATCGAGGGCGCCCTGGCCGAGGCCAACGCCGGCATGAATCCCTTCGCGGTGGCGATCAGCCGCGGCCTCGCCTCGATGTCCGAACTCTCTTCGGCCTGCGCCGAGCTCTCGCCCCAGGCCCTCGTCGACCTGGCCGACCGCCGCATGTACGAGACGAAGCGGAAGGCCAAGGCTTAGCGAACTGGCGTCCGCCGGCGCGGTTCTCTCGCCCTACTCGAGAACCGCGTATATCCGGCGAACCGGCGTCCGCCGGCGCGGTTCTCTCGCCCTACTCGAGAACCGCGTATATCCGGCGGACGCCCGCGCTGGAGGACTGCTCCTTCTGGATACGGAACCTTCCCAGCAGGCCCGTGCGCTCCACGTGCGGTCCGCCGCAGACTTCCTTCGAGAAGTCGCCTATCGTGTAGACCTTGACGTTCTCCTCGTACTTCTCGCCGAAGAGGGCGCGGGCCCCCGAGGCCCTCGCCTCGTCGAGCTTCATGATCGCCATCGTGACCTTGAGGTCGCGGGCGATCTGCTCGTTGACGATGGCCTCGACCTTCTCGAGCTCCTCCTTGGACAAGGGAGCGCCGTGGGAAAAGTCGAAGCGCATGCGCTCGGCCGTGATGTTCGAGCCCTTCTGCGCGATATGCGGCCCGAGGACGTTGACGAGGGCCTGCTGGAGGAGGTGGGTGGCCGTGTGGTACCTGGTCGACACCTCGGAGTGGTCCGCGAGGCCGCCCTTGAAGAGCTGCTCCGAGCCCGCGCGGGAGAGCTCCTGGTGCTTCTTGAAGGCCTCGTCGTACTCGCTTCGATTCACTTTCATGCCCTGCTCCGAGGCCAGCTCCTCGGTGAGCTCTATGGGGAAGCCGTAGGTATCGTAGAGCTTGAAGGCCAGGCGGCCCGACATGATCCGCTGGGGGTTCTTGAGGAGGTTCGGGAGCATCTTCTCGAATTCCTTCTCCCCCTTCTCCAGGGTCTCGAGGAACTTGGCCTCCTCGTTCGCGAGCTCGTCCATGATGCGGCCGCGGTTCTCGGCCAGCTCGGGATAGGGTCCCTTGAAATTCTCGACGACGGCGGCGGCAGGGCCGGAGAGGAAGGCGCCCTCTGCTCCGAGCTTGCGGCCGTGGCGCACCGCGCGGCGGATGACCCGCCTGAGCACGTAGCCCGCCCCGACATTGGAGGGCAGCACTGCCTTGGGGTCGCCGAGGATGAAAGTCGCCGTGCGGATGTGGTCGGCGATGATGCGCATCGACTTGTCCTTGGCCTCGTCCCCTCCGTGGTAAGCGTAGCTCGATACCTCCGCGATCGCCTCGAGGATGGGACCGAAGGCCTCGGTGTCGTACACCGACTTCTTGCCCTGGAGGATGCAGACCGTGCGCTCGAGGCCCATGCCCGTGTCGACATTCTGGGCCGGAAGCTTGACCAAGGTCTTCTCGTCGACCCGGTTGAACTCCATGAAGACGTTGTTCCAGATCTCCATCCAATTCTTCGGGTCCGAGCCCTTGTTGGAGAGCGGGGGCGGCAGGCCGTCGCCGACCCAATAGAAGATCTCGGTGTCCGCGCCGCAGGGCCCGACGGGACCGGCCGCCCACCAGTTGTCGCTCGCCGGCAGGTAGGCGATACGGTCATCGGGAACGCCGAGTCCCTGCCATGCGGCGGCCGAGACCTCGTCGCGGGGGGCGTTCTCGTCGCCCTTGAAGCAGGTGACGGACAGCTTTTTAGGGTCGAGGGCGAGCCATTGGGGCGAGGTGAGGAACTCCCAGGAGAAGGCGATGGACTCTTTCTTGAAGTAGTCGCCCAGGGACCAGTTGCCGAGCATCTCGAAGAAGGTGAGGTGGCTCTCGTCGCCGACTTCCTCGATATCGCCGGTGCGGATGCACTTCTGGTAGTCGACGAGACGCTTGCCCGCCGGGTGGGGCTCCCCGAGGAGGTATGGGACGAGGGGGTGCATGCCCGCGGTCGTGAAGAGGACGGAAGGGTCGTTCTCGGGAATGAGAGACTTGCCCGAAATTTCCGCATGGGCCTTGGACTTGAAGAAATCGATGTACTTCGAGCGCAGCTCGTTGAACGTGATCATGGGGGCGAGTGTAAAGGGTAGCCCGCCGAAGGGTCAATCGGCGCCACGGCCGGCCCTGGCCGGCTTAGCCGGCCCGCACCTCGGGCGTGGGGGCGGCGGGCTTCTCCACTTCCTCGAGCTCGGAGTAGCGGCTGCGGATCTCCTCAATCCTGGGCAGAACCTCGAAGAAGGCCGTGACTATCTCGGGGTCAAACTTGGTGCCGGACATCGCGCGCATCTCCTCGAGCACCTTGCCGGAGTCCCAGGGCTCCTTGTAGACGCGCTTGGAGATGAGGGCGTCGTAGACGTCCGCCACCGCGACGATGCGGCCCCCGAGGGGGATCTCCTCGCCCTTGAGCTTGCGCGGGCTTCCGTCGGGGCCGACCTCAAGGGGATGGGAGATGGGATCCTCGGCCCAGATGTCGACCATTCCGGGGTAGCCCGTGCCGTCCCAGTTCTCGTGGTGGCGCAGGGCCACCTCGGCGGAGATCCGGTCCAGCTCCGAGGAGGGGTCGGCGAAGAGCCTCGCGCCGAAGCAGGTATGCGCCTGCATGATCCGGTACTCGTCCGGCGTAAACCGGGCGGGCTTCTTGAGGATGAGGTCGGAGATGGCGACCTTTCC
>Ga0181529_10003083_pt1 | contig 19357 bp, 19 predicted proteins | sample PEATcosm2014_Bin_36_FD_119763 | JGI IMG/M metagenome (GOLD analysis project Ga0181529, IMG submission 119763) | Peatland microbial communities from MTU Mesocosm Facility, Houghton, MI, USA - PEATcosm2014_Bin10_30_metaG | ecosystem: Environmental > Terrestrial > Soil > Wetlands > Peat | place... | reverse complement strand
GCGTCCCAGGCTCATTGTGAGTTGCCCGCTGGGAGACTGGGATCGAATATCAACCCAAGAGATTTCCCTGGCGGACAATCTTCTTCAGCAGCCACGCGCCCGGCAGGCAGAGCGCCAGAATCAGCGCCGTCCAGAGGAACATATCCACGTACGCTTTCAAGTTGGCTTGCTGCAGCAGAATGCCCTGCATCAGCCCCAAGGCCTGCATGCGGGCCTGCGGCTCCGCCGAGTAGCGGCTCATCCCTGCCGCGAAGGCCGAGAATCGCTCCTGGAATACCGCATCGTACGGTGTCAGATGGCTCACCAGGTTGGCCTGGTGCGTCTGCGTCATGCGCGCCAGAAACGTGGTGGAGACCGAAATGCCGATGCTGCCTCCCAGGTTGCGCATCAGGTTGAAGATTCCGCTGGCGTTGCCGATCTTCTCCCGCGGAAGCGTGCCTATCGAAATGGTCATCAGCGGAACCATCACCAGCCCCATGCCCATGCCCTGCAGAACGTTGGGCCACACGATGCTCGCCATCGAGACGTCCAGCGTGAGGCCCGCGAACAGCCAGGTGGCGGCCGAAACGCAGACGATACCGAGCGACATCAGCCACCGGCTATCCACGTAGGCCATCAGCAGTCCCACTACCGGCATGGCGATCATCGCTCCGATTCCGCGCGGCGCCGTCGCCAGGCCGGCGCTCTGCGACGTGTAGCCCAGCAGCGTCTGCAGGAACAGAGGGAGCATCGCCAGCGCGCTGTACATCCCTCCCATCAGCACCGCCGTCATGCTGCTGCCGACCCAGAAATTGCGGTCTCGAAATACCCGCAGGTCGACGATCGGCGCGGCCGTGCGCAGCTCGCGGACAATCAGCACCCCCAGCGATACCACCGAAATCACGCTGAACCAGACGATCCAGGCGCTGGCGAACCAGTCTTCCTGTTGTCCCTTGTCGAGCACGATTTGCAGTGTGGCCAGCCACACCGTGAGCAGCCCGAAACCCACGCGGTCGATGCTTCCGGGCTTCGCGTGCCGGATGTACGGCGGATCCTCCACGCACCGCGCCATCAGAAAAATGGCGATCACCCCAATCGGAATGTTGATATTGAACACCCAGCGCCAGGAGTAATTGTCGGTCAGCCATCCACCCAGAAACGGTCCGATGATGGGCGCGCCCACCACGCCCAGGCCGAACATGGCCATCGCCATTCCCTGTTTCTCCCGCGGAAAACTCTCCAGCAGAATGGCTTGCGAGAGCGGTTGCAGCGCCCCGCCGCCGGCGCCCTGCAGAATGCGCGCCAGCACCAGGACCGGCATGGACGGCGCCAGCGCGCACAGGAACGATGCGAAGGTGAACAGACCGGTGCAGGCCAGCAGAAAGCGCTTCCGGCCGAACCGCAGCGCGAACCAGCCGCTGGCCGGCAGCACCACGGCGTTCGCCACCAGGTAACTGGTCAGCACCCAGGTGGCCTCGTCGGTGGTGGATGCCAGGCTGCCCGCCATGTTCGGCAGCGCCACCGAAACAATGGTGGTGTCCAGAACTTCCATGAACGTCGCCAGCATCACCGCGCCGGCGATCAGCCATGGATTGACGCTGGGGTGCCATTCGGCCTCGCGGGCCTCAGCCGCATGCGGATTCACAGGATCTCCGCATTCCGATATGCAACTGAGCGGCCACGGATCAGCGGTACTGACGTTGAATGGCGAGCTTCGTCATGCGCGATTGCAAGGTGGTGCGCCGCAGGCCGAGAAGCGCCGCCGCGCCGTGGGAGCCGGCGACTTTGCCGCCGCATTCCCTCAGTGCGTGGAGGATTCGTTCGCGCTCGGCCGATTCGTCGAGCGGCGCCGTTCGCGACGAGACCGGGGACGATTTCGCGATCTCCGGCAGCGCCACTTGCAGCACCCGGCCGGGGCTGAGGATCACCGATCGCTCAATCACGTTCTGCAACTCGCGAATGTTGCCAGGCCAGTCGTAGGCGGTGAGCGCTTCGATCACGGCCGAAGGAATCGATTCGATGGGCCGGTTCATGCGCCGGGCGTGCTTCTGAGTGAAGAAGCGGATGAGCAACGGGATGTCTTCTCTCCGCTCGCGCAGCGGAGGAACCGTCAAGGGAAATACGTGCAGCCGGTAGTAGAGGTCGCTGCGGAACGTGCCTTCGTCCACCATCTGCTTCAGATTGCGGTTGGTGGCGGCTACGAAACGGACGTCCACGCGGATGGTCCGGTTGCCGCCCAGGCGCTCCAGTTCCTGCTCCTGGATAGCGCGCAGCAACTTGGATTGCAGCTCCAGCGGGATCTCGCCGACCTCATCCAGGAACAGCGTTCCCTGGTGGGCCAGCTCAAAGCGGCCGATCTTCTGCGCAAACGCGCCGGTGAACGATCCCTTCTCGTGGCCGAACAACTCGCTTTCCAGCAAGGTGGCCGGGATGGCCGCGCAATTGACCTTAATAAAGGATCGCTCGCGGCGTCCGCTCAGGTCGTGGATGGCGCGCGCCACCAGTTCCTTGCCCGTGCCGGTCTCGCCTTGCACCAGCACCGTGGCGCCGGTCGGCGCCACCACCTGAATAGCTCGCAGCACCGCCTCGAACGCCGGTCCTTCGCCGATCATGCTGCCCAGATTCTGGTCGAAGCGGATGTCGTCTTCGAGATAGAGTTTTTCGGTGGCCAGCTTGTCCTTGATCTGCGAGAGCTCGCGATAGGCCAGCGAGTTTTCGATGGCAATGGCGATCTGGTGGGCCACCTGCACCAGCAGGTCCACTTCCTCTTCGGTGAACGGTTCGCCGGATTTGCGAACCAGATCGAGCACGCCCGCGACGCCGTTGGCGCCCGTCAGCGGAATGGCGCAATTCGACTGAAATCCCAGCTCGGCGTACTTGCGGTAGAGCGGGGACGGGAACCGTTCAAAGTCCAGACCTGTGGTGACCACCGGCTTGCCGGTGGCCAGAGCCTCGCCGGCCGGAAGGCCATCCGGGCGCCCGCAGGTGTCTTCGGGATCGAAGGGAATACCCGCCGGGGAATGCAGCCCGCTGAGATGGATGTCGCCCGTTTCTTTGTCGAGCAGCACCATGACCGCGAAATCGTGCGCTACGACGCGGCTGAGCTGCTCGGAGATGGCGGAGAACAGTTCCTCCATTGGCAGCTTGGATACCAGTCCGTTGGTAATTTCGAAGAGCACGCGCATGCGGTCGCGCTCGCGCAGCAGCGCTTGCATGGTGAGATATCCGTCCACGGAGACGGCGACTTCGGAGGCGACGCGCTCGAGGAATCGCAGGGCGTCGCCGTCCGGCCGGAAAGGCGCATGAAATCCGAAGACCAGGATCCCCAGCCGGCGGCTGCCGCTGGAGAGAGGGACCAGGGTCAACGCGTGAATGCCCTCCTGCAGCGCGTCCCGGATGACCTCGCTCCAGCGGGTCTCGGCTTCGAGCGGCGACAAGACCAGCGGTTTCTGTTCGCGCCAAACCCAGGCGCCGACATGGTCGCCGCCGGCGGGAAGGACAATCTCTTTATCCTTATACGGCCGGTCGGCGCTGATGGCGTGGACGCGAAGCTGGTCGTGCACGGGATCGTGGAGAATGAGGCCTAACAAATCGAAGGAGACCACGCGGTGGAGCGAGCCGGCGAGGGAGTTGCAGAGGCCGGCGAGATCGCCGTGGCCGGCGATGGATTGGGAAAGGTCCAGCAGGGCTTTGTAGAGTTCCGAATCCGGAATTCCCATATCGACAATGCTAGCAATGGGTGCCGGAATCGGCAATTGACGTTGGCAAACGCCAGCCGGCATGGGTTACGGAACCAGGGATCCGACGGCGCCGGAAGTTCGCAAGAAGGCCCATCGCATCCACCAACCGGCGCCACGGTACTCGCTCCGCGATTCGGCAAGCTGGTGCAGCCGCCGGGTGGAATCCTGCGCTGCGAGGCGAGCCAGCAGCGCCCGGGCGCGCTCGAAACCGCCGCCGAACCATTGCGGCGAATCCAGGTAGAAGTCGAGCAGCTCCTGCAAGTACTCGTCGTTGCGCGGATTGAGGGTGACGGCCTGTTCGAGATGGCGCTGCGCTTTGCGGGCATTTCTGCCGGCGGATAGCGGACTCGACACCTCGGCCAACCGGGCGTAGGACTTGCCCAGCCAGAAGTGCAGCTCGGCACTGGCTGGATCTTTGGCGAGGCTGGTTTCAAAAGCGCGCGCAGCCTGTTTGAACTGGCAGGCGAAGAACTGCTCGCGGCCATCCTGACTCCACTGTGCCGAGATTTCGGCGCCCCAGGACTGCGAAACTGCCGAAGCGGCGGCAGCGCAGACCCACAGAACGACGCTCCCGTGCCGCATGTTCAGCTCCGGCGCCCGCCGCGCCGTCCGGACATGGCCGGCGGCTCCTCGAACGTCGATAGAATCAGACACATACCGACCATCGCTCCGAGCCCTAACACGATCCACATATTGATCTCTTTTCCGACCGGACGGAAAGGATGAGTGCACTTGGAGGGCCACGCAAACCACGGCGGTTGCGGCGCCCGGGGTGCCGACCATTCGACAATTGCCGAAGCAAGTGCCGAAGTTCGGCATACCGGACCTTGGTCGAGGCGTTGGTTGGCGGAGAACCGGGCGTGGTGCGTCGGATGCTACGGCAGTGGCATGAACGGCGTATCGACGAAGCGGACCTGGATACCGGACGCCCTGATCCACTGGACGACGGCGGCCGCTCTGATCGCGTTCGGAGTTCTGTTCTTCGATGACGCCGTAATTATGGGACGGACGATTCTGGCCCTGGGCATCCTCAGCGCCGCCAACGAAGGACTGAAGCTGCGGGCCCAGGGTTCGGCCGGCGGCTATGTGCGCGTCCGACTGCTGCTGGCAGTGGCCTACGTGGCGCTGGTGCTGGCCGGCTTTCTGCTGCCGACTGCCGTGCCGTAAGGCGGTTGTGACCGTCACTGCACCGAGATGGTGACGCCGTTGGGGCTGTTGATGCCGCCGACAGAAACGGTAATGGGCACGGTTCCAGAAGCGGCGGCGGCGGGAATCCGCACATCCAACTGCATGACTAGCGAGACCACGCCGGGCGCTGTCTGGGCGCGCAATGCCGCAAGCGGAGACAGTGTGAGCAGTAAGCCAGTCAGAGCAGCCTGGATGCGCATACCAGTTCTCCTGAGTCACTTGGATGGACTCAAAATCATGACGCCTTGCGAGAAATCGCCCGCGACTCCCAATTGACCGCCGGGACCGAAGGACGCGGCGTCGCGAAAGTGGAGCGGGGCGCCGCCCGAATCGACGATGGCCTGGCCGTTGTTGCCCGGCGGAATGCCCACGGCGTTGCGGCCGCGGGTGGCGTTGAGGTACGAATTGCCGTCGACGACGGGCGCTACGCTCAACCAATAGGTTCCGGGCGCCAGGTGAATCTTCAGCCCGGTTACCTGAATGCGGTAGCCGACGGCGGGATCGCGAGGGTTGGCACCGATTCCGGGAATCGCCGTCTGGGTGGCGGGACTGACGCCGGAGGCGACGAGTTTGCCGCCGTTCCCGGCCCACATGCCGGAGCGGATCTCCCAGGACGCCTCGGTGACGCCGGCGAAATCCATGCGGTTGTCGGAGAAGACGGCGACGACGGTCCAGCCGCCTTCGGGGACCACGAAATCGTCGTAGGCGCGGGAGAAGTCGTTCTTCCAGTGATACCAATTGCCGACGCCGGGAATGCCGGATTGCCACTCGCCGTTGTACCAGCCGATGGCGGCGCCGGGCTGGACGGGCAAGTGGGGCAGGGCGGCGAGGCGGGCCCTGGCTTCGCGCACGGGGACGGACTGGTCGGCGAACTGGTCGACGAGGCGCTGGTAGGTTTCGACGGCTTTTGGATCGGCGAGGCGTTCGTAGCAGCGTCCCAGGTGGAGGAGCGCGGTGGCGGCGGCGGCGCGATTGGGGCCGGCGGCGATCTCGGTGAAACGCTGGATGGCGGCGGGCAGGTCGCCATCGACGGTTTCGAGATGGATGGCGGATTGGAGGGCGACGTCGGCGGCGTCCTGGGGGAAGGCGGGGAGGGTGAGGAGCAGGAGGATGAGGACTGGAGTGCGGTAACGGAGGGCTGCCGCCCCGGGATGTGGCGGAGCGATCGGAAGGAGGGTTAACAACCCGCCGGAGCCAGAGGGTAACCCTGCCAGCCTGCCCCGCATAAAACTGGAGATCTGAAGCATGGAGATTTCTATCCTTTATATTGAGATGCGTGTGTCAGGAATTGATGTGGATCAGGCGTCGAAGCGGTATCCCATGCCACTTCGGGGAGGCATCCGAGTTTGCGGAGGGTGCGTCCGAGGCGGAGGAGGGCGGTGGTGCGGGGCGTGGGCGGCTGGACGGTAGCGTCCTGGCCGGTATTGAGAAAGAGGGCGATGCCATCGGGAGGCAATTGGGGGTTGCCTTGGTGAGCGAGGGGCAGCCAGCGATCAAGGTCCTGGAGGGTGTGGGCGAGGCTGCGGGCGATGCGGTCGGCGGCCTGATCAAGGCGCTCCTGGGCGCGCTGCGACTCCCGTTGGCGGTCCTGTTGCAGCCACTGCCAGCAAAGCCAGGCGAGGGCCGCACCCAAGGCGCAGAGACTTCCGAGAAATCCCGCGAAGACCGTATGCGGGGGCCGGAACCAGCGCACGGGATCCATAGATTAAGACGATTGTATCCGAAAATGGATGGGCGGGGAGGGCTGAGCGGCGGTCGACAGGGGCCGGCGGAGGGTCGACGGGGGTTGGCAGGGGGCGGCGACAGGGCTGGCTGTGGAGCGCGGTGGGTTCGTTTGGGAAAAGGGGGAAGTGGCTGGGGAATCATCGGGTTGGGGCCGCTCGCTTACGCTCGCGGTTCCAGGGCGCTCGCTCACGCTCACGGTTCCAGGGCGCTCGCTTACGCTCGCGGTTCCCGGCCGCTCGCTCACGCTCACGGTTCCCGGCCGCTCGCTTGCGCTCGCGGTTCCAGGCTGCTCGCTCACGCTCACGGTTCCCGGCCGCTCGCTCACGCTCACGGTTCCAGACGGCAGGAGCGGGCGGAGGGACTGGAGGCGCTCGAATTCCTCCAGGGCGCGGCGGTAGAGACGCTCGGACTGGGCCTGGTAGCGAAGGAAGAGGCTCCAGCCATTGGACTGGCGGATCTGGCGGAGGAAGCCCTCGGCCAGGCAGTAGTTGCGATTCTGGGCGCGGGTGATGTCCATGTCGCCCTCGCCGGCGAGTTGCGAGCTCATGGGGGTGAAGGGACGGCCGTTGGTGTCGAGGGTTTCGTTGAGGGCGGCGGTGAGGAGGCCGGATTCGAGGCGCTGGGCGCGATAGATGGATTGTTGGGCGAGGGCCATGCGCTCGATGGCGACCATTTCCTGAGAGTTTTCGGGCTGGTAGAAGGCGACGAGATCCTCCTTGAGGTGGGCGATTTCCTGAAGGTCTTCGATGCGGACGACGACGAAGGAGGAGGCGGTGAAGCCGTGTTTGATGGCGTTTTGCGCGGAACGGGTTTTGCCGTCGGGAGTATTGGGTCCAGTGGACTGGGCGGCGTTGGCGCGGTTGGCGGCGAGGCGCTTGCGGGAGATGGGCACGGGAGGTCCTTTCGCCTTCAGAAGTAGCATAGAGGGGGGATAGAGTCTGAAATCGATCGGGGCGATGTGGAAGATAGGAAAGGAGATTGAGATCTGAAAAAGTTGTGACGAGGTAGTGGGGTGGACGGCGAATCGTACCGGGAGGGTTCTTATTGGGGTTGATCTGCGTTTATCGGGCGCCGACTGATCTTGGATTGCGGTGGGTGGCGGAAAGGCGAATTGGGCCGCAGATGAACGCGAATGAGACCTTACTAATCAAGCGTCTGTCATGGAACGCCGTACGATCCGGTGGGCGTGCGCGAATTATACCATACGGTTGCGTCTGGCTCGATGGTTCCGCGCAGCAATTGCGCGTCTTTGCGGCGAGATGGCTAGCGGTGTGCAGCGCCAACTGGCGCGGTTGTTGCGACGATCGCGCGGCCGCAGGCAGCGGCCCTGCGCGAGGACATAATAGGCGGTTGAGACGGCCCTGCGAAGGTTGGCTTGGTTTGGGGGCAGCGTCAGAAGGAACTTTGCCTGCTCAAGAAGTTCCTCGGGTAACTCACTGACCCTTCTCAGGACCTGCTGACAAAGTTGAGGTAGGAGTGGAGTCCGAGTTCCTCGCTTCGGACAACGCGGAGGAGCGCGGCGGCGATTTGTTCGGAAAGGCGCAAGACTGTTGCGGAATCAGTTGTCATTCCGTTGAGAACTACATCGATGAAAAGCGAGTAGTCGCCACTCCAATCGTCGGCGACACGATGATCGATACGGGCGACCTCCGGGTCGTTGGCAAAAAGCTCTTGAAGACGTTTGACTCGTTCCCGGATTTCATCCTGTTGAACCAATCCCGATGCGACAATTGCCATGATTTCCCGCTTCGATGATAGCGCGGACCGTGCACAGGGTATCGGAACCAATGCACATGGCAGGTTCACGGAATTGCAATATGGGAAGCGTGGAACGTCACGGCGGCGGTTGGCCGGGCATCCGGATGTTAACCTCGCCGACGGCAAGGGGCGCCGATTCCCCTGGATAAATCCCCCTTTCAACCACCAAAGGCCCAGGAAGTTGCGTCCTGTTAGACTTGGCCGGCTTAGAATCGGCAAACGCTCTTGGATCAGCGTATCGACGGAATACCGAGTTGATCGCAGATCATTCGAGCGAGGCGATTGTCAATTTCGGCACGGCGCGCCACCGGGGCTTTCGCGCCCGTCGCGGGATTTGAGAAAATCGAGTGACGTCCGCCTTCTCTAGAGAGATTGCATCCGTGCCGGCGGATATGGTCCAGCAGTTAGTGCCGTTTCACCTCGGAGCGGTTCCCGCGTGGACGGAGAGCGGGACCAGTTCAACCAGATCCGCCTCGGGACTGTGCGCGTCATCCGACGGTACGGGGAGCGGCTTTCCCTCCTCGATCAGCGCCTGAGCGAGGTCTTCGAGAGCGCTGGCAACCATCATGCGTCCGTCCTGGAGGTCGAAGCCTTGCGTCATGGCGCCGGGGAAATCGAGCGCCTCCGCTACGACCATTTCGCCGGGCGCGCGCGGGAGGTAGAACGCGACGTGGTAGCGAAGCATGGATCCGTCGTAATAACTGGGTTGGCGCTATCGGGCGCTGGTTCGTCCCGACGAACGCCCAGTGGTCTGCCATCAATCCGAGCGGCCTGCCGGCAGCCGGTGACACGTTGTTTGTTCAACGCCTTCCCCGTGACGAGAGACCCAAGTCTGGGGTCGACATCGAAGCGCGTCGCAACATCCCGGACTACTCTGACGACCTCTGGGGCGTTCCGACCCTGCAACCGCAGCCGAATCACCGAAGGTCCGCTTGCTTCGGGAAATGAATGGCACGCAGTTATCCCGAGGGCGGGGCAAACCGGGTACAGGCAACGAAGTTTCGCAAGAGCGGCGAAATTCATCCCCAGTCCCCGCTTTGCGACTCGCACCGATGCCGGGCGGTAATTGCGCCGCAGTGCGTTAGTGGTCGGTGGCGCGAATGGCACGCAGTTATCCCGAGGGCGGGGCAAACCGGGTACAGGCAACGAAGTTTCGCAAGAGCGGCGAAATTCGTCCCCAGTCCCCGCTTTGCGACTCGCACCGATCCCGGGGAATGTGGGCGCCGCTGAGAGCCGCGTATTCAGATAAGTGTATCTGCAATTCCCAAACGGACCCGGCCCCGCGGCACTCGGATCGGGCGTACACTCGTCCAGTGGAGCTTCGCGCAACTGTGTGTCAGAGGTCCCGATGAAACTCTCGCGTGTCCTGCTTCTTGCCGCCCTCCTCGCCGGCGCTCTGTGGCCGCAACGGACCTGGCAACAGATCGTCGTCCCGCGGCTCTCCGACGTGGCGGCGAATTTCCAGACGCCGCCGCGCGAGTATGGCGCCATCCAGCCCTGGATCGGCTGGAACGGGCCCCACGCCCGCGAAAGCATCGTTGAGGATTTCGACCGCATGGTGGGCAACGGCATCTTCGTCGCCAACATCGTGGCCGCCCGCGGCGGCAACCCCTCGTACCTGTCGCCCGACTATCTGGCCATGACGAAGTTCGCCGTCGACGAAGCGGCCAAACGCGGCATCAAGCTCTGGTTCGCCGATGAAGCCAGCTATCCCAGCGGCTTCGCCGGCGGCTTGATCGGCCAGCAATACCCGCAACTCGGCATGCAGGGCATCGTCGCCGATATCCGCGTCCGCGTGGTGCCCGGCCAGACGCTCTCCCTGCCCGTGCCCCCCGACACGCTTGCCATCATGGCGCTGCGCACGTCTCCCGACGCATCGCCGCCCGCGGTCTTTCCCATCCCGGTTCCCGCCAACCTCCAGCTCCGTTGGGTCGTTCCCTCGGAAGGCTCCACTCCCAATGAGCCCCGCTTCACCTGGGAAGTCGTCTTCGTCCGCCACATTTATCTCAGCTCGCCCACGCGCAATTCCAATCGGCAGGACGGCACTCTTTCCAAGGACAGCCTGTACACCCTTATCGACTATCTCGATCCGGCGGCCACCCGCGCCTTCCTACAGACCACTCACGAAGCCTACAAAGCGGTCATCGGCGGCGAATTCGGCAAGACCGTCCTCGGCTTTTTCGGCGATGAGCCCGATTACAGCAGCTCCCTCCCCTGGACTCCCAAGCTTCTCGAAGAGTTTGAGCGGCAAAAGGGCTACGACCTCAAACCGTACATCCCGCAGTTCTTCACGGGGCGGGGAACGGAGACAGACGAAACCAGGCGTGTCCGCGCCGACTATTACGACGTGTGGAGCGCCATCTTCCGCGGCAGCTTCTTCGGCGTGCAGGCGGAATGGTGCGCCCGCAACAACCTGGAGTATCTGGTTCACCTCAACCACGAAGAAACCATGATGGCCCTGGTGCGCAGCGAAGGCGATTACTTCCGCGACAACCGCTACGTGCAGGTCCCCGGTATCGACAACCTCAACCAGCTCGCTCCCCGCCTGATCCACACTCCCGATGGAACCTGGAACGTTAATAACAATTTCCCCAAATTGGCTTCTTCGGCCGCGCACCTCTTCGGCCGGTCCAGAGTCTGGTCGGAGGAAGGCGGCGGACTGGGCGTGGACCGCAAGTTCCAGTTGGATTATCAACTCATCCGCGGCGTCAACACGCTGCAGATCCAGGTCCCGGGCGTGCACGGCGGCCCCGGTCAGGCGGCCGGCATTCTTTCGTCCGGCGCCGATTGGCTCAAGGACATCCCGGGCATCCTCGGAATGGCCGCGCCTCCGCAGGCCTCTCTGCTCGCGTGGTATACCAACCGCGCCGGGTACCTCATGGCCATGGGACGGCCCGCCGCGCAAGTCGGCCTCTATCATCCAGCCAACAGCATGTGGATGGGCGACCAGGACGCCGACCGCAGCACCACCAAGCTCGGCTGGCAATTATTCGAGCACCAGGTGGATTGGGATTACTTCGACGAGCAGTCGCTCAGCTCCGTAGCCGCCATCGAGGACGGCGGCTTCAAGAACCTCAGCGGCCAGGTCTATCGAGCCATTGTGGTCCCCTCGTCCACCGTCATCACGCGGGCCGCGCTCGAGCGCTTTCAGGCCTTCGTCAAAGCCGGCGGTAGGCTCATCTTCGCCGGCAAGACTCCCACGCTCCTGGTAGAGCGGACATTTCTGCACGCCGGCCCCGTGCCGGATCTGTCGTTCGCCACACTTATCGAGCCGTCCGGCGACATCACGCCGCGCGTCCTGGGCGCGCTGCCTCGGCCGGATGTCCAACTCGATTCCGCCTTCGCGCGTTTGACCTACACACACCGTTCCTGGCGCGACGCTGAGATGTATCTGTTCTTCAATGAGAGCGACCGGGCGGAATCGCGCGTGGCCACCATCGCCGGCCCCATTGCCGGCCAACACCAGGCGCAATCCTGGGACCTGGCGACCGGGGAGATTCATCCCATGTCCGCGGCGGTTTCCAGCGCCGGGGCGGTGCGCTTTCCGCTGGTCCTGGGACCGTACGAGGCTAAGGTGGTGGTGGTGGGACCTCTACCCGCGGGGGTCGCTGCGCCGGAGCCATCCTTCGCCTCCGGGACGATTCTCGCGGAACTGCCCGGCGACTCCACCGGCGCGGCGTATCGCAGGCAGTTCACTTCGTCCGAAGCGCCACCGGGCAAGCGCGCGTTCCTGGAAATCTCCGGTGTCCACGACTACGTCCGCGTGACCCTCAATGGCGCCGCGTTGGCGGCCCGCGCCTGGGAGCCGTACCGCTGGGACGTGACCAACGTTCTGAAGTCCGGCGTCAATGACCTGGAGATCGAACGCAACCCTTCGACATCTCCGCTTCCCGGACCGATCCGTCTGGTAGCCCGTTAAACGACCGTTCGCAGCTCTTCCAACACCCGGGCGAATTCGGCGGCCGGATCGGCGGCGCGCGTGATCTGCCGCCCCATTACCAGGTAATCGGCGCCGGAGCGCAGGGCTTCGGCCGGTGTGGAGACGCGCCGCTGATCGGCGGTGGCGGCGCCTGCCGAGCGGACTCCCGGGGTGACGATCGCCATCGCGGGCCCGGTAATCGCGCGCACCGCGGCCGCTTCATGGGGCGATGTCACCACGCCATCCATGCCCGCTTGCAGCGCCTGCCGGGTCCGCACCGCTACCAGTTCCGCGGCGGGACAATCGTAACCGAGCTCGCGCAGATCCTCGGGACCGAAGCTGGTGAGCACCGTGATCGCCAGCAGCTTCAGGCTAGAGTCTCCGCGGCCTTCCACCGCGGCGCGCATCGCCGACCCCACGGCGTGCACCGTCAGGAAATGCACGCTCGTCTTCGCCACCTGCGCCACGGCCCGCTTGACGGTTTCCGGAATGTCGTAGAACTTGAGGTCGAGGAACACTTTCTTCCCCCGGCCTTGCAGTTCGCGGACGAAGTCCATGCCGGCAGCGGCGTACAATTCCATGCCCACCTTATAGAAGTCGGACTGCGGACCGAGTTGCTCCACCAGGGCGCGCGCCTGCGCGGCCGATTCCACATCCAGGGCGACGATAATCGGGTTGGTCATCTCAGGCGTATCGGTTTCTCCTTGCGTTCGCGGACGCGGCCGATGCGGTAGGCGCCTGCGAGCGCGCCTTCCAGCTTGGCGGCATCCGCCTCGGGCAGAGTGATCAGCAGACCGCCCGAGGTTTGCGGGTCGTAGAGCAGGTTCTCGATTTCGATGGGCACCTCGCGCATGGCGCTCACCGCGCAGGAGGCGAATTCGCGATTGTTCTTCAATCCTCCAGGCACCGCGCCTTGCGCCGAGTACTCCAGCGCCCCCGGCAGGAAGCGCACCGCATCCACGGCGATTTCGATGGTGACGCCGCTGGCCACCGCCATCTCGCGGGCGTGGCCGATCAGCCCGAATCCGGTGACGTCGGTGCAGCCGTGGACATCGAATGCCAGCATGCGTTCGCAGGCTTCGCGGTTCAGCGTCAGCATCTGGCGGGTCGCCGCCTCCACGTGCTCCTCATTGGCGAGGCCGCGCTTGGCGGCGGTCGCGATAATGCCGGTGCCTAGCCTCTTCGTGAAGATCAGCGCGTCGCCGGGGCGCGCCGCGGAGTTGGCTTTGAAGCGCGCCGGATGCACGGTTCCCGTGACCGCGTAACCGAATTTCATTTCGTCATCGGCCACGCTGTGCCCGCCGAGGATGGCGCATTCGGCTTCCCGCATCTTTTCGGCGCCGCCTTTGAGGATCTGCTCCAGATCCTCCAGGTCGCCCTTGGCGGGATACGCCAGAATGGAGAGCGCGGAGATCGGCCGGCCGCCCATGGCATAGACGTCGCTCAGCGAGTTGGCGGCGGCGATGGCGCCGAAGGTGTACGGATCGTCGACGATCGGCGTGAAGAAGTCCACGGTCTGCACCAGGGCACACTCCGGCGTCAGCTGGTACACACCGGCGTCGTCGGCGGTGTCAAACCCGACCAGCACATTAGCGTTCGCCCATCGCGGCATTTTGCCGAGCACCTGGTCCAAGACCTTTGGACTCAATTTAGACGCTCAACCCGCCGCCTTCACATGAGCAGTCAGCTTCCTGATGCGAAGGCCCTCATTCATGACGTTGTCCCTACTATAATAGCGGCAATGCGACGAAGACCTGTTTTCTGCGCTGTTCTGTTTCTGGGGCTGGCAATCACGCTGGTATCCCGCGATCCGCAAACCGACCCGCGGCTCAAGAAAGCTTCCCGCGCCGCCGAACGCAACGGCTGGATCCAGGTCCATCTGGAAGGCGCTCCGGGCGAGGTCGGCTTCCAGCACGGCTACCTGCTGGCGCCGGAAATCCGCGACACGTTGGCTACCGTGAAGGCCGAAATCACGCATGACGAAAAGAAGGATTGGGACTTCTTCCGCAAAGTGGCGCAGGACGTGTACTGGCCGCACGTGGAGGCGGAGTATCGCGACGAATTGAACGGCATCGTGGAGGGTCTGCGCGCGCGTGACGTCAAGCTGGACATCTGGGACGTGGTGGCGCTCAACGCCTGGCTGGAACTGGGATATTACGACAAGTGGTACGACAAGTCAAAAGGCGCCAAGCCGAGCAACCCCTCGGTCGCCGACCATTGCAGCGCTTTCGTCGCCACCGGCAGTTACACCAAGGACGGCGGCGTGGTGATCGGCCACAACAACTGGACCACCTACGCCACCGGCGAGCGCTGGAACGTGATCTTCGACATCGCGCCGGCGCACGGCAGCCGTATCCTGATGGACGGAATGCCCGGACTGATCCACAGCGCCGACGATTTCGGATTGAACTCGGCGGGGATCATCATCACGGAAACCACCATCAGCGAATTCGACAGCTTCGACCCCAACGGGATTCCCGAATTCGTGCGCGCGCGCAAGGCCATGCAGTACGCCAACAACATCGACGATTTCGCGCGCATTATGCGGGAAGGCAACAACGGCGGCTACGCCAACAACTGGCTGGTGGCCGACCGCAAGAACAACGAAGCGGCCAGCCTGGAGCTGGGACTGAAAAATACGCCGCTGCTGCGGACCAAAGACGGCTTCTTCGTGGGCTCGAATTTCGCGGCCGATCCGAAGCTGATGAAGGAAGAGACCACCTTCGACCCCAACGATATGGGCAAGAGCGAGAACGCCCGCCACAAGCGCTGGCTGGCGCTGATGGAGCAGTACAAGGGCAAGATCGACGTGGCCGCCGGCCAGAAATTCCTGGCCGATCACGTGGACAGCACCGACGGCAAGGTGTCGCCCAGCGAGCGGACGTTGTGCGGCCACGTGGAGCTGTCGCCGCGCGGGATGCCGACGTGGCAGGGGCCGTATGCCCCGGTCGGCGCGGTGCAGAACAAGGTGACCGATGGCGCGGGCGCGGCCCACATGTCCATGACCGCGGCGCTCGGCCACGCCTGCGGGCTGAACTTCAAGTCCGCCGCGCATTTGGCCAAACATCCCGAGTATGCCTGGACGCAGCCCATCCTGAAGGACATGAACGCCCGTGGATGGGCGCGCTTCACGGCGAAGTAGGTGCGCTCCGGGCGCCCCGGAATGCCCCTACTATCCGTTGGGGATTCGGGCAGTTAACGAAAAGTAATATTGTGGCCGGGAATTCAAGCGCCGTATCCTTTTACTGGCGCGAATTGAATCACATGGCCCTCGAAACGGAACGCCCGAACTTGCCAATTGCGGAGAATGAATCGGCAGCGCTCTGGAGTCTGCCGGAGACGCTGCGGGAATTTGTGGACAGCGGCGATGAGGAGACGGTGGTCGAAATCCTGACGCTGTATCAGGACGATTCGGCGGGGCGTCTGCGCGACTTGAACCAGGCCCTGGCGGCGGGCGACCGGGAAACGGTTCGCAAGCAGGCCCACACGCTGAAGGGAGCATCCCTGCAGGTGGGCGCGCACCGGATGTCGGCACTGTGCCGCGACCTGGAGCTGCTGGCCAACCATGCGCCCCTTCCGCAGTTAGTCGATCTCGCCTGCCGGGCGTGGGAATGCTACGACCAGACTTGCCGCATGTTGCCACGGGAGAATTGGACCTAAAGGAAGAACGGAGAATCGATGGCGGGAGAGACGATTCTGGTGGTGGATGACGCTTCGGTCAATCTGAAGCTGACCGACATAGTTCTCCGAAAGGAGGGCTTCCGCGTTCACGCCGTATCGGACGCCGAACAGGCGCTCCATGCCCTCGAGACGGTGCGGCCCAGTCTCGTGCTGGCGGACATTCAGATGCCCGGCATGGACGGGCTGGAGATGACGCGCCGCATTAAAGAGGATCCGCAAACCCGCGGCATCGTGGTGGTCGCCCTCACGGCGTGCGCCATGAAGGAAGACGAGCAGAAAGCTCTCGACGCCGGTTGCGACGGCTACATCACCAAGCCCATCGACACGCACACCCTGGGAACGCGCGTCCGCGAATATCTGGCCCGCGGCAGCAACGCCGTCTAAGGGCTCAGCGGGCGCGACGTCCGCGAAGAGGCGCATTCTCCGAGGCTCCCCAACCCGCTCGGGCCGCTCGCTCACGCTCACGGTTCTATCCGCTCGCTCACGCTCACGGTTCCATCCGCTCGCTCACGCTCACGGTTCCATCGGCTCGCTTACGCTCACGGTTGCATAGCGCTCGAGGATACCGCGGCCGCGAGCTTCCGAAAGGCGCGGAACGGCATGCCTGGGGGCATCCTGGTTTCGGGAGCTTCGGTGGCTACAATGTGAAAATGCCCACTACCGTAGCCCAAGCGCGGGAAGCGCGCGTCCACATCGCCGGACTGGCGATGCGCACTCCGCAGCCGCGATTGAACGCCGACGCTCCGGCGGAGATCTATTTGAAGCTGGAGAACCTGCAGCCCATCGGGTCGTTCAAGATCCGCGGGGCGGGCAACGTGATGGCCAGGACGCCGCGCGAGCGGCTGGCCAAGGGCGTGCTCACGGCGTCGGCCGGCAATATGGCGCAGGGCGTAGCGTTCTGCGCGCGGCGATTGGGAATTCCGGCGACCATCGTCTCGCCGGATACGGCTCCCGAAACCAAGATTCGCGCGGTGGAGCGATTGGGCGGGCGGGTGATCCTGGCGCCCTTCGCGGACTGGTGGCGGACCTTCGAAACGCGGTCCTATCCGGGGGTGGACGCGTGCTTCATCCACGCGTTCGACGACCCGGATGTGATGGCCGGCAACGGGACCATCGCTCTGGAACTGCTGGAAGATCTGCCGGACGTGGACGCGGTGGTGGTTCCGTGGGGCGGCGGCGGACTTTCCTGCGGCATCGCGGCTGTGCTGCGCGAGTTGGCGCCGCGCGTGAAGGTCTTCGCCGCCGAAGTGGAGACCGCCGCGCCACTGGCGGCCTCGCTCGCCGCTGGCATGCCGCGCACGGTGGAATACACGCCGTCCTTCGTGGACGGAATCGGCAGCAAGATGGTGTTCGCGGGGATGTTCGAGCTGGCGAAGACGCTGCTGGCGGGCTCTCTCGTGGTGACGCTGGCGGAAGCGGCGCAAGCCATGAAACTGGTGGCCGAGCGGAATCGCGTGATTGCGGAAGGCGCGGCGGCCTGTGCGGTGGCGGCGGCGTTGTCTGGGCGCGCCGGTACGGGACGGGTGGTGGCCATCGTGTCCGGCGGAAATATCGATCTGGCGAAGTTTGCCAAGCTGACGGAGTAAACGCCTTCCGTCAGTTAAGGCACCTTCACGGGTATGGTCAGGCCTGGTGGAAGTCCTTGCGAATCCCGTGCCCGCGTGGCAGGCGATTGTGGAGGCGCCACTTACTTCTTGGGCTTATAGTCCACGAACAGTTCCGGGAACTGTTGCTTCAAGGCTTCAATCTTCGGACGATCGCAAACCTCAATATATCGGTCATTGGGGTTGTGGTAGGCGTAGTCCTGATGATAGGCTTCGGCGCGATAGAACGCTTTCAGCGGGGTCACCTCGGTCACTATGGGCTGGGGAAACACCTTTTGCCGATCGAGCTGAGCAATGTAGGCCTTGGCGAGACGCATTTGTTCTTCGGTGGCATAGAAGATGGCCGAGCGATAGGATGTGCCTACATCGGGTCCCTGACGGTTCAACTGCGTGGGATCGTGGGCGACGGAAAAGTAGATGCGCAATAGCTGGCCGAAGGTGATGCGGGATGGATCGAAGATCACTTCGACCGATTCCGCGTGTCCGGTGGTTTCGGTGGTGACCTGGTCGTAGGTGGCGGTTTTGGCGGATCCGCCGGAGTAGCCGGCGGTGGTGGCGAGGACACCCTTGACCCGTTGAAACACGGACTGAACGCCCCAAAAACAGCCGCCGGCGAAGACGGCCGTCTCCTTGCCGGGGGTGGTCGCCAGGGGAGCATCGGTGGAGGGCGGGGGAATCGGCGAATTGGCAGCGGCGACGGAGAAGGCGGCGAGTAGCATGCCGGCGGCGATGTTACGCGAAGCAATCGAAAAGGACATCGGTGTGATCCTCAATCTTGTTAGTTTCCGTACGAATTCGAAGGTCGGGTCCCGGCGGCATCGAGCGGCAACATCGAGCAAACCAGCGTGGCCGTCGTTGATGCGATACGATGTCCAGTATACACGCCATTGCCGGCGTACTGTCACTTCGAGGAGGGGGCGCATGAGCAGTTTGCAATTGTCACAATCGCATCGGCGGAGGTTTCTGAAGATGCTGGGGGGCAGCGTTCCGGCGGCGCTGGTGTTGCGGACAGCGGTGCCGGCCGCGGCGGCGAAGCGGATGGTGCGCATCGCGGAATTCGACGCAGCGGGCGTGCGAACAGGGGTGGTGGAAGTGGAGAAAGTCGAAAAGCCGCTGGCAGACTGGCAGAAACAACTGACGCCGGAGCAATTCGAGGTCACCCGCCGGGCGGGGACGGAGCCTCCGGGCAGCGGGAAGTATGCCTATCACCACGCCGATGGCCTGTACCATTGCATCGACTGCGATACGGTGTTGTTCGATTCCAAGACGAAGTTCGAATCGGGAACGGGCTGGCCGAGCTTTTGGCAGCCGATCGCCAAGGAGAACGTGACGGTTCGGGGGGACAATTCCCTGGGCATGCAGCGCGACGAAGTGCTGTGCACTCGCTGCGACGGCCACCTGGGACATGTGTTTGACGACGGGCCGCCGCCGACTCACCTGCGCTATTGCATGAACTCGGCGTCGTTGAATTTCGTTCCGCGCGGCAAATCCTGAACGGCGCGCCGAGTTCCTGCGTCAACCACATTTTGTGTACGGGGCAAATGCGGTGACAGGCAACCAAACTCCGCCAGGAGCGCGAGTCTTCGTCGGGATTTGTGGCGCGGAGTTTCGTCGCCAGCCACCGATTTGCGACGCGGCTAACGCTAGCGGACTTTGCCGGCGGAGTTTTCGAGGACTACGTTCGAGAGGACAGCGGTGTCGGAAGTGTCGGGCAGGTGCGAACAGAAGCCGATGCCGACATAGAAGGGACCGTTGAGGTGCAG
>Ga0181529_10003082_pt1 | contig 19358 bp, 20 predicted proteins | sample PEATcosm2014_Bin_36_FD_119763 | JGI IMG/M metagenome (GOLD analysis project Ga0181529, IMG submission 119763) | Peatland microbial communities from MTU Mesocosm Facility, Houghton, MI, USA - PEATcosm2014_Bin10_30_metaG | ecosystem: Environmental > Terrestrial > Soil > Wetlands > Peat | place... | reverse complement strand
TTCGCTAATCTTCGCTAGGTTTACTTAGGCCATATTATACCACACCTATACTCGCTAAAGATCGAACCAAATCAACCCATAGACGATGCTATTACATGCGTGGTCTTTACATTATTCGACAGCCCTGTAACCTGAATAATAGAGTCTCAGTAGGTGAATTATGACAAGGATATATTTTGTAAGACATGCAGAACCTGATCGTAAGTGGAATGATGATAGAACCAAACCATTAAGCGATGGAGGTTTAGTAGATAGAATGACTATTATAGAAAAACTTGAAAACAAAAACATTCAAATGGTATTTTCTAGTCCTTATAAAAGAAGCTATGATACTATTGAACCAGTAGCAAAGAAAATAGGACTTGAAATAGTGACTGATGAAAGATTTAGAGAACGGAAACCCGGGAAAGAAGGGAATAATATTGAATTATTTAAAAAACTTTGGAGTGACTTTTCTCATTGTGAGGAAGAGGGTGAATCAATAGGAGAAGTTCAGAATAGAAATATTGAAGCATTAAAAGAGGTATTGGATATAGGTAAAGATAACAACATTATTATAGGGACTCATGGAACCGCATTAAGTACTATTTTGAATTACTATGATAGTAATTTTGGATTCGATGAATTTCTACGAATCATTAATTTTATGCCGTATATGGTAAGGCTGGAATTTAATGAGAATGGCTTTCTTGGAATGGAGGAAGAATATTATATGGAAAAGGAATATAAAGTTATAGCTCAATAGGCATAAAAAATATCACCATCACTTTCGCTTGTGATATTTGAAGAAGTAAGGGTAGAAGCGCTTTCTATACCCATGCGTCGCTCTTCAAGTGTACGACGCACAGGAAGGGAAATAATCTATTTCCTGAAAACCTAGTTTAACATCCTAAGCGCTCGGAGAATCTGGATTATTTGAGACTTATATGATAAATTTAAATAGTGGATTTTCAACCCGAAACTTTCCCCGATATCCGAATAGGCACATCAGGCTTCGACTATCCGGAGTGGGAGGATGTACTCTATTCAAAGGGCATAAGCCGAAAGGGATACCTCGGTTCGTATAGTGAGGTTTTCAGCACCCTCGAGCTCAACTTCTCGTACTACACAATGCCGAAGGCTGAAAATATCCGTGAGCTAATTTCCCGAACGAGAAAGCCAATAGATTTCTCTATCAAGGCAAACCAAGCCTTGACCCATAAGATCAACCCCACGAACTGGAAAGAAAGCGTAAGCGAGTATACAAAGGGCATCAGTCCCTTACTCGAGGAGGGGCGACTTTGCGCCGTTCTTCTCGAGTTTCCCTTCTCCTTTCATTATCACGATGACGAGCGGCGATATCTCGACAAAGTGCTAAAGGAACTCGCAGCTTTCCCCCTCGTCGTGGAATTTCGAAGTGCGGAGTGGTTCAACTCCAGAGTTTTCGATGGACTCAAAGAGAGGAGGGTAGGGCTCTGCGCTCTGGATATGCCCCGCCTCGAGGGGCTTCCACCCCTTTCCGACCTTGTGACTGCAGAAATTGCCTATGTACGGTTTCATGGACGTAACAAAACGACTTGGTGGAATGGCGACGCCGGTACTCGGTACGAGTACCTTTATTCCAAGGATGAGCTCGAAACATGGATCCCGCGCCTCGAGGCGATGAGCACGCAGGCGAAGAGGATTCGAATCTATTTCAATAACCATCGCAATGGTGCTGCGGCGACGAATGCCAAAGAACTTGTGGCGCTTGCAACTGAAGCGAAGCTGATGAAAGGTTGATCATCAGAGGTTCCTTCACGTCTCCTCCGGCCCATAGTATATTTGAGGCGTGGGCCAGCTCCGTATCGGCACCTGTTCATGGAAGTATCCATCCTGGGAAGGACTCGTCTATTCGAGCCGGGAACCAGCCAATTATCTAGAGGAATACTCCCGCAAATATACCACCGTGGAGGTTGATCAGTGGTTCTGGTCGCTCGGCGAGGGCGGCATTGCACTACCACGAAAAGAAGTCGTCGCGGAGTACGACGTATCCACGCCCGATGATTTCCGCTTCACAGTCAAATGTCCGAATGCCCTTACCATGACACACTACGCAGGGAAAAAGGGCGAGATTCTCCGGCCAAATAGCCACTTTCTAGATCCTGAGCTCTTCCTGCGTTTTGTCGATTCTCTCGCCATCCTCATGGGAAAGATCGGACTTTTCATATTCCAATTCCCCTACCTTAACCGCGAGAAGGTCCTCTCCAAAGCAGAATTCTTTGATCGCCTTGCTGTGTTCCTTAATGCCCTTCCAGCCGATCTTCCCTATGGAGTTGAACTTAGAAATCCGCGATGGATCGACGCCACCTTCTTTGATTTGCTCCAGGAGTGTTCATCGGCGCCAGTAATCTTGCAAGGATATTGGATGGAGGATGCCGCGGCGGTTATAGATAAGTATGCAGAAAAACTTGGGCCAATCCTTTGTCTTCGCCTTCACGGCGAAGACCGCGAAGGTATAGAAGAAAAAAGCGGTGAGTCCTGGAATAAGATTATACGACCAAAAAATGAAGAACTCCACCGAATATCCGTTTCACTAAAGAAGGACTTCGGTCGGACAACATACCTCAGCGTGAATAATCATTATGAAGGCTCCGCGCCGCTGACCATTGAAACATTAAAGGCATTCCTGTTGGACTAAACTTCTCGATGGCGATCAACCAGCCACTTACGGCTCGTCGTACTCCCAACCACGCGAGGTGGCGAGGAAGTCCTGAAACTGCGTAAGTTGTTGGCGTTTTTCCCCATAAACTGAACCATCAAACATAGTGGGGCCCTTTGACGGATCAGCACTCCAGGGCTTCCCCGCTTCCCACGATACGGAATGCGAGTCAGCCCCAAGGTGTCGCCTGGCCTCCTCAAGCTCGCCTTCTGGGTTATCAGTGGCCAGGAAGTCGAAATGGATTTTTTCCCCACCTTCTTCAATCTTACCTAGCATCTTCATCGTGGCACCTGCCTATGCTCCAAATTCCCTTGATCAAAGTATAAAATAATCGAACCTAGAAGACAATCAAGCCCCAAAAATCAAATAGTACTACTCACCTTTATGCAATGCCCCGCAATCGCGGGGCTTTGCCATTTTACTAGAATATTGTTGATCCTATACCTCATCTATCCAATGACATCGGCCGCCATCTGCAGGTAACCTATCATCGTCTTGGGGTCGGATTTAGAAACAAGGCAGGGTGACTAAATCAGTCCATCTGCCAATTTCCGTACGGCATCGCGCGACTCCTCGGGGATCTCCGTGTACCTATCTGTCATCGCTTCGGAGTGGTGGCCTGTAAGGGCGCGGAGGCTATGGTCCGGAACCTGTCCCCGGAGCATGGAGTTATACCAATGCCTCCATGAATGAAACGTGAGCCCCCGCACCTTGCGCGCCGCGTCATTAATTCCGATTGAATCCAGCGTTGCAGTATAGTCCTTATCGATGAGCCTTTTCCCGAGCGGCCGTCCCTTCGAGGCGCCGAAGAAGACGAAGCCATCCTGCCAAGGGTTCATGCTGAAGAGGTCGCGGAGGACCTCGCCGGTCTTCTTCGGGAGCGGGACGACGCGTGCGGATTGCCATTTCGGCGCCTTGAGGCCTTCGCCGTCCTGCCAGTTGTGGCAGACCTTAATCGAATCCTCCTCGATATCGCCAACTTGAAGGCCGCGGCATTCCCCAAGGCGCATACCGGTTGTCGCCGCTAGGAGATTGATCGCCGCCAAACGGGGATCCTCCCAGGTATGCTTGAAGAATTCCTGCGCTTCGGCTTTCGACAGGATTTCGCGCTCGAGGCGCTTCTCGGCAAGTTTCTGAACGCGTGCGGCCGGATTCTTAGCGATCAGTCCAAGGCGTTCCGCTTCGCTGAGCGGGACCGATATCGCCTGGCGGATCGCGTTGATCGTCCGGGGTGCGAGCTTGCCCTTACCGTAAATCTCCATGATGAGCGATTCGATAAGCGCCGGCGTGACAGTCGTCAGGTAGACTTGGTGGGGTAGGGCGTCGAGGTAGGGCTTCACGTAGTTCTTGATGTTGGTCCTCGATGCCTGAAGGTACGAGCGGGAAATCATCCGGCCGCGGGCCCTGAGGCCTTGGGCATACTGTCCATCATCCGCCCAGAAGGCCGAGAGATAATCAGCGAAAAGCGTCCTTCCCACGCGGCGGCCAGTCGGCGTATGCATACGGAGCCAGGCGTTGACGATCATCCGCGCGCCGGCGCGAGAGGTCGGCTGGACCTGCTGCGGTAGGAGCTCGGAATCAATCTCGCGGATCAGCGAGCCGACGGCGCGACGACTCTCGTAGTGGCCTCGCTCTCCGGCTTGTCCTTCGATCCAGAAGCCGACATAATACATGCGGCCTTTGTCCGCTCCGTCGGGTCTTTGATAGAGAATGAATGGGTCGCGCATGGATGTATATTATTTTACTACCCAATCCTAAGCAAGCTACCCAATCGCTACACAATCGATGATCGGAGCGATAAAGTAAATAATTAAGTCTTTTCTAGATAAAGACAAACAAAAAGGCCTGAAACCCGAACCGCGACCCTGAAGCGCGGTCAAGGAGCGCGAAATGAGCTACGATCCCCCCTCCGCCCCGGTTTCCGAGACGAGCGATTTCATCCGCGACGCCGTTGCCGCGGATCTCGCGAGCGGCCGCGCGAAATACGTGATGACGCGATATCCGCCCGAGCCCAATGGTTGGCTCCATATCGGCCATGCAAAGGCCCTGAGCATCGATTTCGGCGTCGCCGACCGCTTCGGCGGGAAATGCAACCTCCGCTTCGACGACACCAACCCCGAGAAGGAGGACATGTCCTATGTCGAGGCGATCAAGAAGGATATAGCCTGGCTCGGTTACGACTGGGAGGACCGGGAATACTACGCATCGGACTACTACGAAAGGCTGTTCGACCTGGCCGTCAAGATAGTCGAGAAGGGACACGCCTACGTCGACGATCTGAACGACGAGGAGATACGCGAGTACAGAGGCACCAACGTACCCGACAAGAACAACATCACCCTGACTCCGCCGGGCAGGAACAGTCCGTGGCGCGACCGCGGCGTCGCGGAGAACCTCGATCTGCTGCTCAGGATGCGAGCCGGGGAATTCGCCGACGGCTCCAAGACGCTCCGCGCCAAGATCGACATGGCCCATCCCAATCTTCTCATGCGCGATCCCGTCATGTACCGCATCCGCCGCGAGCCGCACTACCGCACGGGGACCACGTGGTGCATCTACCCGATGTACGATTTCCAGCATCCTCTGTCGGACGCGATCGAGGGTGTGACCCACTCGCTGTGCTCGCTCGAGTACGAGATACACAGGCCCCTCTACGATTGGTTCATCCGCGAGGCCGAGGTATTCCCGTCGAGGCAGATCGAATTCGCCCGGCTCAATATCTCTCACTTCGTCCTGTCCAAGCGCTGGCTCCTCCGGCTCGTGCTCGAAGGCCACGTCTCCGGCTGGGACGACCCGCGCATGCCCACCCTTTCGGGGCTCAGGCGGCGGGGATACACGGCCGCCTCGATCCGCGACTTCATGTCCCGCATCGGCGTCGCCAAGACCGACTCTCTCGTCGACGTCCAGCTCCTGGAGCACTGCATCCGCGAGGAGCTCAACAAGACCGCGGACAGGGCCATGGCCGTGCTCAGACCGCTCAGGCTGGTCGTGGAGAACTGGCCCGCGGACCGGGTAGAGGAGCTCGAGGCCGTGAACAATCCCGAGGATCCGGGCAGGGGCACGAGGAGCATCCCGTTCTCGAGAGTCCTATATATCGAGCGGGACGATTTCTCGGAGAATCCGCCTTCCAAGTACTTCCGCCTCTTTCCCGGCAACATGGTGCGACTCCGCTACGGCTACATCGTCACTTGCACCGGCTTCACGAAGGATCCCGTCACCGGCGAGGTCGCCGAAGTGCGCTGCAGCTACGATCCGGCGACCAGGGGCGGCGACGCTCCCGACAATCGGAAGGTAAAGGGAACGATCCATTGGGTGTCGGCGGCCCACGCGGTGGCGATCGAGGCCCGTCTCTACGATCACCTTTTCCTCGCGGAGCGGCCAATGGACGTCGCTCCCGGCATAGATTGGGTCGCGACCGTGAATCCGGGCTCTCTCGATAGAGTCCAAGAGGCCGTCGCCGAACCCGGCCTCGCCGAGGCGAGGCCGGGAGAGCGATTCCAATTCGAGCGCCTTGGATATTTCTGCTGCGATCAGGACTCGAAGGCCGGTGCCTTGGTATTCAACCGTACGGTATCGCTGCGCGACACATGGGCGAAGATCGAGAAGAAAGGCGGCTGAGCGACCGGCTCAAGCCTTGAGCTTCGCGGCCAGCTCGGCGACTCGCCTGCCCTGGAATTTCGCGCCGGCGAGCTCGTTCGCGCTCGGCTGTCTCGAGCCGTCGGGACCGGCGATGGTGCTGGCGCCGTAGAAGCTGTTGCCGCTCACCTCGTCCACAATGCCGAGGACGCCGGAGGCCAGCGGCAGGCCGACATAGAGACCGCCGTGGTGGAGGATGAAGGGGATAAGGCCCAGTATCGTCGCCTCTTGCCCGCCGTGCTGCATGTTGCTCGAGGTCATGATTCCTACCGGCTTGTCGACCAGGCCACCCTTCATCCAGACCTGCCCCGAAGCGTCGAGGAATGCCTTGAACTGGGCCGGGACGACGCCGTGCCTGGTCGGCATGGCGAAGACGTAGCCGTCGTAATCCCCGAACTCCTCGAACTTCGCCGGCTTCTCCGCGGCGAAGGCCTTCTGGGCCTCGTCGGCATGCATCGCCTTCAAGACCTCCGCCGGAAGCGTCTCGGCTATTCGCAGAAGCTGGGCCTCCGCTCCGGCTTCCTTTATCCCTTCCGCCGCCGCTTTGGCCATCTTATACATGTGTCCGAAGGTCGAATAGAAATAGACTCCTACCCTAGCGCTCACGATCGTCTCCTAGCGCGGCCGATGGCCGCTTCATCTTGTTTATTCCCCTCACAGGGTGGGTTACTATAAGTAACTTAGTAATATTATTGTATATAGTCAATAAATAATATATATTACCATATATGGAAGCTAAGGAGGGGAACGCGCTCTGTCCCAAGGTCGAGGCCGCTTTCGGCCTGCTGGCGAAAAAATGGATGGGACTCGTAATATACTCCCTCGGCGACGGCGAGCTCCATTTCCGGGATCTTGAAAAGGCTATCCCGGCCCTGAGCGCGCGCGTCTTGACCCAGCGAATCCGCGAGCTCGAGATCGCCGGGCTCGTTTCGAGAAAGATCAGTTCGACTTCCCCTGTGCGCGTGAGCTACGGCCTGACCGAGAGCGGGAGATCCCTCGCCGAGGTGATCAGAGGGATCGCGGACTGGGCCAACGCATAGGGCTCAGCGCGGATTTGCCTGAAGCCCGTCGCCGCAACGATGATTCGACGCCTCATCGGCTCGAAAACCGCGCGTGGTAGCTTTCGTTTTCCACCTCCACTCGCAGATCGAGGCCGAACAGCTCGGATATCGTATCTGAGCGCAGCAACTCGCGCTTGGGCCCGTCCGCGGCTATGCGGCCTTCCTTCACCATGATGATTCGGTCGATCTCGGGAGGAATCTCCGAGAGCTCGTGTGTCACGAGGACGATCGCATGGCCCCTCGCGGCCAGATTCCGGACGCGGTCCGCGAAATTGTGCCGTGCGGCGATGTCGAGAGAGCCGTAGGGTTCATCCAGGAGGAGCATCTCGGGATCGTGCACGAGGGCGCGCGCGACGAGGACGCGTCGCATCTCGCCGGACGATAGCTCGCGCGCCTTCCGCGCGAGGAGATTCCGGATGCCGAGAAGCTCGGCGGCTTCCTCCGCCTTCTCCACCATCGCCGGAGAGGCCTCGACTCGCAGGGGGAGCCCGATTCCGCCGAAGAATCCCGAGAGTATCGTGTCGATGACGCTCTCGTCCCCGGCTTGCGCGGATTGCAGGTCGCCCGACACGATGCCCAGCCTCGAGCGGAGCGAGAAGAGGTCCCAGCGCTCCTGGCCGAAGAGCCTGATCGCGGCCGGCTCGCGATAGAGGGGCGAGACGTCGCCCGATATCATCTTGACGATCGTAGACTTCCCTGAGCCGTTCGGGCCGAGTATGCAGGCGTGCTCCCCTTCCTCGAGCGTCAGGCTGATTCCGCGAAGGACGGCGCTTCCTCCGCGGATCACCGTCGCGCCCTCTATCTCTATTGCGACGCTCACTCGCCCCTCCCCGCTGCCCATTCGGATCTCACGCGCCGACAAGACTAATTCGCCGCCCGAGGATGGTCAATGAGCGAGGCTGGCGCGTTGACCGATCTCGCGCTATCATTGTGCCATTATGGAACCTCTCGATATCGCGCTGCTTTTCTCCGCCGTAGTCTTCGCCCTGGCTTCCCGGGCGGCGATGAAGCGCTTCGTGGTGCGCCGTCTCGGAAAGGCGAACGAGTCCCTGCTGGAGATCGATTTCTGGAAAGCCTCGTCGGGGGAAGGCCTAACCCGATGCCTGCTCTTCATCGAGCTCCTGTCCTGGGGAGCGACGATCCTCTTGCTGGCGATGCTCGCCGCGCGCGCCCTTCAATAGCTGTGGAGCCCCGTCAATAGGAAGTTTACGCCGAAGAAGGTGAAGAGGGCGCAGAGGAAGCCGAGGACGGCGACTAGCGACGGCAGGGCGTCCTTCCTCTTCCTCAGGAAGCGCAGATGCAGGTATATCGTATACGCGAGCCAGGTCGTCAGGGCCCAGATTTCCTTGGGATCCCAGGACCACCAGGAGCCCCAGGCCCGCTCGGCCCAGACTGCGCCGAAGACGAGCGCGCCCGCGGTGAAGATGGGATAGCCCGCCCCGATCGAGGTATAGGCGACTCTATCGTAGTCGCGCCTCCTCTTCTCGTCCTTGGTCGCCAGGAAGGCGATCGAGGCGACGAAGGAGGCTACGAAGAACGCCTCTCCGATGAAGCTGAGGGAAACGTGAAGGACCAGCCAGCCCGATCGGAGGGCGGGTATCGGAGCGAGCAATTCGCGGGGCGCGATGGGCGAGCTCGCCAAAGCCAGGAAGGCCGCCGCGGCGATCGTCGCGCCGAATTGCACGAGGGGGAGGAAGGTCATCCTTCCCTGCATCCTGTAGGCGAACGCGACGAGGCAGATCATGCCCGCGAAGAAGACCAGGGACTCGAAGGTCCCGGTCAGGGCCGGAAAGCCAATGGAAAGGCTCCTATCGATCGTCGCCGCCGCGAGGGCGAGGAAGGCTGCCGCGAGGACCCAATGGGAGACGGGGTCGGCTCCTCCGTCCTTGCGGAAAAGGGAGGGTGCCTGGATGGCGGCCGAGACGAGAATCAGGGCGAAGGCTATCGTAGGCAGGGCGCTCATGCTCTGAGCTCTCCGAGCTTGCCGGCGAAGGTGATGATCGAGCCGAGCCCGATCACGGCGAAGGCCGCGATCACGACCGGATAGAAGGGATCGTAGGCGGCCTGCAGGCCCGATAGCTCCGCTTCCCCGGCGCCCAGGACCACATAGGCCCCGATCTTCGATCCCTTCCCGAGGCTGACCACTTTCGTCCCCCCCGGGCCCTCCTCCCGGGCGATGGCATCGCCGCTGTCAGGGTCGACGGACATCAGCGTGAGCCTCGCATCGCCGGCGTCGATATACTCCCCCGCCGCGAGGCTCCGGCTAGTCTCGGAAGGTCCCTCTAGCTCGAGCACGCGCTCGGAGCCGTAGCTGACCTGCAATATGGAAAGAGGCCCCAGCCTGAGCGGATGATTCACGCGTATATCGTAGGAAGGAAGGACCGTCTTGCCGGCCTCGCTCACTTCGACGGTGCTGATCCAGTCCTTGGCGCGGCCGTCGGGGTACTTCTCGCTTCGGAGGGACCTGAGGACCAGGAGCCTGCCGTCGGGGAGCTCCACCGCCTCGCCCTTGCCGAGACGCGCGAAGCCCTGCCACGTCGGGTGGCTCTGCTTGGCCGCCTGCCCGAGGACGGCGCCTATGAGGAGGACGATCAGGCCCAGGTGGAGGATATCCGGTCCGTGCCTTCCCGCCCTGCCCTTCCTGAGCTCGCGCGCCAGGCGGTCCGCCGAGCAGGCCGAGAGATTGGCGAAGAAGAGGAAGGCCGGGACGAGGAACAGCGGGGAGCCGTAGAAATCGCTGAACCCCGTCTTCACGACGACGGAAGCGAGGGGCTCGGGCAAGGAGGAACGATAATAGGACGAGTCGCGACCTTGAGGAACGAGGGAGGCCAAGACTCCGGTCGCGGCGATGTAGGAGATGAGGACCAGGGCGAGCCTGACCGACTTGAGCGCCTCGAATAGCTTGCGCAATCGACCTTCCTTTCCCGGCGATCCGCTAGACGATAGGCGGCATCCCCGGGCCTGTCAAGTCAAGGCGTAGAGGAATACAGCCGCGGCGGTCGCGACATTGAGGGAATCGGTCCCTCCCCTCATGGGCATCGTAATCCGCTTCCGACAGCCTACGAGCCAGGACTCCGAGAGACCGAAGGCCTCGTTGCCCAGGACGAGAGCGAGGCGTTCCGGTCTCGTCCAGGACCGAAGGTCGATCGCTTCCGGATCGAGGACGCAGGCCGCCGTCACGTAGGACTCTTCGGAGATGGCCCTGAGCTCCTCGGGGCCGCGCAGCCTCGCCCATCCGAGACTCAAGGACGCTCCCATGGATACGCGCAGGACGCGCCGGCAGAGAGGATCGGGCCCCGAGGGGCCGAGCAGGAGGGCGGAGCATCCGAAGGCGGCGGCATTCCTGAAGGCCGCGCCGAGGTTCTCCGGGTCGCCGACCTCGGGGAGGACGAGGATCGTCGACCTCCCCCCGCTCGCGGGCAGGGCCTCGGCGGGCCGAAGCTCCCGAGGGCGCCGCGCGAGCGCCAGCGCGCCGCGATGGAAGGGGAAGCCCGCGAGGTCGGAGATATACTCTCGGGGAAGGACTGTCGGAGCGAGGGCATCGCCGAGGAGCGCGCGCGCCCAAGCCTCGCGCGCAGGCACGCAATACAGCGTCTCGATCGCCAGACCGGCCCCGAGGGCCCGCTCGACCAGGAAGGCGCCTTCCAGAGCGATCAGACCGCCGGACTGCGGGGCGTCTCGAAGCGACTTATCGGGCGGGCGGTCGCGCACGCGTCACGAAGGCCCCGTCTCTTCGATCTTGCGCGGGAGGAATTCGGGGAAGCTGTAGCTGGCAACGCCCGTGGCGTAGTCTACGTCGACGTTCGCAGCCCCCTTGCGAACGAGCTCGTCCAGGGCGAGCTGGCACTCATCGAGGCCGACGTTCAGGGCCATGGCGACCGAGCTTACCGTGACGATTCCCGCTCGGGATTCGGCGAGCTTGAGTACGCGCACGGGAAGGAGAGGATCGATCCGGGGCTGCGACTTCGCCTGGGGCTCGGAAGGGCGGCGCAGCGAGCCGATGAAATCGCGAAGCCGGTCCTTGCCGCGGACTTCACGGACGATCGACGTGGCTCCGAAAGCTACGAGGAATACGCTGATGAGGGCAAACTCCCTCGTGAACGGCAGGAACACCGAGACCAGGCCGAGAATGATGAGGATCGCGCCTAGCCTGCTTCTATAGCTCATGTGCCGTCCTTCCCTCCTCGATCCGGCTCTCCAATATAGGATACTCCGGATTACTTCCGTGATAAAGACCCCCTCCGCTCAATTGCCCAGGAAGCCTTCCACGGAGTATAGTCCGTGCTACGTGAATCTCATCGCAGTCGACGGAATCTCCAAGACCCTGGGGGAAGCGCCATTGTTCGAGGGGGTCGGCCTCGGCATCGAATCCGGAGAGCGGATCGGATTCGTGGGGCAGAACGGCCGAGGCAAGTCGACCTTGCTGCGCATCCTCGAAGGGTCCCTCGACCCGGATTCGGGAACCGTGGCGCGCAAGCGCCTGCTCAGCGTGAGCCTCCTCGAGCAGAGACCCGCGTTCAGTCCCGGCCAGAGCCTCTCGGCATTCCTGTACGGCGGCCGATCCACCCTCGCGGGCCGTCCGCGCGGGCGCGTCGCGGCGGACCCCGAGGCAGGGATCGACGAGATCGGAGCCGGGGAGCTGGAGCGCGCCTACGAGTCGCTGTGCACGGAGCTCGGGCTCGGCGACCCGTCGGCTCCGATGTCCGATATGTCGGGCGGCATGGTGAAGAAGGCCGCCATCGCCCGGGCCTTGGCGCCGGGAGCGGAGCTCCTCCTCCTCGACGAACCGACCAACCATCTCGATATCGCGACCATCGAGTGGCTCGAGAAACGGCTTCTCCAGTACCCGGGGGCCTTCGTCCTCGTGACTCACGACCGATGGTTCCTCGACGCGGCCTGCGCGTCGATCATGGAGATCGACAGGGGAGCGGTCTACAAGTACGAAGGATCGTTCTCCGACTACCTGCGGAGGAGGATGGAACGGGAAGCCGTCCTCGAGAAGGCCGAATCGCGCAGGATCGCGGTCTTGAAGCGCGAGATCGCCTGGCTCAATCGAGGCGCCAGAGCCAGGGCCACCAAGAGCGAGAGGCGCAAGGATTCGATCCGGGACATGCAATCCCGGGCCCTGGTCCGCGAGGTCGGGATGGATGGCTTCTCTGCCTCGGCGAGGCGGCTCGGCAAGAAGATACTCGTGATGGAGGGCGTGTCGAAAGCCTACGGGAGTCGACGCGTCCTATCGCCTTTCTCCCGCGATTTCAAGGCAGGAGAGAGGATAGGGATCCTCGGTCCCAACGGCGCCGGAAAGACGACCTTCCTCGATATCGTAGCCGGCAGGGTGGCCCCGGATTCGGGCGCCGTGGACCGGGGCGAGAACACGCACTTCGCCTACTTCGACCAGACCGCCGCGACGATCGACCCGAGCCTGACCCTCGTCGCCTACATCCGCGAGAAGGCGGAGCGAATAGCCATGGCGGACGGCTCGGTGCTCGGGCCGGAGCAGTTCCTCGAGCGCTTCCTCTTTCCGCGAGCCATGCACGAGCTGAGTCTCTCGCGCCTGTCCGGCGGAGAGCTGCGCCGGGTCCAGCTGGTCAGGCTGCTCGCGGACTCTCCGAATTTCCTGCTTCTGGACGAACCGACCAACGACCTCGATATAGGCACGATCGAGCTCCTCGAGGACTTCCTATCGGACTTCCCCGGCTGCGTCCTGGCAGTCTCGCACGACCGCGCCTTCCTGGACGGTCTCGCCGATTCTCTCATCGTGCTGGACGGAAAGGGCGGCGCCCGCGAGTACGTCGGGGGCTACGCCGACTATCGCGAGTTCGCGGCCGAGGCCCCCGAGGCGCCTTCCGCGAGGAAGCCGAAGGCTGCCCAGGCGACGCGCGCGAGGAAAGGCCTATCCTACGCCGAGCGAAGGGAGCTCGACGGCCTGTTGGAGGAGATATCGGCCATGGAAGCCGAGAAGGCGGTCCTCGAGCGCTTTTTCGCCTCGTCCTCTCCCAGTTCCGGGGAAATGGAACGTTCGAAGCGCCGCTACGCCGAGCTGTCGGCCCTGGTCGAGGCTCGCACCGCTCGCTGGGAATCGCTTGCCGCAAAAGAATGAAGGAGCGCCTCATGAAGCCGAATAGAAGGTTTTTCACGATCTGCCTGGGTATCCTCGCCTTTATCCTCCTGGCCTATGGATTGCTGAGAATGAAGTTCGGAGCCTTCCTGCCGGCGAAGATCGATCAGAACATTCCCAACGCGGTCATGGTCGGAGCCATCGCCATCCTCCTGTGGAACAGAAAGCTGCGCGGCGAGGCGGCGAAAGCCGAGGCCGAGCGCAAGCGCCTCGAGAGGGAGGCCGCCGCCGAGGAGAGCGAGGCGGCGAGCTCCGCTGAAGGCGGATCCGAAGGCGACAGCGGCGACGATGCCCCCCGCTAGCGGGCCGCGGCATGGCTCCTTCGATCTTCTCTCGCCCGACTCGATAGCGGCCGCCGTCGAGGGAAGCCTCGGCGTCGGGAGCGACGGGACGATCAGCGTCTACCCCAGCTACGTCAACCGCGTCTACGGCCTGAGGCTCGACGACGAGAGGGAGATCATCGCCAAATTCTACAGGCCGGGCCGCTGGTCGCGGGAGTGCATCCTCGACGAGCACCGCTTTCTCCTGGACTGCTCCGAGGCCGAGCTGCCCGTGGCGGCACCCCTCGTCCTCGCCGGCGGCGAAAGCCTCGGAGAGCTGATCCTCGAGGAGGACTCCGGGGAGGCCGCTTTCTCCTTCGCCCTCTTCCCGAAGATGGGCGGCCGCAATTTCGACGCCGAGGCGGACGAGGATTGGCTGCGCCTGGGAGCCGCGCTGGGGCGGCTCCACGCCGTCGGCGGCATCCGCGACGCGCTCGCTCGCTCGCGCTGCGACCCCGCCAACCTCACCCGGCCGCTCCTGAAAGGTCTGCTCGACGAAGGACTCGTCCATCCCGAGCTGGCCGGCGAGTTCGAGGAGCTCTGCGAGCGGGTCCTCGAGCGTCTCGTCCCTCGATTCGAGGGTCTGGCCTTCCGGCGCATCCACGGCGATTGCCATCGCGGCAATATCCTCGACCGGCGCGGAACGACGCAGGGCTCGGCATCCGGACTGCTGATGATCGACTTCGACGACATGATGACCGGTCCGGCCGTCCAGGACCTCTGGCTTCTCCTGCCCGACCACGCCGAGAAGTGCCGTCGCGAGCTCGGCTTGCTCGTCGAGGGCTATGAAGCCTTCCTTCCTTTCGACCGCCGCGAGCTCCCTCTGGTCGAAGGACTCCGATTCATGCGAATGGTCTACTTCCTCGCCTGGCGCTCGAAACAGCGCGACGACCTATGGTTTCGGGAGAGCTTCCCGGATTGGGGCGGCAAGGCTTTCTGGGAAACCGAGCTCGAGGACCTGCGCGACCAGGCGGAGCTCGCGCTAGGGGATCTGCCGGCGCCGATCGGCTGACGGGGCGACGGCGCGGGGCATGGCCCCGACGATGGCGTTAAGGGATTAATAGCTTGACTTACCCGCGGCGAGCCTAGAAAGTCTGATCCAGAAGGGCAAGGACGGCAGCGCCCTGTCCGCGACCCCGCTGCCGCTCATCGGCAAGACCGTCGATCCCGATCAGACCAATCCAACAATAGGCGACCGCTGGGGGCCGGGGACCCGCGTTTCCGCCATTCTCGTCTCGCCCTACGCCAGACCAGGCTACGTCGATCACGCGGTCCTCGATACCACGGCCATCCTGCGGCTTATCGAAATCCGCTGGGACCTCGAGCCGCTGAACGACCGCGATGCCCGTGCCGGCGACCTGTTGAGCGCCTTCGAGTTCTGATCGCCCCGGTCGGTACCGGGATTCCGGGCTTGCGGCCCGCCGCCCTTTGACATTCGGCGGCCGAACGCGGCATAGTACTGGCATTCTGCATAGATATCCGGCAATTCGAAGTTTCGCCACGCCTCGTGAGATCCGCTTTCCCGCGCCTCGGGAGCGGTCTCGACGCGCTCGTCGCCGCCAATGCCGATCGGACTTATGCAAAGCTTAACCGCTCGACCCAGATGGAAGATGACGCTCTACGCCGTGTGGGCCGGCGAGATGCTAGCCATCGCCGGCTTCTCGACCTCGGGGCCCATCATACCTTTCTACCTGCAAGACCTCGGAGTGAGCGATCCCTTGCGGATCAAGTTCCTGACCGGGCTGATCAATGCGCTGCCCTCCTTCAGTTTCGCCGTAGTGTCGCCGATGTGGGGAAGCCTGGCCGACAATTACGGGCGCAAGCCAATGCTGCTGCGCGCCATGTTCGGCGGCGCGGCCATTCTCGTGCTGCAGGGCTTCGTCAAGGATCCCTGGCAGCTCCTCGCTCTGAGGACGATCCAAGGCTGCATCACCGGTACCATCGCCGCGGCCACCGTCCTCGTGGCATCCGTCGCGCCGCCCGAAGAGACCGGCTACGCGCTGGGCCTCCTGCAGATGGCGGTCTTCCTGGGTGCCTCGCTGGGACCGATGTTCGGAGGTCTAGTCTCGGACTTGTTCAGCCACCGGGTCACCTTCTTCGCCACGTCGATCCTCCTACTATCGGCCGGGATCATCGTCACGAAGTACGCGGAGGACGATTTCGTCCCGCCCCTGAACCGCAAGTCCATCCTGAGGAGCCTGGTGCCGGACTTCAGCCCCCTGATGCATTCCAAGGCTCTTTGGTCGCTCATGGCCGTCGTCGCCGCCGACCAGATCGCCGGATCCATAGTCGCGCCCTTCCTCCCGCTCTTCATCCAGAGCATCTCGCCCCGAAGCGGCATGGTGAGCACGACGACCGGCATCATCCTCGGCGTCAGCGCGCTCGCGAGCGCCGTCGCGGCCGCCAGCCTCGGCAAGCTGAGCTATCGCATCGGCTATCGCAGGACTCTCGTCGTCTGCATGGTCACGGCCGCGGTATTCACCATACCCCAGGCCTTCGTCCACTCGACCCTCCAGCTTCTCATCCTGAGGATCCTGAGCTGTTTCTTCATAGGCGGGGATATGCCGGCGGCGAACGCGCTCATCGCCCTCCAGATCGAGCCGGGGAAGCAGGGGAGCGTATACGGTCTGACGAGCTCGATCTCCTCGGCGTCCAACGCCTTCGGGCCCGTGCTCGGTGCCTCGCTCGCGGCCACTTTGGGCTACGGCTCGATATTCACCGTCACGGGTCTCATCCTCGCGGCATCGGGGCTCGCCATCGGCTTTTTCGTAAGGTACAACCGAGAGACGGTTTACCGATGAACCCCGCGAGCTATCGATCGCCCCCGGGGCCCGCCGGCAGCCTCGAGGCGAAATAGCCGAGAATCAGACACATGATTACGAGGATTCCGCCGATCGCCACTAGCAATACTACGAAGCGGAGTATTTCCTTTTTTTCCTTCTTGGTGATCTTTTCCACGCTCCGCACCTCGACCGCGCCGACCTTTCCCATCGGAATTATATCACGGAATTGAGGACGTGGGGCCGATCCCGGGGTCGGCGGTAGCCTCGCTCGCGCGATTTACCCTATAATCCAGCAACTTCGCGCAAGGCGTCCGCACCCAGTAGCGGTTCGGCCATCCGCGGACACCTTCGGGACGCGACTTCCGCCCATAGATGGCCGGAGAAGGCGCCAAGCCCGTCAAGGCGCGCTGCCGTAACCGTCGGCGGGGCGAAATCAGAGCCTTCGCCGGCGGGCTGCGCCCGCCGGCGGAAGCGAAGCGCGACGCGAGCTTCGCTCGCCTCGCGCTTCGCTACAGGAGTTACAGCATGTCGGAAAGCAGCGTCGTGGATCGCAGCGAAGCCACCATGGAGAAGATCGTTTCCCTCGCAAAGCGGAGGGGCTTCGTCTTCCAGTCCTCGGAGATCTACGGAGGCCAGTCGGGAGCCTGGGACTACGGCCCCATGGGCGTCGAGCTGAAGAACCGCATTCAGCGCTTCTGGTGGAAGGAGATGACCCAGCTCCACGACGACATAGTCGGCCTCGACGCCGCCATCCTCATGCACCCCAAGACCTGGGAAGCCTCGGGCCATGTCGAGAATTTCACCGATCCGCTCGTCGACTGCAAGAAATGCAAGCAGCGCTTCAGGGCCGACCAGATCGATCCGGCCAAGCTCGCCAGGAAGGAATGCCCCGAATGCGGGGGAGAGCTCACCGATACACGCAAGTTCAACCTCATGTTCAAGACCAACATCGGCCCAGTGGACGACGGCTCCGGCCTCATCTACCTCCGACCGGAGACGGCGCAGGGCATCTATGTCAATTACAAGAACATAATCCAGTCCAACCGCATGAAGGTGCCTTTCGGCATCGCCCAGGTGGGCAAGGCCTTCCGCAACGAGATAGTCACCAAGAACTTCATCTTCCGCACCTGCGAGTTCGAGCAGATGGAAATGCAGTACTTCGTCAAGCCCGGGGACGACGAGAAATTCTTCAACTATTGGCGCGAGCAGCGCTGGGCCTATTATGCAAAGCTCGGAGTCCGCATGGACAAACTCAGGTGGCACCAGCACGGGCCCGACGAGCTCGCCCACTACGCCAAGGACGCCTACGACATCGAGTACGAGTTCCCGATGGGATTCAAGGAGCTCGAGGGCGTCCACAACCGCACGAACTACGACCTCACGCGCCATCAGCAGTTCTCGGGCAAGGATCTCCAGTACATCGACCAGGAGAACGGCAACGAGCGCTACATCCCCTTTATCATCGAGACCTCGGCCGGCCTCACCAGGCAGCTCCTCATGGTCCTCTGCGACGCCTACGAAGAGCAGAAGGTAGCGGACAAGGGCAACGAGGACGACTGGCGTACGGTCCTCCGCTTCCATCCCATCCTCGCGCCGATCACCGTCGCCGTCCTACCCCTCATGAAGAAGGACGGGCTCGCCGAGATCGCGCAGGAGATCAGGCAGGGCCTCAAGGAAGAGTTTTCCACCGACTACGACCAGGGCGGCGCCATCGGCCGCCGCTATCGCCGCCAGGACGAGGTCGGGACGCCATTCTGCGTGACCGTCGACTACCAGACCAAAGAGGACGGCACCGTCACTGTGCGCTTCAGGGACTCGATGGAGCAGATCCGCGTAAAGCGCGAGGAGCTTGAGGCCCAGATAAAAGAGGCCATCAGGGGCTACAAAAGGGCGTGAAGCCTCGGGTCTTCCCTGGCTTCCGCAGAAAGCCGCCTACGCTTGATGATCGCCAGCGAGACGACCCCCGCCGCGGCGAGGGGAAGGGCCGCGACCGCAATGATCGGGCGGACTAGGCCGTCCGCTTCGAAGGCCCAAGGCATGCGGAGTCTCCCGTTGGCGAGGAGCAGCACGCCACCGTTGTAGAGGAAGTGCACGAGCATGCCGGGCCATATGCTGCCCCCCGAGTCGAAGACATAGGCAAGATAGATGCCGATGACGAGCAGGGCCCCGAGGCCGATGTAGTTCTGGTGCACGAGCGCGAAGAAGGTCCCGGTGATGAGCCATGACCAAGGGCTCCTCACGACGCGCCCGAGCGTACCCTGGAAGTAGCCCCTGAACAGAAATTCCTCGCAGAGGGCGGGAGTGACGCATATGGACGCGACGAGGAGGGCCCAGGAGCCGGGGCTCGACGCGGTCAGGAGGCTGGAACCCTGACCTTCGAGCTCGCGGAGGAAGGGGAAGGCCCGCTCGAAGATTTCGCCCGCCAGCAGCGCTAGGGGAAAGAGGCCGGCTGCCCCGATGAGCGCGGAGGGTAGGGCTGCCGGCGAGGGCAGGGCGAGACGAAAGCTCTTGCGCAGCGGCCGGGCGTGCCAGCGGCGGAACAGCAGGTAGGTGCCCGCCCCGAAGAAAAGGAATTCGAAGACAGTGGTCAAGACCAGGATGGGATCTCGGTATCGATTCATGATCCCGTGCCTGAGCTCGTTCCAATCCGCCTGGCCGAGTCTCCCCATGTCGCCCAGCATATACGCCGATATCAGGACATTGCCCGCCAGGGAATAGAGGGCCGCGATGAGGGTCACGCCTATGAGGGCGCCGAGGGCC